>LZQR01000063.1_pt1 | contig 27943 bp, 37 predicted proteins | sample 768601 | NCBI WGS metagenome assembly LZQR01 (sample SAMN05207299, study PRJNA324521) | oil field metagenome | isolation source: sample BH-FW-24 from oil reservoir | place: India: Bombay High | collected 2015-12-04
AGCGTACGCGTACTGATGATGCTCAGAGTCGTAGTGTAACTGATGATGCTCAGAGTCGTAGTGTACATCGATCGATGCTCAGACGTACGTAGCTGTACATCGATCGATGCTCAGACGTACGTAGCTGTACCAATGGCGCGCTGGATGAAGGCGTGGCGCGTCTGGCGCGAGACAGCCGCTCGGCCCTGATCTTTCCCGAAGGCGGCCTGACGCCCGTCGGCGGCGGACGCCGCTTCCGCAAGGGCGTACACCGTCTGGCCCAGACTCTGGATCGTCCGGTCATCCCCGTCGCCACCAATCTGGGCTGTTTCTGGCCAGAACAGGAGCCGGTGCTCTATCCGGGCACGGCCGTGATCGAATTCCTGCCTGCTATGAGCGCAGATACAGACAGCCGCAGTTTCATGACAGAGCTTCAGACGCGTGTGGAAGTCCGTACGCGGGAGCTGGAGGCGGAAGCCCTGGCGTCGAGATCACACATCGCCTGACCCGGCGAGTTTCATCCCCCTCACCGATGCCGCGCCAGAGACCGGGTTTCCCCTGGATCATCTTCACCTTCAGAACCCTTCGCCTCCCATGGTCCACCTGAGATGGTCCGTCTACGACCATGTTTCGCCCGGGAGTTTGCGAAACGAGAGCACAAGAGCGAGTGAACACTCACTCAGTATTGACAGCCCCGATTTTGAAAGGCAGATTGGCGGCGCGGTGAGTGAACGCTCACTCGATATACGAGCGCCTCCCAGACAGGCTGAGAGAACTGGAGATGACAATGGCGAATGACGCACTTCCGGACGCCCCTGACCCGCGCGGCGTGACGGCCGTGGACGGCACCGCCAAGGCGCGGATCGAACGCGCGGCGCTGGTGCTGTTCTCACAAAACGGCGTCGACGCGGTCTCCACCCGCGAGATCGCCGGCGCCGCTCAAGTGGCGGAAGGCTCGATCTACCGTCACTTCAAGAGCAAGGAAGTGCTGGCCGAGGCCCTGTTCGAGGCCATCCACTCACGCCTGTTCGATCTCGTTGAAACCGCGCTGGAAGACGCGGACGGGTTTGAGGACGCCGTGACCCGCGTTGTGGAGGTTTATTGCGAGGCGGCGGACGAAGACCCGGCGCTGTTTGAATACCACCTCATCACATGTTCCGCTTTGGCCGCACAGACCGCGAAGGCCGCCCCGACCGGTCAGCCTCATCGCAGAGGCCGTCGCGCGGGGCATCGAGCTGGCGACTGTCCGCCCGGCGATCCGGAGCTGAAGTCCGCCGCCGCGCTCGGCGTGGTGCTCCAGCCCGCCGCTCACCGCATGGCCGGACGCTGCACGGCCTGATGACCATGCGCAAGGCCGAGCTGGCCCGCGCTGCGATCGCCGCCCTCAAGGCAGCCTGATCCACTCCCCTTTCACGACGCTACACGAGGATTCCCATGATCCGCTCCGCCGCCTATTTCGTCGCCTACTGGCTGATCACCGTGATCTTTGCGCTGGTCTGCTCGCTGCTGGCGCTTATCCCAGGCCGCAAGCCCCTCGCCTATGGAATCCAGATGTACGGCTCGGCCCAGCGGGTTGCGCTGTATTTCATCGCGGGCGTCAGCATCGAGGTGCGCGGCCGGGACCGCCTGCCGCGCCAGCCCGCCGTGATCGCCGCCAAGCATCAGAGCTGGGGCGATGGCTTCATGATGATCTCCGAACTCGCCAATCTGTCCTTTGTGGCGGGCGACCACCTCTATCGCTTCCCGCTTGTCGGCCGCATCCTGAAAAAGCTCGGCGCCATCGTGCTGTCCAATGGCGGGGGCGACGAGGCCCGCGCCCGGATGAATGAGGGTCTGGACGTGCTGCGCGGCGAAGGCCGCGACGTTCTGATCTATCCCGAGGGCCATCTGGCCGCGCCGGGCGAGAAACATGCCTATCGCAAGGGCGTCTGGCACCTATACGCTGATCTCAACCGGCCTTGCGTTCCGGTGGCCACCAATCTGGGGCTCGCCTGGAACCAGCAATCCTTCCGCAAAACCCCGGGCCGCGCTGTCGTGGAGTTTCTCGACCCGATCGAACCCGGCCTTGAGAAGGATGCATTCATGGAACGGCTGGAAGCCGTGATCGAAGCGCGCACCGACGCGCTGGTGAAGGAGGGGCTGAAATGAGCCTGAAGATCGTCTCTGCGCTGATGACCCAGCGTCGCTTCCTGCCGCTCTGGATCGCCCAGACCCTGGGCGCCTTCAATGACAACCTGTTCCGCTATGCGCTGGTGGCGCTGGCGACCTATCAGGGCTGGACGGTGTTCGGCCTCGACAATCAGATCATGGTGCCTTTGGCGGCCACCGCCTTCACCGTTCCGATCTTCGCCTTCTCCGCCATTGCGGGTCAGGTGGCGGACCGGTTTGACCGCACGAAGATCATGCGCATCGCCAAGTTCGCCGAGATCATCCTGATGATCCTCGCCGCCATCGGATTCTTGTTCCAGCTGCCGCTGGCGCTCCTCGTCACGCTCTTCCTGATGGGCGTGCAATCGACCTTCTTCCTGCCCGCGCGCAATTCCGCGCTGCCCTCTCTGATGGCGCCGGAAGAGCTCGTCCCCGCCAATGCCGCGCTCTCGGGCGCCATCAATGTCGCCATCCTTGTGGGCGCCATTGGCGGCACGCTGCTGATCGCGCCGGACTGGGGCGTGCCCCTGATCAGCGCGCTTCTGGTGGTGATGGCCGTGCTGGGCTGGATCGCCATGCGCCAGCAAACCCCGGCCCCGGGCGGCAATCCGGATCTCAAGGTCCGCTGGGGCGTTCTGGGCGTGGTCTGGGAAACCCCGCGCATGCTGGGCTTTGCGTTCCGGGCGCCGGACGTGCTGCGGCCCTTGCTGGGCGTGGCGTGGTTCTGGATGCTGGCCGCGGCGGTCATCACCGTGCTGCCGCTCTTCACACGCGACGTTCTGGGCGCGGATGAAGGCGTGGTTGCCGTCTTCCAGCTGATCTTCACCATTGGCGCAGCTCTGGGCGCAGTGATCTGCGGGTCACTGGCCAAATCCGGCGACGCCCTGCGTTTCTCGCTCATTGGCGCGATCATGCTGACCGTCTTTCCGACCGATATTGCGCTCTACACGCTCGGTCGCGCGCCCGGCGAGGCGTTGATCAGCGCCGACGCCTTCCTGACGGATCGCGCGAACTGGCGGATCCTGTTTGATCTTGCGGCCTCGGCGGTTGGCGGCGGACTGTTCCTGGTGCCTTGCAAGCCATGGCGCAACGTCGCGCGAAGGAAGAGATGCGCGGGCGACTTCTGGCGGCGTCCGGCGTGCTCAACGGGCTGGGCGGCACTCTGGGCCCGCTGGTGCTGCTTGTGATCGGGGCCAGCGCCCTGCCCTTGCAGGCCGCTTTTGGATTCGTCGCCCTGGGCTCTTTGGGGGCCGCGCTTTTCATCATCTGGCGCATGCTGGCGCGGCGAAAAAGCGCTCAGTGAGCAGAAGGCTCGCCAAAGGGCGAAGTTCGGTATAATCGAGCACGCTATGGAATGGATCGCCGATACTGAGTCCCTCGCCCAGGCGTGCGCCAAGCTGCGCCAGGCTGAATATGTCGCCGTAGACACAGAGTTTATGCGCGAAAGCACCTTCTGGCCGCAGCTGTGCCTGATTCAGGCCGCAGGCGATGACACAGAAGTGCTGATCGACCCTCTGGCCGAAGGCTCGACCTTCAACCCTTCTATGATCTTCTGACCGATCAGAACGTCATCAAGGTCTTCCACGCCTGCCGGCAGGATCTGGAGATCTTCTTCCACGAGGGCGGCGGCATCATCCCCAAACCGCTCTTTGACAGCCAGATCGCGGCCATGGCCGTGGGGCTGGGCGACTCGATCTCCTACGACAATCTGGTGCGCGCGCTGGTGAAGGTGAATCTCGACAAGGGGTCGCGCTTCACCGACTGGTCGCGCCGCCCGCTATCGGACAAGCAGAAGGAATACGCGCTCGCCGATGTGACCCATCTGCGCGACCTGTTCCCGATCCTGCGCGAGAAGCTCGCCAAGGTGGGCCGCGAGGCCTGGCTGGCCGAGGAGATGAAGACCCTCACCGACCCGGCCACCTATGAAATGCACCCTGAAGACGCTGGAAGCGTCTGAAGCTGCGCAAGACCACCGCAAAATGGCTGGCGGGCCTGAAGGCCGCCGCGCTGTGGCGCGAGACCGAAGCGCAGACCCGCGACATTCCCCGCTCACGCATCATCAAGGATGATGGCCTGTATGAGCTGGCCCACGCCGCGCCGACCTCGCTCGATGATCTCAAGGGCCTGCGCGCGGTGCCCAAGGGCTTTGAACGCTCAAAGCGGCCGAGCGCCTGATCGCGCTGATGACCGAAGCGCTGGCGGACCCCAAGGCCTATGCCCCCAAGGTGGACAAGCCCGAAGCGAGCCCGCCCAATCTGGGCCCGATCATCGAAATGCTGAAAGTCTTCCTCAAGGTCGTGTCCGACCAGGAAGGCGTCGCCAGCCGCCTGATCGCCACCGTGCCCGATCTGGAAAAACTCGCCGCCGACGACAATGCCGACATCCCCGCCCTCAAGGGCTGGCGTCGGGACGTGTTCGGCGCCGAAGCCCTGCGCCTCAAGCGCGGCGAGCTTGCGCTGGTCCTGGAAAACGGCAAGGTCGAAGCGGTCGAGCTGGAATAGCGGGCTTTCAAACGCTTTGAATTCCCGGGCGAGCGTAGCGAGACCCGGGACCTCCCTCCGCTCTATGCGCCTTATTCTGCTTGGGACCCCGGCTCTGCGTTCCGCTTGGCCGGGGTTTCAGGTTTTCATACCCCCCTCTTTCCCGGCGAAGGCCGGGACCCAGAGATCATCAAGCGCTGCACTTCCGGCTCTGGATCCCCGCCTGCGCGGGGAAAGAGACCGTGGGTAAGCTTCACACACGCCAAAACGCCTCATGCCCAATGGGCTGAGGGGGCGAACGCGGGAAAACCGGCTCGGTAATGTATCTTAAAGGCAAAGGGTAAGCGCGAACCGGCCTTCCCGACGCTTGCGAAGCCCTGCCAGACTCAAGGCTTCACCGACGGCCTGCGCCGCCGCTCCCCGTCCAACACCAGCGGTCGCGATCCGCCCTCTCACCGGGGAGCGCTGAAGGATAGCTGCGGTTTGGGTGGGTGAGGATAAGTGTAATTTCTCACATTGAAGAGGTACATTCAGGCACAATCACAATTCTAGCCCCTTCAAAGCCTTGGAAATAGAATTTACAAAATATCGCGTATCTTGAAAATAATTTTGAAAAACAGTTTTCATACTCTCCGCGTCTTCAGATGAAACCAGAACAACATCAGCACTATCTTTCCAACGACTCTCCTCGAATTCATACTGCTTGATTGCAGTCTTATGAGTTTCATACGATTGCACGTAAAGTATCACGCCATCATCTTGACGCTCATAAGGGTAAATAAGTATTGTATTTTACCCTTTTCTATAGAGCCCTTGAGCTGATTTGGACTCAACCTATTAGCACTTCTCAGAAGTCGAAGTATATTGCAATCTGCCTCTAATGAATTGAATTCAGAAACAAATTTTGAGTTGTCTATTTCCGGATGACAAGATTTCTCACCTTCAAAATATCGAGCCAACAACTCACTCGCCAGACTGAAGAATCGCTCATACTGTGGTGCAGCATCAGAAAACTTTACACGTGAGCGGTTCAATAAATCTGCGGTTTCAACAGCAGTTGCCCATGCATGCTGAATCTTTGTTCTGTATTGTATTTCTATTAGCAATCCATCCCAATAGCTACCCTTCCGCTGGTTCGAAGCATACCTATAAACGTCATGGACACCTCGATACCCACTGGGCTTAGGCGCGATTAGATAGTTAAATTGATCTCTATCAGCAGTTACCCGTTCATGCTTAAATCTGCTTTCAAGCATTGAGCTTCGAAACTCTTCCAATTCTCCAATTGACTTAAATATTACTCTGCACCCTGCGATGTCATGCATACGTGCAAGTTGCATATGTGGCTGCCGACAAAGTTTATCAATTATCGTTGGGCGACGCTTCAACCTCTGTCCAACGATGGCATTTATTTTTCTTGCTCTGCTTCGAAGATTCGCTTGGAATGTGTTCAATACATACGCATGCGCAGCCCGCCAATTTTCAAGAGCGATCATATCATCCAAGCCCTCAGCATTAGATCTGAAAGCTTGACCTGCTCTATTAACTCGACTTTTCGAGTAAACGGGGCGAATAAACTGAACCATTACAACGGAATATTGTCGTGCTTCTTCCAGGGATTGGTGAGTTCCTTGTTGCGCAGGGTGCGCAGGGCCTTGATCAGGCGGAAGCGGGTGTTGTGCGGCTGGATCACGTCATCCAGGAAGCCGCGTGAGGCCGCGACGAACGGGTTCGCGAAGCGGTCTTCATAGGCCTTGGTGTGTTCGGCCATCTTGGCTTCATCACCCAGATCCTTGCGGTGGATGATTTCCGCCGCGCCCTTGGCGCCCATCACCGCGATTTCCGCGCTCGGCCAGGCATAGTTGATATCGCCGCGCAAATGCTTGGACGCCATCACGTCATAGGCGCCGCCATAGGCCTTGCGCGTGATGACAGTCAGCTTGGGGACGGTGGCTTCGGCATAGGCGAACAGAAGCTTCGCGCCATGCTTGATCAGCCCGCCATACTCCTGCTTGGTGCCCGGCAGGAAGCCCGGCACGTCCACAAAGGTGATAAGCGGAATTTCAAAGGCGTCGCAGAAACGCACGAAACGCGCGGCCTTCTTGGAGGCGTCAATGTCGAGCACGCCCGCGAGCGAGAGCGGCTGGTTGGCGACGAAGCCCACGGTCTGGCCTTCCAGACGGCCAAAGCCTACCACGATATTGGTCGCGTAATCGGGCGCGATTTCATAGAAATCGCCCTCATCGGCCACCTTTTCGATCAATTCCTTGATGTCATAGGGCTTGTTCGGGTTCGGCGGCACCAGCGTATCAAGGCTCGGCTCGGCGCGGTCGGGCGCGTCGAACACCTCCCGGAGCGGCGGCTTTTCACGGTTGGACGCCGGCAGGAAGTCGATCAGGCGACGCACCTGGACCAGCGCCTCGATATCGTTCTCGAACGCGCCCTCGGCGACGCCGGATTTCCTGGCGTGGACGGACGCGCCGCCCAGCTCTTCATGGGTGACGACCTCGTTTGTGACGGTTTTCACCACGTCCGGGCCCGTCACATACATGTAGGAGGTGTCCTTCACCATGAAGATGAAGTCGGTGATGGCGGGCGAATACACATCGCCGCCCGCGCACGGGCCCATGATGACGGAGATCTGCGGGATCACGCCCGAGGCCAGCGTGTTGCGCTGGAAGATCTCGCATAGCCGCCCAGCGCGTCCACGCCTTCCTGGATTCGGGCGCCCCCTGCGTCAAACAGGCCGATGATCGGCGCGCCGTTCTTCAGCGCCGCGTCCTGCACCTTGCAGATCTTGCGGGCGTGGGCGGCGGACAGCGAGCCGCCGAACACGGTGAAATCCTTGGCAAAGACGTAGACTAGACGGCCATTGATCGTGCCGGAGCCCGTCACCACCCCGTCGCCGGGGATCTTCTTGTCGGCCATGCCGAACTCGGTGCAGTCGTGCTCGACGAACATGTCGAGCTCTTCAAAGCTGCCTTCGTCCAGCAGCACGTCCAGACGCTCGCGCGCGCTCAGCTTGCCCTTTTCATGCTGGGCCTTGATGCGGGCTTCGCCCCCGCCCATGCGGGCCGCTTCACGTTTCGCGTCGAGCTGTTCCAGGACGGCTTTCATCAGCCTTCACTCCCAAGTTTTTTGTTCGTTGTGAGCTAGCTAGCACCGGTCTGGCGGTGGGCGCAAATCATGGGTGGTGCTGAGCTGAATTCCCTCATCCTCTTTCCCCGCGTAGGCGGGGATCCAGAGGTCATGAAACGTTGAGCTCTCGGCTCTGGGCCCCCGCCTGCGCGGGGGAAGAGAAGTGAGTGGGTTTGGTCGCTCCGCTTGGCCGGGGTTTCAACGTCTGAGCTAAAGCCCCGCCTCATCCAGCGCCCGCATGACGGTCTCGCACGCAATGAGGTCGCGCTTGCGGTTGGCGGCGGCGAGCGCGGCTTCGGCGTCTTCGCCCCAGCGCTCGATCTGATAATCGTCATCCACGCGCGCCGCTTTCCAGACGGCTTCGGCGTCCGCCTCGCCTTCGAGCAGCGCGAACGCCAGGATCGCCGAGCCAAGGATGGGCGTGACGCTGACCAGAGCCGTCAGACGCAGATCATCCTGCGCCAGCGCGCGGGCCTTCAGCGCCGCGATGGAGCTTTCAGGCTGTTCCAGCGCCAGTACGGTCGCAGCGGCGTTGAGCGGCGCGTCGAGCGCGGTTTTCGCCCATTCGAGATACGGGTCCCACAGTTCCGCCTGACGGGCGGCGAGCTGGGACTCCTCAGCGCGATGGCTCAGAAGGTCAGTGCGGCCGAAATTCGCCACTTCCTCGGCAGCGCCTTCGCGCACCGCTTCCATCCGGTCGAGCGCCACATGCAGGATGCGGGTAATCGGCATGGTGAAAGGGTCGATCACCGTCTCCTGCGCCGCCCATTCCGCCGCGAGCGCCGTCGCCAGCGTTTCGGACGGCACGTGCAGGGCGCGCTTGGCCGGGGCTTCACTGGACGTCCATCGAGCAGGATCGACCAGCCGCCCTCGCCGGGCTGAGTGCTGACCTCCTTATAGAAACGCTTGGGCAGTTCCCGGTTCTCGGCTTTCGCCTTGGACATGCTCATGCCGCGCTGGCTCCGTTTTCCGCAAAGGCGTCGAGCGCCGCATTCAGACAGTCAAATTCATCATGGATGGAGTGGGCGCCGCCCTCGGCGATCTCCTCGGGGGTGTGAAAGCCCCAGCTCACGCCCAGCGCATGAGTATTCGCCGCGCGCGCCATGCGCATATCCCAACTGGTGTCGCCAATCATCACGGTGCGATGGGCGTCGACGCCGGTTTCCTTCATCGCATCCAGCACCATGCGCGGATCGGGCTTGCCCGCCCCGCCATCCACGGTCTGGAAGGTCTGGAAGTATCTGTGCAGGTCGTGATGCTCGAACACGATGTCGAGCCCGCGCCGCGCCTTGCCCGTCGCCACGCCCAGAAGCCAGCCTTCATCGGCGAGCGTTCAACGGTTTCTTTCGCGCCCGCATAGAGCGGTTCTGAGAACCCGTCCTGGGCGCGCATCTCCACAAAGGCCTGCTTGTAGAAATTCGCCAGCTCGGGCACGCGCTCGGCGGGATAATCGGCCGGGGCGAGTTGTGCGACGGCCTCGCCCAGCTCCAGCCCGACAATCATGCGCACCTTGTCATAGGAGATCTCGCCCAGACCGGCGCGATCAAAGGCGCGGGTCATGGCGCGGTGGATCACCTCGCGGCTGTCAACGAGCGTGCCGTCAATATCGAAGACGGCGAGCTTGAGTTCGCTCATTCGAGCGCCTCCTCGACCAGCATCAGATTGTCGCCCGGATTAAACCCGAGCGCGTCAAAGCTGTCGGCCATGTGTTTGGGCAGGTCCGCCTCGATCACCAGCGGTTTCTGGCCTTCGCGCGGAATCTCGATCTTGCGCGCATGCAGGTGCAGCTTGCGCGACAGGCCTTCGGGATCGGGATAATCGCAGGTGTATTTGCCGTCGCCATAGATCGAATGCCCCATGGCCTGCATGTGCACGCGCAGCTGATGGGTGCGCCCGGTCTCGGGCCGCAGCACGACCCAGCTTGCCCGCGCGCCGGCATTGTCGGCCACCGCATAGCGGGTCAGCGCGTGCTGGGCGCCCTCCTCGCCATGACGGGCGCCGACCATCAGCTCGCGATCGCCTTCCATGGACTTCTTCATGAAGCCCTTGATCTCGCCCGCGCGCGGCGCCGGAAGCCCCAGGCAGATCGCCCAATAGGTCTTCTTCACGTCACGGGTCTGGAACAGGCGCGCCAGACGCTTGGCGCTCTGGGCGGTCTTGGCCACCACCAGAACGCCGGAGGTGTCCTTGTCGAGCCGATGCACCAGCCTGGGCTTCTGATCACCCTTGCCGAAGGCCTGCAGCAAATGATCCAGATGCATCGTCACCTTGGAGCCGCCCTGCACCGCCAGTCCCGGCGGCTTGTTCAGCGCGATCATCTGCTTGTCTTCATAGATCACCAGCGAACGCGCGAACTGCGCATCCTGACGGGTGATCGAGCCCTGGTCGCGCGGCTCGCCGGCGTCGGGCATGGGCGGCACGCGCACGGACTGGCCCGCGCTGAGGCGCTGATTGCCCTTGGCCCGGCCGCCATCCACGCGAATCTGGCCGGTGCGCAGCAACTTCTCGATCATGCCATGGCTGACATGAGGAAAATGCTTCTTGAACCAGCGATCGACGCGCATCTCGTCTTCATCGCGGGTGACTTCAACCGTCTGTACTCCGCTCATGCGGCAAACACCTTTCGCGCCAGGATCAGCCCGACGAACACTGCGGCTAGAGAAGCCATCAGCGTTCCGCCCGCATAGATCGCGGCCATCACATAAGTCTTGCGCTCTATCATCACCAGCACATCAAGGGAAAAGGCGCTCATCGTCGTGAACGCGCCCAGAAACCCGACGCCCAGCGCATAGCGCAGCTCGGTGGCGTCCGGACGGCCAGCACTGGCCAGCCAGCCCACCAGCAGCCCCATCATCAGACAGCCCAGCACATTCACCGTGAAGGTGCCGTACGGCCATTCCGGCCCGATGAGCCTGAGACCCGCCTGATTGACGAAGTGCCGCGACACCGCGCCCAGCGCGCCGCCCAGCGCTATGAGAAGCACATGTTGCATGGGCGAGAGGGTTAGGCGCGTGAGCGCGATGGCGCAAGAGGATCAGGCGGTGGGGATGGGTCGCTAAGGTGAGAAAGCCTACTCTCCGCGCTTGGCCCGCTCCGCCCGCACCGCACGAAACCGCTCCAGCCGTTCCAGCAGGGCTGCTTCACGGCCCTGGGGTTTGGGCTCGTAGAAGGTCGGGGGCTTGCCCATCTCGGTGGGGAAATAGTTCTGGCCCGAGACGCCGCCCTCCACGTCATGGTCGTACTCATAGCCCTTGCCATAGCCCACCTCTTTCATGAGCTTGGCGGGGGCGTTGAGGATATGGGCGGGCGGCATGAGGGAACCCGTTCCCTTGGCGGTGCGCAGGGCGGCTTTCCAGGCGGTGTAGACCGCGTTTGATTTGGGCGCGCACGCGATGTGGACCACGGCCTGGGCCAGCGCCAGATCGCCTTCCGGACTGCCCAGAAACTCATAGACATCCTTGGCCGCAAGGGCCGCGTGCACGGCGCCGGGGTCGGCGAGGCCGATCTCCTCATTCGCCATGCGCACGATGCGGCGCGCCAGATAGAGCGGGTCCTCGCCCGCGCTCAGCATGCGCGCCAGCCAGTAGAGCGCGGCATCCGGGTCCGAGCCGCGCACGGACTTATGCAGCGCCGAGATGAGGTTGTAATGCTCCTCCCGGTCCTTGTCGTAGACCGGGGCGCGCTTTTGCAGCACCGAGGAGAGGTCCTTGAGGTCCAGAGGCGTCTCAGGTTTCAGCGCGATCAGCTCTTCAGCGAGGTTCAGCATGTAGCGGCCATCGCCATCCGCCATGGCGATCAGGCCTTCGCGCGCCTCTTCGGTGAGGGGCAGCGTCGTCCCCTCCTCGGCCTCGGCGCGCCTGAGCAGCTTTTCCAGCGCTTCGGCGTCGAGCCGCTTGAGCACCATCACCTGACAGCGCGACAGGAGCGCGGCGTTCAGCTCGAAGCTGGGGTTTTCCGTGGTCGCGCCCACAAGGGTGATGATCCCCTCCTCGGCGACCGGCAGAAAGCCGTCCTGCTGGGCGCGGTTGAAGCGATGGATCTCGTCCACGAACAGCAGCGTGCCTCGCCCCGCCTGACGACGGGCGCGGGCGCGATCAAACGCCTTCTTGAGATCGGCGACGCCGGAGAAGACCGCGAGATAGCGTCAAACTCGAGCCCCGCCCTTTCAGCCAGGAGACGCGCAATGGTGGTCTTGCCCACGCCCGGCGGCCCCCACAGGATCAACGAGGACAGCGCCCCTGCGCGAGCATGCGCCCCAGCGGGCCATCCGGGCCCAGCACATGGTCCTGGCCCACCACATCCTCGAGCGTTTGCGGGCGCAAACGGTCGGCCAGCGGGCGTGGCGCTTCGGTCTCAAGACCGGCGGAGGAAAACAGATCGCTCATGGCGCGGACTATGGGCTAAGCTGACCCGTGTTCGCAAATGTTCACACCAGCGGAGCGCAGAGATGAGTGAGATGACGAAACCCAACCCCGTCACGCCCTATCTGAGCGTGCGCAATGGCATAGAAGCCATCAGTTTCTATGAACAGGCCTTCGGCGCGGAAGAAGCTGAACGCTATGAGTTTGAAGGCAAGCTCGGCCACGCCGCCCTGCGCATCAATGGCGGAGTGATCTTCATGGCGGACGAGTTTCCCGAACACGAAGCCATGACCGGCAATGTGGCGCCGCCAACGCTGGGCGACCGCACCACCTTCACGATCAGTCTTCAGGTGGACGACGCGGACGCCTGGCACCAACGCGCGGTCGAGGCCGGATGCACCTCGATCCGGGATGTCACCGAGGAGTTCTTCGGCCGGCACGGCAAGGTGCGCGACCCTTACGGCCATGTCTGGTCATTGGTGACGATGAAGCCAAGGCCTGATCAGGCGTCCGGCCCCACCTTGTAGTGATTGCCGATCAGCATGACGGTCAGGAGCGCGCCGGCGATGATGCTGGCGAAGCCGAACCAGGGCTCCCAGTGGAGCGCGTAGCTGAGGATTAGCACGAGGATGCCCGCCAGTACGGGCAAAGCCCAGAGAAGGATGGTTTCGGCGTCAACGCGGGACGGGCGGGCGTTTCACTCATATCGGCTCTCTCTGGCCCGGACTGCGACAAACAGCCGGGAACGGTTCTCTTTTGTACGCTTTGCCTGTATATGGCGCGCCTTGCTTGAGCATGAAACCCTGACCATGACCGATCTGCACCTGGAAATCTCGAAGGACTTCACCTTCGACGCCGCGCACCATTTCGAGCACAAGGACGCTGATCATCCGTTTTCGCGGATGCACGGGCATTCCTTCGCCGGAACCGTGACGATCACCGGTTCGCGTGCGGCTGAAAGCGGCATGGTCAAGGATTTCTGGGAAATGGAATCCGAGATCAACAAGATCCGAGACCAGCTAGACCACCGCCTCCTCAATGATGTGGAAGGTCTGGAGCATCCGTCTCTGGAAGCGATCGCCTATTGGGTGTTCGAGCGCCTCGAGAAAACCCTGCCGGGCCTGACTGCTGTCGAGATCCGCCGCCCGAGCTGTGGCGAGAAGGCCGTGGTGCGTCGGGGTTAGCGTTCCGATACTCGGTGAAGGTCTCAGAGAACCGTTTGTCCGGCTAACGCGGATTCATCCTGTCATTAAAACACTTCTCTTGCCCTGCGAAGGCAGGGGCCCAGAGCCGAATGCGCAGCGCCAGACGATCTCTGGATCCCGGCCTACGCCGGGAAAGAGGGTTTAATGTCCCCACTCACTCTTCAGGATGAAGCGTAACAGCAAACCGAACCCGCAGGGTTCGCAAGCGCGACCGCGCGTCCGCAGCTTTAGCGAGGATCGTCACGCCCACGGGCGTGACCCCAATCATAGCGCCTCAAACACATCCCGGCTGAGCCTGGGGTCGAAATGCTGGCCGCCATCCACGCACAGCACCTGACCGGAAACAGACGGCGTATTCACAAAGAAGCGCAGCGCCGCGACCAGATCCTCCGGCGTCGAGCCGCGCTTGAGCGGATTGTCGTCATGCACCCGCTCGAAATCCTCGTCCGAGTGATGCGCGCTCGGCAGGGTCAGGCCCGGCGCGATGGCGTTGACCCGCACCTTCGGGGCCAGAGATTTCGCCAGCATCTCCGTCATCGTTTTGAGCGCCGCTTTTGAGAGCGTGTAGGAGAAATAGTCGGCGTTGAGATTGAAGAGCTTGTAGTCGAGCACATTCACCACACAGGAACGCTCAAGCCCCTGCCCGGCCACCGCCTTTGTCAGAAGCGCCGGCGCCAGCGTGTTCGCCGTCATGTGACGGTGAAAGCTCTCGGCGCCCAGATCGTCAAGCTGGTCCTGCTCAAAGATGGACGCGGAATTGACCAGCACGCCCACGGGACCCAGCGCTTGATTGGCGCGGATGATCAGGCCTGCCGCCTCTTCCGGCTTTGACAGATCGGCGCCCAGCGCGATGGCGCGCACGCCTCTGATCTCTTTGACCAGCGCCTCGGCCTCATCCGCCGAGCTGTTGTAATGGATGATCACATCATGGCCGTCCGCAGCCAGCGCCTCGATGAAGGCGCGGCCCAGTCGCTTGGCGCCGCCGGTGACCAGCGCTGCAGGTTTTTGCTCGAAGGGTCGCCCATGATAATCCTATCTGCACTCTATCGGCCCAGAGCGGTTTGGCGCCGGGCCATTCCGGCTTATACCGCTCCTGAAGACTGGATGTAGAGGCCGCTTTATGAAACTCGACGCCCTGGCTGCACAAAACGCCGCGAACGCCCGTCCTGATTATGCAGGCGAGCGGGTCAGCGTGCGCGTCAATCGCCTCCGCCTTGAGGCGGAAGTGGGCGTCTATGATTCAGAGCGCGGCCGCAAGCAGCCTTTGGAGATCAGCCTGACCGCCGAGGTCGCGCCTGAAGCCACGCATCCCAATGGCGCCCTCGGGGAAGCGGTGAACTACGCCGCCATGGCCGAGACCGTGCGTCAGATCGTGGGGTCCGCGCACCATGATCTGCTGGAAGACCTCGCCCAGACAATCGCCGACACCCTGTTCGCCGATCCGCGCGTGAAACGCCTTGACCTGACGCTCGACAAGCTGACCGCACTCGAGGATGCCGAGAGCGTGGGCGTCAGCCTCAGCCGCTGGCGCTGACGACTCAGAACTTCGCGCCTATCTTAGGCCCATGGTCAAAGCCAACCGCCCCGACGCGCCCCCGCTCGACAAAGCCTCCGACGCTGGCCCCAGGCCTGCGCCGAAGGAGTATCGCACCGGGCCGGAGATCATCGCCGACTATGTAAAGAACCTGTCCCAGGGGCCGGGCGTCTACCGCATGTATGGCGAGGATGGCGAGGTCCTCTATGTGGCAAGGCCAAGAAGCTCAAGAACCGGGTGTCGAACTACGCCAAGTCCGGCGGGCACACCAATCGCATCGCCCTGATGATCTCGCTGACGCGGTCGATGGAGTTTGTCCTCACCCGCACCGAGACCGAAGCGCTGCTGCTGGAAGCAAACCTCATCAAGCGCCTGAAGCCCCGCTTCAACATCCTGCTGCGTGATGACAAGAGCTTTCCCTACATCCTGATCCGCCGCGATCATGAAAGCGCGCAACTGACCAAGCATCGTGGCGCGCGCAAGGCCAAGGGCGATTATTTCGGCCCCTTCGCCAGCCCCAGCGCGGTCAACAACACGCTGAACACGCTGCAGAAGGCTTTCGGTATAAGAACCTGCACCGACAGCGTTTATGAGGGCCGGACCCGTCCCTGCATGCTCTATCAGATCAAGCGCTGCGCAGGGCCTTGCGTCGATCTTGTCAGCCCGTCCGACTATGACGAGCTGGTGCGCGAGGCGAAGGACTTTCTGTCGGGTCGGTCAAACAGCCTGCGCCAGCGGCTTCAGGACGAGATGACCGCGGCCTCTGAAAATCTCGACTTTGAGACCGCCGCCAAGCTGCGAGACCGCATCCGCGCCATCGCCGCCGTCACAAGCCAGCAGGACGTCAATCCGGACGGCGTGGAGGACGCCGACGTCATCGCCCTGCATCAGGAAGGTGGGAAGACCTGTGTGCAGATCTTCTTTTTCCGCGCCGGGCAGAACTGGGGCAATCGCGCGCTCTATCCCAAGCACGAACAGGATGCGGCGCCGGACGAGATTCTGTCCGCCTTCATCGCCCAGTTCTATGACGACAAGCCGGCGCCGCGCCTGATCCTCACGAGTTCTGACCCGCAGCAGGCCGAGCTCCTGGCCGAAGCCCTGACCCTGCGCGCCGGTCATCCGGTCGAGATCAGGACCCCCAAGCGCGGCTCGAAGAAAGCGCTCGTGGAAGCGGCCGAACGCAACGCCAAGGAAGCGCTGGGCCGCAATCTGGCGGAAAGCCGCTCCCAGGCGCAACTTCTGGACGGCGTGGCGCGGGTCTTTGGTCTGGAAGAGCGACCGGAGCGGATCGAAGTCTATGACAACTCCCACATCCAGGGCACGAATGCGCTCGGCGCGATGATCGTGGCGGGCCCTGAAGGGTTCGAGAAGCAGAGCTATCGCCGCTTCAACATGAAAGGCGATGACGCGGCGACCAATGACGACTTCGCATGATGCAGGCGATGATCCGGCGCCGCTTCACCCGGCTCCAGAAGGAGCGTGAGGAAGGAGCGCCAGTCCCTGACCTGATCCTGATCGACGGCGGCAAGGGCCAGCTTTCATCGGTCATGGAGGTCATGGAAGAGCTCGGCGTGGATGATGTGGCCGTCGCTGCGGTCGCCAAGGGCCCGGACCGGGATGCGGGCCGCGAAGTCTTCTACATGCCCGGCAAGCCGCCTATCCGCATGCCGATGAACGATCCGGTGCTCTATTACCTCCAGCGCATCCGCGACGAGGCGCACCGCTTCGCCATCACGGGTCACCGCGCCAAGCGCGCCAAGCAGATGCGGGAGAATCCGCTCGACGAGATCGACGGCGTTGGCGCCACGCGCAAGAGCGCGCTTCTGAAGCATTTCGGCTCTGCCAAGGCCGTCTCCCGCGCCAATCTGGCGGATCTCGAAGCCGTTGAGGCGTCTCCAGAGCCCTCGCCCGGAAGATCTATGAGCATTTCCATGAATAGCGTCCTGCGACAGCTGCCCAACATCCTCACCATCGGACGCGCCCTGGCGGGCGTGATTGGCGGCTGGGTGCTGGTGCAAAGTTCGCTGGCAATGCTGGAATCAGACGCGGTCCGACTGGGCTGATTGCCGCAGCAGTCTTCGTGGTCGCGGCACTCACGGACTGGCTCGATGGATGGCTCGCGCGGGCCATGGGCGCGCAGAGCGCCCTCGGCGCCCTGCTCGACCCCATCGCCGACAAGGTGCTGGTGGGCGGGTATCTGATCGCCTACTGCGTCATTAGCGGTTTTGACGCCTATCTCGTCTTGCCCGTCATCGCGATCATCGGGCGGGACGCCGCCATTACAGCCCTACGTTTTATCCGCCCCTCCAAAGGCGCTCTGACCGTAACCTCGACCGCCAAGATCAAGACCGCGCTTCAGATGGTGATTACCGCCGCGCCCTTCGTTCTCGTGATGATCGGCATGACCGACCTCGCCCTGTGGTATCATTACTGGGTTGGGGCAGTCTGGTTTCTGGCGCTGCTGACGGTCTGGTCGGCGCGTCCCTATGTGCTGGCGGCCTTCAAGAACTGACGCCACACAACGCAGACGCGAAATGACCTGTTAACCAGACTGAATCGAGTGTGTGAACGTGCTCAATTTCGACGCTTCACAGCTATCCCGCAGGTCACCATGTCGTTCTCGATCGATTATAAAACGCGCATCGCCTTCATGAAGATCAAGGAGCAGGAACGCGAGCTGCTTCGAGAACTCAAACCTGTCATCGCCCGGGAATTTCCCGCCACCCTGGACGCTTTTTACGAGCATCTTAAGGGCTGGCCGGAAATCTACGGCATGTTCGGCGGTGATGCTGGCGTCAAACATGCTCGCGACAAGCAACTCGAACACTGGATGAAAATCGCGGACGCCAAGTTCGATGACGAGTACACCCGCTCCGTCACCGCCATCGGCGACGCGCACGCCCGACTGAAACTCCAGCCGCAATGGTATTTCGGCGCCTACAACTTCCTGATGATGGGACTGATCGAAGCCGTGCTGAACGATCAGCGCAAGAAAGGCTCACCCATCAACTGGAAACGCCATTCCGAAGCCGCGCGTCAACGGGTCTCGGTTCTGGTCAAGGCTGTCATGCTCGACATGGAGCTGGTGCTGACCGTGATCTATGAGCGTCAGAACGAAGAGCGTCTGGCGATCTTCGATCAGCTGGCCACCGAAATGGAAGGCCAGATCGGAGCGATTTCAGACACACTCGCCAAGACCTCGACCGATCTGGCGGAAAGCGCGCGCTCCATGGCGAGAGACGCGGAAACCTCATCCCAGCAGGCCTCCACCGTCGCCGCGGCCGCAGAGGAAGCCACCGCGACCGCACAAAGCGTTGCGGGCGCGTCATCGGAACTGACCAAGGCCATCCAGGAGATTTCAGCCAGCGCAGGCGAAGCGGCCTCCGGATCCTCGCAGGCCGCCCAACAGGCGGAACGCACACGCGTCACCATGAATACGCTGGATGAAGCCGCTCAGAAAATTGGTGAGATCATCACCCTGATCGAGGGCGTTGCCGAACAGACCAATCTGCTGGCGCTGAACGCCACGATCGAAGCGGCGCGCGCTGGCGACGCCGGCAAGGGCTTTGCCGTCGTGGCCAGCGAGGTGAAGTCACTGGCCGGACAAACCGCCAAAGCGACTGACGAAATCTCCCAACAGATCAACAATATCCAGACCGTCGTGAAAAGCGCGGTCGAAGCCATTGAAGACGTGGCGCGGTCGGTTGAACGGGTGAATGGCGTCTCCACCTCGATTTCCGCCGCCGTGGAAGAACAGAACGCGGCAACCGCCGAGATCAGCCGGAACACGGAACAGACCGCCCAAAGCTCGGGGTCTGTATCCCAGACCATCGCTGGCGTGCTCAACAGCGTGCAGAGCACGGCGACGTCCGCCAAAGGTTTGGTGCGGTCTTCTGATGAACTGGGCCAACAGGCCGCCAAGCTCCGCTCGGATGTGGCCGACTTCCTTGCCAGGTTAAGGGCCGCTTAAACCTCAGACCCTATGCAGGACGCCACAATAGAGATGTAGTTCCAAGTTATTGTATAATAACGTTATTCGGAGCACTCTGGCGCAACTTGCATCGGGTACTAATGATATGAGCGAAGTGTCTGACTCCTTCTCTGCGGATGTGGCCGAAGCCTCCGCCAGAATTCGAGCCGACTTGGGTTCCCGCTTGGAATTTCTCGACTTTTCAGAGTCGGACCGTGAATCTCTGCGCCGGCTGAAACCCTTTATCGAGCAGATACTGCCGGGCGTGCTGGACCAGTTCTATGCCGATGTCCTCGACACGCCTGCAACCGCAGCTTTCTTTCCCACTGACGCCATTCGCCGCCATGCGCAGCAGAAGCAGTTCGAGCACTGGATGGAAATCTGCTCGGCCCGTTTTGCTCAGGACTACGTGACTTCGGTCTCCAGGATCGGGATGACCCACGCCCGCCTTGAACTGGAGCAGCGCTGGTATTTCGCCGCCTACCAGAAAGTGATCAGCGGCGTGCTGTGCGCACTCAATCGCCTGCGCCTGAAAGAAGCCGGACTGATGCGCCGAGGCGTCATCGAGCGTCTCGACGCCGATATCCAGGCGCTGACCAAGGCGGCCTTCCTGGATATGGATCTGTGTCTGAGCACGATCGAGGCGGATATGCGCAATCGCCGGGACGCCGAACGTCGACGGCTGGCGAACGATTTCGAGCGGTCTGTCTCCACGATCGTCCGAACCGTCTCGAGCGCGGCTGCAGAACTCTCCGAGACAGCCCGCTCCATGTCCCATACCGCCCAATCGGCCTCGTCCCGCTCGGAGACCGTCGCCGCCGCTGCAGAAGAGGCGAATGTCACAGCGCAAATGGTGGCCCAGGCCGCATCCGAGCTCGACGGCGCCATTCAGATGATCGCGCAGAATGTGACTCTGTCCTCCGAAACCGCCAGCGGCGCGCATGCGGAAGCCGAAGAGACGAGCGAAACCATGGCCCAGCTGAGCGCTGCGGCGGATACGATCGGTGAGATCATCTCGCTCATCGAAACCGTGGCGGACCAGACCAATCTTCTGGCGCTGAACGCCACCATCGAGGCTGCGCGTGCCGGTGAAGCGGGCAAGGGTTTCGCCGTCGTCGCAAGCGAGGTCAAGGCGCTGGCAAGCCAGACCGCCCAGGCCACCGACCAGATTTCACAGCAAGTTTCCCATATCCAGAGCGTGGTCGCGCGGGCTGTGAGCGCCATCCAGGCCGTCACCCGCTCGATCCAGCAGGTCAATGAGGTGAGCACCACCATTTCAAGCGCCGTGGAAGAACAAAGCGCAGCTACAGCCGAGATCAGCCGCACCACGGATCAGACAGCCCGAAGCGCCGGTTCGGTGTCCGAGGAGATCCTGCTGGTCCAGACTGGCGCCGAGGAGACCAGCACGGCGGCGCACTCCGTCGTTCAGGCCTCTGATTCGCTTGGAAAGCTGGCCAGCCAGCTTCAGAGCGACATGACCGAATTCCTGGCCAAGCTGAACGCCGCCTAGAACAGGCTGCCCTGATCCGGACTGGACGGTTTCTTTCGGGATTTCGTCGCGGATTTTGGACGCGCAGCAGGCTTGGAAGCGCTGGAGGGCGAGGCCGAAGATGCGCCGTCAACGATGGCCCCCCTCGTCGTGTCCTCAAATACCAGCGTCACCGCCTGACCGGAGGTCAAGGCCGCGCCCTGGCGCACCAGCGCGCCGGACTCATCCTTCACCAGAGCAAACCCGCGCCTGAGCACCGATTTGTGCGAGAGCGCCTCGAGTCGCGCGCCCAGAGATCCGAGCGTCCGGGCCTGATCACCGAGTTCCCGGCGAAACGCCTGTTCCAGCCGGGCGCCGGACTGCTGGAATCGATCGCCCTTGATCGCCAGATCGCGCCTGAGGGCCGTGGGCCGCATCTGGAGCGCCGCCGCCTGCAATCGGGTCTGCTTGCGCTCCAGACCCGACTGAGCCGCGCCATTGAGCCGGCTGGCGATGAAGTCGAGCTTTTGGTTGTTCTCATTGAGTGTGGCCCGAGGGCTGGGCAGGCCGCGAGAAGCGGATTTCAGATCCGCCGCCTTGCGATCAAGACCGCGCACCAGGGCGCTCATCAGCCGGGCGGTGGTTGTGGAGATGCGTTCAACCAGTTCGCGCCGGACCGGCACGGCGATCTCGGCCGCGCCTGTCGGCGTGGGCGCGCGACGGTCCGAGGCGTAATCGATCAGCGTGGTGTCGGTTTCATGCCCAACCGCTGAAATCAGCGGAATGCGAGAGGCAGCGGCGGCGCGCACGACGCGCTCTTCGTTGAAGCACCACAAATCCTCGATCGAACCGCCGCCTCGCGCCACAATCAGAACGTCGGGAACTGGCACTGGCCCGCCCGGCTCAATCGCGTTGAAACCCTCGATCGCATGGGCGATCTGATCCGCCGCCTTCTCGCCCTGCACCAGGACGGGCCAGAGCAGAACATGGACCGGGAAGCGGTCTTCCAGACGATGCAGAATATCGCGGATCACCGCCCCTGTCGGAGAGGTCACGACCCCGATCACGCGCGGCAGGAAGGGCAGTGCGCGCTTGCGATCAGGAGAGAACAGGCCTTCGGCCGCGAGCGCCTTCTTGCGCGCTTCCAGAAGCGCCATAAGCGCTCCTTCGCCCGCCGGCTCCATCCGCTCGATGATCATCTGGTATTTCGAGCGCCCGGGGAAGGTCGACAGACGCCCCTCGGCGATCACCTCCAACCCTTCCTCTGGCCGGAAATTGAGATGAGCGGCGACGCCTTTCCACATCACCCCGTCTATGACCGCCTTGTCGTCCTTCATGTCGAGATAGACATGGCCGGACTTGGCGACGGTCACGCGGCCCAGCTCCCCCCTCACACGCACATGGTCATAGGCCTGCTCGACCGTCCGCTTGAGAGCGTTGGAGAGTTCGGAAACCGTATATTCGGGCGTGTTGGAAGCGCTGGCGTCTGTCATCCCGTCACCCTAGCCGCGGATTCGGATTGCGTGTACCGCTCAGGCGCCGTTGACCTGCGCGCCCGTCGGGGCCATTCAGCTGTCGCAGACCTTCTGACTTCTCGCTTTCAGGACCACAAGGGCGGACCATGAACATTCTCATCATCGGATCGGGCGGCCGCGAGCATGCCCTTGCCTGGAAGATTTCCCAAAGCCCGCTGGTGGACACCATCTGGTCTGCGCCCGGCTCGCCGGCCATGGACCAGTTCGGTCCCTGCTTCGACGTGCAGCCTGATGATGTGGAGAAGCTCGAACAGCTCGTTCTGCAGCTAGAACCCGATCTCATCGTCATTGGTCCTGAAGTCCCCCTCGCGCTCGGCGCCGCGGATCGTTTGCGCGCACGCGGCTTTGACGTGTTCGGCCCGAACAGGGAGCCGGCCCAGCTTGAAGCCTCCAAAGGCTTCTCCAAGGATCTGATGGCCAAGCTGGGCGTGCCGACCGCCCGCTATGGCCGCTTCACCGAGGTCGACAAGGCCAAGGCGTTTCTCGACACGCTGGAGGCGCCCTATGTGCTCAAGGCGGACGGTCTGGCCGCAGGCAAGGGCGTCGTCATCGCCCCTACCTGGACGAGGCCAAGGCGGAAGCCGAGGAGATGCTGTCGGGCAAGTTCGGCGATGCTTCGGCAGAACTGGTCATTGAAGAATTCATGCATGGCGAGGAGGCCAGCGTCTTCGTCCTCACCGACGGGGTGAACCGCATCACCCTGCCCGCCTGCCAGGATCACAAGCGGCTTCTGGACAATGACGAAGGTCCCAACACCGGCGGCATGGGCGCCTATTGTCCCGCTCCCGTGATGACGCCTGCGCTCATGGCCGAGGTGGATGAAAAGATCGCCGCGCCGATGATCAATGGCCTGAATGAGGCCGGCCATCCCTATCAGGGCGTTCTTTACATAGGCCTCATGATGACCTCGGAGGGGCCGAAAGTCGTCGAGTTCAATGTGCGTTTTGGCGACCCTGAATGTCAGGTGCTCATGGCGTCCATGCTCGACGATATCGTGCCCGTGCTGCTGGCTTGCGCCACGGGCGGCATGCCAGCGCGGGATTTCGCACAATTGCTGCCAACTGTGGACCAGGCCCGTCCGTCAGCCACCGTCGTGATGGCGACCCGGGGCTATCCGGGCCATTACCACAAGGGCTCGGTCATCTTGAACGTCAAGGAGGCCGGAGAGGTCGAGGGCGTCACCATCTTCCACGCCGGGACCGGGACCAATGAAGCCGGCGAGCTTGTGGCCAATGGCGGTCGGGTGCTGAACGTCACCGCTGTCGGCGATGACCTCAACAGGCCGTGGAGCGCTGCTACACCGCGGTGGACATGATCGACTGGCCCGAGGGCGTCTGCCGCCGCGACATCGCCTGGCGCGCCCTGGCGCGAGATTGATGCGGACCGCGCACACTCTTTTTTTGTGACAGTCTTGTAACGGCTCCGAACGAACCTACTTACAGTGTGGTTATGCCTTTATAACTCACTGGACGCCTCATGCGCATTCTCGAAGAAGGACAGGGTCGGGTCATACTTGATGTGGGGGACGCCTTTACGGCTGAGGCCGCTCAACGCTTCCTGCAATTCATGCAGACCTGCCCCTATCGCAACCGCATTCGCCTGCTTGTCCTGCCAGGCCTCTCAAAGTCGCATCTGGACGAGGCTGACGCGATCGCGTTCGGGCGTGCTATTTCCGCCTGCCTGAGCGGCGGGTCGGGGCGGATTGCGGTCGTTTACGACCCCGCCTCCGAGCGCCAGGAGCTGGAATACACCCTGATCGACACGACAATCAGTCTGAATCACCGGCTGATCGCGCAATTTCGCGACATCGACGAGGCCAAGTCCTGGCTGGACTGGGACCTCGCGATATCCGAACGCAAGCAGACCGGTTAGAGAGACAGCGTCCGTGAGAATCGTTCGCCCCGCCGTTCGATTTCCATCGGCCAGCTGTCCGCGCCCTCTTTCTCTCGCAGAATGCGGTTGAGATCGACCAGATTATCCACACGCTCATCCTGGATGGACAGGATGCGGTCGCCGGGCTGGAAACCGAAATAGGCGGCGGCGGAGCGGCGCGCGACCGAAGACACCAGAACCCCGTTCATGAAGGGTCGATGCCGTTCTCTTCGTTGAAGGCCGGGCTGAGCTGAACCAGCTCGGCGCCATGAAGCGGGTTCTCGCCCGTGATCTCCATGCGCGCGCCCTCAATCGCGCCTGGCGCAGGTTCCGCATCCACGCGCAAGACACGCTCACGCCCGTCCCTCAGAACCGAAAGCTCTGCAGTGTCGCCAATCATGCGCGTGGCGAAGCGGAAACGGGCGCCCACCTCATCATTCACTTCCACGCCATCAACGGCCACCACCACATCCCCCTGCTGGAGACCGGCCCGGTCCGCGGCCCCGCACTGCCAGATATCGGCGACAATCGCTCCACGCGGCGGTCCAGCCCCAGGGAGCTCGCCAGGTCCTGGGTGACCGGCTGCAGGCGCGCCCCCAGCCAGGGGCGGATGATCTCGCCATCCTGAAGCGCGGCCTCGACGACCGTGCGCACCATTTCAGACGGAATGGCGAAGCCGATGCCGTTTGATCCGCCCGAGCGCGAAAAGATCGCCGTGTTCACGCCGATCAGCTGTCCGTCCATATCCACAAGCGCACCGCCGGAATTGCCCGGGTTCACGGCTGCATCGGTCTGGATGAAGAAGGCATAGTCTGAAATGCCGACATCGGTTCGGGCCAACGCCGACACAATGCCGGAGGTGACGGTCTGGCCCACGCCAAACGGATTGCCGATGGCCAGCACCAGATCGCCAACCTCGCTGTCGCCCGCCTCATCGAACGGCAGGACCGGCAGTGCTTCGTTCGTGTCGATTTTCAGAACTGCGAGATCGGTGCGCTCATCCGCCAGGAGCAGCTCCGCCTCGAACTCCCTGCGGTCGGACAGGACGACGCGCAGATCCTGTGCGCCCTGCACGACGTGATTGTTGGTGACGATGACGCCGGTGGAATCCACGATCACGCCGGAGCCCAGCGAGTTCACCTCGCGCTCTCGCACCTGCGGTCCGAAAAAACGCTCAAAAAGGGATCGCCTGCGAATGGGGTGCGTTGAGCAATCACGCGACGCGAATAGACATTCACCACAGCCGGCGCCGCCTCCCGCACAACAGGGGCGAAGGAGAGCTGAACCTGAGCCTGTGTTTCAGGGACCGCCCGCTCCTGCGCCGCTCCCGGAGCGACAAGGGCCACACTGGTCAACAGCGCAAGCGACAGGGTTCGGATCATGGAGCAATCTCCTCGGGCTAAGCCAGCAAACACGAAAATATTGATAGGCCGATGTAAGATCAGGCAAGCGGCCTGAACAGGGGCTGAGCGATTACGGTTTCGCAAGATCGTCGCGGCGTTCGCTCTCAAACGGGATATACTGCCCCCAGGGGGATGCATCATGCGCAAACAGATCGAGACCTTCATCTTCAGACGCGGCAAGGGCGACAAGGCTCTGGAGAAGATCCAGTCCCGCGCCGAGAAAGCCTATGCGCCGCTTTACAAGGACGGCCGGACCAAAGCGCTCGACCGGGCGGAAGAGCTGGCCCATCAGCGGGTGGAGGAAGCATCCGAGCGTACCGAGGCGGAGTTCGAGCAGGATGAAGCCAAGGTCGAGGCCAATTTCTGGCCGAAGGTCCAGCGTGTGGCGCGCCAGATCCCGTTCCTGGAGGATCTGGTCGCCGCCTATTACGCCATGCGCGATCCTGAGACGCCCTTGCAGGCCCGCGCCGCCCTCGCCTTCGGCCTGCTCTACTTCCTGTGGATCGTCGACATCATTCCCGATTTTCTGGGACTCGTCGGCTATGCCGATGACGGCACAGTGCTGACGACCATCATCCTGCAAGTTGGCGGCGCCATTACCGATACGCACCGCGCCAAGGCCCGCAAGGCGCTTGGCGGCGATTAGCCGACCTCAGGCGAGCAGACCGCCTTCAGTCCAGATATGCTCGAATTGCGATTTGGGCCGAAGCGTGAAGCGTGCGCCGGTCAGCCGCGCCTCCCGGATCCGGTCACATCTCAGCGTCCGCGGCTCGCCCCTGAGATGATCAAAGGCGATGACATACCAGACCGGGTATTTCAGCAGCAGGTAATGCGGCTCGATCCGCCGCTCTGTGACCATCAGGTCCTCGCGCTGATAGCAGATATCGAGGACTTCCTTGTCGATGAACGCCTGGTGCAAAGCCTTCACCACTGGATCGGGCGGCAAAGACGCGCTCGCCTGTACAAAAGTGGACGAGGTGACGCCGACGAGAATTCTCGATTTCAGCGCCTCCACCCTCTCGCGCTTCTCTGGCGAGAAGGACGCGATCAGCTGGCGTCGGACCGCGTCCAGGCTGGCCAGGAAGATCGGCGATCCCAATTGCTGCGCCACCTCGATGCCGATGAGCAGATCCACCGCCTCTGCATAAGCGAGGTTCAGTCGTCCGACGCCCCAGCGGCGATCCAGTCGCACGCCGCCTCCGCGTCCGCGATCAGTCTCGATCGGCAGCCCCTGCTCGCGCAACAACGCCAGGTCCCGCGTCAGGGTGCGCTCGCTGACACCATGGGTCTTGGCCAAATCCTTGATGACGCAAAACGGTTCAGCTTGCAGCTGCGCCGTGAGCCTTTCAAGCCGCTGCAATCTGGTGGACGCGTCTGATCTCGTCATTCACCAAATACGACATAAAATGTCATATTTGGAAATAACCTTGTCTCTCAACGTCACAGACGCACTCAGGAGAGACAGACGTGCAAATGAATTATTTCGTCGCCGGCACCAACAATATGGAGGCTGCAATCCGCTTCTACGACCAGCTCTTCAGCCATTTCGGCATCGTACAGGCCGCACAGACCGACCGGATGTCCTACTGGCTGGGCGACGGGTTCGCCTTTGCGGTGGCGGACCCCTTTGATGGGAAGCCAGCGACACACGGCAACGGAACAATGATCGGTTTTCATGTCGGCGCGCCCGAGCAGGTCGACGCGATCTACAGGAGAGTTCTCGAACTGGGCGGGACGGATGAGGGAAAGCCGGGACAACGCGGCCCCTATTACTCCGCCTATGTGCGCGATCTTGATGGCAACAAGATCTGTTTCAACGCCTAGAGGCGCTTAGTCCCGCGCAAACGAAAAGGGCCGCATCCCGAAGGATGCGGCCCTTGTCTCGTTCGAAAGTGCGAAGGCCTTAGTCTTCAGCGCCCTCGACAGCCTCTTCACGCGCACGATCGGCGGCGCCTTTGGCTTCGGGATCGCGATCAACCAGCTCGATAACCGCCATCGGCGCGTTGTCGCCATGACGGAAACCGGCTTTCAGAACGCGGGTGTAACCACCATTGCGTTCTTCGTAGCGCGGGCCGAGGGTTTCAAACAGCTTGGCCACCTGATCCTTGTTGCGGATCTTGGAGATCGCCTGACGGCGAGCATGCAGATCACCGCGTTTGGCCAGGGTGATGAGCTTGTCCATGATCGGCTTGAGCTCTTTGGCCTTCGGCAGGGTGGTGACGATTTGTTCGTGCTCGATCAGCGACGCGGCCATGTTGGCGAACATGGCGCGACGGTGAGTCGAGGTGCGGTTAAGCTTGCGGTGGGCGACGCCATGACGCATCGGTTTTCTCCTTCAATCCCGGTTAGGGACGCCTCGCGGCGTTCCTCCTAGATTTGATCCTCATATTTCTTGGCGAGATCTTCGATGTTCTCCGGCGGCCAGTTCGGCGCGTCCATGCCCAGATGCAGACCCATCTGTGCGAGAACTTCCTTGATCTCGTTGAGCGATTTGCGACCGAAGTTCGGGGTGCGGAGCATTTCCGCCTCGGACTTCTGAATGAGGTCGCCGATATAGACGATGTTGTCGTTCTTCAGGCAGTTCGCCGAACGCACCGACAGCTCCAGCTCGTCCACCTTCTTCAGGAGGGCCGGGTTGAAGTCCAGCTCCGGCTTGTCGTCCTCGGCCGCACGGGCTTCGGAAGGCTCTTCGAAGTTCACGAAGATCTGGAACTGGTCCTGAAGGATGCGAGCGGCATAAGCCACGGCGTCCTCGGGGTCACAGCGCCGTTGGGTTTCGACTTCCAGGATCAGCTTGTCATAGTCGAGCACCTGGCCCTCACGCGTGTTTTTCCACGCGATAGGCGACGC
>LZQR01000064.1_pt1 | contig 27923 bp, 34 predicted proteins | sample 768601 | NCBI WGS metagenome assembly LZQR01 (sample SAMN05207299, study PRJNA324521) | oil field metagenome | isolation source: sample BH-FW-24 from oil reservoir | place: India: Bombay High | collected 2015-12-04
ATCCAGAGCTGATGTCGCTTCATCAAGAACCAAAACAGGGGCATCACGCAGAAGTGCACGAGCAATAGCGACACGTTGACGTTGGCCGCCAGAGAGACTCGCACCATTCTCACCAATCATCGTATCAAGGCCGTCTTCCATCTTGCTGACGAACTCAGTGACGTGAGCAAGTTTAGCGGCACGTTCGATGTCTTCACGTGTGTATTGATCTTCTGTCGCGTAAGCAATGTTGTTTGCAATCGTGTCATTAAACAAATGTACGTTTTGCGATACCAATGCAAACTGCTCGCGCAGGTTCTTAAGCTCGTAGTCACGAATATCGTGGCCATCAAGTGTAATTGAACCACCGCTAACGTCGTAAAAACGGTTGAATAAGTTAGCGATGGTACTCTTACCCGAACCTGAACGACCAACAAGAGCAACTGTCTTGCCTTTTGGAATATCAAAGCTCACGTACTCAAGTGCCGGTTTCTCTGCACCTTCGTAGGTAAAGCTGACTTCTTTTACTGCAACGTCGCCATTTGCACGTTCTACAGTGAACTTACCTTCGTTCTTCTCTGGCTCTAGGTCTACCAGGGCAAACAAGGTTTGGCTCGCTGCCATACCACGTTGGAACTGAGAGGTTACGTTTGTCAGCGCTTTAAGCGGACGCATCAAACCAAACATTGCAGAGAACACAACGGTAAATGTACCCGGCGTTAATTGATCTTTGATTGAGTCGATACTTGCTAGGTAAAGCACAACAACAATCGCAATAGACGCGATCATTTGAATGATTGGGTTTGCTGCGGCTTGAGCCGTCACCAACTTCATGCTTTGTTGACGCATTTGGTTGCTGACTTTTTCGAAGCGTTTGCCTTCGATATCTTGACCGCCGTAGCTTAGTACGACTTTATGACCTTTCAGCATTTGCTCAGCAGACGCCGTCACATGGCCCATCATGGTTTGCATGTTCTTAGAAATCTTACGGAATCGCTTAGAAACAATACCAATGCCCCAAGCCACCACTGGTGCAACAGCAAATAGTACTAGAGAAAGCTGCCAGCTGTTGTAGAACATCAGCACAAGAAGACCGATTATGCTCGCACCTTCACGCACAATGCTGACTAACGCTTGGCTGGTTGCTGCAGAGACCTGTTCCGAATCATAAGTAATACGAGACAGTAAATTACCTGTTTTTCTTTATCAAAGTAAGAAACTGGCATATGCATGAAGTGATTAAACACCATGCGACGAATTTGCATCACCACGTTGCCGGATACCCAACTCAAGCAATAAGTGGAGACAAATCCGCTCACACCACGAATGAACATCATGGCGAAAACAATCAATGGAAGCGTGCGTAGAAAATCCGATTCCGCATTACCAAAACCTTCATCAAGAAGTGGTTTTAGCAAAGAAATCATATAGGTATCTGAAAGTGCATTAATCACTAATGCAATGACGGCAACGATAATGCCTGACTTATAAAGGCGAATAAATTGCCATAGACGCTTAAACGTCTGCCAGGTCGTTTCATCAGTATTTATCGACATAGAAGTGCTTTATTTTCTTACATTAAGACTCTTATTCTACTCCCTTACGCAGCATCTGCCTATACCAAGGCTCAAATGTCTCACTACGTTTAACTTCAAAGTACCAATTGTCTCGCTCAATAAACACCGATACCTGCCCATGATTTCCCGTATCCAGCCAGTGGGCATTTGCTTCCTGATAAGCCGATAAAACATTTTCAGCAGGCATGCCCCACTGATTACTTTTTGCTAACGAGCTATCGCCAAGGCTGGAGAGACAGTTTGAACAAATTTTGGATTCGAAGAACTCTTGCTACCATGATGAGGAACCAACATAACATCACTCTCTAGCTTGTTGGGTTCACGCATAAGTATCCACTCACTGACGCTTCAATATCGCCAGTCAAAAGCAATTTAAAATCCGATTCCTTATCCACAACTCGAACAACACACGAATGAGGATTATAAGCACGGTTTACCTGCTTAGGTGGCCATAGGACTTCAAAATAAAGCGCCTGCCAATACCAGCGTTCACCCGCAATACAAGATTGGTAGTTAGCGTAGTTTTGACTGCTGAATTTCTGCGCTGGCGAAAAGTGCTGCTCTATATACTGCCTACCTCCAGCATGATCCGAATCAGCATGACTGATAATGAACATATCAATGGTGCCAAAACCTCTGCGATGTAATACGGGAGAGATAACTTGCTGAGCTATGCTCCCTGAGTTCCAAGCTTTGCCTGTGTCGTAAAGCGTCACCTTTCCATGCTTCTCAATTAATACCGCAAGGCCGTGCCCTACATCTAACACGTCCACTCGCCAAGAATTCGTTATACGCTCATAAAATAGGGCGACACCCGTTACTAGAATGACTAACGTAACGAACGAGCCCGATTCAAAAAACGTCTCAATAATCCACAGATGGCAACTGCGAGTATCGTTAAGGTCAACGGCAAACTTACAAAATGCCAACTCCCGACCGCAAACTGTAATGACCATGTCAGTGGCAACAACACCCAATCCACCAGTTGCCAAAGCATACCAGCCAACTGAAAAGAAATTGGGGTTACAATCAGCGCTAGAAACATCGAAGGGACGACCAAAAACCAAACCAAGGAATGAAAACTAGGTTATAAGCGATGGATACCAAACTTGTTCCAGAGAAAACGCACCGCTGATTGGCACGATAAGCAAAGTAAGTACTAACTGTATTTTTAGTAGTGAACTCAGCTTCGTTTGCCAATTGCCGCGTCGCTGTTGAACCACATTCACGGCTAAAAGCACGGCAACCACGGACAGATAAGACAACCAGAAGCTCATCGTGAATGAAGCAAAAGGCTCGATGAAAAGCTGTATCGAGACTGCGAGCAATAACACTCGCCAAGGGCTCCAATGAACCAAAGCCGCTTTAAGTACGAGATAAATGACACAAACCGAGAAAGCACGGGTTGTAGGTAAAGAAAAATCGGCCAACCACGCATAAACGAGCGCTGCCAATAAACCGACAGCGGAAGGAAGGTGAACAAATTTGGGGAATAGAAGCCGAATGACAAAGCCCAAACTCATGCCAAAAGCAAACGCCATTCCAATATGCAAACCAGAAATCGAGACCAAATGCAGCAGCCCGCTATCTCGCAGAGACTGCCAATCCTGTTTAGCAAGCAGTGAGCGGTCACTAAACGCTAATGCACTGATTAAAGGGAAATGGTCAAGTTCAGAAATATGAGTATCAACGGCCGTAATGATTTGCTGTCGAAATGAAGAGTGTGTACGAATCAACCATTTCGCGTCATCAGGTGTGACAGCTCTAGCGGTAATACCCTTACCTATCGCTTGCTTTTCCGCATCAAACCCCGCCTCATTCTTCAAACCCAGAATCGGTTTGATCGTCACCTGAGTAGTGAACTCACTGTTAACGGGCAGTGGGAAAGCGGTTATCAATCGGATTTTCGGTTTAAGAAAAGGTAACAGGTTTTGAGAATTCACCTGATTGATCTGCGCAATTCCTTCATATCCGTGACTTATTTGCGTAAAAGGGCTGTCAACTTTGCCATTTATGGTAATATTCACCCCTGCTCGAAACAGGGCTTGTCTTTGATGCTCCATAACATTGCCGTGGATAATGACAACCATAAAGCCCCAAATTACGCCTATGCTCAATAAGCCACGACGTAATTTGATAATCGAGCCAGTGGCAATTATTCCCAGCAGCAACCATCGCCAATCAGGCATCGTCGGCCACCACGCAGACGATATAACGCTCGCTACAAATAACGCCAAGGTCAAACTTTTTTCTAAGAGAGTCATGTCGTCCTATGCCTAGAAAGCTGATAAAACGCTTCATGCCAGATCATGAAATGATCAAACGCCAAAAAGCACTGAAGGTCTTCGGCAACGTTTTATACAACCCAAACTTGTGGTGTTTAAATCGTCGCTCTGCATCAGGTGCTTTTGCTGTTGGTCTGTTTATGGCGTTTGTTCCGCTTCCGAGCCAGATGATCATGGCGGCGGGTCTCGCCATCATGCTTGGTGTTAACTTGCCTCTATCTGTTGCCCTTGTCTGGATCAGTAACCCAATCACCATGCCGGTGCTGTTCTACTTCGCATACAAACTTGGCGCATTGGTCATGCATGTACCACCACAACCGTTCCACTTTGAGTTGTCGTGGGAATTCATCATGCAGCAAATGAACACCATTGGGCCTCCATTTCTACTAGGCTGCGCAATCTGTGGCGTGGTATCAGCATCATCGGCTATTTTGGTATACGTGGACTATGGCGTTACTCAGTGGTCAGAAGCTGGCAAAAACGTAAGATACGATAAGTACTTCTTCTTCAATTGGCAGGTTGCAGAACATCGAATGGAGAACAGTTAACGTTCGAAATGAAAGGCGATGTAACTCAAGTATGAAAGCTATCGAGCCACCGCAGAGATAGTTCGATTACAGATAAAAGAAAGGACCGAGATTCGGTCCTTTTTTGTGTCAGTGAGTTACCAGCACTTCGCTAAGTTCTATCCACTACTTTGAACTCAATACCGCCGCTGGGTTAAGCTTCGCTGCACGAGATGCGGGATACCAAGTAGCTAGCAAGCTCAGAACAATCGCTGTAATGGAAACTAAAGCGACATCAGGCCAGTGTAACTGCGATGGCAAGAAGTCGACAAAGTAGATATCCCCCGAAAGAAATTGGTGACCAATCAAAGCTTCTAGCCCTTTGATGATTGGAGTGAGATTTAACGCAACAAGAACACCAACCACACTGCCAGCAAGACTGCCAAATACACCCGAGAACACGCCTTGCCACACAAAGATACGCTTAATCAAACCATCCTTTGCGCCCATAGTACGAAGAATCGCAATCTCGGCAGCACGATCTTTCACCGCCATCATCAGTGTCGACACAATGTTGAAACACGCGACACCTATGACCAAACCATCACCAAGTACATAATGGTACGAACTAACTGTATATCACGATACAAGAAGCCAAACTGTTGTTGCCAGCTTTTCAGGTAAACATACACATCAATCAGGCTACCCACTTCACGCACAATGGAAGGCGCGTTAAGTACATCATCGGTCTTAAGCGAAATACCCGTGACACCATCACCTAAGCGCGCATAAGCCTGAGCATCTTTCAGCGGCACCAAAGCCAATGAGTGATCGATTTGACCATTGAGTGTTAGGAATCCAGCCACCTTCACGCGAACTCGTTTCGGCGCTTGAACCTTATTGGTACTTCCGGTTTGCGGAATCATCAATGTAATGTAGTCACCCACATCGACGTTAAGTTCATTCGCTACACCACGCCCCAAAATGACTTGCTGTTGGCCCGCATAGAAGTTCTGCCATGCTTTTGGATCAATGAACTCCGACATGCTCGACACCGCTTGTTCAAAAGCAGGATCCACACCACGCACTTCAATCGCCTTAAGCTTACTGCCCTTTTCTGCCAATCCCGTAAATCGAACATAAGGCGCCGCAGCGACGACGTGTTCATGACTCAAGGCTTGGTTCATGGTTTTGGTGTAGTTATGCAGCGGTCCATTCACCCCTTCTAACTCACCGTGCGGAATCACAGAAAGTACTCGCGATTGCAGCTCACGCTCAAAGCCGTTCATAGCGGATAGACCTATAATGATCACCGCAACACCAACCGCAATACCAATAGTGGAAGAGAGAGAAATGAACGACACCATCTTGTTGCGCTTTTTCGCGCGACTAAAACGGCCACCGATCATCAATGCTAAAGATGAAAACAAAATTAGCCCTCCGCTGCCGCTGTTTGAGTCGTAAAGCGATCCACCAGCAAACCATCTTGCATGTGCATTTGACGATCCATTTTCGCAGCTAACTCGTTATCGTGGGTCACCACCAAGAAAGCGATGTTTGACTCCTGGTTTAGCTCTCGCATTAAGTCGTAAATCGCCAATGCCGTGTTGTGGTCTAGGTTACCTGTAGGCTCATCAGCCAAAACCAAGTCAGGCTTATTAACCAAAGCACGCGCAATCGCAACACGTTGGCGTTCACCACCAGATAGCTCCGAAGGACGGTGGTCCATGCGGTGTTCTAGGCCAACTTTCTCAAGTAGAACTTTTGCTTCCTCTTTCGCATCCGCTACTTTTGCGCCACCAATCAACAATGGCATCGCAACGTTTTCTACTGCGGTAAAGTCAGCCAATAGGTGATGGAACTGATAGACAAAACCAAGGTGTTTGTTTCGTAGTGCCGCTTGCTTGTTTGAACTTAGCGCAGACAAGTTCTGCCCTAGAAAATCCACTTCACCTTGAGATGCATCATCTAAAGCGCCAAGGATGTGAAGCAGCGTACTCTTACCTGAGCCAGATGAGCCAACAATAGAAACCAATTCCCCTTTGTCGATATCAAAACTCACGCCTTTCAACACTTCCGTATCTAACGAGCCTTCTCGGTAGACTTTACGAATATCACGACATTCTAATAGCTTATTCATAGCGAAGTGCCTCAGCAGGTTTAACAGAAGATGCTCGGTAAGACGGGTAAACAGTTGCAGCTAGACTCAGAGCAATCGCCAGCACTACCACTAATAAATTTGGAATGAATCAATCACGATTGGCAAGTGACCACCAAAGCTAAACAAGGCAACGCCTGCCGCTTCCAGAATGGCATTGAGATTGAGCGATAGAGCAACGCCGACTACGCCACCAACAATCGCACCAATCACACCACTACTCGCGCCCTGCACCATGAAATCGCCATCACTTGAGATTGCTTCATGCCTTGAGTTTTGAGAATCGCGACTTCCGATTGCTTCTCCATCACCACCATGATCAACGCAGAAATAATATTAAATGCTGCTACGCCAACAATCAGACCCAGCATCAAGCCCATCATGTTCTTTTCCATTTTTACTGCTTGGAAAAGCTCACCACGCTGCTCACGCCAGTCACTCCATTGCCAACCTTCCGGCATTGGCTTATCTGCAAATTCCGTCACCATGAATGGGTCGGAGAAGAACACACGCCAACCGGATACCGTATCTTTCGGTAAACGCATCAATTTAGAAGCGTCAGTCATGTTGACGATCATAAGCTGACCATCCACATCTGAGCCGGTATTAAAGATACCCGCCACAGTGAAGTTACGTTGACTTGGGATTCGACCTAATGGGGTAAATTGCGTCGCATTGGTTACCATTAAGCGGACTTTGTCACCCATCGACACTTTAAGAGAGCGCGCCAAGCTGTGACCAAGGAAAACCTTATATTCACCCGCTTGTAGCGAAGATAAGCGACCTGCGATCAAGTGATTAGAAATAGGATCGCCAAGTTTAGGCTCGATACCAATCAAATAACCAGCGGTTAGCTGCGCAGAACTTTGGATCACAGCTTCACCACGCACAATCGGCTCTGGCTCAGCAATGGTCGACATGTTTTGAATGAATTGGGGCGCCGTCTCGCTCATTTGGCGTTTTGCATCGTGCTAGAGAAACGACAGCATGAGGAGCACGCCTAAAATGCGCTCTTTAAGCTGAGCTTCAAAGCCATTCATCACAGACAGTACTGTCACCAACGCCATCACACCAATCGTGATACCTGCGGTCGACATGTAAGAAACGAATCGACTGAATCTATCCCCGGAGCGTCCCCGAAGATACCTCAAGCCAATAAACAAAGAGATAGGATGATACATATAGGACAAACCAACTGGTTTTCTAATAATGGAGCCAATACTTAGCTAATTAATAGCGGTTATCTTACCTTACTCTTACTATGAAGAAGACAAGATAATCGCTAAATTTGTCAACGACATGCAATAAGTCCCCATTTACTGCAAAAGTTCAGCCATAAAACAGGTAAACTTGATAACTTACCCTGATTAGCGATAATCACTCCCCTATCCTACTCATTCTTCAATGAAATGAGAGCGCTCGATGGCAGAAAAGGACCAAATTATGACAGAGCAAGAATACTTCACCGTGCACCACAATCTGACGATTAACGTCGAAACGTTAGGGACGGACTTTGCTCTACCAGATGAGGCCACTTTTGTATCTGAAATTCCAGCACCGTTCATCGTCGCAAGTGAGTTCAGTCATTTAGATATGTTAGCGGATAACGCTAGACTGGAACTGCAAAATAAAGAGTTGAAACACGTCATCAGCTTGCTGGATACCCAAAACTCAAAACTCAATTTACTGCTGAGTTTTATGCTGTCTCAGCAAGATGATATCGCACTGCGTTTTCAAACCACGCAATTCGGTGCAAGCCAACTGAGCTATCGCAGCGCTTCTACCGTAGAAAAAGACCAACTGGTTCGAGTGAAACTCTTCTTAGATCATCCTGCAGCAGCGATTTACTGCTACGCTCAGGTTGTAGAGTGCGAACAGTCAGAGCAAGGTTATGTGGTTACACTCAAGTACAAACTACTTCGAGAAGCTGACCAAGATTTATTAATCAAAGCCGCGCTATACCAACAGCAAAAATTACTCCGTCAGCGCTCACTAGAGCGAGAAAATAAATAACCCTCATGCTCCTAAAATAACTATCATGACAAAAGCAACAATTCTTTCCGTCACGAATCCATCTGAGCGTGGCGACAAAAAACAACTTGGCAACCTACCTGGTGCAGCATTGGCAATGGCAATCGCTGAACTAGCCAAACAGCATTCAAGTCACTCTTTGCTTGTTGTGCCAGATCCACAAATCGCACTCAAGCTGCAAGCGGAAATTGAACAGTTTACCGATCAGCCAGTCAGCCTATTTCCAGATTGGGAAACACTGCCTTACGACAACTTTTCTCCGCACCAAGAGATCATCTCAGACCGTATTGCACGCTTATACCAACTGCCGACTCAAAGTAATGGCGTAACGATTGTGCCAGTAAGTACGGTGTTGCAGCGTCAGTCTCCGCGTGATTTCTTATTGCAACACACTTTGATGGTGAAAACGGGCGACCAATTCTCACTAGATAAGCTTCGTGTGCAGCTAGAGAACTCAGGCTACCGTCACGTTGATCAAGTGTTTGGTCCGGGTGAATACGCGAGCCGAGGGTCGATCCTTGACCTGTTCCCAATGGGCAGCTCAGATCCATACCGCATTGATTTCTTCGATGACGAGATCGACACCATCCGTACCTTCGATCCAGAAAACCAGCGTTCGATCGAAGACATTCAGCAAATCCAATTGCTACCAGCGCATGAGTTCCCGACAACCAAAGCGGCAATTGAAGATTTCCGTACTCGCTGGCGTTCTCAATTTGAAGCTCGCCGCGAGCCTGAGTCGATTTACATGCAAGTCACTAAAGGTACTTGGCCGGCAGGTATCGAGTACTGGCAACCACTGTTCTTCGACCATACCGAAACGCTGTTTGACTACCTGCCAGAAGACTCTCAACTGATCACATACGGTGATATTGAAGCCTCAGTGGATACGTTCTTGAATGACGTAGATTACCGCTACGATCAAAAGAAAATCGATCCGATGCGTCCGTTGTTAGCGCCACATGAATTGTGGTTGAAGAAAGACGAACTATTTACTCACTTCAAACAACTGCCACAGGCGCAGTTGAACTTAGAGAAAATCGTTAAGCGTGCTGGTCGCCAGAATCTCGCAGTTCAATCTCTAGCCGAGCTTGGTGTTCAACAGCAGAACAAAGAGCCGTTAGCGCGTTTACGTCAATTCAGTGAACAATTCACGGGTAAAATCATTTTCTCTGTGGAATCGGAAGGCCGCCGCGAAGCGCTAACAGAACTGCTGCAAGGCATAAAAGTGCGTCCTGTCGTGCATGGTTCACTCTACCAAGCACTGGATTCTGACGATCGTTTCAGTTTGATCTTAGGTGCAGCAGAACATGGCTTTATTCACGAGGACCTGAACTTCGCCCTGATCTGTGAAAGCGATCTGCTGGGCGATCGTGTGATTCAACGTCGCCGCAAAGACAAGAAAGCGGTAAACAGTGACACCGTTATTCGTCACCTAGCCGAACTTAAGCCGGGTCAGCCTGTTGTGCACATCGATCACGGCATTGGCCGCTACATTGGCCTACAGACTCTTGAAGCGGGCGGCATGAAGACGGAATACGTAACCCTTGAGTATCAAAATGACGCCAAGCTTTACGTTCCCGTCTCTTCATTAAACCTAATCAGCCGCTACTCTGGTGGTGCTGAAGAGAGCGCGCCGCTGCATAAACTGGGTGGTGAAGCATGGGCGAAGGCTCGTCGTAAAGCCGCTGAGAAAGTACGCGACGTCGCGGCAGAGCTACTTGATGTTTACGCTAAGCGTGAATTGAAACCGGGCTACAAGTTTGAGCTGGACCGTGGTCAATACGCCACATTTAAAGCCACCTTCCCGTTTGAAGAAACCGATGATCAGTCAACTGCCATTAATGCGGTTCTATCCGATATGTGCCAAGCAAAAGCCATGGACCGCCTCGTATGTGGTGATGTGGGCTTTGGTAAAACAGAAGTGGCGATGCGCGCTGCATTTGTTGCCACAGACAATAGTAAGCAGGTCGCGGTATTGGTGCCAACCACCCTACTTGCTCAGCAGCACTTTGAAAACTTCCGTGACCGCTTTGCCAACTTACCAATTCGCGTAGAAGTACTTTCACGTTTTAAATCGGCAAAAGAGCAAAAAGTCATTCTTCAAGACGTCGCCGATGGCAAAGTGGATATTGTCGTAGGTACTCATAAACTACTTTCAAGTGACATCAAATTCAAAGATCTTGGCTTATTGATTGTCGATGAAGAACACCGCTTCGGTGTACGCCAAAAAGAAAAAGTGAAAGCGATGCGTGCTGATGTCGACATCCTAACGCTGACCGCAACCCCTATTCCTCGTACATTGAATATGGCAATGAGTGGCATGCGCGACTTGTCGATCATCGCAACTCCGCCAGCACGCCGTTTGGCAATCAAAACATTTGTGCGTCAACGTGAAGACTCCGTGGTTCGTGAAGCAGCACTGCGTGAAATCATGCGTGGTGGTTCAGGTTTACTCGCCTGCACAACCAAGTCCGAAACCATCGAGAAACAGCCGAAGATCTGCAAAAGCTCATCCCAGAAGCGCGTGTGACCGTTGCCCACGGCCAGATGCGTGAGCGCGAGCTAGAACGCATCATGAATGACTTCTATCATCAGCGTTTTAACCTTTTGGTGTGTACCACCATCATAGAAACAGGTATCGACGTTCCGACCGCCAACACCATTATCATGGATCGAGCTGATAACCTCGGTCTTGCACAGCTACACCAATTACGTGGCCGCGTTGGTCGTTCACACCATCAAGCTTACGCTTACTTACTGACGCCACATCCAAAAGCCATCACCAAAGATGCGATTAAGCGTCTTGATGCGATCGCTTCGCTGGAAGATCTCGGTGCAGGTTTCACACTGGCCACGCACGATCTTGAGATTCGTGGTGCGGGTGAGCTATTAGGTGACGAACAAAGTGGTCAAATTCAATCTGTTGGCTTTACACTGTATATGGAGATGCTTGAACAAGCGGTTGAAGCATTGAAAGAAGGTAAAGAGCCATCATTGGATGATCTGCTTCGCGAACAAACTGAAATTGAAATGCGTATCCCAGCGCTATTGCCGGATGACTACATTCCAGATGTGAACACACGTCTATCGATGTACAAACGCATTGCAAGCGTGACAGATAACGAAGGTTTGTCTGAACTGAAAGTGGAACTGATTGACCGATTTGGTGTTTTACCAGATGCAACCAAGAACCTCCTATCTGTCTCAGAGTTGAAAATTGGGGCAGGAAGTCTCAAAGCGAAGAAAATTGAGGCGCATGATAAGGCGGATTCATTGAGTTTTACCCTGATGCTGACATTAATCCAGCGTATTTGGTTAAACTCCTGCAATCACAGCCGCAAAAATTTGCAATGGAAGGTCCAACTAAGTTCAAGTTTAGCGTACCATTGACGGACCGACGTAAACGCATCCAGTTTGTTCAAGACTTACTGAATGATTTTAAAAAGAATTTATTACCAACGAGCTAATAGTCGAATGAGAATACTGATCCCATTATTGCTTCTTTGTGTCTCAATGCCATCTTGGGCTGCGCGTCAATTTGATATTGAAGTAATTATTTTCAAGCGAGCAGTCAACGCTGAAAATACCAGTGAATCATGGCCAAATGAACTGCCAACTATTGAAATGAGTAACGTCGGCAGCCTACAAAGCGATTCTTACCGCCAGTCAAAAGGCGTTACGCTTCTACCACGTTCTTCTTACCGATTGAACGCACAAGAAGCTGCGCTGAACAACCACGCAGGCTTTAAAGTGCTAAAACACGTGGCATGGCGCCAAGGTGACCGCGGTAAAGCCAGTGCACCAATCTTCCGTATGGTTGGTGGCCGAGACTTCTCTGGCTCTTACAATGCAGATGGCAGCCCTGTCGGCAGCAGCACATCACTATCAACCGATGGCTACAGTGAAGAGAGCGTGAATGACCCACTGTACGAACTAGACGGTAAGTTACAAATCTATGTTCAGCACTACTTGTTTGCTGAAACAACCATCGATATTCGTGAACCAAGCGTGCGTGAAGTCCACCTAGCGTCACAGCCTTCAGAACAGCTATCTGATGAATTTGGCGAAGTCGATGGCAACGTACAAGTTGGCAACTTAGCGGAAGTCACCCCAACCGTGACCGAAGAGAAGTTTTTGAAGAGCTTCCGAATGGATCAAAAGCGTCGTATGCGCAGTGGCGAAACCCACTACCTAGACAACCCATTGATGGGTATGATCATTCAAGTTCGTCGAGTTCGATAAGAGCCACCTCAACATAAAAGCGCAGCACTTGCTGCGCTTTGTTTTATCTAGAGTCTCACATGGAAGTTGTATCAATTCATGAGTCCAGATTTTGAAATCATCACCCTCGTTTAGCGCTGCGACTGATTCCTTCAGAACACGCTCACACCTTGCAGCGACTCCTAGTCGAGTCCCCTTCTCTGCATCAATGGCTAGATTGGTGCGATGAAGACGTTACGTTAAAAGACGCTCAAGATTTCTTGTTAGCAACTCGCTTAAATTGGGTCAAAACCGAGGCGTTTGGTTTTGGCGTTTACGAGCGTGAGAGCAACAGTCTCGTAGGCATGGCGGCGGTTAATGAGCTTTACCATACCTTCAATATGGCAAGCATTGGTTATTGGGTTGCCGATCGCTATCAGCGCAAAGGTTATGCACAAGAATCGATTCGCTCACTGGCAGAGTTCTGCTTTGCCAAACTCAATTTAACTCGCGTAGAAATTGTCTGCGATCCAGATAACACCGCCAGTCAGGCATTAATTGAATCCGTTGGCGCACAAAAAGAAGCCATTGCCAGAAACCGTTTTATCTTCCATGGCAAGCCAAAGGATGGCGTAGTGTACTCACTGCTTCCTAGCGACTTAGAATGAAAAAGCCACCGACATGCGGTGGCTTTGTTTTGACCTTTGTTTCGCTCTCAACCAAATCAGCTTAAAGAGCCAAATCATCAAATATTAGTGCAGCTTCAAGTTCGGACGCAGCACACGGTTGATACGGCCAACCAGCATCATCAGGCCAGTCTTAATCACGCCATGCAGCGCCATTTGGTGCATGCGGTATAGCGAAATGTAAACCACACGAGCGATACGACCTTCAACCATCATCGAACCTTTGGTTAGGTTACCCATCAAGCTACCAACCGTAGAGAAGCGGCTTAGAGAAACCAGAGAACCGTGGTCTTTGTAGTCGTAAGCTTTTTAGTTCACGACCATTTAGCTTAGCAACGATGTTAGTAAACGCTTGGCTAGCCATTTGGTGCGCAGCCTGAGCTCGTGGCGGAACAAAAGAGCCATCAGGCTGAGTACATTGTGCTAAATCACCAATCACGAAAATGTCGTCATCACGTGTGGTTTGTAGCGTGTTTTTCACTACAAGCTGGTTAATACGGTTCGTCTCTAGACCTGCGATGTCTTTAATGAAGTCAGGCGCTTTGATACCCGCAGCCCATACCATGATTTGCGCAGGGATCTTCTCACCGTCTTTCGTCGTCAGACGTCTTTGTCCGCCTGCGTCACCATGGTCGCTGTGCGTACGTTGACACCCAACTTAACCAATTCTTGGTGTGCCGCAGAAGAAATACGTGGAGGAAGCGCAGGAAGAATACGTTCGCCCGCTTCAACTAGGTTTACGTTTAGCTTGCTAGAATCTAGGTCGCCAAAGCCGTAAGTAGCAGCTCTTTCACCGCGTTGTGAAGCTCAGCCGAGAGCTCAACACCAGTCGCACCCGCACCAACAATCGCGATATCTACCGTGCCATTACCGTTTTTCGCGTGCAGCTTTAGGAACTCGTTGTTCATTTCACTACGGAAACGGTGTGCCTGTTCAGGGCTATCTAGGAAGATACAGTTGTCACGAACACCAGGAGTGTTGAAATCGTTAGATGTAGAACCAATTGCCATCACTAGAATATCGTATTCTAGTTCACGGCTTGGCATAAGAAGTTCACCGTGCTCGTCTTTAAGCTCACTTAGAATGATCACTTTACGTTCACGATCGATGTCTTGAAGGCTGCCCATTTGGAAGTCAAAGCTGTGGTTTTTTGCGTGAGCACGGTAGCTCAGTGCATCCACACCTTCGTCCAAAGAACCTGTTGCTACTTCGTGCAACAATGGTTTCCACAAGTGGCTCGCTTTACGGTCTACCAGTGTAATTTGCGCACGGTTCTTACGACCCAGAGTGCGGCCCAGTTTGGTAGCCAACTCAAGGCCACCAGCACCGCCGCCTACAACGATAATGCGTGTCACAATGTTATCCTCTACAAAAATGAATATATGGGTTCAGCTCGATGCAGACTCACAGTGCTCTGCGGTCATACATCCAACCGATGAATTCTTTGGTCTCTAGAGGTGAGCTCACTTTTGGATAAACGCCGATACCATCTTGTTTTTGCTTCTTATTTCATTTGCTTGTTGATGCGCATCGGTTTGCTCGTCTGAAACACGCGATCTCAGACAAAAAATGGGCAAGTTTCTTACTCGCTCTCAATTTTTTTGATATTTATCAAATTATTTTTACGAAGTTCATTATATAGGGCTATCTTTTGATGGCAACAAAATCCTTACTCTAGATACGGATTGGCTAATTTTCATCTGCTTAACGGTATCGTTTTCGTGCCACAAAAGGTTAAAACAATAAATCAAGATAATAAATAGCTACAAAATGTAAATTTCTACAGAATTATTATTATCAAGTTGGGCAAAGCCAGAAACAAAAACGGCACTTCGAAAAGTGCCGTTTAAAGATAGTTAAATCATTTGCTCTGGTACAAGTTAAGCGTTTTTGAATGCCTTCATCGCTTGCAAGTGGTGAGAGATTTTCTTGAATTTATGCGTTTGAGTTTCATCCCAAATGATTTGGTAGTGTTTATCCAATTCTGCTGCAGTTTTTGAGTTATCGTGAATTTCATCTTCTTTCGACAAAATAACCAAACAGCGCTCTTGGTTTTTCGTACGGAACTGCTCGACACATTTAGTGGCAATATCTTCGTACTCTTCAGGACGATCAATACGCCCTGCCATCGTCTTCTCTGGGTGCAAATTCGGGTTGAACATCACTTGTTTGATGCCGCAAAGAAAACCGATTCGCTCTGACCAGTATGCGCCAAGACCCACACCACAAATCAGTGGATTTGGATCGTTCGCTTGGTCAATGACCTTAGACACTTCTTTCAATAAGTGCTGCATGTCATGCTTAGGATGAAGTGTGCTGTAGTTGATGAAACGAACGTCATCATCGATGAACTGCAATTGAAGAACTTTTTCGTGGTTACCTGGGCTTGTACTATCAAAGCCGTGCAAGTAAATAATCATGTGTACCTCTCCCTGTGACTTGCTGGTACTTCACTTTAAACTACCACTATTTCCTTATGGTTAAAGAGGAAAAAGTCATGAGTTATCAAAACAGTGATCTTCAATACATAATAAGTCTTTAAACTCGCGAGCACTGTCTAAGTATTGTTCATCATCCCACAATTTGTAGGCGACTAAATACCATAGCATTGCCATCATTCGAGTTCTTGGCATCCAAGCTTGAACGCCTTCTAGCCACAAATCCACGTCTTCAATTTGACGAACTTGGCAATACCTGACGACCCCATCTTCATTGGTACGTCAGCCAGTTGCAAAATAAGGGTGAGATCAAGTCTTGGGTCCGCTAAGCCTGCGTATTCCCAATCAATGACTTTCACACCGTCTTGGCCGCGCACTAAGTTGTAACAACCAAGGTCAAAATGACACAGTGCTGCTGGGATTTGTTCTACGCTTGGTTCAGAACGCCACTTACGGTACAACATCTCAAACTCAGTGCCTACGTACTTGCCCCCAGCTCTAACCAATAATGATCGATACGTGAGAGATAAGAGAATAGCACTAATGGAATCGACGTTGCTGAATACTCGTGAATCGCAGCCGCTATTGGCAGTAACTCTTCAATATCAATTCCCGGTTTGGTGAGAGTTTCACCCGGCACCCACTCCACCAATAAACCTTGCTCGTGAACAAACACGGGCTTCGGGCCTAAATTGAGCGGAGCAATCGCATTGAGAACTTGATATTCATTGTGGCGAGATATAGCAAAGGCCTTGCATACATTACTGGTCGGTCGCCAGACGTAAGCAAGGCCTTCAGAGGATTCCAACCGCCAACAGCGATTGGTCAATCCACCAGTGACGGTTTGAACCTTCACTGGTGGCGAAGTAAAGAAGCCATCAAGAGTATTTAAACTCGGGTCTAATTGTTTCGCTTGTTGCCAAGAAAACCACGCCATGACTGACTTCTCCACTCAGGTCATAAGACCAAATAGAAACAATTAAAGACCAAATAGGCTCTTAGATTGTTCTTTACGGATTTCTGTCTCATCCGCCCATTCAATCAGACCTGTTTCTAGATCCATTAGACGCATCGTCATTTTGTAGTAAACGTCTTTGTCACTACCTGCATTTTTCACGATGCTAGAAAGGTTTCCGTAAAGCATGTATTGCGCACCGACCATTTTACCGAATTGGATTGCCGTGCTTTGGTTCACTAGCTCGTCAGTGTTTTGGAAGTTAAGTTGCTCACGAACAGACTCAACGCGGTCCATATCTACGAAACGGAACTTACCAGAGTTCAGCATCTTAGTAGAGATAGTGTCTGTGATTGATTCCGTATCAATATGTTCGCTTGTCTTGTTCTTGATACGCTCAACAAACACGATAGGACGTTGGTCACGAGTAATTGCTGCCACTGAACCTGACATCATCATGCTGTCGACCATTTCGCCAGCAATTTTTGTAGATCCGTCGAACCGAAATCGATCGTTGTGGTTTCAGTCGCTTGCGCATCACCGTAAGAGACTTTGTTTGAACAACCACCCAGAATGACGGCAAGACCTAAAAGAGCAATAATACTTTTTTTCATGAGAGTTCCTTAGTTTGTGTTTCATCCCGAGACGTCTCCATCTTGGGAAAGCAGCATAGCTACCTAAAAAATATGTATCCCAAAGCTTGGGTTAGTTATCTTGTGCTTCGCGAATTTGTACACGGAATTGAGTCCCATTCGGGTTCACCGTCACTTCAGACAAAGTCACTTGTTCAAATCCACGCACAATCATTTTGCGCCATGGACCTGGTTTGGTATTCACTTCTAATCCAGTATTGTCATACCAGTAAAAACGATAAAGAATCTCTTGATCGCCTTTGTAATTGCTGCTTAGTTGAACAACACCGCGTGGACGGTCATCCACATAAGTCGTGGTAATGTTGTCTACCAACAGGCGACTACCCATGACGTTATCGTGGAAGAAAATCTTTTGCGTTTGGCCATCGATTCGGATTCCCGCAGTGTTATCTGCACAACCTGCTAAACCTACTATCACTGCCAAACCTATAAGCCATGCTCTCATTACAACCTCCCTAGCTGTTTATGCCACACCGTAGAATGTGTTCCCTGACGAGAAACCCAAACCAACGTTGTTTGCTGTGCTGGCACTTCGAATTGATACACCTGATCACCAACGTTCAGACTCTGCTGACCCGGCTTGACGATTTTCGACGCCGTTTCACCGTGCCCGGAAGTGTCTGCCAACTTCTGGTGTCAGGTTGTTCAGTTAGTGTATTCCACACGTTGAAAAGAATGTTGCCGACATCGTCACCTTTCGCCGCTTCTTTTCGAATTCTGTCTTTGGCCCAAACACGAATTGCCTGACGAATCACAATCGTCGTTAAACGCTCATGCAAATCGTTTTGCGCCATGGCATTCACATCAGCCAATGTGCTTGAAGGTAGCTTTTTACCATTCAACGCAACATCACTAAAACGTTGTGTACCGCGCTTCGGATAATAAGGCAGTGCGAGCGAGTAGATCGCGCCATCACCTCGCTGTCATAGATTGGTAAATCAATACGCCAACCTTGTAGCGCTTCCACCACACCTTGCTCATCAATCACAATCACGCGACCTTGCGACTTACTCAGCCCTGATGGTGCTTTGCCGTAGCGCTTCTCTAGCATACGAAGATCTTGACGCATACCGAGCTTTTTCGCCGCATACATCGTGCTTTCAATAACTTGCTTGTTATCTGGCATCACTGCAAGTGCACGACGATAGTATACATACGCACTGTTCAAATCTCGTGACGCTTCATACAGCAATCCAGAAAGGTAGAATAAGTAACCATTTTGTACAGAGCTCAGCTTTTGCCTGCGTCTGGGTAGTTGGCTAACACGCTACCTAAGTTCGCTGACATGCCTTGCTTCTTAAGATCCTTCTCTGCTTGGTTTAGTTCCTTTTCACGTGCTTTCTTTGCCGCCTCTTGAACTTGGTTTGCACGGCGCATTTCAACTAGCGCCCCTTCAAGGTCATTTTTTGTAGGTAGTTCAGACCAAGGTACAAATGCAAAAAGCCGAGTTCATAGTCGGCAGGTTGGTATTCATTTAAATTGTCGTTAACGGCAAGAGAACCCACACTGGTCGCCGTTTCCGTAACAGAAATGGTAGCGCGATCTTGTTGTTTGCGTACTGCACGATCGCTGTCTTCAAGTGAACTCAGGCTGGTTGGGTAGTCTTGCGCAAGAAACGAGATTCGGCCTTGTTCAAAGTTGCCAAGTATTTCGCCACCGACATCACTCGATTGCAGTTGCTCAGCTTTGGCATATTCGCCTGCAACCACAGCTTGATAAACTTCTTTATTTTGGTCGCTATAATGACTGAACAGATTGCCAGCGGATAAGTTTGCACATCCTGTAGCAAGCAGGACCCAGCTCATCAATCCGAATAGCTTCACACCATGTTTCACATTTATCTCCACAAATGTGTTGTTCAAGGAAGAAAGAAGTGGATGAATCACCTCACCCACTCCTAAAGATTAACTCAATACCATAGGGCCTAAAGGACGACCGCCCACTAGGTGCATATGTATATGATAGACTTCCTGACCGCCATGTGAGTTACAGTTTACAATCAAACGGTAACCGTCTTCTGCAATGCCTTCTTCTTTAGCAAGCTTCTTCGCAACCGTGAACATACGGCCCATCATTGCCTCATCTTCCACTTCCACGTCATTGGTTGTCGGGATCAGCTTGTTCGGGATGATAAGGATATGGCTTGGCGCACGCGGATTGATATCACGAAATGCCGTTACTAAATCATCTTGGTAAAGGACATCTGCTGGGATTTCTTTGCGAATAATTTTGCTAAAGATGGTTTCTTCCGCCATGGGTACTCCATTTTATAAGGTGTGTAACCTATTTAGTATGCGCTAAGCCAAAAGCGAGCTCAATAAAAAACAGTGTTCACTTAACATTATCAATATAAGTCGTGACGTTGAAGCTTTTTTTGTCGTGTGCGTCATAAAACGTGCGTCGCAAACTCAATACAATCCGACGAATTTTGTTACTTTTTTAAGACAATTCTAATTTATGTTGTCTATTTTTGGGAGAGGAAGCTCACTTATGCGGGGTTCAGTAATTAAAAGGATGTATGCAGGCTTTGCGCTGATCATCGTCTTATTCGCAGTCACGATTGCCATTATGATGGGAGGCATGAATGATATTCACGGTAAGTTTGAGACTGTATCCAAGTCTTCTCTGCCGCTTGTCTCTTTATCTAACCAAACCAGTGTAGAGCTTCTTTCTGCCGACAAATCTTTTAAAGACTTCCTGACCACAGAGAATAAACAACGCATGGATCAGATGCGTCAGGAATTTGCCAAATCTCAACAAAGCTTCGAAGCAACATTGAGCCAACTTGAAGTTGCAAGCCAAATCTACCTTCCCTTGCCGAACCTTTTTCTCAGCTTAAAGAACTTGAGCAGAGCTACTTTACCGAAGCAAAGGAAGCCATGGATAACTACGAAACGATGTTCGCTGCACAAGAAGAAGTGCAGAAATCTTCTCGTCGCTTCCAACAGCTCAATACTGAGCTATCTGTGGGTCTAAAAGAGTACGTGGCGGATCAATCCAGCATCTCAGTTAAAGTCATGGCGAAAAGCTACTTTATTAAGCTGAAAGATGCAGAAGTGATTACGTCAGATGCGCTGGCAAGCTCAAATCCTGAGTTTGTAACGCAAGCCGTAGCAAAAAACCGCAAGGCGGTGACGCATCTGAATTACGCTTTCCGCGGTTTGGTAACTCAACTTCCTGAACTAAAAGAACCTTCGGCGAGTCTGTTGAACAATTTACCCGTGACGTCGGTATGCGTGGTGGTGTACTAGACCAACACAATAACTATCTATCGGCACGTGCGGCGCTTTACAACAACATCGCTAACCTTGCCACCAAAGTTGACTCAAGCATGTCGATTCTTGAGCAGTTCACTACAACAGCAACCAATAAGCTGAACGAATCTCTTGCAGACGCAGGCGATATCTACTCAGCAGGTGTTACCAAAGCGATTGTGATTGGCGTCATTGTGGTGGTGTTTGCAACGGCTATCGGTTACCACATTGCTCATAGTGTTCGTGAGCCACTGACTCGTATTCTGAAGGCATTAGAAGGTCTGACAGAAGGCGACATGACGCAACGCATTGATATTCGTTACAACAACGAATTCAGCCGTGTGAGTGGTCATATCAATACGCTGGCAGACAGCTACATAACATCCTTGTTAAGCTGAACGACGCATCAGAAAACCTAGCGTCTACAGCCTCGACGAACGAGCAGACATCTTCTCAAGCACAAGCTCAGTTGAACTCTCAGCGTGAGCAAACCGCAAACGTAGCTACAGCAATGACAGAGATGTCTCACTCAGTGCAAGAAGTCGCGCAAAGTGCTCAAAGCTCGTTAGAGATGGTACAGCGTGTTGAGACGGCTTCTGATCAAGGCCGTAACGTCATGAACAGCAACATCTCAACCATCAACCAACTTGAGACACGCTTAAACGAATCCGTCTCTGCGGTTTCTGAGCTACAAAAATGAGTGGCCAAATCGGCTCGATTCTGGATGTGATTCGTAATATTGCCGAACAAACCAACCTGCTTGCGCTGAATGCGGCGATCGAAGCGGCACGTGCTGGTGAACAGGGGCGCGGGTTTGCGGTAGTGGCAGATGAAGTTCGCGTGCTGGCTTCCAAGACCACACAATCGACAACTGAGATTGAAGCAATGATCAGTAACCTTCAATCCAGTTCGCAGTCTGCTAACCAAGTTATTCAAAGCTGCATGAGCGATATGGAAATGTCTGTTGAGCAAGCCTCTAAAGCAAACAGCTCAATGGAAGAAATCCAAGCGCTGATCATCGAAATCAGTCAGATGAGTACCCACATATCCCAAGCGGCGGCTGAGCAGAGCGAGACTTCCGCGGATATTGCGCGCAGCATTGAAGACATCAATAGCATTGCTGACCAGAGCTACCATGCGATGTCCAGCATCGCGCAAACCAGTGAATCTTTAACTCAACTGGCACATCAACAAAACGAACTGGTTCATCGATTTAAACTATAAAGTTTTATGTAAAAACTAGAAAATTCATTGCAACCAACTGTATAAGGGCGACTTTTTTATTAAAGTCGCCCTTGTTTTTTATGAGCTGTGTCTACATATGGTTTATATGGCTTGCTCATCCCTTTTCTTTTCTCTTTTCGAGCAATCCAAATAAGAAGGAAAACCTATGGCTGTTCATGTTGGTATTATCGACCAAGATCCAGTGAGATTAGTCACTCCTCTTTTGGATAATCGCACTGTAAGTAAACATATCGTCTTCATCGGCGACAAAAGCCAATCCGATATGTACGAGCGACTGAGCGCAGTATTAGAGCAGCGAGAAATTACTTCCGAATTCTTTGAAATTCCTTCTGCAGTAAACACTTCTCTGATCAAACAATCTGTCCATCAATTGGCAAAAGACCTCCATGACCGAGGTGAAGAAGTAAAACTCAATGCAAGCTGTGGCCTCCGTCACCGACTGCTTTCCGTGTACGAAGTCTTCCGTACGTACCGCTGGCCAATCTTCGTAGTAGAACCAAACAGCGACAAACTGTGCTGGCTTTACCCAGATGGCAAAGAAGACACGCAAGTGGAAGACCACATTACGATTTCTGATTACCTCACTATTTTCGGTGCGCGCGGTGAATTCCACCACGTAGACCTTCCACCTCAACTCGATCAAAAGCTTTACGAACTGGGTGAACGCTGGGCATCTAACGCGCTGGAGCTTGGCCCTGGCCTTGCAACACTGAACTACCTTGCAACTACTTGTCGTAAAGAACAAAAGCTGGATGTGGAGCTTTCTGAGAAGCAACAAGGCTACCGTGAGCTGAACATGCTACTGACCGATTTGGTTGAAGCGCAAATCGCCACTTACGAAAACGGTGTTCTAACCTTCGCTGACGAAGATGCTCGTCGTTTCTCTAACGGTGAATGGCTAGAAACGCTGGTGCACAGCACAGTGAAACAAATCCAAGACACCATGCCGACGATCCAAGACCGTTCGTTGAATGTGCAGGTTTACCGCAAACTCGGTGAAAGCGAAGTGCGCAATGAACTTGACGTAGCAACGGTGGTAAACAACAAGCTTCACATCATTGAATGTAAGACGAAAGGCATGCGTGATGATGGCGATGACACCCTGTACAAGCTGGAATCGTTACGTGACTTATTAGGTGGCCTGCAAGCGCGAGCGATGCTAGTTAGCTTCCGCCCACTGCGTCACAACGACATCACTCGTGCAGAGGACTTAGGTTTAGCATTGATCGGCCCTGATGAGCTGAAAGATCTCAAAACGCACCTAACCGCATGGTTTAAAGCCGCTGGCGGTTCTGACGAAATTTAATCGTTACTATCCGATCAAAAAAGCAGCCTCGAGCTGCTTTTTTATTGCGGCAGATTTGTTGTTTGAATACTCATACAACACTGCCAGATAGAAAAAGCCAGAGGCGAACCTCTGGCTTTTCCCGTTTGTTTAAATGCCAACTAAATGTTGTGCTTAAAGCATCTTACGCGCTGCTTCTACTACAACTTTAATTGAGCGAGCTTCCGTTTCTTTCAGCGTTGAATGATCTGGAATCTCTTTTTGTGTACGGTTGATTATTACACCCGCCACACAACCTGCTTTCAGGCCTGAGCTTGCACACATAGTTAGCAGTGTTGCTGACTCCATTTCGAAGTTTAGAACGCCCATGTCTTGCCACTCTTGCATAGAACCTTGGAAACGCTTAACAACACGGCCAGAGAAAGTGTCGTAACGCTCTTGACCTGGGTAGAAAGTGTCACTTGAAGCAGTCACACCCATATGAACTGTTGCACCAGACTCTTCAACCGCTGCTTTCATTGCTGTTGCGATTTCAAAATCTGCTACTGCTGGGAACTCCATTGGAGCAAAGTGTAGGCTCGCGCCATCTAGGCGAACAGAACCTGTAGTAACGATCATGTCACCCACGTTTACGTGTGGTTGGATTGCACCAGTAGTACCTACACGTAGGAAAGTGCGAACGCCAAGCTGCGCCAACTCTTCTACTGCGATAGAAGTAGATGGGCCACCGATACCAGTAGAACAAACCACAACAGGTTTACCGTCTAGCTCTGCACGGTATAGCGTGTATTCACGGTGACTTGCTAGAAATACTGGGTTTTCCATTTCTTCAGCGATTTTTGTACGCGTGCTGGATCGCCTGGAATGATTGCTAGAGTAGCACCATTAAGATCCGCTTCAGTAACACCTAAATGGAATACAGCTTGAGACATAAGTCGCTCCTTGTTGTGGCTTATTTTGTAAACAATAAGCTCATTAATAAGTTGTTGGGTACAGATGCACTGTAGCGAACCTTTCACTAACATTGAGTGATCACAGTCACAATGAGACAATGTAATAAATCTACACTTTCAAATAAAAACGGTTTTGATCACACTTTTGGAGCCATAAGATCATTTCGTTGCATACCAATGAGTGATTTACCAAACGAATCATTCACCTTTGTTATCTCCACCTTCAGGACAGAAAAAAGCCCAAGGTACGATGACCTCGGGCTATTTATTCAACATTCAAAGATGTACGAAAGGTTGATACTACTTCACTTGTTTTGATTCGAAGCGAAGCAGACGCAGTGCATTCAGTGTGACCAGTGCCGTAGCACCACTGTCGGCAAGAACGGCAACCCATAAACCGGTAATACCCAGTAAGCTTGTTACTAAGAACACACCTTTTAGGCCTAATGCTAACGCCACGTTCTGACGAATGTTGTTCAGCGTCGCACGAGATAGCTCGATCATACCAGCTAGCTCGATCAAACGATTGTGAGTCAGCGCGGCATCGGCAGTTTCAAGTGCAACGTCAGTACCACCGCCCATCGCAATACCAATGCTTGAAGCCTTCATCGCTGGTGCGTCGTTAATACCATCGCCTACCATCGCAACGGTATGCTGCGCTGAAATCTCTTCTACATAGTGCAACTTTGTCTGCTGGTAGCAAACTTGCTTTGTAATCAAGGCCAATTTGGTTCGCAATTGCTTCAGCACTGCGAGGGTTGTCACCTGTGAGCATCACAGATGAAATACCCAGTTTCTTCAATGCAGCAACGGCTTGTTGAGCATCTTGACGAAGCGTGTCTTGCCAAGCAATCAAACCTATCACTTCGTGATCGTGGCGTGCGATAACCACAGTTTTACCCTGCCCTTCCAACGCCAAGACTTGCTGCTCTACCTGTTGTGAGATTGGGAAGTCAGCTTTCGATGGTGCAATCACTTGAACCAATTTGCCTTCAACAAGACCTGTCACACCAGAACCAACCTGCGCTGTTTTGTCTGCTGCTTCAGGAATGTTGATGCTTTGTTCTTGCGCTTTGTTCACCAAAGAAATTGCTAGCGGGTGGCTTGAGCCAATTTCAATCGACGCCGTCAGGCGAAGCAATTGCTCTTCAGTCACATCAAACGGCACCACATCAGTCACTTGTGGTTTACCTTGTGTCAACGTACCCGTTTTGTCGAAAGCGACCGATTCAACACGACCCAATAGCTCAAGCGCAGCACCACCTTTGATCAGTGCGCCTCGTTTTGCTGCCGCTGCCAAGCCAGAAGTGATCGCCGCTGGCGTAGAGATAACCAAAGCACATGGACATGCAATCAACAGCAATGCTAAACCACGGTATACCCACGTTTCCCAAGGTTGAGCAAACAACAATGGTGGTGTAATGATGACTAATAGAGAAACAAGCATCATCAACGGTGTGTACCAACGGCTGAACTTATCGAGGAAACGTTCAAGTGGTGCTTTGCGTGATTCAGCTTCTTCAATCAAATGTAGTATACGGTCAATCGCGTTCTCACCTTGGCGAGACGTCACTTTGACTTGAACAACTTTATCGACAACCACAGCACCCGCCATGATTTTGCCGCCTTCGTTGTGCTCTACGGGAACGGACTCGCCCGTTAATGCACTTTCATCAAAGCTTGCCGCTTGAGTCATCAGCAGGCCATCAGCTGGCATACGACCGCCAGGCGCAACTTCAATCACATCACCCGGTTGTAGCTGTGACGCAGGCACTTCTTGACGTTCACCATCTACAATCAGCGTTGTGTTCTCTGGAACAAGATCCATCAAAGCTTGAACACCGCTACGAGCACGAGATGATGCATATGCTTCTAACTTTTCACCAATAAGGAAAAGCAATAGCACCATCGCCGCTTCAGCGGTTTCACCGAGGTAAAGCGCACCTAACGCCGCCACACTCATTAGTGTTTCAATCGCAAATGGCGTACCAGTACGAGCAACTTGACCGCTTTCATCGCAACCGGGTATAAGCCGAGCAAACAGGTTAAAGTAAATAGCCAAGTACTCAGCGTTGGATTGAAATCAGAAATGATGCCAGCAAACGCCATCGCACCTGCAATGGATAGGATTTGAACATTGTCTTTAATAACGCCCAACCAACCCTTTTTCTCTGCTTTGGTTTGGGCGCATCTGTCGATGTCAGTGGGAAGCCAGTTTGCTGAGAAACCTGCTCAATGACAGAAGCCAACGCACGATTATCAAAATCGACCACTAACTTTTCTGTCGCGAACAAGACCTTGGCATTTGATACACCCTCAACAGAAGAAATGGCCTTTTCTAGCTTTTGAGCACAGGCAGGACAATCCATGCCCGATACCAGCCAACTATGACGAATGGAGGATTCGAGCGGTTCGGCAGGGCCGTTCGTCTTCAACAGAATCCGAGCTACAGCTTCCGCCGCTACAGCAAGAATCTTCAGAAGTTACGACGGTTGCTTGCGTAATATTAAGCGTTGGTTTTGCTGGCGCGCAGCAAGAATCGTTTGCTCCTAGCGCCACCGCAGATTTGACTTTGCCTGTTTGGCAACCTTGATGTTTCGTACACATAATTCACTTTCCTTATTGGTGATAAGTCTCTATTTATCACTAAGAATAAACCTTAGAGCTAACTCCAAGGTCAAGTGTATTTATGGGCATTTAACGAAATTTATGCTTTTTCATCTTCCATAGCGGTCGCTACTTCATCTATCAACACCGCATCATGGGAACAAAAAGGCTGAGTATTGACGCAAGTGATCGCAGGATCGTCTTCAATGTCTTCTTCTCCGAAGTTTTGCATCAGATCTTTAATGTGTTTGTTCAGCACGACTAATGCCAGCAACCCAAACACTATCGTACCTACTGCTTGTCCATATAACACACCAAGCGCGCCATACCATTGCGAGCCAAAGTAAACAAAAGGCAGAGTACCAATTGTTGCTTTACCCAAATTCAACGCCGTGGAATAAAGCGGTTTACCGAGATTATTGAAAGATGTGTTGGCGACAAACAAAGTCCCATTGAAAACAAACGTAATGGCAACATAGGTGCAAAATGCGATAACAATAATCGCGGCGTCCCCCGTTAGGCTAAACATAGCTACGATGTAATCTTGCAGCACATAAAGCAGAGCACAAACGCCTAGGGTGTAAATCGTAGTCACCAATAAAGAATCGGTCAGAGTGCGCTTCACACGATCCATACGCTCCGCACCAAAGTTCTGCCCGATGATCGGGCCAACCGCGCCAGAAAGCGCAAAAATAACAGCAAAGCACACTGGCGTTAAACGTCCAATCACAGCAAACCCTGCCACAAAATCTTCACCAAATTGTGCAATGTGAGTGGTCACAATCGCATTACCAATTGGTGTGGCAGTGTTGGTGATAATGGCTGGTATCGCGATCGTCAAGATAGGTTTGAGATTATTTCTGAAGATATCGAAGTCTGGAAGAGACACCAATTTGTGCACGCTAATCAGCGGATAAAGGGAGAAAGCCAATACTGTGAAACGAGCGATCACCGAAGCCGCTGCAGCCCCTTCTACGTTCCATTTAAAGACAAAGATAAACAGTGGATCGATAATGGCTGGTATCGCGATCGTCAAGATAGGTTTGAGATTATTTCTGAAGATATCGAAGTCTGGAAGAGACACCAATTTGTGCACGCTAATCAGCGG
>LZQR01000065.1_pt1 | contig 27800 bp, 30 predicted proteins | sample 768601 | NCBI WGS metagenome assembly LZQR01 (sample SAMN05207299, study PRJNA324521) | oil field metagenome | isolation source: sample BH-FW-24 from oil reservoir | place: India: Bombay High | collected 2015-12-04
AGGCATTGCTCCGCTCTATGTGGTTTACAAAGAAAGCCCGAGGGATAAGCCCGGAGTCGTTACCGGTAAGGGCGAAGATATCTTTGGCATTTGGTTAGCCACTCGGATGCGATGCGAACGTCACCGTTACGCCTGCGCCGGAAGAGAAAGACTGGCGTGATGCGATCTTGGTGTTCCCTGAAAGCTCAGGCATTGCTCCGCTCTATGTGGTTTACAAAGAAAGCCCGAGGGATAAGCCCGGAGTCGTTACCGGTAAGGGCGAAGATATCTTTGGCATTTGGTTAGCTGATGCGGGTAAAGATTTAGGAGCTCCAATACCGTCTCAAATTGCTGATAAGCTAAGAGGAAAAGAGTTCAGTAGCTTTGATGCATTTAGAGAAGCTTTTGGTACGCCGTTGGTGAAGACCAAACTTTGATTAACCAGTTCAGCCGTGCGAATCAACGTTTGATCAAGAGAGGCCGCTCTCCTTTTTCGCTACCAAGTGAACAAGTTGGAGGGAGACAAAGGTATGAGTTACACCACAAAGAAGAGATACAGCATGGTGGAGAAGTATTCCATGTAGATAATTTATGTGTCCTTACCCCGAAACGACATATCAGCATACATAAGGATCAATAATATGAAGCTTGTAATTAAAGATGCCTTACAAGACTACACCGAGGCGGAATTTTATCGCTTCTTAGAAGAATTTTTCGAAGACACCGACACTAACGATTTAGATGATGAAGCTTATGACTTGCATATATCAAATCTATCCGCCCATTTTCAGAGTTAGTATCTCACCCTGATGGTAATGCTTTGATCTTCCACCCTTCCCCAGGTAGAGAGGACTCTCCTGACGGTGTCATTTTAGAAATAAAAGAGTGGTACGCTAAGCAAGGACTTCCTTGCTTCAAAGAGTAAAAAGAAAAGGCGTCACAAGGACGCCTTTTCTCATTCCCATTTCTCAATCTGTTCTAAAAACTGTTCAAAGTCCTCTCTTGTCACGATCTTCTCGCCGTTCTCGGCAAGCACAACATTCAACGCAGCCACCATTTGGCCAACGGGCGGGTTTAGTGCGGCTAACTTTTCGAACAAGTGGATTTAGCGAACACGACGGTCAAGATGGAAAACCTATCACCACCTCATGAAAGAGCGATTGAGGAAAGTTGAATCTTGATGGGATTGCAGGTTTGTATTTGCGGGAGATAAAGGGGGCGGTCTGGGGATATGCTGCTGTAGATAGGTAAGGGCAACCAGCTAAAAAACCTCCCGTATAGCAGGAGGTTTCCATGCATTAAAAAGCAATTTAAGTCCATTCAGGTAACCTCGACAGTTACACAGACTCGTTTCCAGAATCAAGACTATTGCGTGGCTCTTTTATAAGGCTAGGTATTTTATGTGGTTACTTGATAATTAATCACTCATAATGACAAACAGAAAATTAATTACATTATTGTCAGATGTTAAAGCCAGGGATTATATTTTCATATATCAAATACTGTTGTTAGAAATGCATATAAACAAAAGCAATTTTTATTTATATTTTAAATATATTGATTTTTATGAAGTACAGTGCAATAGAATATGAGCTTGGTTAGTTTTTTATTCCAATCTTTCATTTCGGCAGTGTAACTGCCATGACGCTGGATAGCATCGACAATCCTTGTGATTTGTTCGGAACGAGTATATATGGATACCGCAGTCCTCGGAGTTGTGGGGGTGTCATCCTGTTTCAGGTGCTCCTCACTAAGATAGAGCACATCAAACTCCATCGTGGCATCACTGCGGTAGAGTTCCGAGTCTAGGCCTTGTTTATCGGATAGGTACTCGAGCAGTGAATACAATGGTTCTAAGTCGCCGATTTTGGTTTCTTTTGCTTTCTCATTCAATAAATAAAGCTTCTCTTCCAAATTAGAGCCTTTCGCTCTCGCAGTTTGGATCATTAATTTAATGTCTTTTTTAACAATTGAGAACTGCTTATTATTTAGCTTTGGTTTAAGGTATTTAACCAGTATCTCGTTACGCCTAGAAACTGGGACAAATCGTTGTTGCTCAGAAACCTTACAAAGTAAATGCAGTAAAGAATGAGTGATGGTGTCACATAATTGGTGATAGTAGCCAAAATCTTTCTGGATGGTCATGTTGTTATTATTTACTCTCGTTGGATATTACACTATAGAGAACTAGAATCTATTTAGTCTATTTTCAAGTTCGAATGAGACGCACTTATACTATTTTTGTACTTTGCGATTACGGACACAGTAATACATCAGCTGCAATGGTTTTAGTCCCAAGAGAACAACACACAATTGGTAGTGAAGAGTGGAAAGTACTTCATCCAGATAACAAGGGGACTATTCAATATGGGGGAAATAAAATGAAATTAAGAGAGTTAGTGCTTGATGTTGCAAGCTTGGATCCTGATTTAACCATTTACATTGACAGTGAATGGAATCCTGAATCCCATATTTTACTTTGTGCAGAGCCAGAGGATGGAAGCTCTCCGGAAGGGTATGACTACTTCTTAGAGGTATTTATACTGCAAGAGTTATTTGAAGATTTTCCCGAGATCACTGTAGAGCGAGTCATCAAATACGCTCAAGATGATGCTTAATATAAGCTTTACTTTGCTTCTAAACATAAGGCGTTACAAGGACGCCTTTTCTCATTCCCATTTCTCAACCGGTCCTAAAAACCGCTCAAAGTCCTCTTCTGTCAGAACCTTATGGCTGCTCTCGGTGAACTCAATATAGAATATAGGCCTAGAAGTTAAATTTACACTGTTGTATCCATGTACTAAAAAGCCGATGTATCTACATCGGCTTTTTCGTGGGCTATTTCTTTCTGCGGGTATAAATGCGTGAGGCGGTTTTTGGCTCCTCAGGCTTGGTTTTTTCTTTTGCCAGCTTTAAGACCGCTTTTTGTAGCATCAAGTTGTTTGGGTAAGTGATTAGGTTGCCGTTGTCGTGCTTGATCAGCACATGGAACATACGGATTTCCTGAATCTCACCGCTGATGTCTTCGTCTTTATCTACGACTTTAATTCGGTCACCGACGCGGTATGGGAAGACAAAGAAGATCAGAAAGCTTGCTGTGATGTTACTTAGAATCGACCATTGTGCGATGAAAGCCACACCCAATACCGCAAAGATAGACGATAGGAAGAGTGACACATCGCCATAGCCAATACCGGTTACGATGGCGAAAAGCGAAGCAAACAAAAACAAGAACGCGACGTTGAAGCAGCGCTGAATAAAGCTCAAGCGCGCTTTGTTTACGCCTTTAGCTTCTGCCAAATTTAGGATCGCACGGTTGGCGATTTTCTTAAGCAAGCGATAAGCGATCAGAATGATGACGCCCATCAACACTTTATAACCGATAGAGCCAGCCGTGAAATACTGACTGATTTGCTCTAAGTGCATCCAATGATTCATTTCTTCAACTCGAGAATATTAACAAGGAGCGAGTTATAGCCGATTTTGGCTCGCAAGTAATTAACTATTTTCAATGCAAAGCACGATTATTACTGAACAAATTTTGACCTATATCTCAGTTCCGAATTGAGAGGGAATGAACCTGATATCTGGTGTGTCGGCAGCTGCTAATCTAGATCAGTAGCTTGTTGATGTTACGTACAGAGAGGGGATGCAATGGAAGAAGATGAAAGGGCCATCATGGGGTTAGTGGCTATTGTTGGTTTTGTGCTGCTTTGGATATTCCTCGAAGAGTTTGGTTACTTTGGTTTATTAACCCTCTATAAATAAGCCCCGTAAAACTCTGGGTTCGACGGGGCTTTGATTTTCTGCTTATGAGGTTTTAGCTTACGGCGCGAACCTTGCCTTGCTTCAAGTCATTCAGCACTTGTGCTTTCGGACCATCAGCAATCACGCTACCTTTCTCCATCACAATCACGCGATCAACAATGTCGAGCATTGAGGTTTTGTGCGTAATCAAAATCAGCGTTTCACTTGGTTTTAGCTGTGCTAACTGGTGTTTGATGTGCATTTCTGAACGGTTATCCATTGCACTGGTTGGCTCGTCCATTAAGAGCACTGGAGGACGCCCCAAGAACGCTCGTGCAATCGTCACAGCTTGGCGCTGACCACCAGAGAGCATGCCGCCGCCTTCGCCTACTTGACGCTCAAGACCCGCAGGATCTGATTGAGTGAAGGTGGTCACGCCCGCACGGTTGGCGGCATCTAATACATCGCGATCATCGGTGAGCGGGCGACCTAGGGTAATGTTGTCGCGAATAGAACCGAAGAACAGATTCGAATCTTGCGGTACGCAGCCGATATTGCGTCGTACATCCACGTGGTGAAGTTGTTCGATGTCAGTGTCATCAATACGCACGTGACCTTCTGTCGGCTTGTACAGACCCATTATCAAGCGTTCTAGCGTGGTTTTACCCGAACCAATACGACCGATGATTGCGACTTTTTCACCTGGGTTAATCGTTAGGCTCAAATCACGAATCGAGGCCACTGGCGCATCTGGGTAATGGAAGGTCACACGGTCAATCTCAATCTTACCTTGCACAATAGGGCGGTGAATGTAGCGTTTGCCTTCTTCTTGCTCGTCTGGCATTTCCATCACTTGGTTGATGATGGTCATTGAAGATTTCGCTTGGTTGTATCGAGTTGAAAGCAAAGAAAGCTGAACCATAGGACCAATCGCTCGACCACTCAGCATCGTTGCAGCAATCAAACCACCCATGGTTAGGTCACCATTGGCAATCAAGTACACGCCTAGAATGATCATGCCGACGTTACTACTTTGCTGCACAAAACCCGCTGCGTTTTGAATACTGTCGGTGATACGGCGGCTCTTGATGTTCCAGTTTGCCATGTGCGCAACGGCTTCTTCCCAACGGTATTGGAATTGGCTTTGTGCACTTAGCATTTTCACCGTTTCTAAGCCAGATAAGCTCTCAATCAAGTTGGCGTATTTCTGTGAAGCAAGGCGAGAACCTTCTTCAATCGAGCGGCGAAGTGGACCTTGAATCAGCGCCGAGTGAATCATCAGAATCACCACGCCAATCATTGGTACGTATACCAGATCGCCCGCCATCAGCCAGATGATGACTAGGAACAAAATTGCGAAAGGTAAGTCAATTAGCGCACTTACCGTGGCCGAGGTGAAGAACTCACGAATGGATTCGAACTCTTGCAGGTGTCGGGCAAAAGCACCCACTGAAGGTGGCTTGGACTCCATTCGGATACCCATTACTTTGCTAAACAGCTTGGAGGAAATCAGGATGTCGGATTTTTACCCGCGACGTCGATGAAGTAGTTACGCAGTGATTTGAGTAAGAAGTCGAACAGGAACACCACGAAGATACCGCTCGCCAACACCCATAAAGTCTCAAACGCGAGGTTTGGTACTACCTTGTCGTACACCAAGCGAGTGAACATTGGTGCCGCAATGGCAAAGATGTTGATGAGGAGAGAAGCGATAAGTACATCGCGGTAGATGCGTTTCGATTGCCACAAGGTTGACCAAACCAGTGACCTTCTTTGGTTTTGAGCACTTCGGGAGAGCGCTCGTCATAACGGAATTGCTTTTTAACTAAAAAGTAGCGACCAGTGTACTGCTCAAGTAGGTCTTCTAGCGGAATGGAGATAGGCACCATTCCGCTTTCTAGGGTGGTGATTTCAGCTTCTTGTTTCTCAACATCGATGCTATTGAGAACGCAAGAATCGCCACCCTTTAGAAGTAAGATAGCCGGCAGAATCAGGCTCGAGATCTTGTCTAATTCTGCACGGTTTTCCTTGGCAACCAATCCGGCCCTTTCCGCCGCTCGTGGTAGCAGAAACGGAGTGAGCTTGCCATCAGAGAGCGGAAGGCCGTTAATCAGCGCTTCCGGTGAGTTGGCTAGCCCGAAGTATCGGCTAACGTAAATGAGCGAATTCAGTAAAGGGTCTTTCATCCTTGGTGTACCTTCGTTATTCCTTGTCGACAATGAAGCCTTGGAAGACTTCAACGAAATGCTCGGTTAGGAAATCCAACTGAATCTGTGTTTCAACACGCGATGCAATCGTCGTAATACCCAAGTTGTGAGCGGTACGAGAAATCGATGTCAGCGTGAATTTTTGTTTCTCGTCGTGTAAGTTGTGGGTGAACAGATAATCCAGTTTTACGTAATTCGGGCGGAATTCTTGAATGTACTCAAGTGACTGGAAGTTACGGCCGTAGTTATCAACACCGAACTCCGCACCCGCTTGACGAATCGCATTACACAGCAGAGCCGTGTGGTGCGGATGGTCAATGAAACACGCTTCTGGAAGCTCAAAGTGCAGCATTGGAGCCACTTTTGAGTGCTTCTCTAGCATGCTGGTGGTCCAACGAATGAACGATGGTTGAGACAAGCTACTTTGGGCAATGTTGATGGCTACTGGTTCTTTTAGTTCGCCACTTTCAAGCATCTTGATCATCGACTCGATGACGTATTGGTCGAAGATGTTGGTTGCTTCTAACTGTTCAAGAGCAAACAAGTATTGGTTCGCACGGTAGGTTTCACCATCTTTTTCGATGCTTGAGAACACCTCATTATGGAACACTTTACCCCAAGTATTCTTCGCAGACTGGAAGCGGAATTTAATCCAATCGCTGTGAATCGCTTCTTCAACCAGCGCTTTCCATTGCTGTTTACCCATTAGGTTCGAGGTGTTTTCACCACCCACGAAGCCGTAAGCTTTATCTGGCTGCGCTTTGGCTTTTGATAGGGCGTTATCCACCATCGATAGCACTTCTGTACGTGTTTTTTGATCTTTACTGTGGGCGACACCCAGTGATGCTTTTGGTTTCGCCATGCCAGTAGGATCGGTATTAAGGCCGTTCACACAGTTGACGATGCTGTCTGCGAGAATGCGCAACTCGCTCTCATCCATGTGCGGGAATAGCAGACCAAATTCGTCGCTAGACAGACGAGCAATGGTTGCTCCCGGTACATCGATGGTGTTCTTGAGACGTTGAGATAACTCTTTCACGTGGGCATCGGCGCGTTGGTAATCTTTGGTCTCGTAAATGTCACCAATGTACTCAGCATGGAGTAGCGCGATACCCCCTTGCGTTTGCTCTGCCAGCCATTGATCAACTTGGTTGATGTAGAACGAGCGGTTACCCAGTTTGGAGATAGGGTCTAGGTAAGCTTGAGCACGCAGACGCTGCGCCTCTTTTGCTTGTTCTTTAAATGACAGTTCGATTTGTGCCGACATTGAGTTGATGCCGTCGACGACTGCAATTAAATCTTTGGTTTTTGGACGAGCCAATGGGTCGCCAAATTGGTTGTTAGCAATCTCGTGCATTTTCTTTACGATGGCCGCTAAAGGTTTGAGTGAGCGACGTAGGATGTAAGAAATTGCTAAAAGGCCTGCTAGGAAGATAACGCCAAACGCAGTCACCAGGCGAACAAAGCCTTGCCATAGCTGTTCGTATGCTGCACCTGGATGGCTGATGATTTCCACCTCTGCAAGCTGCATCCAACCGCTGGTTACCACGCGTTTGTCGTGAATAGCTTTGAACAGATTTAAATCGATAAACCATTGCGGCACACTTGTCGGTTTAACCGGGTATGAACGTACGATTTGGTAATCGGAATCTAACGCGGTGAGACGTACGACAGAATAAGTACTGCCGTCGAACAACGCATTAATCACGGATTCCACGGCGACTTTATCTTTGTCTTTTAGATACGGTGCCAGTGCCAAACCAACGGTGTTAATGGTGTTGTTGACCTCTGAACGTTGCTGCTGCTCCAAGCTGTCTCGAGTAGTGTTGAACTGGATTACGAATACTGATGCCATCAAAAGTAAAAAGACCGTAACCATTCCCACTACAAGCTTCTTATATAGGGTCATGTTTTTCACTCGTCATAGTTAATTTTAGGTTTCTTTAACTGCAACTTACGTTCGCGCGAGCGTAAGTCATTCCAAAGGCTCAAACGTGAGGCTTTTCCTGCTAGCTCTCCACTGCTGGCAGAAGACTTCATTAGCCACAAGTTTTTACCATTAAAACTGTAAATCGGTAGTAAGTCGCTACGCTTGGAAGCTCGAACAATTTCTGGGTTGAGATTGTCGAGGATGAGCGGCTCAGAGCTTGGTGTTGGGTAATACGCCAGCACCATATGAAATTGATTTAGTCTGATCGCTTTTACGTAGACCAAGCGCATTTTTGAATCTGGGATTCCGAGTTCGAGCAATGAGAAATACTTCGCTATCGTGAAGTCTTCACAATCACCGGCATTACTGCCTATAAACTCGAGTGGTGTTGCCCAATAGTCTTGTTTGCCCCACAAATTCGATGTCATCGACAAAATAGAGTTGGTTAAAAAAGTTGTTCACACCGGAGAGTTTCTTGTTGTTGCTCTGGACTTGTAAGGAATCCAAATTCTCTCGCCATGTTTTGACGCGCTGCCCTGCTCGTTCACCATAAACTGAAGTGACCGTATCGACCCATCGTTGCTCTTTGCTGTTGAGAGCCCCAATTTGGAACGAAAAACAACTGATGCTGATTAATAATGTAACTTTACGCTTCAATTTGAATGGCATATTCGACTCACATCACAAGTGTACCCTTGAAATGGGTTCGTTGGTGAGAAAGTGCTTTTATTTAACCACTTGTCATCATGTAAGAACACATTGTTTGTACCTTGCAAATACTTACTCCTTCAGTGCGTTGGTTTTGGCGCTCAAAATCGGTTTGAGTAGATATTCCAGAACCGTTCGTTTCCCTGTGATGATATCAACAGATGCTGTCATACCTGGAATGATAGGTAAGTCCGCATCTTGTCCGAAACTGGTTTTCTCTGTGCGTACACGGACGATGTAGAAGCTGTTGCCTTCTTCGTCTTGTGTGGTGTCGGCACTGATGTGTTCCAGCTCTCCTTCTAAGCCGCCGTATTTAGTGAAGTCGTACGCAGTGAATTTCACAATCGCATGAAGATCTGGACGCAAGAAAGCGATGTCCTTCGGCGCGATCTTCGCTTCCACTAATAAGGTGTCTTCGGTCGGCACGATTTCTACGATATCCATACCCGGCTGGATAACGCCACCAACGGTGTTGACGTTCAATGTCTTGATGGTGCCCGTTACTGGAGAAACCACCACGGTTCGGTTTACTCGGTCTTCCAAGCCTACCGCTGATTCGACTAGTGCTGAGAGCTGGTCTTGCGTGCTGTTGAGTTTTTCTTGTTGCTCGGAGCGGAATTTCAATGCGACATCGATACGGTTGAGCATCGATTCACGGATGCCCGATTTGATGACAGGGATCTTCAACTCGCTAGACGTCATTTCTCGGCGGGTGTCGTTCACCTGACGTTGAAGCTTTAAGAGTTCAATTCTAGGTACAACACCTTCATCAGCCAGAGGTTTGGTGATATCCAGTTCTTTCTTTGCATAACGATAGCTTTGACGAAGGTTGCTCACACGCGCTTGAATCTCCACCAAATCCTGTTGTTTCTGCTTAACTTGTTGGTCTATGACCGAAATTTGGTTGCGCAGGTTATCCAAGTCTTCGCGGTATTCTGCTTTCTGACGCTGAGTCAGGCGAGGGCGGTTCTCTTCAAGTGTTGGTGGGAACGTCAGTTTGCCGTAGTCGATAACGACATTCTTTTCCCAGTTGCTGTCGTCAAAATCACGATTGACTTCGACACTGTTGATTGAGGCTGAAAGCTGCAGTACCGAGGCGGTTAAGTTGGCAACTTGCTGTTCGCGCTCACGAAAATCAGAGCGGAAGCGGGTATCGTCAATCAGCAGCAGTTGCTGACCTTTCTCAACTTGTTGGCCTTCTTTGACTAAGATCTCTTTGACCAAACCGCCTTCCAAGTTTTGCACCACTTGGATTTGAGAAGATGGAATGACTTTGCCTTGGCCTACGGTCACTTTGTCGATCTCAGCCCATGATGCCCAGCCAATGGCCGCAACAAAAAACAGCACCATCACCCACAGCATTAAGCGGGCACTATTTGGCGTGTTTAAGAGCAAAGCAGCGGTTTTGTCATCAACAAAGTCTAGCTCGTCGCTGCTCAGTTTGTTGTAGTTGTCTCGGCTCATCACATTCCTTGTTCTATAAAGACGGTTTATCTTTTGATCTTATTATTATTAACCGAGCATGTCAGCATGCTCGGTTAATAAAAATGTGTGAAAGGGTAAGCATCCCTTTGTTTACTACGCCTTGAACTGTGTTTTGTCCAACTGATGTTTTTTAGTTTGTCATACAAGGTTTTGCGCGACACTTGTAATTCTAGTTGAACCTCTTTGAGTCTGCCTCTGTGTCGTTGCAAGGCGTCAAACAACAAGCAGTATTCAAAGTGTTCTGTGCGTTGAGTCATACTTTGGATTTCGATGCTCTTTTCACTGCTCCAATCCTCCATACGAAACACATCGGGTTTTAGCGCTCTTAACTCCGCAAATTGCCTCAATTGTTTGATGTTTTCAGGCCAATCGAGTTCCGTAACCCGTTTTACCTCATCGAGACTAATCTGAGGAGGTTGGAGTTGATAGCGACTCGCTGCGTGACGTACAAAGTGTTTGTATAGGGAACCGATGTCTTCTTTGCGTTCATTCAAGCTTGGCATACGAATCATCCTTACTGAGCTTTCAATGTCTTTGTCGACTGTGTTGGCTGCGCCAAAGACACGTTGCAGTTTTGGGTGTTCAAATAAGCATTGCCACTGTTTTGTCGAGATGTGTTCTGCACTGTGCAGGTACAAACTGCAATGGCTTTTACCGTCCGTAAGATGATGTATGGCTTTGTCTAGTGCATCGAGAGAAAGCTCGTACAAATCTTCGCCAGAAGCAATGAACAATTCATTTTCCTGTGTGGCGTGAATATCGTGAGCAAACTGCGCAGCCAGTCTTCTTCCTGTTCCATCTTCACCAACAAAATCAGCGGCTGGTGGAGCGGGGTGCTGATCAAGGTACGGCGAATGTCGACCATGGCTTGGCTGTGACCAATCATCTTGGGACCAACATGGGTTTGCATGTCGAGTTCTTTTTTAAGCCAGACGTTTTCTTGCAACAAGGCCAACTTGTCACCAGCGTTATTAAGTGACTTAAGTAACTGTTCGGTAGAGAAGGGTTTTTCGAGAAAATCGTACGCACCACTCTTCATCGCTTCGACGGCAGTTTTCACATCGCCATGACCCGTTAAGACGATAAATTGAAAGTGACTATTTTTGCCTAGCAGTGTGCGCATAAACTCTAGGCCATTCATCACGGGCATGTGGATATCAGTGATGATCAATGCCGGTGCGCTTGGGTCTATTTGTTGCAGCGCTTCAACTGCGTTTGGAAAGCAAGTGACGTCAATCCCTTCGATTAATAGCGCTTGAGTAACCGCATCACGGATATGGGGCTCATCATCAACAAAGAAAACGGGATTATGCATGAGAGTGTTCCTCTGCAGGACGAAGTGGGACTAAAGGCACGCTGACAATAAAGGTCATGCCGCCTGACTGCTGGGATTGCGTATCTATATCACTGAAAGCACTATGATTGTAAGCATTGTGATTGTAAGCACTGAGAGAGCCTTGATAGCTTTCTAAAATACGTTTTGAAATGGTTAAACCCAGCCCAAGTCCCTCAGGTTTAGTGGTGAAAAATGGATCGAATACTTTGGCTAATGCTTGTTCTGACATACCTGGCCCGTTGTCGGAAATCAGAATATCGCAGTTGCTTTCATTGCACTGTATCGCGATCGAAATTTGTGGATCGACACAGTGTCCTTCCATCGCTTGGGCTGCATTATGGAAGAGATTTATCAGTACTTGCTCTAGCTCGACGCTGTGAATGGCGAGTTTCACATCGCATTCAATGTTTGGCACTTTTAGCGTCACCCCTTGTTTGATCAGCTTGCTGCTCAGAATGCGCGTCGCGTTATGTACCGCGTCATGTAGCACGGACACCTCGTTGTGCGAATTATTGTCCGTTTTGCGCGTAAAGACTTTCAAACGAGCAATGACTTCGGTAATGGTGTCATTGAGAGAGAGCATTTTGCCGAGATTATCTGTCACCATAGGGTAGCGTTCCATCGCCATCAAACGTTGAGAGTTTTCTGTATAGGTGCGAAGTGCAGCAAGTGGTTGGTTGATTTCATGATTGATGCTGGCAGACAGCTCGCCCAATAGTGCGAGTTTCGCGGCTTGAGTGAGCTCTTGTTGGGTTTGCTTGAGCGCTTGTTGACTTTGTTCATATTGGTGCACGGTTTGTTGCAGCTGGTGGTTGGCTTGGCTCAGTACTATGGTGCGTTCCGTGACCTTTTCTTCCAAGTTTGTATTCATATTTGCTAATCGTGCTTTATTGACCAGCATTTGAAACCACGCTAAGGCTATTAGGCCAACGAGCGAATACAGCAAAAGGTAAATCACATCCGCTTGCAATACCGCAGAAAACACTTCTTGTTGGCTAATCAGAGCTACAACACGAAAACCTTTGTCGAATAAGTTTGTTGCGTAAGCGAGGTAGTTGGGTGAAACCAATAGCTGATTGTTTTTAAACTGCGTCGCGCCGCTTTGCCCAGTCAACTCGCCACGATATTGAGGCAAGGCATCACCGTATTGTTGAGTCTGGTTAAGCTCTCGTTTTGCCTGTTCAGACAATGGGAATAGGGCTCGGTAGCGCCAATCGGGCAAGTTGCTCATGAAGACGACATCGTGCACACCGGTAACCAGTAACCCACCATTTTCTTGGGTTAACCCTTTTTCGAGTTGCTCCAAGTTTACTTTAACCGTAATCACGCCAGCGACCTCACCCTCAACCCAAAGCGGGGATGAGAAAAAGTAGCCGCGTTTATTGGAACGTACGCCAAGGGCTACGTACTGAGCTTTCTCCCCATTTAAAGCGTGTTGAAAGTACGGACGGAAGGCAAAGTTCGAGCCCACAAAGCTGTCGTCTTGCTGGTAGTTACTAGATGCGATAACTAAGCCGGTTTTGTCGTGCACATAGATAGTGTCAGCGAGGCTTTGCGCTAACCAATCGGCGAGCAATAAGTTGAGCGATTCTGATGGCTTACCTACTTTAACGGCTTCAAGCAATCTTGGATCATGGCTGAGTAAGTTGGGGATTTGCTCAAACTTTGCCAATTCATAATCGATTTCTTGGGCGACCTGTGAAGCTTGAGTTTGTAACTTGCTTTGCCACTGATCATGTTGATGCTGGGTTGCGTATTTATGTGTCAACATCAGCCCGACCAGACCGATGGCGAGCAAGACCAACAAAAAATGGCGCAGAGCTTTGGGGTTAAGTAGGTTCACGATTGGCTCACTGGTTTTTAACGCCATGTTATCAAAAGGCATTTAATGATGTTGTGAGCTGCTGCGACAACGTGACACAGCACAAAACTGCCAATCAGGTTCTTGCTTGCTGTCCTTGTATTTCCTTAGTATCGGGCGCACAATCGACAAAAACGAGTGAAGGAGTGAAGATGGAACTTGCTGATATTCGTCGTGAGTACACAAAAGGTGGCCTGCGTCGTAAAGATTTAAAAGCAGATCCGATTGATCAATTTAACCTTTGGTTAGAGCAAGCGGTACAAGCAGGGCTAACGGATCCTACGGCGATGACGGTCGCGACTGTGGACGAAAACGGAATGCCGTTTCAACGTATCGTGCTGCTAAAAAGTGTCGATAAAGATGGCTTTGTGTTCTACACCAACTTGGGCAGCCGCAAAGCGCAGCAGCTTGGGCATAACAGCAACATCAGCCTGCATTTCCCATGGCATCCCCTTGAGCGTCAGGTTCACATCACTGGCGTGGCAGAAAAGCTAACGCCGATGGAGAACATGAAGTACTTCACTTCTCGCCCGAAAGAGAGCCAATTAGCGGCGATCGCGAGCAAGCAAAGCAGCCGTATTTCTGCACGTGGCGTATTGGAAGGTAAGTTTTTAGAGCTGAAACAGAAGTTTGCCAAAGGTGAGATTCCTATGCCAACTTTCTGGGGTGGTTTCCGCGTTAAGCCACAAAGCATTGAGTTCTGGCAAGGCGGTGAACACCGTCTGCATGACCGCTTCTTGTTCTCAAATCAAGAAGGTGAGTGGGACATCGACCGTCTTGCGCCGTAGTCACTTCGATGACGAGATAAAAAACACCGCCGAAATGGGCGGTGTTTTTGTTTTCTAGTTTGGAAATTCAACGTTCGCCGTTGAGAACAACAGACAATTGATGTTTCAGCAGCGTCTTTGGCACGATGGAGCCGTAACCTGCTTCCATCGCTTTATCGATAAGCTCGTTCTTACTGTTGGCTTCAAATTTAGTGCGCAGACGAGCGACATGCCCTTCTACTGTCTTGGTTGAAATCCCCATCACCTGAGAGATAAATTGCGGTTTCTTACCATAGAGCAGTAAGAACAGCGTCTCTTGCTCACGGCAGGTCAGCTTTTCTGGCTCGGGTTTAAGATTAGAAAACGGAAGATAGACTGTTGATTTGGTGCACCACCAATGGCTCGGCAAACCCAATAACCGACTTCAATCACAGCGGTATCCGTTAGCTCGCGGCCATAAAGATGGTGCCAATGATGTTGCCGTCTTCATTTCTCCAAGGTGTCTTGGTAAAAATGTGCGCGCGCCAATGGCCATCTGGATAAGGATGTATATCAAGGATCTTAAGCGACTCGCCGGTTTCAATCACATGCTTGTCTTGTTCTTGAAAGTCTTGGGCGCACTCAATGGTAGGGCTAGCCATTTCGAAGTCTGTCTTACCGATACAAGCTTCGGGCGAATCGTACCCAATTAACTCGGCGTATTCCTGATTCACATAGCGGAATACCGAATCTTTATCTTTGCATCCCCAACAACCCGGTAGCTGTCGAAGGAGCGACTGTTCTATGGTATTGACTGGAATATTCACAAGGGACTCACTACTGCTATATCGCCTGCATGATTACAGGTCGTTCCCTCACTTTGCTTTGCCTGCGTTTACATTATCGCATTACCTTGATCATGCTTTCGAGAATCGCGCCAGATAGAACTGGAAGAGAGAAGGTCTATCAAGATAGCTCTGCGTGATGATTAACGTCAGGATACAGTGAGATGTCCGATATATTAGCAGCTTATGCCATTGTTTTCATTGGCGATAGGCAAAAAAAGCCAGCCTGAAGACGGGCTGGCAACACAAGATATAATCTTGTCGACGTGTAGAAGAGGTTCTAAATTACGTAGCGAGGGTCTGCTAAGTAAGTTAGAGGTATCAAGTAGATACCGATGAGCTCAGGGTCGTATGCATCCTAGAGCTCGAGGTCTAATGTATTGAATCGAGAAGAGGTTAGTAAGGGGGGAAATCCCTCTATGCCACTGTTTTTCGGGCATTTCGTGCGCGTTCGATCGTAATTTTCATCTTACCTTTTACATTAATGTGCATTTTCATTGCTAGGATCTTTGCTAAGTGTTTGTCTCACCTTTGGTAATTTTTGCTATCTGCCCGTTTTTGTTAAAAAATTGGTTGCACATTGACCGTAAGTTATTCTTACATGATCATCGTTCCGGAACTATGATCATGTAGAGAGCCTTGATAGTGTTGGTTTGATCTTGTGCGATTGACTCGGGGAGGAGTTGCAACCCAACCGAGAAGGTATATGATGCCAAGGTGTAAGCTGACCGTGTAAAGACGACTGTTGAAATGAGTAACCCAGATAACCCGAAAGCCCTGCTGCATAAAGAGATCATGCTGCCTAAGCCAGCAGAATTGATCACGCTTCCGTCTTATATGGAATGCCATGATCATGCTTACACCCAGATCGTGATCGGCTTGAAAGGACAAGCGGAATTTGAAGTGCGTGGACAGGGCAACCTGGTTGGTCCGGGACAAGGTTGCATCGTAACAGCGTCTTCTGATCATGCTTTCGGCGGCGTGATTCATCAATCAGATATTTTGGTGCTCAACATGCCAAAGCCAGCCAATGATGACCCCGAGATGCTGCAGAAAATCAACAATCTAGAGCGTTCTCATCTTTACTTCCAGTTGGATGGTCAAATCCAAAAGCTGATTCAGATGCTGGTGCAAGAGATGCGTAATCACCCAGATGACTTACTGCTAAGCCGTGCGTGTAACGATACCGTGATCGCTCTGATGCAGCGTCATATCTCAGCATTTGAAACGTCGAGGAAAGAGTCTCGCTTTGATCTGGATGCGATTGACCGTTACATCGAGCAGCACTTGAGCCACAAAATCAGTGTGGCGCAGTTGGCGGGCAGTGTGTTTTTGGGCGAAAGCCAGTTCCACAGTTTATTTAAAGATCAGATGGGCATTACGCCGCATCAGTATGTGCTAGGTAAACGTATTGATATGGCGCGTGACTTAATTGAACAAGGTCACCTTACGCTTGGACAAATTGCTGAATTTACTGGTTTCTCGAGCCAAAGTACCTTTACGCATACTTTTACTCGTTTACAAGGGTTATCGCCTTCTCAGTATAAGAAACAGGTTGGCTAATTATATTGGTATAGTTGCTTATCTGATGACAGCCGCGCATGAGTCGCGGTTTTTTTGTGCTTGCGTTTTGTACAGGAAAGTCGAACTTTTTTGCGTAATTCTCCGAAAGTTTTCATTGTTTTTGTCCGTTCCTCACAAAAGCGCAATCTAAATCCTTCTTATTCAAACAAAAATTGCTCAAAACCTATCTGTCTTTGTTGTAAATGACAGGCAAAGATGAATTTTTACAACACAATATATTATGTAATTGCGTGTGACTATGTAGATGTTTTGTTATAAAAGCGAGTTTTTAGCAAAAAGCTCGGAGTTTTTGACAAGTATTCTTCTCGGGCTCAAAATACACTGCCAGCCATTGATGATCCTCGAAGCGGTTTTCGAGGAGAGAGATTGAGGAAAACGCATGTTTACTGCAACGAACGTGTTAACACCGGAATTTATCGAGCAGCCGCTTGATAAGTTGTGGTCACTGATCTCGCCATTGTACATGGTGGACGAGTCTCAATGGCTAGAGCAATTATTGCCACTAGCGGCGCCGACAGCGGAAGAAAAATCGGCAATCACGACCCAAACAACCCAGCTTATCGAAGCCATCCGTGCGGATAAGAAGTCAATTCAGATGATTGATGCGCTACTGCTGGAATACAGCTTAGATACTCATGAAGGTATCTTGCTGATGTGTCTTGCAGAAGCATTGATGCGTATTCCGGATTCAGCGACAGCGGATGCACTGATTAAAGACAAGTTAAGCGTTGCTGACTGGAAATCTCACCTAAAGAGTTCTGATTCGGTTTTCGTTAACGCGTCAACTTGGGGCTTAATGCTAACGGGTAAAGTGATTGGTCTTGGTGAGCAAGAAACCCAGAGCCCAGGTCAGGCTGTAAACCGTCTGGTGAACAAATTCTCAGAACCTGTGATTCGTAAAGCCATGTATCAGGCAATGAAGATCATGGGTCATCAGTTTGTACGTGGTCGTACGATTGAAGAAGCACAGAAGAACGGTCGCCCAATGCGCGACAAAGGTTTCACTTACTCATTTGATATGTTGGGTGAAGCGGCGCTAACCACGGCAGACGCAAGCAAGTATTTCAAAGACTACCTAATGGCGATTGAAGCCGTTGGTCGCGAAACGTACGGTAGCGATACAAGCCCTGCACCTTCTGTTTCTATCAAGCTTTCTGCACTTCACCCACGTTATGAAGTGGCGAATGAAGAACGCGTGATGACAGAGCTTTACGACACCTTAACGCAACTGCTTAAGCGCGCTATTGAGGTGGATGTTGCCATCACGATTGACGCAGAAGAAGCGGACCGTCTTGAGCTGTCATTAAAACTGTTTGAAAAGCTGTACCGCAGCGACCTAGTGAAAGGCTGGGCAAGTTTGGTCTAGTAGTTCAAGCCTACTCGAAACGTGCACTACCTGTACTCGTATGGCTAAACGGTCTAGCGAAAGAGCAGGGTGATTTGATCCCTCTTCGTCTAGTAAAAGGCGCGTACTGGGACAGCGAAATCAAGTGGTCGCAACAAGCGGGTTACGAGAACTACCCTGTTTACACGCGTAAAGAAGCGACGGATGTTGCTTACCTAGCGTGTGCGCGTTTCCTACTGAGTGAAGGCGTGCGCGGTAATATCTTCCCGCAGTTTGCTAGTCACAATGCGCACACTGTTACGGCGATTGCTGCAATGGCAGAGCACAAAGATTACGAATTCCAACGTCTGCATGGTATGGGCGATTCGCTTTATAACCATGTGATGGACACTTATGGTCAGCCAGTACGTATTTACGCGCCAGTCGGTAGCCATGCGGATCTACTGCCTTACTTGGTTCGTCGCTTACTAGAAAACGGCGCGAACAGTTCGTTTGTGCATCGTTTGGTGGACGCGCGTTGTCCGATTTCAGAGCTGACGCATCACCCTGTTGATGTGTTGACCTCGTTTGAGACCTTGCACAACGGTCAAATTCCAATGCCAATCGGCATCTTCCCAGAGCGTAAAAACTCGTACGGTGTGAACGTTGATATCGATAGCGAAGCGAAGCCGTTTGAAGCGCAGGTTGAAAGCTTCCTAACCCAGAAGTGGACTGCGGGTCCGATCATCAACGGCGAAAAACATGCCGAAAGCATGATCAAGGAAAACTCCGCAGAGATCATTACTGCCCCTTACGATCGTCGTATTGAAGTGGGTCAGGTGGCTTTTGCAAGCCTTGATCATGTTTCCGCTGCAATCGAAGCGGCTGATGCTGCATTCCCTGAGTGGAAAGGCACTGCAATTGAACAAAAAGCGGCGTGCCTAGATAAGCTTGCGGATCTGATGGAAGAAAACTTGGCTGAGCTGGTGGCGATTTGTCACCAAGAAGCAGGTAAGACGATTCATGACAGTATTGATGAAGTGCGTGAAGCGGTCGATTTCTGTCGTTACTACGCGAAACAAGCGCAAAACCTTCAACCGTTCGAATTAGAAGGCTTTGATGGCGTAAAACGCATTTCTAGCGCGAAGGGCTTGGCGTATTCGTTTGTATCAGTCCATGGAACTTTCCATTAGCGATCTTCCTTGGTCAAGTCACAGCGGCATTGGTTGCAGGTAACACAGTTGTGGCTAAGCCAGCTGAGCAAACCAGCTTAATTGCGGCGCGTGCGATTGAATTGATGCTAGAAGCTGGCTTCCCAGCGGGCGTGATTCAGCTATTGCCGGGTCGTGGTGGTGAAATTGGTCATGCACTAACCTCTCACGATGCGATTGCAGGCGTGGCATTCACTGGTTCTACAGCAACGGCGCAGCGCATCAACGTGACGCTTGCCGAGCGCAGCGCGAAGCCAGTCCCGTTTATCGCTGAAACTGGCGGTCAAAACGCCATGATTGTGGATAGTACGGCGCTACCAGAGCAAGTTGTGCGTGATGTGATTCGTTCCGCTTTCGCTTCTGCTGGTCAACGTTGTTCTGCCCTGCGCGTTCTGTTCGTTCAAGAAGACGTTGCGGATCGCATCATCAACCTTATCCAAGGTGCAATGAATGAACTGCATGTTGGTATTCCTTACCTGCACAAAACCGATGTGGGTCCGGTTATCGACAGCAATGCAAAGAACAAACTCCTTACTCACCTAGAGCACATGACAAGTACGCAAACCAAAGTTGCTCAATTGCATTTGGATGAAACGTGTCAGCACGGTGATTTTGTATCACCAAGTGCGTTCGAAATCTCGGGCATTGATGTTCTGAAAGAAGAGCAATTCGGTCCTATCTTGCACATTGTTCGCTTTAAAGCGTCTGAGTTGCCAAACGTGGTTGAGCAAATCAACCAAACCGGTTTGGTCTCACAATGGGCATCCACAGCCGTAACGAAACCACTTACCGTTGGATTGAAAAACACGCTCGCGTGGGTAACTGCTACATCAACCGCGACCAGGTTGGTGCGGTGGTTGGCGTTCAGCATTCGGTGGTCAAGGTTTGTCGGGTACGGGTCCGAAGGCTGGTGGTCCTCACTACCTATACCGCTTTACTAAACAACATCTTGTTCAAGCAGAGAAGGCGTAAGGAGTCGCATTATGGTTCATCAGATCACGTTTTTAAAGATGCATTCTCTGCGTGGGAGCAGTGGAATCTGACCGATTTTGATTACAAATGCGAGCATTTGCTGGCATTTAAATCTGCCATTGAAGAGCAGCATAGCGTGGTTGGCAAAGTGGTGTCTTACCACTTACAGCAAGCGTCGTCTCTGTTGGCAGAAACTCATCAGTTAGTGGGCCCTACGGGTGAAACTAACGAGCTGTACACAGCGGGTCGCGGTGTGGCTTTGGTCGTTTGTGAAAACAACCTAGAACACACAGAGAACGCACTGTACAGCACATTTGCAATGATCACCTGTGCTTTGATTGCAGGCAACAGTGTGGTGATTTGCAGTGACAATGCAGAGCTTAATCAATTGGTTAAGCATGCTGTGGCGTCAGCAAACTTCCCATCTAACTTAGTCCAAGTGGTTGCGTACGATGCGTCTTCCCCGTTGTTAGATAGTGACGTACGTAGTGTGGGTTATGTTGGGCATTCACAGGTTGAGCACGCGCTTAACCTGCAACTGGCTAAGCGTGACGGTGCCATCGTCGGCTTAGTTTCTGAAACGGATTTAGAGTCACCGACATTGACTCATGATCCTCATCTGTCGTTGCGCTTCATTACCGAGCGTACTCGAACGATAAATATTACAGCAGTGGGCGGTAACGCGACTCTACTCGAGTTGGGAAGCGACTCCCACTAACCTGACTTGTGATACCAATCTGAATCAAAAGAGCCTGAGAGCTTACTCGGGTTGGTATCTCTTGCTTTGATGTATTGCTGCGATGGCAAAATATCAAAGAGGGCAAGGAAGGAAATAATTATAACGAGGACTATCAAATGATAGAAAATAGCTTTGCTATCACGACCACTTTCGTGGCGTACTTACTAATTATGGTTGCCATTGGCGTTTACGCGTATAAGAGGACTTCCAATTCATCTGACTACTTCCTAGGTGGTCGTAGCCTTGGTCCATGGCCAGCGGCACTCTCTGCGGGCGCATCAGACATGAGTGGCTGGTTGCTACTTGGTCTTCCGGGGTATGCGTATGCAGCAGGTATTGAAGCGTTCTGGCTAGCAGGTGGTCTGCTTGTGGGTACATGGCTAAACTGGTTAATCAGTGCAAAACGCTACGTACGTACAGCATTCAAACGGATGCACTAACGCTGCCTGAATTCCTGTCGCGTCGCTTCAACGATAAGTCGAAACTGATTCAGACAATCTCTGCGTTCTTCATTCTTCTATTCTTCCTTTTCTACACCAGCTCAGGCTTGGTAGCAGGTGGTAAACTGTTTGAGACCGTATTCGGCTTGGATTACAGCATTGCCGTTATCGTTGGTACGGTGTGTGTGGTTTCATACACGCTATTTGGTGGTTTCCTAGCGGTATCTTGGACGGACTTGGTACAAGGTCTATTGATGGCGGCGGCGCTGATGATCGTGCCTGTTGCCGTTATGGATGGTGGCCTAGGTCAACTAGCGACGGATATGCACAACATCAACCCAGAGCTATTAACGCTATGGAATGACGTAAAAGGTGAGCCTCTATCGGCTGTCGCGATCATCTCTTTGGTGGCATGGGGTCTTGGTTACTTTGGTCAACCGCACATCCTAGCGCGTTTTAAAGCTTCTCGTTCAAACAAAGATCTAACAACAGCGCGTCGTATCGCTGTGGGTTGGACTGCGCTTTCTATGGCGGGTGCAATGCTAGTTGGTCTTGTTGGTCTAGTGTGGGTAACTGGTCACCCTGGTATGCAGGTTGATGATGGCGAGAAAATCTTCATGCTATTGGTGAACACGGTATTCCACCCAGTGATTGCAGGTATCCTATTGGCGGCAATCCTAGCGGCGGTAATGAGTACAGCAGATTCACAGCTTCTAGTATCTTCATCAGCTCTTGCAGAAGACTTCTACAAGCAAGTGATTAAGCCAGATGCAACGTCTGAAGAAGTGGTCATGATTGGTCGTGTAGGCGTTATCGTGATTTCTCTTATCGCGCTATTCCTAGCAATGACGCCAGACAGCTCTGTTCTTGGTCTTGTATCTTACGCTTGGGCAGGCTTTGGTGCTGCGTTTGGTCCAGCAGTTGTGCTTAGCCTTTACTGGAGCGGCATGAACCGTAACGGCGCACTGGCAGGTATCCTAATTGGTGGTGTGACTATCGTGGTTTGGAAACAGCTAACAGGCGGTTGGTTCGATGTGTACGAAATCGTACCGGGCATCATCTTCTCAACGATTGCGATCATTGTTGTAAGTAAGTTGACTGGTGGTGCAGCGCAAGAAGTGCTTGAGCAACACAAAGAATACGAGAAGAAATTGGTTGAGCTAGACTAATCATTCTCAAATAAAAACAAAGCCCGCGTTCATCGCGGGCTTTTTTGCTTTTAGTGACGGATTTTGGCGTAAACTACCGTGTTACTCAGTTCTCCTGAGGTAGAAACACGATCGTGTCTAAGCTCACCTTCAAAGTCATAACCGCAACGTTCTGCGACGGCACGGCTTTTTAGGTTGGTTGAATCTGCGGTAATCGCAATGCGCCTCGCACCAAGATCTTCAAACGCGTAGCGCTCTAGTTCAAGCACCGCTTCGGAAATGTAGCCATTACCTACAGCGCTATCATCCTGCCAGTAACCGATTTCAAATGAGGGTACTTCCTGATCTTTAATCATTAAGCCAACGGCACCAATTAAGCGATCACTCTCTTTTCAATGACGAAGTAACGTAATTCCTCTTCGAAATTTTCAAAGTTCGCGATGGCTTTTTCTGTTCCCTCAATCATGGCCTCTAGTGTGAGCACATGTGGTACCCAAGGAAGATACACTTCGAGTGTCTTTTGGCTTCGTAATACCGCTTGATGTGCCTCTTCTGCACGCTCTAAACAAGCGGGAATTAGCTTAAGACGTTTCGTTTCCATTCCGGCTCTCCTTTGGGTGAAAAATAAACGAAAAATCATTTAAACAGATGTACTTAGAATGATCTAGTTGTTCGCACAATATTATTCACTTGGTTTGCTTGGAAGAACCTGAGAGAATTGTATGGTTATTCAAATCACTCGGTTCATTATGAAACTTTTAGTAAGAAACTTGGCTCGTCAAACGACTGAGCAAGATATGCGTGCACTATTCTCTGAGCACGGCAAAGTGGAACTTTGTACATTGGTTCTTGATCAAGAAACCGGTTTATCAAAAGGCTTCGGCTTTGTGATCATGCCAGATGAAGCAGAAGCGATTGCTGCACTGGAAGCGCTGAACATGACCAGCGTAGCGAAAGCAAGATTCGCGTGAAAGTCGCTCAAGATAAGAGAGAGAAAGCCAGCATCACTGCTGGCTTTTTGTATTAAGTCATTCTCAGTTATCACTCTTATGTTCAAGTTATTTTATTTATTGCGCTAACCACTTTTATCGGAGTAAGTGTGAGGAAACTGATAGGGTTCCTTCGTGGTGTAGCGTATCAATGACTATTCTCCACCTCTTCTAAGCTTATATTCGATAGTTGTTGTAAGTTTCGTTTAAGCGGAAGCGTTTTTACTTCGATTAAGATTAGGTTGATTAAGCCGCCAAGAGAAATCGCTGCAATCACCGCACTAAGAGCACTTCCTTGATCAGCCAAACCATATAAGCCAACACCAAGCATTAAACAAAGCTTATCAGTTGTATGGATACGTGACTTTGAACGATATAACAACCGCTTTGGTAATCTTTTACAATGTAAACAAACTGCCCGAAGCTACCGAGTTCTACTTTGACTTTTCTATCTAACGCATGACAGCGGAACCCTTGTTGATTGAGAGATTTTGCGAGGCTTTCCATGCCAATGACTCCATGTTCTATTTAGTTATCTTTTGCACATCATAATGTCACGATGAGAGCCGTTTAGTTTCGCTGAACAACAAATCTAAGAGGCAAGTCCCACCGTACACTCAGTGCTTTCTTTAGTTTGCGGAACGCTTTCAGGTTTAGTTATTCGCATCAAATCTGCATTGGTAGACGCAAACTTCGCGTTCTACGCCTTGCATGCTAAGGGTTTTGTTTCCTATATAAGGCACATTTAGTTTCTTTATCACGGACTTTGAGCGTTGATTCTCTGCTAAGTGCATCACACGAATACCGACGAGTTCGAAATATGATTGAGCAAACTCAACTAGGGTTTTAGATGCTTCAAAAGCATAACCCTTTTCCCAGTATGGTACGCCAATCCAATATCCCAATGTACCGTACCCGTCTTCTATTCTTGGTAAACTCACCGCACCAAGCAGTTCTCCTGTGCTTCTCAATGTGATGGCATAGACGACACCTCTGCGCTCATAGAACATAGGGCCATGCCCATCTATCCAAGTTTTTGCCATTGGTGGTTCGTAAGGGTGTGGGATGTTAGCGGTCATATCTGCGATGATTTTTTCTCCAGCGAGCAAAGCTACACGCTCACAATCGTTGTGATGAAATGGGCGAAGAATAAGTCGTTCGGTGAAGAGAGTGGGTTGTGCTGGCATCTTGGTTTTACCTCACGGATTGGGTATACCAGACATCAAGATCTGGTCAGAAGTAGCATCCAAGTATCTTAAATCAATAAATGGGAATTGAACACCCGCCTCATGGGTTCTGGGTTGGGCACCGCGAATCCCCTTAAACACCGCTCTACGAGGGAGCGACCGTGAGACACCACTAAGTCACGACTACTAACGCGCCTGGTGATGGATTGATGAAGTGCGGCATGTGTTTTGAAATTACATTCTGCACATGAAATTTGACCTGATTAGGACATAATTCACACTGTAAATTGCTTAAATTCGCATAACGACCCCCTTATTTCTATTTCAATCCAATGTGTGAAGTTTTCTGTAGAGAAATGTAAAGATAAGCACTCAATAATATGTAGTGTGTGATGGTTCATTGTATTGCATACATAGGTGTTATTTTCATCGTTCGGTCCGAAAGCAGGCGGACTGACCAAGGTCTCAGTTTTCGGGCGCGTGTACGGGAATTTTTGGAGTTAGGACACAAAAAAGAGAAGGGGCTTTTTTATTGTGGAATTATTTTGAACAAAATATGTCAATTGTCAGTAGTAACGAAAAATACAGGGAGAGATTGTAATGCCGAATATCTATTGCTCAGCTTGTAGAAGAGCAACGCAGCACAAAGTGATCATGAAGCGTTGTGAACCAGAGCAAATCCAAACACTGACAGGGAAAGTGGTGAGCTTCACACAATTAATGGCCAAGTTCGTAACTGGTGAACATTATTACGAGATGGAACCACAATACTACTGTCGCTGTTGTAACCATCGCGCTATTGGTGAAGTGGTTCAGCATCCAGCGCGACAGACATCAGCGATCATGTAATCGGCGTTTACGCAGCCAGCTCTTTTTCTGTTGCGAAAGGTAATCCATCGATCATAACTGGCCAGCCATAAGAGGCATATTCAGACGCTAGTGACTTTGCGACCTCGTGCGAAACGGTCGTGTACGTCCATTCGCCAACACCAAACGGCTTGTACGCGAGTTGTAGGGTTAACATTGCTTTCTCCTTGATATTTTTGCCTATTATTGCCTTACAATTTGGCTCAATTCTTTTCTTAAAAGCTCATATTTTTCTCTTCAAAGTTCACCATTCCATTTTTTTGTTAACAAATTTATCTAATAAATAAAGTTATCTAGTTTGCTCAATATATTTATAAATTACATACATAAAAGTTTTCATTTTTGGAACGGTTGGTGCTTTTTTGTACGGGGCAATCGTTAAATTCATATGGGTTTCACACGATGTATATTTCACTATTTGCAAACTGAATAGTTACTATTAATCTGGTGGCTCCTGAGTTGTTACAAGGATGTGGTTAATGAGTTATCAACTGGATAGAATTGATTTACAAATTTTGAGAGTGTTGCATTCTCGAGGGCGAATTCCAGTGGTGGAATTAGCAAAGCAAGTGAACTTGACCACATCACCATGCTCTGAACGCGTAAAAAGGCTGGAGAAAGAAGGCTACATAAATGGCTATCACGCAGAGCTCAATGCAGAGAAGCTTGGGCTAGATGTGCAGGTGTTTATTCATATTCGTCTTGATCAAACCAGCTTCTCGATTTTCGAGAAATTTGCCAAAGCGGTAGAGCTCATGCCTGAAATTGAAGAGTGTTATTCGTTGTCAGGTGATTTCGACACCATGATTAAAGTTCGAGTAAAGAACATGAAGGCTTATCAGGAATTTATGTCGAGTAAGCTTGGGACACTACCGGGCGTGATCCAAACTCGAAGTGAAGTGGTTATTGAAGAACATAAGACGGGATTTGGTGTGAACCCTGAATTACTCGGTTAATACGAGTGGAGATACGTCGATATCAGACACAAAAAAGGAGCCATGAGGCTCCTTTTGTATATCAAGTTCCAATTAGCTTTTTTATGCGCTTACGGATGTGGTTAGTACACCGATAAGGCCACCAAACACACCGCCCCAAACCACGAGCCAACCAAGGTGCTCTTTAATCATCTTCTGGACGATTTCTTTAACCAAAGCGGGTGTCAGCTCACTCAGGCGCTGGTCAATGATGCTTTCAATGTTCTGCTTGATTTCATCCATCATTGCAGGCGATTCCATTTGCTCTTTTAGTGCTTCCTTAATGGTGTCGCTCTTGCTTAGCTCAATAATCGACTCTTGCATTTTTTCCACAAACGGTTGGCGCATGGGTTGCAGTGCTTCTGCACCGCCAAACATTGCAAGCATGCCACCAAACTGAGAGCCTTCGATGACTTCGACCAATGAATCAAAGGCTGGGTTTAAATCGACTTTCTCGATCACAGGCTCAAGGTTAATTTTCATGCCGCCTGCCATTTCTTTATTTAGGAAACGGTCGATGTTTGCTTCAGTAAAGAATTGCTCCATCATCAAGTTTTTGATGGCCAATTTAAATTCTTCAAAACGTGCTGGAATGACGCCTGAGCCGTATAAGCCGGGTACTTTTTCAAATAGCATATGAATGGCTAGCCAGTTAGTGATAGCGCCAGAAAAAGCGAACAGACCCGCGTACCAAAGGTAATCATTTTGAATGTGATATCCCGCACCCATCATGGCGATAGCAAGGATATTAGTCAGCAAACTTTTGTTCATAGTGACCGATTATTTATGAATTGATGAAGTAATAAGTGGGCATGATTTTATACCTAAGCGATAGTTAGATGCTAGGTTGAGCTCACTTGGATTTATTTGGGTAGGGAGAATTGGAATGCGCCAAAAAATAAAACCCGACAATCATTGTCGGGCCACTGCTTTTTCTTAGAAACTCTAAGATTATTTTTTATTGTGCTTTTAGAAGCGGAAGACCTTACGGCAAAGTTGGCATTTCCAGCGCTCTGAGTAGCCGAATAATTTATCCGCCCAACTTTGTTTTACTTGTACGATCTGCATTGAACCACATTTACACATAAGCTAATTACCTTATTATTAGATTAATAACTAAGCCATCAATTGAGTATAGCTGTTTCTCAAAAGTGAAATTACAAATGAATCCAGCTTGCTACTCTGCGTTGTGTCCACTGCTAACGATTACGCAACGGGGCGCTATACTACCAGAAATTTTGTGACTTTCACCCATAAAAGTGTTTCATAAGTGAGATTTTAGTGATCTTGATCACTAACTGTGTGTGGTGAAATATTGGATGGCTTAAGTGGATATAGCAAAATCGTAGAAAAAACGGCGCTTAGAGCGCCGTTTTTTGGGGTATTTATTGGTATTGAAGCGCATTAACTCTCTAACTCTTCACCAAGGAAACCACCCGTTTGGTGTGCCCAAAGCTGTGCATAAATGCCGTTGTTGGCAATAAGCTCTTTGTGCGTGCCTTGCTCCACGATGTTGCCTTT
>LZQR01000066.1_pt1 | contig 27788 bp, 40 predicted proteins | sample 768601 | NCBI WGS metagenome assembly LZQR01 (sample SAMN05207299, study PRJNA324521) | oil field metagenome | isolation source: sample BH-FW-24 from oil reservoir | place: India: Bombay High | collected 2015-12-04
TTTCGGTATTGTTGATGGTGGTTGGTTTACCGTACAACCCGTAACTAGCCGGAAAAGGGGGTTTAAAGCGTGGCTGGCCTTTCTTGCCTTCGATGGACTTCAAAGTTACCCGGTTTTTCAACGTGACCGGATACCGCAAAACATTTCGTACCGCCGGCATTCTGCACGCCCAAGTCGGAGAACCATTCACCGCCTTTCGCCAAGATCACCGGAATCGATGCCAACGTTTCGGTATTGTTGATGGTGGTTGGTTTACCGTACAACCCGTAACTAGCCGGAAAAGGGGGTTTAAAGCGTGGCTGGCCTTTCTTGCCTTCGATGGACTCGATCAAGGCGGTTTCTTCACCACAGATATAGGCCCCGGCACCCAAATGCGTGTATAAGTCGAAATCGAACCCGGAACCCAAAATGTTTTTACCCAGTAACCCGGCTTCTCTCGCTTGATTAATGGCATTATCAAAACGCTTGTAAGGTTCCCAGAATTCGCCACGGATGTAGTTGTAACCGGCGCACGCACCAATGACATAACCGGCAATCATCATCCCTTCCACCAGTTGGTGCGGGTTGTAACGCAAAATATCGCGGTCTTTGAAGGTTCCGGGTTCACCTTCATCCGAATTACACAAAATGTATTTCGGTCCAGGCGCCGCACGGTTCATAAAGCTCCATTTCAGACCGGTCGGGAAACCGGCCCCTCCGCGCCCGCGGATGTTGGAGGTTTTCACTTCATCGATAATTTCTTGCGGCGAAATTTCGCCTGCCAGCACTTTTTTCCAGATTTCGTAACCGCCGTTGGCGATATAGGTTTCAATATCCCAAGGCTTCTCTAGATGATTCAAGCGGTAGCAACATTCATTTAACGGAATCATTTTCACTACTCCAAGCCATCTAAAATTTCATCAACGGATGCTTCGGTCAGGTTCTCATAGTAGTCCTTTCCGATCATCATCATGGGAGCACCGCCACAAGCGCCCAGGCACTCGACCTTCTTAATCGAGAACTTGCCGTCTTCAGTGACTTCGCCAACACCCACGCCTAACTTTTTCTCCAAATGCTCGAGAATCTCATCGCTGCCGCGCAGCATACAAGAGATATTGGTACACAAACAAATCTTATGCTTACCGACCGGCTCGTGCTCATACATGGAATAGAAAGTCGCGACCTCATAGACGGCAATCGGTGTCATATCGAGATAATCGGCGACCTGATCCATCAACTCGGTTGTCAGGTGTCCGCCGTTCACTTCCTGCACGATGCGCAGAGCCGGCATGACCGCTGATTGCTTTTGATCCGCCGGGTAATGCGATACCCAGCGGTCGATACGCGCTTTCACGTCGCCTTGAATGATGCTTTCATTCACTGAACTCATCGGTCAATCTCCCCAAATACGATATCTTGCGTTCCAATAATGGCCACGACATCCGCAATCATGTGCCCTTTCGCCATTTCATCGAGCGCGGCAAGATGCGGAAAACCAGGCGCTCTGACTTTCAAGCGATAAGGCTTGTTAGCACCATCCGAAACCATGTAAATACCAAATTCACCTTTTGGGTGTTCAACCGCGGCATAAGCCTCGCCTTCCGGAACAGAATAACCTTCCGTAAAGAGCTTAAAGTGATGGATAAGCGCCTCCATGTTCGACTTGGCGTCTTCACGGGATGGCGGCGTCACTTTGTGATTCTCGGAAATGACCGGACCTGGGTTCTCTTTCAGCCATTTCACACATTGTTTGATGATCTTGTTGGATTCGCGCATCTCCGCGACGCGCACCAAATAACGGTCATAGCAATCACCTGTTTGACCGACTGGAATATCGAAATCCAACTTATCGTAGACTTCGTATGGTTGTTTCTTACGTAAATCCCAGGCAATCCCTGATCCTCTCAACATCGGACCGGTAAAGCCCAACTGCATCGCGCGTTCCGGCGATACAATACCAATATCAACGGTTCTTTGCTTCCAGATACGGTTATCGGTCAACAGCGTTTCATATTCGTCGATATAGCCTGGGAAGCGCTCGGTAAACGCTTCGATAAAGTCCAACAACGACCCTTCACGGGTTTCGTTCAATTGGTCCAGCTTCTTACCGGAGTGCCATTGAGATTCTTCATACTTGGCCATGGTATCGGGCAAATCGCGATACACGCCGCCAGGACGATAATAGGTTGCGTGCATACGCGCGCCGGAAACTGCCTCGTAGCAGTCCATTAAGTCTTCACGCTCCCGGAAGGCATACAGGAAAACCGTCATGGCACCAATGTCCAGTGCATGCGCACCCAGCCACATCAAGTGATTCAGAACACGGGTGATTTCATCGAACATCACGCGAATGTATTGCGCACGCTCCGGCACGTCTAAATCGAGCATTTTTTCAATCGCCATCACATAGGCATGCTCGTTCGACATCATGGAAACGTAATCCAAACGATCCATGTAACCAATGGATTGGTTATATGGCTTGTACTCTGCCAATTTTTCCGTTCCACGGTGCAACAACCCGATATGCGGATCGGAACGCACAATCGTCTCACCGTCCAATTCCAGCACCAAACGCAACACGCCGTGCGCGGATGGATGCTGAGGACCGAAGTTAAGGGTATAGTTACGAATTTCAGACATAATTAGCTCTACTTATCCATTAGGTTCGGCATCATTACGAATCACACGCGGAACATTCACGCGATTCTCAATCGTAACAGGCTCATAAACAACTCGTGCTTTCTCAGCGTCATAGCGCATCTCAACGTGACCCGTCAATGGGAAGTCCTTACGCAACGGATGCCCCACGAAACCGTAATCGGTCAAAATACGTCGTAAATCCGGATGACCGCTGAACAGGATCCCGAACAAATCAAAGGCTTCACGCTCATACCAGTCGGCACAGTTCCAAATCGACACCACGGAATCCACCACCGGCATCTTAGAATCCGCCGGGAAGATCTTCACTCTCAGGCGAAGGTTATGTTCGACCGACAGCAAGTGATACACTACGGCAAACCGTCTCGGCATCTCTGTCTGCTCATCGGATTCGTCTTCCGCAAAATCGAAAACACCACGCTAAAGCCCGCTTTGGTTGCTTTACGCGTTTCCCAAGTCGTATCGCCATAAGCGAGATAATCGACACCACAAACATCGATCAACAGCTCAAAACCCAAATCGTTTTTCAATTTTTCAAACGCTTCCAACGCCTTTGCAGGCGCCAACTCAATGGTCAATTCGTTCAGTTTGATGTCTGAAGCCACCACGGCATCCGCCAAAGCTGTTTGAACGTTTGTTTGTAAATCCAATACCGATTGTTTCATAACACTTTCCCGTTCTGTTTCAGACTAGCGCGCAATGGTGTTCGTGCGTTTGATTTTGTTTTGCAGCTGAATGATGCCATACAGCAAGGCTTCAGCCGTTGGAGGGCAACCCGGTACATAAATGTCCACCGGAACAATACGGTCACAGCCGCGCACAACGGAATAGGAATAATGATAGTAACCACCGCCATTCGCACAGGACCCCATCGAAATGACCCAGCGCGGTTCGGCCATTTGGTCATAAACCTTTCGCAGAGCCGGCGCCATCTTGTTCACTAAGGTACCCGCCACGATCATGACATCCGACTGACGCGGACTCGGTCGGAAAATAATACCGAAACGGTCCAAATCATAACGGGAAGCCCCTGCATGCATCATTTCAACCGCACAGCAAGCCAAGCCAAACGTCATCGGCCACAAGGAGCCGGTACGCGCCCAGTTAATCAGTTTATCGGCGGAAGTGGTGACAACCCCTTCCTTTAAAACGCCTTCTATTCCCATTCCAGCGCTCCTTTTTTCCACTCATAAATAAAACCGACTACCAGCAGAGACAAGAAAGCCGCCATCGCCATCAATCCAAAAGTGCCCACTTCTTCCAGCGCAATTGCCCACGGAAACAGGAAAGCGATTTCCAAATCGAAAATAATGAATAGGATGGCGACCAAATAGAAACGGACATCGAACTTCATTCGAGAATCCTCGAACGCTTCGAAACCGCACTCATAAGGAGACAGTTTTTCAGGATCGGGTTTTCTCGGCCCGAGAATGTAACCCATCACAATAGGTCCAATTCCGAACAGAATGCCCAACACGACAAAAACGAGAATGGGTAAATAATTTTCTAGCATAGGTTTCAAGCCCCTCTAGTTCAAAATGCACCGCTACATTTTGATTTTCGCTGATGAACTCAGCTTGTATCGTTATCAGCGCTTTCGCGCTCAGTTTAAACATGGTGCCGATGGCCGGATTTGAACCGGCACGGCTTACGCCACTACCCCCTCAAGATAGCGTGTCTACCAATTCCACCACATCGGCAAATTCTGTATCAATTCGGTACGACCGGTTCTTCCGAAGACGTATCCGCTTTTTCTTCAACCACTGGCTTTTGCACAACACTTTGATAGCCCTTGGCCTGTTCGGAGCCCAAGTACGCCAAGGTTAAACTGGTGATAAAGAAAATCACCGCCACCACAGACGTCACCTTAAGCATGAAACTGTTCGAGCCGCTGCTGCCGAATACGGATTGAGACGAGCCGCCACCGAAGTTGGCACCGGCATCCGCGCCTTTCCCTTGCTGCAACAACACCAGCACGATTAACACAAACGCAATCACTAAGTGGATTGCCAAAATAATTTGAAACATATTACTGTTCTCCCGCCGCACGACAGATGGCGATGAAGTCATCGGCATTCAAAGAAGCTCCGCCGATCAAACCACCATCAATGTCCGGCTGACTGAATAATTCGGCGGCATTACCAGGCTTGACACTGCCACCGTACTGAATAATCACTTTTTCCGCGACCGCTGAATCTTTTGCCGCCAATTGTCCGCGAATAAAGGCATGTACTTCTTGTGCCTGCCCAGACGAGGCCGTCTTCCCGGTTCCGATCGCCCAAACCGGCTCATAAGCGATCACGACATTCGCAAAAGCCGCAATGCCAACTTCATCAATCACGGCATTTAATTGCGTTGAAATCACGGTTTCCAACTGACCGGACTCACGCTCTTCAAGCGTTTCACCCACGCACAGAATCGGCGTCAAGCCCATGCCTAAAGCCGTTTTAACCTTTCGGGCAATCTCAGCGTCGGTTTCACCATAAATGGCACGACGTTCAGAATGTCCTAAGATGACATATTCGCAATCCAAATCCTTCAACATGGCGGCCGACGTTTCGCCGGTAAACGCACCACTAACGGGTTCCTCTGCAATATTTTGACCGCCAACGGCAATATTGCTTGCCACTAAGCAATTTTTTGTATAGTCTAAATACACCGCAGGTGGACAAACGGCGACCGATACATTCCCGACTGAATCTGCCTGGGCGTTCAAACCGGTCACAAGTGTTTTGATTGAGGCCTTATCCCCGTGCATTTTCCAATTACCAGCAACGAATAACTGTCTCATCCCGTTTAGTCTCCGACACAAAATTCCGCCTATATTAGCGGTTTCTTTTTCAAAAAACAATCTTGACAATCTTAACAAAATTCTGTTTCAACAACCTTTACCAGGCCTGAAACTTCGCTTTCCACCAAGGTCAGATCTTCACCTTCGACCATCACTCGAATCAAAGGTTCCGTACCGGATGCGCGTATCAAAACCCGCCCCTTTCCGGCCATTCTTTTTCCGATGCTTCCACAGCCGAATTCAGCGCTTCATTAGCACTAATATCTGCAAAACCATCCACTCGTACATTCTTCAATATCTGCGGATACTTTTTCATTCCACGCTTCAAGTCCTCCAGTTTCTGACCGGACTCAACCAAAATAGCCACCACTTGAAGTGCGGCCACGATACCGTCACCCGTCGACGTTTTATTCAAACACAATACATGACCGGAGGGCTCTGCACCTAGCGACCAACCCTTTTCAACTAAGGCGGACATCACATATCGATCGCCCACCGCGGTTCGCAGCAACTCGATTCCCTTATCCTTCAAGGCGTTTTCCAGCCTAAGTTGGTCATTAAAGTACCCGCCACACCTTTGACCGGAAACTTGGAGCCTGTGGCCAGGATGTAAAGAATCTCATCCCCGTCCACGACATCGCCTTTTCCATCAACCATCATCACCCGATCACCGTCGCCATCGAAAGCGATACCAAAATCGGCTTTCTCCAGCACGACCCGAGCCTGAAGCTGTTCCAAGTCCGTCGCGCCGCAGTCGTCATTGATATTGATGCCGTCCGGCTGCGTGCCAATCGCCACCACCTCTGCACCCAACTCACGGAAAACCGACGGTGCAATGTGATAGGTCGCGCCATTGGCACAATCCAAAACAATCTTGTAACCGTCAAGCTTCTGAGAACTGTCATAAGTACTCTTACAAAATTCAATATAGCGGCCGGCAGCATCATCAACGCGGCGAGCTCTTCCCAGCTCGGACGACGAACAGATCGTCAATTCCTCTTCAAACGCCGCTTCGACTCTCAATTCCATTTCATCGGAAATTTTCTTTCCCTTACCGGAAAAAAACTTGATGCCATTGTCATAATGCGGATTGTGCGACGCACTGATAACGATACCGGCATCGGCATGGAAAGTCTGCGCCAAATATGCAATCGCCGGCGTCGGCATCGGCCCGAGCAATAGCACATCCACCCCGGCGGAAATAAACCCGGCCTCCAGTGCCGACTCGAACATATAACCGGAAATACGTGTATCCTTACCAATCATGACCTTGGTTCCACCCTGCTCTTTAAGCACTTTACCGGTAGCCCACCCCAGCTTGAGAATCTGGTCCGGACGAATCAAACCTTTCCCGACCTGATTGCGAATACCATCCGTACCGAAATATTTCTTTGCCTTTGCCATCTATTTACTATCCAACCTTACTCAACCTTTACAACAATGCCATAGTCACTTTCAGCGCCTGAACCGTTTCGGCCACATCATGCACCCGTAAAATCTTAGCGCCCTTCAAAGCCGCTAGTGACGCGGCGGCCACACTGCCGATGACACGTTTATCAACCGGCACATCGCCCAACAACTCCCCAATCATGCGTTTACGTGACACCCCGACAAGCAGTGGGTATTGTAATTCAGAAAACATCTCAAGTCGCTCAAACAGCTCAATATTATGCGTTAATGTTTTACCGAACCCAAACCGGGATCCAAGGTAATCGCCTCCGGTTTAACACCCTGCTGCACACAAGCATCTGCTCGAGCCGCCAAATACTTGAAAACCTCGTTGAAAACACCGTTTTCATACACGGGGTTGGCCTGCATATTTTTCGGCGTACCTTTTTTATGCATCAGACACACCGCCACTCCGGAATCAGCGACCAACTCAACCGCGCCATCCGACTCCAAGGCATTGATGTCATTAATCATATCCACCGAAAGTGCAATCGACTCTTTCATGACCTGGGGCTTATAGGTATCGACGGAAACATAAGCATCACAATGGCTTTTAACCCATTCCATTACTGGTAAAACGCGGTCCAGCTCTTCTTGCAGCGATACTTCCGGCGCACCAGGCCTGGTCGATTCTCCACCAATATCAATCATATCCGCACCGGCCGCCACCATCGCATCCACCTGACGACGAACGGCATCTTTCGATACAAATCGTCCGCCATCCGAAAACGAATCCGGGGTTACATTCAAAATCCCCATTACCAGCGGTCTCTCCAAGCCGGAATCATGCAGTTTTTCAATCAATGTCACGTGTTTTTGTCCCCATAAAAAAACCCCGTAAAGGGGTTTTTCTAACCATTCCAAGTGGAATCAATGTAGTTTCGGCTCGCCGCCCTCAACGGAATCATCCGAAGACAAATCCGTTTTGGTGTCACCGGTCGGTGTTTCAGCTTCATCACTCAATACCGGTGTAGAAGAAGAATCGTCACCACCGGATCGCTCCTGCCAATCCTTCGGTTCACCCGGCTCTTTACCTTCCATCAGGTTTTTAATTTGATCCGAATCAATGGTTTCATATTGCATCAACGCATCCGCCATGGCATGCAACACATCGATTTTATCGGTCAAAATTTGTTCAGCACGCTGATAGTTTCGATCAATGAAATTACGAATCTCGACATCGATCTCCTTGGAGATTTCACCGGACACATTCGCGTTACGCGACGACCCCATCAAGGAACCATTGTCCTCTTCTTCATACATCAAAGGCCCAAGCTTATCGGACAACCCCACTTGGTGACCATGTTGCGAGCAATTTGCGTTGCACGCATGATATCGTTACTCGCCCCGGTCGTGACCGCGTCGGCACCGAAAATCATCTCCTCGGCAATCCGTCCACCGTACAGGCTCGACAACTGACTTTCCAACTTACGCTTGCTGTAACTGTAGGAATCTTCTTCCGGCAGATACATGGTCACACCCAGTGCACGACCACGCGGCATGATACTGACCTTATAGACGGGATCATGCTCCGGCACCAAATAACCGACAATGGCGTGCCCAGCTTCATGATAAGCCGTGAGTTTCTTCTCCTCCTCACTCATCACCATGCTCTTACGCTCAACCCCATCAGGATTTGTCTTGGCTTTTCAAATGCGCTTGTGTCACCAGACGGTCATTGTTACGAGCCGCAAATAACGCGGCTTCATTGACCAAGTTTGCCAAGTCCGCCCCGGAAAAGCCCGGTGTCCCCCGCGCAATCAACGCCGGCTTAACATCATCCGATAAGGGAACTTTACGCATATGCACTTTCAAAATCTGTTCACGACCTCGCACATCCGGCAAGCCCACCGTTACCTGGCGGTCGAAACGACCAGGACGCAACAAGGCCGGATCCAACACATCCGCACGGTTGGTCGCAGCGATCACAATCACACCCTCACTGCCTTCGAAACCATCCATTTCCACCAGCATCTGGTTCAACGTCTGCTCACGTTCATCGTTTCCGCCGCCCATGCCGGCACCACGACTGCGCCCAACGGCGTCAATCTCGTCGATAAAGATGATACAAGGCGAGTGCGCCTTGGCTTGCTCAAACATATCCCGTACACGCGAGGCACCCACCCCGACAAACATTTCCACGAAATCGGAACCGGAAATACTGAAAACGGCACCTTGGCTTCCCCGGCAATCGCTTTCGCCAGCAAAGTTTTACCTGTCCCCGGAGGTCCAACCATCAAGACACCACGGGGAATATTCCCACCGAGGTTCTGATATTTTTCCGGGTCACGCAGAAAGTCGACAATCTCACCAACTTCCTCTTTCGCTTCATCGGCTCCAGCCACGTCTTCCAAGGTCACTTTCACCTGATCGTCGGTCAACATGCGCGCTTTACTTTTCCCAAACGACATCGGGCCACCTTTACCGCCCAAGCCACCACTCATGGAGCGCATGAAGAAAATCCAAATGGCGATCAACAACAACATCGGGAACCAGGAAATGAAAATCTGCATCAACAAACTTTGCTTTTCCGGCGGACGCGCCGTTACCTTAACGTTATTATTCAGCAAATCACCCATCAAGCCGGCATCGCCCGGGTTATAGGTCGTAAAAGCTTTTCCGTCGGTGAAGACACCGTGAATCGTGCCTCCTTCAATCGAAACCTGACTGACAGAACCATCACGAACACGGTCGATAAAATCCGAGTACGCCAACTGGGAACTGCTTCCCATCAATTTTTGACCGCTGAAATGGTTAAAGATGGACAGCATCACCGTGGCCACCACTGTCCAAATCAAAATATTTTTCAACATATCATTTTTCATAATCCACCTTCGGAATCATTCGCTTTCGCTTTTTTTGACTGTTAGATAAGCGTCACTTTACCACAAAACGCTATAAATATTCTTTATAGATGCTTAAGCGCGCGATTGTTTTTTTACATCATGGTCATTGCTTTTAACCATCACCCGAATCCCTCAGGGTTTCTTGCCTCTGGCCAAAACGTATATCTCTTTGCTTCTGGGGCGGGACGCCTTAGGTTTTCGTGTCAATACCTTTTGGTACTGCTGCCGCAGGCGACTCAGTAATTGATCGTAACCTTCTCCCTGGAACACTTTCATCAACAAATCGCCATTCGGTTTCAGAACCTGCTCGGCCAAATCGACACACAATTCCACCAAATACATGGCGCGAGGAATATCAATGCCTTTATTACCGGTCATATTCGGCGCCATGTCAGACATCACCAAATCGACTTCCCGGCCGTCCAGCGCATCCAGTAATGCCTGGTAGACCTCATCTTCCTGAAAGTCACCCTGAATAAACGTCACCCCAGCAAAAGGTTCCACCGGAAGAATATCCAATGCAAACACCCGACCTTCTTCGCCAACCTTATGGGTCGTCCATTGTGACCAACCACCCGGCGCGGCTCCCAGATCGATGACCGTCATCCCCTTTCGGAACAATTGATCTTTTTCGTCGATTTCCTGTAGCTTATAAATCGCCCGTGAACGCCAACCCTCTTGTTTGGCTTTGTTCACATAATAGTCGTCAAAATGTTCTTTCAGCCAGCCAGCGCTGGATTTACTTCTTGCCATCGTGTTTTATCACTTTTTCCGCTAGAATATCACTTTCGCCGACACGACCGAAGTCGTATCGGCCAAACACAACTTCGTTGCTGTTACCGTCAAGCGACACCAGTCGGACAAAGTGCCGACAAATGTCGATTTGATACTTCATAATAATATGTTTTGGAAATTCAATGCCACAGACCAAAAAACTTTCAAATAATCAAAAACGATTCTTAAGAGGGATTGCACACGGACTGAACCCGGTCATCCTGATCGGAGCCAATGGTTTAACGGACAACTTGATGCAGGAACTGGAAACGACCTTATCGCATCACGAATTGTTAAAAATCAAAATGGCGTCAGCGGAAAGAGCCGACCGAAAAGACATCGTTGATTACATCCTGCAACAAACCGGAGCCGAACTGGTGCAATCCATCGGTAAAACCGTGGTGATTTTCCGTCAAAACGAAGACTCGGAATTACAACTCCCGAAACAATCTTCGCTCTCTGCCTGCTTTAACGGAAACCGTTAAAGCAACGCGTCCAAGCCTCGGCTTAAATCCGTCCGGATATCCTCAAAACTCTCCAATCCGACCGACACCCGCAATAGATTTTCGGTAATCCCGGCTTTCAACCGCTCTTCCGGTTCCACTCGACAATGTGTCGTGGTCGCCGGGTGAGTAATACTGGTTTTCACATCGCCGAGGTTCGCCGTGATGGAAATCATTTGCGTGGCGTCCACCACTTGCCAAGCGGCTTCACGACCGCCGATCACTCGAAAAGACAAGAGACCACCCGGTCCTTTTTGCTGTTTTGCCACCAAATCATGCTGCGGGTGCGAGGCCAGACCTGGGTAAAACACCGATTCCACCGCCGGATGGGCTTGCAGCCATTCCGCCAAGCGTTGCGCGCGTTCGCAATGGGCATCCATCCGTAATTTCAAGGTTTCCAAGCCTTTCAAAAACACCCAAGCATTAAACGGGCTCATTGACGGCCCCGCGGTTCGAATCACGCCACGAATATGTTCTTCAATCAAGGTTTCGGAGCCGACAACGCCCCGCCGATCATACGACCTTGCCCATCCAAAACTTGGTCGCGGAATGCACCACCAAATCAGCGCCCATCGTCAAAGGGGTTTGTAACGCCGGTGTACAAAAGCAATTATCGACAATTAACAACGCATCATTGTCATGCGCCAAGTCCGCCAAAACCGTTAAATCGGCCACTTCCGTCAGCGGATTGGATGGCGTTTCCAAAAACAGGGCTTTGGTTTTCGGCGTGATGGCATTTTGCCAAGCGCTTAGCTCCGTCAAGGGCACGTAAGTAATGTCAATGCCGAATTTTTTAAGATAGCGATCAAACAACGCCTTGGTGGTACCAAACACACTTCTCGACGATACGATGTGATCGCCAGACTCCAACAGCCCTAAAAACGTCGACAAAATCGCGGCCATTCCCGACGCGGTGCCGACACAGCTTTCCCCCTGCTCCAACGCCGCTAAACGCTTTTCAAACGCGCGCACCGTTGGATTGGTAAACCGCGAATACACATTGCCCGCTTCATTTCCGGCAAAACGGTCGGCCGCTTGCTGCGCCGAACGATACCGAAAACTCGATGTCGGAAAAATCGCTTCGGAATTTTCCTGCTCCTGAGTCTGGTCGTAACCGTAGCGAATCGCCAACGTCTCTAAATCGAAATCATCAGTCATCGGTAGCATCACCGTTGTAAATACCAACCGGTTCTCGACCAACCCGTTTTTGAGCGGACTGAGCGGAATCGTTACGGTTTTTATCCAAAGATTCCAAATATTCCGGTGTGATATCACCGGTCACATAGCAACCGCTAAAGCAGGACGTATCAAATTCTTTGATGGATTTATTGCCTTGCCAAACCGCTTCAATCAAATCGTCCAAATCCTGATAGAACAAACGGTCGGCACCAATATACTCAGCAATCTGTTCAATATCTCGACCGTTCGCCACCAACTCGGTGGCGCTTGGCATATCGATACCATACACATACGGATAACGAACCGCGGGTGCCGCCGAAGCAAAATACACCTTCTTGGCACCCGCTTCGCGCGCCATCTGCACGATTTCACCCGACGTCGTGCCGCGCACGATGGAGTCGTCCACCAATAGGATATTTTTGCCTTCGAACTCCAACGGCACCGCGTTCAACTTCTGGCGCACGGATTTCTTGCGTAAGGTTTGCCCCGGCATAATAAACGTCCGCCCGATATAACGGTTCTTGATAAACCCTTCTCGGTAGGGTTTGCCCAACATGTCCGCTAATTGCAAGGCCGACGTCCGGCTCGTGTCCGGAATCGGCATCACCACATCAATGTCATTCTCCGGCCAATCACGTAAAATCTGCTCGGCCAACTTTTCCCCCATACGCAAACGCGATTTATAAACCGAAATATCATCGATCATCGAGTCGGGACGGGCAAAATACACAAATTCGAAAATACATGGGCTGTACTGAGGGTTGTCGGCACATTGCTTGAATTGGATGTTCCCCGATTCGCTGACAACAACCGCTTCACCCGGTTCCAAATCTTTCAACAGTTCAAAGCCGGCGGCATCCAGCGCCACACTCTCGGACGCCACCATATAGTCGACACCTTCAGAAGTCTGGCGTTGTCCAACAACAATCGGGCGCAATGCAAACGGGTCACGAAAACCGAACATGCCGACACTCGGAATCACACCCACCGCGGCATAACCGCCACGCGCACGTTTATGCACTCGGGAAATGGCACTGAAAATATCTTCCGCATCGACAAACAGTTTTTTCTGCTGCATCAACTCATGGGCGAATACATTCAGCAACACTTCGGAATCGGAATTGGTGTTTAGGTGACGTAAATCCTGTTCGTAAAGCTCTTTGCCCAACTGATCGGCATTGGTCAAATTACCGTTGTGCCCCATCGCAATACCGTAAGGCGAGTTAACGTAAAACGGTTGCGCCTCTGCGCCGGAAGAACTACCCGCCGTCGGATAACGCACATGCCCGATTCCCATATTGCCATGCAAATCACGCATATGACGAGTGCGGAACACATCTTTCACCAAACCGTTATCCTTACGTTGGTACAAACGACCTTCCTGACACGTGACAATGCCTGCCGCGTCCTGTCCACGATGCTGCAACACCGTCAAGGCATCATAGATTTCTTGGTTAACAGGTGTGTTTGATACGATTCCGACGATCCCGCACATGGTGAGTTTTCTCCGATTATATAGCCCAGTTCGACACGCTTAAACGGCTAGGGCGTCCGTTTAAATTTAACCAGTTGCGACTGTATTCTTAACAGTCTGTCCAAACGTTTTTGATCTTTTTCCGCCAGTGCTTTCGAGGCATAAGGCCCCACTCTGACCGAATAATAATTACTCTTTGGAAAATACTTTATAAAGGCTTCATAGTCGTATTTCAACCGACCCTGAAGCGTTTCCGCCATCTCTTTTTACGATAGGCCACCAAGCGAATAATCCATTCCGAATCACCTTCGGAAGCCGCAGCCGTCGCAGGTTCTTCTTTGGCCGGCGCCGCTTCAACCGGCGCTTTATCCACCGCTACCGTCTCATCAGCGGCTTCTGACTTTGTTTTGGTCGTTGCTTCGGAAATCGTTTGCTTCGGCTCGGAAGACTTCGAGTCCGATGCCGTCGAGCGGTCATGCCCCGGCAATAAAAACGGCTTTTCCACTAAAATGGTTTTCGAGTCGGATGCATCGGCATCCGTTTGTGCGGTCGGATCGAAATTCACCGGATTGCTGTACCAGATCGGCACGATAATCACCAATAATCCCAGCCACACAAAACGCGCCGGTCAAGCGATATTTGGACACTTGAAAGTCGGAAGTTCCTGATTGTCGATTGGATCAGTCATGGTTCAAACAGGCCAAAGCTTGTGAAACGGTGAAAAAAGATCCCCAAACCAACATGCGCTCCCAAGGTTCGTCATGATGCGCGGCGACCGCTTCCGAAATATCCGAGTATTCTACTATATTATTGGCTGAAACGCCCGCCCGAAGCAAAAGCGCTTTCAGGTTTTCCAGCGACATGGCCCGAGAAACCGCCAGGTCGGCAATCGCCCATTTCTTCACATACGGCGCCACGGCCTGAACCATCGGCAAAGCGTCTTTATCGGCCAATACCGAGAAAATCGCCACATCCATGATCGGTTGAGTATCAAGAAAACGGGCCAATTCCATCGCAGCTTGGGGATTGTGCGCCACATCCACCAACCAGTGTTGTGCCCCCCGCTCAATGGATTGCAACCGTCCGGCATGCGTGACGGTTTCCAACCCCATATGCATAGCGGCTTCCGACACCGGCAAACGCGCTTGTAACTGTTCAATCAACGCCAAAACTCCGGCGGCATTTTGCAATTGAAAGCGGCCCTTCAGTGCCGGCATCGGCAGTCCATCCCGAACCGATCCTTCCGACCCAAACGCCAGGCCTGGTCATTTTCAACATAACCGAAGTCCCGCCCCAGTAACTGCAACGGCACTTGATGCTGCTCCGCATAATCCAACAAGGTCGTCGGTGCATCCGCATCGGAACACACGCTGAGGCGTCCCGAACGCATGATACCCGCCTTCTCAACGGCAATCTGACTGCGATCCGATCCCAGCCAATCCTGGTGATCGACATCAATCGCCGTAATCAAACTGGCATCGGCATCCACCAAATTGACCGCGTCCAAACGCCCGCCAAGACCGACTTCCAAAATCACCACGTCCAACGAGTCTTGTGCAAACAGCCAAAGCGCGGCCAAGGTTGAAAATTCGAAATACGTCAGTTTGATTTGCCCGCGAGCGGCTTCAATGGCACAGAAAGCGTCGACAATTTGCTGGTCGGTCGCTTCATGACCGGCCAAAAGAATACGTTCGTTAAAACGCAAGAGATGAGGCGAGGTAAACACGCCGGTTCGAAACCCGGCCGCTTGATAAATGGCGTTCAGCATCGCCACACTGGACCCCTTGCCGTTGGTCCCCGCCACGGAAATGACCGTCGGCGCCACAGGGAGCAACCCCATGATTTCAGCAACGGATTTCACGCGTTCGATACCGAGGTCGATTTCCTCGCATGCAAGGACACCAGCCAATCAATCCAAGCTTGCAGACTGGAGTGGGATGTCGGTTTCACGGCTTCAGGAATGCATCAGGCCGGCTTTTTCAAAAGCATACGGCAGACGGAAGCCAGTTCGGCACTCAATTGATGACGGTGAATAATCATGTCAATAGCGCCGTGCTCCAACAGGAATTCACTGCGCTGAAAGCCTTCCGGCAGTTTTTCGCGCACCGTTTGCTCGATGACGCGTGGTCCGGCAAAACCGATCAGGGCTTTTGGTTCGGCGACATTCAGGTCACCCAACATCGCAAAACTGGCGGAGACGCCCCCCATGGTCGGGTCCGTCAAAACGGAAATAAACGGTAAGTTTTGGTCACGCAACTTGCCTAACGCCGCACTGGTCTTGGCCATTTGCATCAACGAAAACAAGGCTTCCTGCATGCGCGCGCCGCCACTGGCGGAGAACACAATCAACGGGCAACGGCGCTCAATGCTTCATTCACCGCGCGCACGAATTTTTCGCCCATCACCGATCCCATGGAACCGCCCATGAACTTAAATTCAAACGCTCCGGCCACGACTTCCAGGCCTTGAATTTCGCCCACCATGGTCACAAAGGAATCTTTTTCGCCGGTAGCTTTTTGCGCTTGCGCAATACGGGATTTGTACGGTTTCAGATCCTTGAATTTCAAGGCATCGACCGGCGAGATATTCGCTGAAATTTCAACCGCCGTTCCATCGTCCAAGAAGGATTCCAAACGATCACGCCCACCCAAACGCATATGGTGATCACACTTCGGACAAACCTCCTGGTTACGTTTCACTTCGGCACGATACAAGGTGCTTTCGCATTTCGGGCACTTGGTCCACAGCCCTTCCGGAACGTTTTTCTTGCGTTCCGCCACTTGCTTGATACTCGGTAAAATCTTTTCAAACCAACTCATGATGTTCTCCAAACGGCCATTGATCCGTAACGGCCTGTTGCATGTCTTGTCTGTTTATTTAAGGCGTTATTCGCTGTCCGCTTTATTGATCGCCTGTTTGAATTCGCGCATTTTATCACTCAATACCTGCTCAATCACAGATAATTGCTGATCAGCATTCTGTTCAACCAAACTCACCAGAGCCGAACCGACAATAATGGCATCGCCCAGCTTCGCCATCTGATAAGCGGTGTCACCATCACGAATCCCAAAACCAATCGCCACCGGCATGGCCGTTTTTTGTTTCAAATGCCCAACATGCTGCGCCACATCCGATGCATCCAACGCTTTGGAACCGGTCACGCCTTTTAACGACACGTAATAAACAAAACCGCTGCCCATATCATTGACGGCTTTCAAACGACCGTCCGGTGTCGTTGGCGACACCAGGAAGATGCGGTTTAAGGTTTCATCCTGTAAAGCGCTCAAATAACCATTGGTTTCTTCCGGCGGCATATCCACCGTCAAGACACCGTCCACACCGGCTTCTTTGGCATGTTTTGCAAAGGTTTCCACGCCCATGGCTTCAATCGGATTCAAATACCCCATCAAAATAATCGGGGTCTTGGCATCGGTTTTTCGGAACTCCGTCACATAACGAAAAACATCTTTCATGCTGACATGATACGCCAGCGCACGTTCCACTGCTTTTTGAATGACCGGACCATCCGCCATCGGATCGGAAAACGGCACGCCCAACTCCAACATATCCGCGCCCTGCTCAACCAGCGAATGCATTAATGAAACGGTCATATCCGGATGCGGGTCACCCGCGGTGATGTAAGGGATTAAAGCGGTCTTGCCTTGTTCTTTCAAGGCGCCAGCGTTGCATCAATTCGATTCATTTTAAAACTCAAACCCCTCTATCTTCGCGATGGTATTCATATCTTTATCACCACGGCCGGACAAATTCACGACAATGGTCTGATCCGGTCGCATGGTCGGCGCCAACTTGGTGGCATACGCCAAGGCATGGCTCGATTCCAACGCCGGAATAATACCCTCATAACGCGTCAAATCGCGAAAACCTTGCAGGGCTTCATCGTCGTTAATCGCGACATAGTCCACTCGCCCAATGTCCTTTAACCAAGAGTGCTCCGGCCCCACACCCGGATAATCCAGACCGGCAGAAATGGAGTGCGTCCCCATGATCTGCCCATTTTCGTCTTCCATCAAATAGGTACGGTTACCATGCAACACACCTGGTTTGCCTTTGCACAAAGGGGCGGCATGCTCATTGGTTTCCAAGCCATGACCACCGGCTTCGACACCGTAAATCGAGACCGATTCGTCCGGTAAAAAATCATAAAACAACCCGATGGCATTAGAGCCGCCGCCCACGCAGGCGATCAAAGCATCCGGCAAACGCCCTTCTTTTTCCAAGTGCTGCTGCTTGGCTTCACGCCCGATGATGGCTTGAAAATCACGCACCATTGCCGGATACGGATGTGGGCCGGCTACGGTGCCGATAATGTAAAACGTATCGTCCACATTGGTCACCCAATCACGCATGGCCTCGTTCAAGGCATCCTTCAAAGTGCGGGTACCGGATTCCACCGCCACCACTTCGGCGCCCCAACATTTTCATGCGGGCCACGTTGGGTGCTTGACGTACCACGTCATCCGCGCCCATATAGACAACACACTCCAAGCCCAGGCGTGCCGCGACAGTCGCACTGGCCACACCATGCTGCCCGGCACCGGTTTCGGCGATGATGCGCGTTTTTCCAAGACGCTTCGCCAATAAGGCCTGTCCAATGGTGTTATTAATCTTATGCGCACCGGTATGATTCAAGTCTTCACGTTTCAGGTAGATTTTCGCGCCGCCCAAAGATTCGGTCCATCGCTCGGCAAAATAAAGCGGACTCGGGCGCCGACATAGTCTTGAAAGTCTTTGGTCAACTCGGCCAAAAATTCCGGGTCGTTTTTCAGACTTTCATACTGTTTATTCAAATCCTCCAACGCCGCCATCAGGGTTTCCGGCGCAAAGATGCCGCCATAGATACCGAAATGTCCTTTTGAATCAGGATATTGCGAATAATCAACACTCATTCTTGAACTCACTTTTCATCTCAATTTTAGGTTCGTGCGGATGCGTTGACCGCTTCCACAAACGCTTGAATCTGTGCCACCGACTTTTGCCCGGTTCGGCCTCCACTCCGCCGCTGACGTCCACTGCCCAAGGTTGAACAGTTTGAACCGCCTGTCCGACGTTGTCCGCCGTCAATCCACCGGCCAGAATAATCGGCAAACAGGCGTCACCTCGCTTCAAGGGCGCAACCCAATCCCAGTTAAAGGCCTCGCCGGTACCGCCCGGCACGCCTTTCACATAGGTGTCGAGCAGCAATGCCTGAGCCGACGCATAGTGCTGCGATAAGTCGGCTAGATTTGTACCCGGCTGCATACGCACCGCTTTAATGTACGGCCGCTCAAACTGCTCGCAAAATTCGACGGATTCATCGCCGTGAAACTGCAGCAAATCGATTTTCAAACGCTGAATCACGGTTTTCACCAGGCCTGGCTCAGGGTTGACGAACAATGCCGTCGTGGTCACAAAGGCCGGCAGAACATCGATAATCGACCAGGCCTGGTCGATTTCAATATGACGCGGACTGGGTGGGTAAAACACAAATCCCAAGGCGTCGGCTCCGGCTTCCGCCGCCGCCAATGCATCCTCAGACCGCGTCATGCCACAAATTTTAATGCGTGTTCGCATCACATCATCCTTGCCATAACAACTCGTTCAACTCAACCACCGGAAGCTCAAAGGCTTCTGGATAAAAGGCATTCACGAAGTAAAGTCCATCCGCCGGCGCCGTCATCCCCGCCTGGGTACGATCCTGCTTCGCCAGTAATCCGTTACCCAAGTCACCGGTTTTCCCCGCGACCGACCTCCAACAAGGTACGACGATATTACGCACCATGTGGTGTAAAAACGCATTGGCGCGGGATATCGACAAACACGAAGTCGCCGCGACGCGACGCCTCAATCCACTGTACTTCCCGACGTGCATGCGCCGCTTGACACCCTGCTGCCCGGAAAGAGGAAAAATCGCGCTCGCCGATGAGTGCCTGTGCCGCCTGATGCATTTTCTGTTCATCCAGCGGCCAGCTTTCCCAGGTCACACGATGCGCCAAAATGGCCGAATGCACGGAACGATTGAAAATCACATAACGGTATTGGCGTGCCACCGCCGAGAAGCGAGCATGAAAATCGTCCGTCATGGGCTTGGCCCACACCACCCGAATATCACGCGGGAGCTTGGTATTCACGCCTTGCACCCAGGCTTTATCAGGACGTTCGGACGAGGTCACAAAATGCGCAACCTGACCAATGGCATGCACACCGGTATCGGTTCGACCGGCGCAATTCAACTCGATGGGTTCATTGGCAATTTCCGATAAAGCACTTTCCAAGTGCTGCTGCACCGACTCACAATGACGTTGTCGCTGCCAGCCGCAATAGGCCGTGCCTTGATACTCAATACCAATTGCCAGTAACGCCATTGGAGATTAAATGTGATCCTTAATCAGCAGTTCGGCGATTTGAACCGTGTTGGTTGCCGCGCCCTTACGGACGTTGTCGGCGACGACCCACAAATCCAGGCCTTTTTCGCAGGAAATGTCTTCACGCACACGCCCGACGTAAACCGGGTTGGTATCCGCTGCATCGGTCACCGCCGTCGGATAACCACCATCCTGGTGTTCATCAATCAACACGATGCCGTCGGCCGCTTTCAATACTTCCTTGGCTTTTTCTGCGGTGATTTTTTCTTTGGTCTCGATGTGAACCGCTTCACTGTGACCGTAGAAAACCGGTACACGTACGGCCGTCGGATTCACCAGAATGCTATCGTCACCCATGATTTTTTGAGTTTCCCACACCATTTTCATTTCTTCTTTGGTGTAACCATTTTCTTGGAAAACATCAATTTGCGGAATACAGTTAAAGGCGATTTGCTTCGGATACACCGTGGCTTCCACCGGTTTCAGATTCAACAGGTTCGCCGTTTGCGTCGCCAACTCATCAATCGCCTCTTTGCCGGAACCGGACACCGCTTGATAGGTGGCCACGTTGATGCGCGTAATGCCCACCGCATCATGAATCGGCTTCAACGCCACCAGCATCTGGATGGTTGAACAGTTCGGATTGGCAATGATACCGCGCGTTTTATAACCCGCTACGGCATCCGGATTCACTTCCGGCACCACCAATGGAATATCGTCGTCATAACGGAACTCGGAAGTGTTATCCACCACCACGCAACCGGCCGCCGCCGCTTTCGGCGCGTACTCGCGGGACACGCTGGCTCCCGGTGAAAACAGGCCAATCTGAACTTTAGAGAAATCGAATGTCGCCAGATCCTGAATTTCGACCCAACCGCCATTGAATTCCAGTTTTTACCCGCCGAACGGCTACTCGCCAACGGATAAAGGTTCCGAACAGGGAAGTTGCGTTCTTCCAACACTTTCAAAATGGTTTCGCCAACCGCACCGGTGGCACCCACGACCGCAACATCATACTGCTTTGACATACTTCTCCCTTCTTTGCTGTTTATTTCGTTGAAACGGCTTCTGCATCCGTTGCTTTGATATCGTCCGTAATGGCGTTTTTACTTTTTATCATCTCCACTACGGATTTCGCTTGGTTTTCCAATTTGGTTTTTTCATCTTCCGGGAAGCTGACAATCAACCCGCCCTCGGTCAATTCACGCTTTCACCAATGAATTTCCCGCCGGATTCAATCATCATCTCGCCGCAGACCACTTCACCGAGCATCTTCCCGCTGGACAGAATATCAATGCTCTCACAAGCCACTTTCCCTTCCAGCGTGCCACTCACCACAATGGTCTTGGCTTTCACCAATCCGGTGACAATGCCTTTGTCACCGATGGACACATCGTAATCGGTTTCAATAATCCCATCGATATGCCCGTCTATATGTAAGGCACCACCCAGGTCTTTAATCTCACCGCTTATTTTACATCCCGCAGCAATAATTGTTTTTCCACCTGCTGGACGCGATCCTGAACCATTTGACTTAAAGATCCCCATGGTACACCTTTTACCTTTTTAAATATTTCATCGTAATCTTTTAAATCCCAGTTGATGAACGGAACGGGATTCAGCTTACGCTGCACAAAACTGACCTCATAATGCAAATGAGGCCCTGAAGACAAACCGGATGAACCGATTTCACCAATCAACTCACCCTTTTTCACCACCTGACCGGTTTTAACCAACAATTTACTCATGTGACCGTAAAGCGTTTTAAACCCGTAGTCATGCGAGATAATGATTAAACGACCATAACCGCTTTGTTTATGGTAGCCAGCGTATTCAATGACACCACTGGCTGTCGCGATGACGCCGTCACCTCGCTTGCCGCGATAATCGATGCCACGGTGGAATTCACGCGTCCCTTTGACCGGGTGCGTCCGCCAGCCGAAACTACTGCTGACGCCTTTGTAGTCTTTTACCGGACGACCATTCGGAATATCTTCCAACATCACCTGCTTTTCCAACGTGGTGAGTTGAACAATCTTGACCCGATCGGTCACCAACGCATCTTCATCCGGCTTGACGCCAATCAAGTCTTCCAGGCCCTTCAGCGTCTGGTCCAGAAACTGAATCTGCTTGGTCCGGTTATCCAACTGCGTTTGCAGTTTTTTCTTTTCGGCTTCCAACGACAGGTAAGCACTTTTGCTTTTTTCCAGCACGGTGCGATATTCCTGCTCGGCGTTTTCCCGCTTGTCCTCAATATCGACAATTTCCTGGTTCAGCCACCAAATGACGGCCGCCGATCCGGCCAACAACAAAAAGATGAACAACACCACGAATAAGGCGATTTTTCGCATGAACTGCTTAAACGAAAAATGGCGGGAACCGTGTACATCGCTGATGGTGATTGTAAAATGATTCTTCATCTTAAACGGGAGGCTTCCTGTTCATCTCAAAAGGCGTTTTGTGCAGTTTACACGTTTACACGAAAAATGCACGAATCGTTCGTCGCTTTTACAGTGCCGCGACGACCGCATCCCCCATTTCCGAAGTCGAGACTTTCGTCAAGCCTTCCGACCAGATATCACCGGTTCTCAAGCCTTGATCCAAGACCTTGCTGACCGCGTTTTCAATTTTTAAGGCCAAATCTTCATGCCCCAGACTGTAACGCAACATCATCGCCGCCGACAGGATGGTCGCCAATGGATTGGCGATATTCTGCCCGGCGATGTCCGGAGCGGAACCGTGACTTGGTTCATACATCCCTTTATTGTTGGCATCCAATGACGCCGACGCCAACATGCCGATGGAACCGGTCAACATAGACGCTTCATCCGACAAGATATCGCCGAACATATTACCGGTCACCATGACGTCGAATTGCTTCGGATTCAACACCAACTGCATGGCGGCGTTATCGACATACATATGCTGAACCGATACTTCCGGATAATCCTTAGCGACTTCATCGATGATTTCACGCCACATTTCCGTCACTTCCAACACATTGGCCTTATCGACAGAACACAGCTTCTTATTACGCTTCATCGCCGCATCGAAGGCCACGCGCGCAATACGTTTGATTTCGGACTCGGAATACACATAGGTGTTGTAACCTTGCGTTCGCCGTTTTCCAAAGTACGGATACCGCGTGGCTGACCGAAGTAAATTCCGCCGGTCAATTCACGCACAATCAAAATATCCAGCCCGGCGACAACCTCCGGCTTCAGCGTGGACGCATCCGCCAATTGCGGGAACAAATATGCAGGTCTCAAGTTGGCAAACAACTCCAAATTGGAACGCAGAGACAACAACCCTTTTTCCGGGCGAACCGAAATATCCAACGACTCCCACTGATACCCGCCAACAGCGCCCAGCAAAATCGCATCGGACTGTTTGGCTTTTTCCAAGGTTTCATCCGCCAGCGGTACACCGTGTACATCGTAAGCCGCACCCCCGACCAAGTCGTGAGTCATCTTGATGTCCAGGCCATCGCTTTTTGCAAGGCTTCCAGCACTTTCACCGCTTCGGCGGTAATTTCCGGCCCAATGCCGTCCCCAGGTAAAATCAGTACTTCTTTTGTCATTTACAGTGTCTCTACAGTGTCTTTTATTAAATTACTTATTCAATGAGTCAATGAGCCGCAAATCAAACAGCCAAGGCGAGGTCGCCTTATGCTTGGTTTCAAAGGTTTTGATTTCATCTTCATGCTGCAAGGTCAAACCGATATCATCCAACCCGTTCAACAAACAATGTTTACGGAAGGCATCCACGTCGAACCCGATTGCCTCACCGTTCGGCTTGATGATTTGCTGGTTTTCCAAATCGATGGTCAGCTCATAACCTTCCTGCGCGAAAATTTCTTTAAACAAACCGTCCACCGTCTGCTCGTCCAGCACGATTGGCAAGATTCCGTTTTTAAAACTGTTATTAAAGAAAATATCGGCAAAACTCGGCGCGATGATAACGTCGAAACCGTAGTCTTTCAAAGCCCATGGCGCGTGTTCGCGACTGGAACCACAGCCGAAGTTTTCACGCGCAATCAAAATTTGCGCACCCTGATAACGCGGCTGGTTCAACACAAAGTCTTTGCGTAACGGACGTTTGGAATTATCTCGCCCCGCTCGCCGACGTCTTCGTAACGCCACTCATCAAACAAGTTCGGTCCGAAACCGGTGCGTTTAATGGATTTCAGAAACTGCTTGGGGATAATCGCATCGGTATCCACATTGGCCCGATCCATTGGCGCCACGATGGCGGTAAATTTCGTAAACTTTTCCATCTTGTCTCCTTAAACCGCTTCTTTCATCATGTCACGTACGTCCACAAAATGCCCGGCCACCGCTGCGGCAGCGGCCATTTGCGGACTGGCCAAATGCGTGCGCCCGCCAGCGCCCTGACGCCCTTCGAAGTTACGGTTCGACGTGGAGGCACAGTGCTTACCGCTCGGCAGTTTATCGGCATTCATCGCCAAACACATTGAGCAGCCCGGGTTACGCCACTCGAAACCGGCCTCGATGAAAATCTTATCCAACCCTTCGGCTTCGGCTTGTTGTTTGACCAGACCGGACCCCGGCACCACGATCGCTTGCTCAACCGAAGCGGCTACTTTACGGCCTTTCAACACCGCCGCCGCTTCACGAAAATCCTCGATGCGCGAGTTGGTACAGGAACCGATGAAGACATAATCCACCGGAATATCGGTAATCGCCATATCGGCTTCCAGACCCATGTATTCCAACGCGCGGCGAATGCCGCTGGCTTTGACTTCGTCGGACTCGTTGGCTGGATTCGGCACTTTGCCATTGACGTCCAAGACCATTTCCGGCGACGTTCCCCAAGACACTTGTGGTTCGATGCTGGCACCGTCGATTTCCACCACCTTATCGAACACGGCATCATCGTCGGATTTCAAATCTTGCCAGGCCTGAACGGCCATTTCCCACTGGTCGTCTTTCGGTGCCATCGGGCGGCCTTTTACATATTCGATGGTCTTATCATCCACCGCCACCAAACCAACACGCGCACCGCTTCAATCGCCATGTTACACACGGTCATACGCCCTTCGATCGACATATCCCGGAACACCTGTCCGCCGAATTCGATAGCATGACCGTTGCCGCCGGCGGTACCGATTTTGCCGATAATCGCCAAGACCACATCTTTCGGTGTGACCCCCGGCTGCAATTGACCGTCCACCTTGATCAACATGTTTTTCATTTTCTTTTGAATCAAGCATTGCGTGGCCAGCACGTGCTCCACTTCCGATGTCCCCACACCATGTGCCAAAGCACCTAAAGCTCCGTGCGTCGCCGTATGAGAGTCACCGCACACCAACGTGATGCCCGGCAAAGTCATCCCTTCTTCCGGCCCGACTACGTGCACGATGCCCTGGCGAATGTCGCCGATACCGAATTCGGTAATCCCGAAATGTTTGGTATTGGCATCCAATGTCTGTACCTGAATCCGCGAAATCGGATCGGCGATGTCGTCCACCGTTTTATACGGCGTGGTCGGCACGTTATGATCCGGCGTCGCCAAGTTGGCGTTGACGCGCCAAGGTTTACGATTGGCGAGACGCAGGCCCTCAAACGCTTGAGGCGAAGTCACTTCATGCAACAACTGACGGTCAATGTAAATCAACGCCGTCCCGTCTTCTTCCTGACGGACGACATGGCTGTCCCACAATTTATCGTATAAGGTCTTGGCAGACATTGGTATAATCTCTCTCCTAAAATATGTGACGTGAAATGCTCTGATGAAACCGGCGTTTAAACGCTCTGAAAAGTCATTTCAACCGACGCATAAACCCTATTCTGTTTTAATTCAACGTAATTGATACGAATCAAGGTCAACAATAAGGTCTAAAAAATAGCTAATCATTATAGCATTTTCAAACCCTTTCATTGTAAAAATAGCATCCAACCGCATCGAGAAACAACCGGGAAACACGCCATGGGCTACCGCATCAAAGAAGCATTTTATTCACTGCAAGGAGAAGGGTTTCATTCCGGCCGCCCGGCCATTTCTGCCGTTTCAGCAACTGCAACCTCTGGACCGGGCGAGAAGCGGATCGAGCGCAAGCCGTTTGCCAGTTTGCGATACCGACTTTCTCGGCACCGACGGCCAAAACGGCGGGCAATTTAAAACCGCTGACGACCTGGCCGAACATCTATTGACCCTCTGGCCGAAAACCAACCCCACCGACAAGGAACCGGCTCACGCTCACCCCCATCCGTTTGTGGTTTTGACCGGCGGAGAGCCGCTGTTACAGGTCGACCAAACGCTGGTGGATTCGTTTCACGAGCATGGTTTTGAAATTGCAATTGAAACCAACGGCACACAAAAGGCACCGCAGGGCATCGATTGGGTTTGCGTCAGCCCCAAGGCCAATGCGCCATTGATTTTGGATGAGGGGAATGAATTGAAACTGGTGTACCCGCAGGCAGATTGTCCACCGGAAAAAGTCGCCGGTTTGCCGTTTGACCATTTCTATCTGCAGGCCATGGACGATGCCGACCCAACGATTCAGGCCCGAAACCTCAAAGCCACTCTGGACTATTGTCTGGCGCACCCGCAATGGAAACTCAGTTTACAGACCCATAAGATTCTGGCGTTGACTGAGTTGCGCCGCCGCCTCGTCCGCCAAACGTTGCTTTAATTGCAGTGCCACTTGGTTACGATAATGAAACGGCACCTTCTGATTCACCAGCAAGGCAAACGGTGACCAGGCCTGGTCGTTTTTTGATGTAACCCGCCAAAGCACTGACCCCGATTAAGGTACCGGTTTTGGCATACACATCCGGTTCCACTTCCGGCAACAGGTCTTTCCAAGGGCGGAAACGCTCCAGCACGTCCACCAATTGCCGCGCACTCAACCGATTTTCACGCGACAAACCGGCACCGTCTTCCAAATAAAAATCCCGCCAACCGAAACGGCGCTTTAAACGACTGTTCAGCAACTGCTTCACCTTATCCGCCGTGGCCGGTTCGCCATAGGCGTCCGCCGCCAGCTTCAGCGCGAGTTGATTGGCGATAAAATTGGTCGAATAACGCATCATCGGCGCCACCATTTCCCCCAGCGTCAAGGAGTTCAGGTGGCGATAACTCAATAGCTCGCGCAGTCCCGAGCCTTTGGCTTCAACCATCGGATGCCATTCAATATCATCCGCCACCGTCACACCCTGTCGTTTCAAGAACGCACCCAACAACTCGGCGAAATAACGCTGTCCCAAACGCACGTCCGGCCCCAGATTAAAGCGTCCCTCACTGAGGTCGGTTTCATGACCGATCTTAACCGCCAAGCGCGTCAAAGGTGTTTGCGATTCGGCCGACACAATTTCACCGTCATCCGACTTCAAAAACAAAGTATTGAAATTCGCCGCCAACGCACTCGGATGCGCATCATAAGGATTCAGAGTATCGGTGGTACCGGGCAAAACCAGGCCGGGCTGAAAATAACCGGCATCCAAATAAATCGCATCCAGATGCGACACGCCTCTATCCCCCAAGGCGGAAGCCAGACGCGATGCAATGGTTTGCAACTCCTCCGACACCAAAAACGGGTCGCCATAACCTTTCACCCACAAAACCACCGTGCCGTCCGACGCCCGCCTGACCACACGGAAGTCGGTTTAAAACGATAGTTGCGCCCCCAGTGATCCAACGCCAAATAGCCGGTCACCAGCTTGGTGGTGGAAGCCGGAATCAATAACCGCTCCGCTTGATTCGACACCAACGGTTGCTCGGCGGCGTTCAATAGCAAAAGCCCCGAAG
>LZQR01000067.1_pt1 | contig 27763 bp, 40 predicted proteins | sample 768601 | NCBI WGS metagenome assembly LZQR01 (sample SAMN05207299, study PRJNA324521) | oil field metagenome | isolation source: sample BH-FW-24 from oil reservoir | place: India: Bombay High | collected 2015-12-04
GGAGGAACTGGAGCACAGGTTCTTTGAATGGATCTTGCGTTTCGACGTTCCGGCGGGGACGTCGCTCAACGTGGCGCAACTGTCGCGGCAATTCGGTGTTCCCGTCCACAACCTGCAGGAATTTCTGGCCGGACTGAGCCGTCTCGGTCTTGTGGAGCGCCGTCCAAGAGGAGGCTGGTCGCTCCTTGGGTTCACGTCGGAATTTGCGGTTGAACTGTCGGAATTTCGAATGGTGCTCGAGTTGAATGCGGTCCGGCAGCTGCTAACCCTTCCGCCCGAACACGAGATCTGGAAAAGCTCAAGGCCTTGAAGCGCGAACATGAGGACCTGAAGTCGGTCCTTGAGGAGCGGTATCACGACTTTTCCCTGCTGGACGAAAAGTTTCATTCAGCCGTCAACAGCGTGGTCAAAAACCGGTTTGTTCTCGAGGCACAGAAGCTCATCAAGCTGATCTTCAACTACCACTACATGTGGGACAAACGCGACGAGCTGGAACGCAATGCGGCCGCGATCGAGGAGATCTGGAATGGATCGACGCGATGCTCGACAAGGACGGCGCAAGGTCGGAAGCCGCAGCGCTAAAGCATTTGCGGAGATCGAAGGAAACGCTTCTGCAGTCGCTGCGGGTTCACAAGTTCGCCTGAGGGCCCTCTTGCGCAGGGGTGCCAAACACTCTTGAAAAGCTGGCAGGCGGTGCTTCGGCGAGGCAGTCGAGATTGCGCTTCAGGGATGAGGCCTTCGATGTGCCGAGCAGAACAGAGGCGACACCGGGATAGCTGTGGGCGAAGTGAAGGGCCGCGCTGGCAAGCGGAAGTCCCAGTGTCGTGGCCTGTTCCTTGAGCGCGGTCACCTTTGCCAGGATTTCCGCTGGCGCGGGTGCGTAATCGAACCAGGCGCCCTCAACCGGTCCCGTTGCCAGAATTCCGGAATTGAAGATCCCGCCGAGAACCAGGCTTGTGCCTTTTTCCAGGCACCGCCCGACGAGCTGGTCTTCGGCTTCCCGGTCGAGCAGGGTCAGGCGTCCTGCAAGCAGGATGCGTCCAGGTCGGTCTCATTCAGAAGGTCGAGACAAACCCGGGTTTCATTCACGCCGAGGCCGAAGGCGCGGATTTTTCCCCTGTCTTTCAATCTTTGCAACCGGTCGAGCCCGGTCGCGAGCAAGTCCTGCATATGTGTTTCGTTTGAAGCACCATGGGTGTAGGTGCCGATGTCGTGGATGTAGACGATATCGACATGGCGCGTCTGCAGCCGCTCGAAACTGCCTTCCAGCGACGCTTCAATGCCGTCGCCGGAATAGTCGTAGCGAACAGCGTTCGGAAGCGGGTCGAAAAACCGTCGGCCTCCTTCAGGGGAGTTCCAGGGGACAGTACGCGCCCAACCTTGGTGGACAGGACGTAGTCTTCACGCCGCCTGGATTTCAGGAACCGGCCTAGCCGCTCTTCCGACCGGCCACGGCCATAATGAGGTGCGGTGTCGAAGTACCGGATTCCGGCGTCCCAGGCAGACTGGAGAACCTCGTTCGCCTCTGGTTCCGGCACTACCCGACCCATGTTTCCGATGGCGGAGGCTCCGAAGGAGATATCCGTTACCAGAACACCTGTGTTGCCGATCTGTCTGCGTGCCCTCATGAGCGCGCTGCCTCGGCACCAGCCGCCACTGCATCCAGCCGGGGCATCTGAAGTGACGCGTCGGCTTTCCGTGCCCAGGACAGGAAGATGAAATACGTCGGTCTATCTTTTCCCCGTGGTTCTGTGCGATGTCGGCAAGCTTGTGGTCCAGAAACGGGTTCTTGAACCTGTCAATTGTCGTGGCGGCATAGGCTTCCGCTTCGTTCTTGCGGCCATGAGCCTCGAAGGCAGGGATGACTTCGCGTCGATAGAGATCTGTAAGGTCGGGGCCATAGTCGGGACTGTCAATCAGTTCCCGGACAAACTGCAGGGACGAACCGCCTGCAGCCAGCCATCGTGACACCAGGTAGGTGTGTCCAAGGTTCAGGATGAAAAGCTTCAGGGTCTCGACCTGTTCCAGATCCTCGACCACCTGCACGCATGGGTGCACGCAGGGCAGAAGGAGGCCGGGTTGTTTCTCTATTGCCCAAAGCGCATAGGGTTCGGCCACTGCTCCGGCGGGTTCCAGCGGTTCGGAGACGATCCTGTCGACCAGGGAATTCACCCAGGTCACGTTTGAGCGGAGCCAGTCTGCAAATTCAGGCGGGTAAAGAGCCGCAATGGAAAGGACGAGATCTCTCAGAACATTGCCGTTTTCGGGAATCAGTTCGGCCGGCATGACCTGCACCGGAGCGCCGCCCATGCAGAACCTTTGGAACAGGAACCACGTCAACTTGGCCGGATAGGACATGTCGATGGAAAAGTCGGTGCTCTTGTCTGCCTCACTTGGCCGATAGCCCGCATCTGCGGTGTTGGAGAGGATAATCCTTGCTTCGCCGGCCACGGCTTTCGCGACCTCGGCAAGGTCTTCCGGCAAGGACAAGGCACGTTTGATGCTGCTGACGGTCTTGCTTGTGTCCACCAGGGTGCCGTTGTCGATGCCCTTGATCCGGACTTCGTAGCCGGAAGGGTCTGCAAGCGCCTTCAGGCGATGTGCCCGGGACGCGTCGCCACTGGTTTGAACCACTGTGATCGGTCCGGCGTCCTGCCCTTCGGCAATGGCTTCGGAAACGAATAGATCCGCATGCGCTTGCAGGAAGCGGCTGGTCCCGAATTGAACGATCGCTGACGTCGACATGGCTCTCTCCCGAATGATTTTATGTTTATTATAATTATGAACATTTTAAATCAAGCAAATTCCGACCGCGGAAAAGATCAGGCGGTTGTCGGGGGTATAGACATCAGCGGGTCAGTTTCCGCTGACCATGAACCTGGAACTGAACGGCAGACTGGCAGCGCCGATCGCCTTCGGTGCCGGCACAATGTTGCCGGCGATTGCCTTGATCTGCGGGGCTGCTGCTTCCAGTTTCCGGCAGATGTCTTGGCAAATGCTTTCAGGCGCATAAGACGACAGGATGACTGTTTCGATTTCCACGAATTGACCGACCCCATGCAGGGAGGCGCGCATCTGGCAATCAGCCGTTCTTCCCAATCACTCACCAGAGCACCGTAGTCTGGCCAGGATCCTGAACGGTCCCAGAGCGGGTCGACTTCCTTGCCCTGTGCCGACAGGTCCCTCTCCAGTGCCGCAATGCCGACATCGAAGCTGACTTCGGAATTGCCGTTGTAGATCTGGTGATTAAGGACAAGGCGGCCGTGCAGGTCGCGCCGAGGTAAAAGAACATATAGTCCGAAAGCGTCTTGGCAGCGCCGAACATGCTCTCACCGCTGGCAGCTGCGGTGATGTCGTTCTGGACAAAAACGGCAATGCCGAGCTGTTCCTCGATCTCCGCCTGCAAGGCCTTGAAATAGGCTTCTTCGTCCATGCCGCCCGACAGTCGGCGGGGCAGGGCAAGACCGACGCCAGCCAGGCGTTCGCGTTCCGCATCCGGCAGCAGCTTCACCGCGCTCGCAATTGTCTCCAGAAATTCCGAATGGTTGCTGCCATGGGCAAGCTGCGGATTCGGCAAAGTCTTGTGAAAGCGGATCTTGCCGACAAAATCGATGAGAACGATATCGGTGCGCCGGTTGCCAACGCTGATCCCGATGGAATAGGCCCCTTCGGGGTTGAGGGTCAGCGGCACGGTTGGCGGGCCGACACGGCCCTTTTGCGCTTCCCCTTCGCCACCAGTCCTTCCTGCTCCAGCGACCTGACGAGTACGGACACGGTCTGCGCCGAAAGGCCCGTCTGTTCGCCGATCTCCAGCCGTGTCGTCGAGGAGTTCTGCAGAAGCAGCGAAAGCACCAGGCGCTCGTTGTAGCTTCGCACACTGACGGCATTCAGGCCTGACGCACGGTCGGCTATACGCAGCGGATTGGGCGGAGCAAATCTCATGTCAGGCATGGAAGGCCCTCCGTTGCCGTGCCGGATAAATTCCTGCCGGCAGCTGTGCGCGCAGCGAACTCATTTCCACCCGATCGCCTCCACTTCCCGCGCCAGGGCGACACCGAGGTTCTCATGTGCCTGAGCATTGATGTGGAATCCGTCCAGCGGATCACAGGTCGAGACGGACCCCGCGTCAAAGAAATGCACCTCAAGCGAATCCGACATGATCTCGAACTGAAGGGCAAGTTCATGGGACTTCTGCTGGGCGGCCTTGAAGATGTTCTCCCATTCCTTGATGTCGTCCAGCATCGGCGGCGGCGAGACCACCATGATCTCGGGAACCGTTCCGTCAGGGCCGGGCGAGAGTTCCTTGATGTCGTGGATCAGGCAGCCGATGCCCATTGCCACTTCCGACGCGGCTGGCCAAACCGGGCCTTCAGGTCGTTCGTGCCCAGCATTATTATAACAAGGTCCAGAGGAGCATGGCTCATGAGGCAGGGGCGCAGATAGGTGCGGCCATTCTTCAGCGCGCCTTCGATGGGGTCGTCATGCACCGTTGTCCGACCGCTGAGGCCTTCCTCGATGATGTGCCAGCCCTTGCCGAGTTCACGCGCAAGCACACCCGGCCACCGCTGCAGCAGAGTGTAGCGATCCAGTGGTGTCCCCCCTGGAATTTGTCCGTGCGTGTTCGAGTCGCCGTAACACAAGATCGTGCGCATGCTGGCAGCGTCCTGATTTAGTTATTGAAAACAGTCGGTTGTCCCGAAGGTTGGCCGAAACCTCTGTTGCCATACATTGCATCGCTCGCGGGATCTGACAAGCTTTCCAATTAATCATTCAATATGAATAACTATTGACAGGCAAGTCCTGCCGTGATTTTTAACGGACCTGGGAGGAGGTCCCACCCATCGCAGTTGCGTTCACCCGCGCCGGAATGCGTTTCGGCGAACGGCATCGCCTTGTCTGCCGGCCGGCACCCGTTGTCGCTGCCGGAACGGCTGACCTGTGCGTAGAGGAAGGCTGTTCGCCGAGGTCAGGCGCTCGGCAGTCTTCCTGCAAGAAGATCAAAGCCTGACCTTGGAGGAGGAATTTCGATGACATATTTCAAACCTGCCACTCTGGCGGGCTGTCTGGCGGTCGCCATCTCGTCATACCCTGCATTCGCGCAAGACACGTTTCTGATGGATGGTGTTACGGCCAGGGAAGGCGACAATCCGGTTGTCGAAGCGGACAAATACAAGAAGGATTGCCCCTGGACCATCGGCATGAGCCACTTTGGGGTGAACGCCAATACCTGGACCGTTCAGGTGGCACATGAGTCCGAAGCGGCTGCTGCCAAGAACGACTGCATCACCAAATTCATCCTGCTCGACGCCGGTTTCGACCAGAAAAAGCAGGTGGCCGATATCGAGGATCTGGTTGCACAGAACGTCGATGCGATAATCGTTCAGCCCGTGACGTCAACGTCTGCAGATGCGTCGATCGCCAAGGCCGTGGCGGCCGGCATTCCGGTTGTCCTGCACACCGGCCGTATCGAGAGCGATGCCTATACGACCGAGATCCAGGGCGGCGCCGAACACTTCGGCAAGGTGATGGGCGACTGGCTCGTCAACGAGGTTGGCACCGACGGCAAGATCTGGTTCTGCGCGGTCTCGCCGGACACCCGGAAGACACCAACCGTTACAACGGCCTGCTGCAGTCTCTTGAAGGCACGAATGTCGAGGTCATCGCCGAGGAACATGGCGACTGGCAGTACGACAAGGCCAAGAACCTGTGTGAGACGCTTTATCTGAACAACCCGTCTGTCGACGGAATCTGGTCTTCCGGTGCCGACATGACCCGTGCCTGTGTTGACGTGTTCAAGCAGTTCGGCGCTGAAATTCCGCCGATTTCCGGCGAAGGCAACAACGGCTTTTTCGGTCAGTGGATCCGGGACGGATTTAAATCCGTGTCTGCGGAATACGCGCCTGCCCAGGGGCTGCCGGTGTGCGTGCTGCTGTCGCCCTGCTGGAAGGCAAGGAACTGAAGAAGCACTACGACTACAACCCGGCAGGCTGGACGTCGACAAGGCCAAGCAATATTACCGCGAGGACCTGTCCGCCAACGTCTGGTGGCCAACCGAGCTGCCGGAGGAAAAGCTGCAGGAGCTTTACGGCAAGAAATAGCCTCCTCCCGAGGCCGGACGGCCAGCCGGTGCTGCAGTTCCGCGCACCGGCTGGTCACCGACAGCAAAGATCCAGAGTATGATCCGGGGGAGAAGGCAATGACTTGCCTCGTTGAAATGTCGAACATTTCCAAATCGTTCGGCGGAAGCAAAGCAGTTGACGGTGTGTCACTCAAGCTCACGCCCGGCACGGTCCATGCCCTGATGGGTGAGAACGGTGCCGGCAAGTCGACGCTGATGAAGATCCTGGCCGGTGTCCACCAGCCGGACAGCGGGGAGATCTTCCGCGAGGGGCGGAAAGCTGGTTTCGAGACGCCGAGGGAAGCTCTTGAAGCAGGCATATCGACCGTGTTTCAGGAGCTGTCTCTGCTCGCCAACCTGACGATTGCGGAAAACATGTTCCTTGGCCGCGAGCCGGTAACAGCGTTCGGAACGGTCGACAGGGCAAGGATGCGGCGCGAAACCCGCAAGGCCCTTGCCGCATTGGGGCTGGAGTTGAACCCCGATATCCTGGTTTCCGAGCTGTCGATTGCGGAGCGCCAGTTCGTTGAAATTGCCCATGGCATCAAGGCGGATGCCTCGGTGTTCATTCTGGACGAACCGACAGCCGCGCTGAATGCGGCCGATGTCGAGGTGATGAATGCGCAGATCAGGCGCTTGCGCGATGAAGGCAAGGCGATTGTCTATATTTCGCACCGCATGGACGAGATATTCGGCATCTGCGACACGGTGACGGTTCTCAAGGACGGCAAGCTGGTCGCAACGCGGCCCCTGAGTGGCATGACGCCGGACAGCCTCATTGCCCTGATGGTCGGCCGCGAACTGCAGGACCTCTTTCCAGCACGCGGAAAAGCGTCAACAGAAACCGTCCTCGACCTTGAAGACTTCAGGATCGATCCGGGCAGCACACCGCTGTCCCTTCATGTCAACAAGGGCGAGATCGTCGCCCTCGCTGGACTGGAAGGGCAGGGGCAACAGCAATTGCTGAGATCGCTCGCCGGGCTTTACCCGGCTTCGACAGGCACCGCCTCCATCAAGGGCAAGATCTTGCCGCTCCCCGCGCCGAAAGCATCCGGCATCCGGCAGCTTCAGGCAAGGAAAGTCGGCTTCGTTCCCGAAGACCGGAAGGAAGAGGGTCTCTTCCTGGGACTTTCCATCGCCCACAACATTGCCGTCGGTCTGTCTTCCGTGCACGGCGAACTCTCCATCGCGCACGACTATCGCAAGGCGATTGCCGAGACGATGGCCAGCATGAACATCAAGGCGTCCGGCCCATCCGCGCAGGTCGGCACGCTTTCGGGTGGCAACCAGCAGAAGGTGCTCCTGGGGCGCTACCTTGCGGCCGGTCTTGATCTGCTGCTCATCGAAGAACGACCCGGGTGTCGATATCGGGCGAAGGCGGAAATCTACAAGTTGTTGCGCAGCTTGCGGACGAGGGTGGCGCGGTTCTGGTTCTTTCCCGCGAGACAATTGAGCTCATCGGCCTGTGCGACCGCATTTATGTCGTCCATGGCAAGGCCATTGTCGCGGAGTTGCCCGCCGAGACCGCAACGGAGCACCAGATCCTGAACGCTGCCTTGAGCGCCTGACCCTGCCCACAAGATTGAAGTGATCATGACACAAGCATTTCTCGCGAGATTGACACAGCCGAAAGGCCGGCAGGGTTTGTGGATGCTGCCCTTGCTGATCGCCATCGCCATAAGCATTTATCTCGGCCTTCGCACCGACCAGTTCCTCGGTTCTGAAAACCTCTTCAACCTGATTGCCCAAGCGATGCCGCTGGTCATCACGGCTATTGGCAGATGTTTGTGGTCGTGGTGGGCGGCCTCGATCTGTCGGTGGGTTCCCTCATCAGCTTCACGACGGCCATTCTGGCGCTTGATGCGCCCGGCTACGTGACGATACCGGCGGTTTTCCTGTTCGCCGTATTGGTCGGCCTTAGCAACGGCCTTGTGATCACCCGGCTGAATGTCCACCCGATCATCGCAACGCTGGCAATGCAATATGTCATTCTGGGCATCACGCGCATCCTGCGTCCGGTCTCCGGAGGTACCGTGCCCGATATCGTCATCCAGTCGGTTGGTGGCACGTTTCTCGGAGTGCCGATGCCGGTGTTCTGGGGTGTCGCGGTGGTTCTGGTGGCCTGGAAGTTGCTGCATGGATCGCGCTTCGGCCTGCATCTGTTTGCGATCGGCGGCGGAGTTGCAAACGGCACGCCGGATGCTGCGCGCAATTTCGGCGTTCCGGATCGTCGCAACATCCTGCTCGCCTATGTCGCCTGTTCGTGTTTTGCGGCCCTTGCCGGTGTTTTCCTGGCCGGCCGGATTGTTTCGGGCGATCCCAATGTCGGTCTCTTGTTCGAACTGGATGCGATTACCGCCGTCGCCGTCGGCGGAACACAGCTCTCCGGCGGTATCGGCAGCCTGCAGGGCACGGTGATCGGGGCACTGGTCCTGGCGCTCCTGTCCAACGGCATGAACCTTACCAACGTGTCGCCCTTCATCCAGACCGCGATCAAGGGCGGTCTCCTGCTCCTGGTCGTGGGGCTCCAGACCCGCAAGAAGATAGGGCTTTGATCATGTCTGCGATCGTGAAGCATCCTTTCCTGCAGCGCCTGCTGCGTGTTCCGCCGGCGTACTACGTGTTCGCCATCCTGCTGATCACGCTCTGGATTGCCAGGCCGCACATGCTCAACGCCAATATCATGGGCATCTTCATTCGCCAGGTGGCACCGCTCGGCGTGCTGGTTCTGGCTCAGTTGCTGGTGATGCGCGTGAAGAGCATCGACCTTTCCGGCGGTGGCATCATCCTGCTGGTCAACTACTTCATTTCCTCGGGCATCTTTCCCGGGGCGTCGATGCCGTTCTTCATCGGGCTTAGTCTGGCAACCGGCACCGCGATCGGTCTCTTCAACGGCTGGATGATTGGCAAGCGCCGGGTTTCTGCGGTTATCGTCACACTGGCGGTCAGCATCATCCTGGTCGGGTTCGTGCAGTATCTTTCAAGCGGCAAACCACCCGGCGACGTGCCGTCCTACCTGAACGACATCTACAACATCAAATGGGGCCCGGCCCCGGTTCCGGTGCTGTTCTGGTTCGCCCTGACCGTGGTGATGGCGTTGTTTCTCTCAAAGACGGTGTTCGGCAGATATGTCACTTCGGTCGGCGAGAACCCGGAAGCCGCACATTTTTCAGGGGTACCGGTCGAGCGGACCGTCATTCTTGCCCACACGCTGGCCGGTTTCATCGCAGCGGTTGCAGCCCTGGTGCAAACCGCCTCCATCGCGGTCGGCAGTGTCCGGGTTGGTCTCGATCTGCCTATCCTGCGGTGGCTGCAACCATTCTCGCGGGTCGTTTTTGGCCGGGCGAAGGCGGGGTCTGGGGCCCGGTTCTTCGGTGTCCTGTCCTTCGCCCTCCTGTTCGTGGTGATGACCACCTTCGCATCGATGACCCGGGCAAGCTCATTGCCCAGGGGCTGATCATCCTGCTCGCCGCCATCTTCTACGGCATCAGAACGTCCAGATCCAATTGAGCCTTTCCGTAAAATTTGAGGAGGAAACAATGGCAAACGAAAAGTCGATACTTTGCTTTGGGGATTCGCTGACCTGGGGCTGGATCCCCGTCGTCGAAGGCGCCCCGACAATGCGCTACCCTTATGAACAGCGCTGGACGGGGGCAATGGCCGCCGAGCTGGGCGAAGGTTACCGGATATCGAAGAAGGCCTCAGTGCCCGCACGACGAGCGCCGATGATCCCAACGATCCCCGTCTGAACGGCAGCCAGTACCTGCCGTCGGCCCTTGCCAGCCATTTGCCGCTGGATCTGGCGATCATCCTTCTGGGAACCAACGACACCAAGCCGTTCTTCAACCGCACGCCCTATGACATTGCCTATGGCATGTCGAAGCTGGTCGGGCAGGTGCTGACATGTGGTGGCGGCATCGGCACGCCTTATCCGGCGCCAAAGTGCCTTGTCGTTGCACCGCCGCCCCTGACGCCTATGCCGCATCCCTATTTCCAGGGCATGTTTGGCGGGGCCCACGAAAAGTCGGCGGCGCTGGCCGAGCAATACCGGAACATGGCCGATTTCATGAAGGTCGATTTCCTCAGCGCGGCTGACCACATCACCACTGACGGCTGCGACGGCATTCATTTCACGGCCCAGAACAACATCGACCTGGGCAAGGCCATTGCCGGTAAGGTGCGGGAGATCCTGGACCGGGCAGCAGGCCGAAGCGGCTTGATACTCCTGGTTCAGACCTGACAACTCTCCTTGCCGCCCGCCAGTGTAGCCAAAGCATGCGCGGGCGGCTTGACTTTGCATGAAATTCTTCGCAACTATCCCGTCATGAACAAAGCCGCCGCGACCAGCTACAAACGAGATTTCAGAGCTATCCCCAAAGCGGGAGAGTAGCCCCCGGCTCGGCTGTCATGCGCCCCGAGCCTCGGGGTAAACACTTGAGATGATGCAACAGGAACCGGTCCTGTCGGCCGAAATCATCGAAGCGCACAAATCACCACATCTTGAGACTTAACTCCGCCGTCCGGACGTGTTCCGTCCATTGGTGCCTGAAGGCACCCGGCAAGGGGGACTTTATGCGCGAACCGACTGATTTTGCTTCGAAGCCTGACATCGTCATCGGCACGACCGACTATGAACGACTGGAAGGCCTCGCTTCCTCCGTTTGAAACACGGCTGCCAAGTGTCACGGAGGATCTCCTGGCCGAATTGAGCCGGGCCAGACTCGTCCCAGACGGAGCGTTGCCTGCCGATAGCGTGAGAATGGGTTCCGTCGTCCGGTTCCGAACCGACGCTACAGACGAAAAGACCCTGCAGCTGGTCTTTCCGGGCGACGCGGATATCGCAAACGGCAGGATTTCCATCCTGACACCCATCGGCACCGCCCTTATTGGCCTTTCCGCGGGCCAGTCGATCGCCTGGTGTGCAAACGACGGACGTCGCATCGCCTAATCGTGGTGTCGGTCAGCCAGCCGCCGCTCGTCGGTGGAAGTCCGGGGTTGCAGAGCCCGGATCGCGGTTAGTCATGACTTCCGGCTCACCGTTTCACAAACCCCGTTTCCTGGATCACGCAGGCAGTCTTCTCGCAGGAACTTAGCCCCTGCCGGTCTCTCGCACCCGAGACGGCCGGACAGGGGGAACAGTCTTGAAGCTGAAACCAGTTCCAACACCGGCCTTCGCCAAAGCGAGGCCGAAGGAGACACCGCATGCGCGAACCAAAGCAGTTTATCTTCACCAACAAGGACTACGCGACCCTGACAAGGATGGTGTCGCAATGTCCGCGAACCAATACGCCGTTTGTTTCCCTGCTGCGCCGGAAATTGGCGCAAGCCCACGTAGTGCCCTCATCGGAGGTCCCGGTGGATGTCGTCACCATGAACAGCCGCGTGACCTTCCAGGTGGACGATCATGCACCGACACGAGGGTGGTCATTCCCGATGAAGCCGACAGTCTTGTCGGCCTGACCTTGCCGATCACGACGACAACGGGAATGGCCCTGCTTGGCATGTCGGAAAAGCAAAGCATTGACCTCACTGGTTTCGGTCGTCAGAGCAGGACACTTACGGTGATCGGGGTTGCCTACCAACCAGAAGCCATGGGTGGTGTTCGCAGGGACGTACCGCAAGGTCCGATATCCGCCAGACGGCAAGGCAGGCCATTTCTGCATCTTGTTCACAGCTCGGATGAAGACCCCGAGAGCAATCTCGTTCATTTGCACCGGTAAATATGCACGATCCGCTGTCGCCCGGCGCCATACGCCGGGCGACAGCGGGGAATAGGTTTCGCTCGTCACCTTCTCAGCTGACCAGCTCTGCCGATGGTGTGCGTTGCCAGGCGAATTGGTCGAAATACGGCTCGATCGGCGTATCGGCCAGCTTGTTGGTGTAATTGCTCATCACCTTCTGGGAAATGGCAAGCACGACTTCGAGAACCTGCCGGCTGGTAAAACCGGCAGCCAGAAACGCCTCCACCTGCTTGTCGCCGGCCGATCCGCGCTCACGAACCATCTGCAGCGTGAACCGGCGAAGCGCCTCAAGCCTGGGCGTCGGCAATGGCGTTTCGTTGCGCAAGGCGTCCGAGACCGCATCATCAACGCCCATGCGTTTTGAGATGCCGGTGTGGGAAGGGACGCAGTAGTGGCAATCGTGTTCGACGTTTATCGACTGCCAGACAACTGTTTTTCCTCGTCCGTGAAGCTGCTTTCCAGGAAAAGCCGGTGAAGAACCAGATACCCTTCCAGCAGGCCCGGAGCTTCCGCCATGACCGCATGGAGGTTGGGCACGACGCCGAAAGCAGCCTTTGTTTGTTCGAGCAAGGGTTTGCTGCGATCCGGCGCCGTTTGTGCCGTGTGGATTTCAAATTCGGTCATGAAGATTGTCTCTTGTCAGTTTGAAAGCGGGGGAATGCGCTGCCGTTAGTCCTGCGCGCTTAAAAGTGTTCAGGCGGAGAGTTCGATGGCCAGCGCGGTGGCTTCGCCGCCGCCGATGCACAGCGCTGCAACGCCACGCTGGGTTCCACGAACTTTTAAGGCATGAATGAGCGTGACAACCAGACGGGCACCGGTCGCGCCGATCGGGTGGCCGAGCGCGCAGGCGCCGCCGTTGACGTTCAGCTTCTCGCGCGGAACGCCGATGTCATGTGCGGCAGCCATTGCGACCACCGCGAAGGTTCGTTGATCTCCCAAAGGTCGACGTCATCGGCAGACCAGCCGGTGCGATCCAGAAGTTTGAGGATCGCCGGGATGGGCGCGGTCGTGTACCAGGCCGGGTCCTGCGAATGGGTCGCGTGGCCACGCACGATTGCTAATACCGGCAGTCCGTTGGCTTGCGCATAGCTCTTGCGGGTCAGAACCAGTGCCGCGGCACCGTCCGCATTGGCCGAGGCACTGGCAGCTGTGATGGTGCCGTTATCAGAAAAGGCCGGGCGAAGCCTCGGGATTTTTCCGGATCGACCCGTCCCGGAATTTCGTCGTCCTCGATAGTGACCGTGCTTTTGCGGCCTGCGACCTCAAGAGGGACGATTTCATCCCGGAAGGCACCGCCGGTCACCGCCTTTTGCGCACGGACGAGCGTTTCCTGGGCAAAGGCGTCCTGGTCGGCGCGAGTGAAACCGTATTTTTCCGCAGCCGCTTCTCCGAAAGACCCCATCGGCCGGCCGGCCTCATAGGCATCCTCCAGGCCGTCGCGCATCATGTGGTCAAGTACCTCGCTGCTGCCGAACTTTCGACCCGCGCGCATTTGCGGCAACAGGAAGGGTGCGTTCGACATCGATTCCATGCCACCTGCAACGACGATGTCTGCCGATCGGGAAATCAGGAGATCGTGTGCGAGCATGATCGCCTTCATGCCGGAGCCGCAAACCTTGTTGAGTGTGGTTGCGCCCGTGTGGTCGGAAAGACCGGCTGCACGGGCCGCCTGCCGGGCCGGAGCCTGTCCCTGACCGGCAGGAAGAACGCAGCCCATCAGAACTTCACTGATCGAGTCTCGCCCAGCTCCCGCATCCTCAATTGCTGCTCCAATCGCTGCCGCGGCGAGCTTTGGAGCTGCTACGGGGCTCAAGGCCCCCATGAAAGCACCTAGCGGTGTGCGTCTGGCGGCGCAGATAACGATCGGATCAGGTTCGCTCATGGGTATCTCCTGGTTGGTGTCCTAAATTAGATTATGATCATAATTTATAAAATCAAGAATAGATTTGGATCGTAATCCGAATTACGATTCCAACAGCCAACGGAGGTAGAAATGCGTGTCAGCAGGGAAACGGCAGCCAGAAACCGCGAGAACGTCGTGAAAACCGCGAGCAGACTGTTTCGGGAACACGGCTACGACGGGATCGGTATCGCAGGACTGATGAAAGCTGCCGGGCTGACGCAGGGCGGGTTCTACAAGCAATTTGCCGACAAGGACGCCATTATCACCGAAGCAACGCAGCAGGCGCTGGACGAAAATCTCGTCGCCTGGCAATCCGTTGTTGAAGGTCACCAGGACGACCCTTTAAACGCACTACGTTGCTGGTATCTATCCCGGGAACATGTCGACAGGCGTGACGCAGGTTGCGCTTATGCCGCGTTGGCGGCCGAAGCCCCGCGTCACGGCAAGGATCTTCAGGATGCGTTTTGTGAAGCCGTTGAGAAATCCATCACCCTGCTGACCGACACCCGCGCCGAAAGTGCTCAGTCCCGCTGCGAGGCAATTCGGCTGATCACCGGCATGGTCGGGGCACTTGTCCTGTCACGGGCTGTCGGGGAGGGGGCGTTAGGCCAGGAAGTTCTCGATTGTGCGATTCTGGAACCTGCGCCTGGACGCTCGAAATAGGCAATGCCCCGGCGTCTCATGCGCCTTTTCACCGTTGTAGTGCTTTGGTCCTGTTTCGCCCTCAAGGGCGTCACGGCAATTAGGTGAAACCGGAAATTGGCATACACGGCCGTTTTGGTGCCAATGAACCCCATCTCAAGCATCGGCAAAAACCGTCAATGGAGGACGGCCGGCGGCTTGAGAAATTGTCTCGTCCCATTTGGCCAGGACGGTTGCCGTGGAAAGCGGTCCAGCGAAGGTGGGCCGGCCTCGCAAAAAGATCCGCGCAGCTCTGGGTCGGTAAGGACCGAGTGATCGCCGTAGCAAGTGCCTCCTTGCTGCCCATCGGCACGAGCAGACCGGTGGTTCCGTCCTGCACGATTTCGCTGGGACCCCACGGGCAGTCGACGGACACAACGGCCATCCCGCTCGACATTGCCTCGAGGACGACATTCGCAAAACCTTCGAAGCGGGAACTCAGGGCAAATACGTCGCCGGGTGATACCCATTCGCCAGGAACTTGCGTGACACCCGAAAGACGGACGGCTTCCTGCAATCCGAGATCGGAAATCTGCTTTTCGAGTGCGGACCGCTCCGGCCCTTCGCCATAGATCGTCAACACCGCATCAGGGACGCGCTCCACAACCTGGGCAAAGCTGGCGATGAGGATATCAAACCCTTTCTGCCGGTCGAGCCGTCCTACCGCGACCACCCTGCGACCTGCATCGGGCCGCGGCATGGCGCGGGGCAGCGGCGTGACCGGATTTGGAATAACGATGGTTTTTTGCGAACGCGGGCGGGTTGTCTTGCACGGCGCGCGCTCCGTCATGACGACGACACTGGTCGCTGCAAAGGCCGCCATCGGCCGAGACCAGCGCCAGAAGCGGCTCATTTGCTGAACATCAAAATTGTTGCGTTCGGATATGATCGTCGGCGTACCGGTACCTGCGGTCGCAAGGACCGTGATGACGTTGATCTTGGTCAGGAAGGAGACGACCATATCCGGTCTGATCCTTGCAAAGCGCCTGCGCAGATCCTTTACCCGTTGCATGGTGACAAAATGCCGATAATTTTTGCCGGTGCGGGTTAGCCCTTCGACCTGAATCCTGGGGTCATAGGAAAAATAAGAGGTGGCATCGGTCGCATTCAGGGCGATCACATGTACATCGTCGCCAGCGGCAAGGCGGTGGTGCGCCAGCAGGTTGACGACTTTTTCAGCACCGCCTGCTCCGAGGCCCGCAAGAACAAACACAACACGCATTACGGATCCTTTCTCGCTGCGGGGGCTGGTGAAGCCTTTCGGTGCCGGATGCTGTTAGTCTCTGATTGTTCAATTTGGACCCGGTCTTCAGCAATCATCACTTGATGCTCGTCGACGATGACCATACGGGTAAGCTTTGGCGTCATTGTAACGCTTCCCTTCAGATCGGCTTTTAGTGATGATTTGAAGAAAAAAGACCGAAATGCAGGTCCTGTTTTGCTTGACGGGACTTTGGGTTCCGGAGGTCGCACCATGTCTCCGCGCGCACTCTTGCAGGGCGGCGATACCCCAGTGAATGCCGTTGCCGAGCGTCAGTGCCGACGCAGAGCTATCAAGCCGGGCCGTATCAAGCGTTACTTCCGCTGCAGTTTTGGTGTGTCCCCTTCCATTCGTCCGCGTAATTCTGGCTTGACGTCTTGACGGGAACGTTTCAACGGATAATTGACCGATAAATTTACTATGTACCTTGCCCATGTCACCCCACCATATTCAATTGGAAACGAAATTTATCCTTGTATGAAGTATCTATGGCTACAGATTTACAGGACGTATTACGCTGAAGGTGAAATTCGCGTGCCCTTGATGAGCTGTAAAAAGAATATCCACCGAGAAATACACTGCAAAAAATATAGCGTTGCCACCAACCGTATGGTTGGCATTCCTTATCAATCAGGAAGCAACTTGTTTTGGGATCTTTTTGTGTTGCCTAAGCTTTGTTATTTTCTAAATTGAAATAGAACCTTCCGTGTTTATGTCATTTTCCTTTAGGAAATTTTCCAAAATCAAATTGCAATAGCTGCCATTCCAAACGTGGTCTTGCGCATTTTTCTACGAGCACTCTCCATGCTCGCAGATCGGACGATGCCACTTCCCTCACCGTGCTGTCAGGTTGCCCAACCCACTACGTGAAATTGCCGCACAGGAGCGAAGAAAAAAATGATAATTAGCCATCCGCCCTATATTAACAAATAATACACCATTAACGCTACGCAGGGAAAGCTTTGAATGTCGAAAGTTTCCCGAGAGGCCTGAGACCTTTTAATCGCAAAGTTCGTCAATGCGAATGATCTCCAGGAAGGCAATAATCTTTAGTTTGACAATGCGAAGCTTGCAGTAATTCAAGAATAATTCTTGATGTGATTTGGGTGAAGAAAATGATTTACATCAGATATCGCAATACCTAGGTCAATTTATCGAGGCGCTAGACTTTGTAAGGCTTGTGAATCAAGACACGTACTGAATATTCAGGTTTCAGAGTGTTCCGGAAAGTGTATTTGCAACTCGTGCGTCGAATACAGACAAAGCGGGAAGGCCCTGTTTTTATCGAAACGTCACAGCAGCCAGGTGACACTCCGTTCGGCACGAAATTGCATCCAAGGCTTGCGTTTCAAACTGTCCGACATTCCTTTGGAGTGGACACAAGAAGAAGCCTCCGAGGTATAGCCTTCTTGAATTCTTCGAGATGAGAAGACCTCTTGAGGGCACCCTTCAGGCTTTTCTTGTTCCAGCGCATCGGATCTTGCGTAGCGTTATGAGCGCGAAGAGTTTGTATTGGCGGGAGCCGACATGGGCGTTGACAGGGTGAGAAACTAATATATGCATAGGCTATGCAATTATTGGACGCCAACAAACTGGGTGCCCTCGGCACTTTGATCCGCGACCGGACAGATGCGGCGCTGGGACCATTGTCGCCAAGCGCCGCGGCCGTTCTGTCGATGCTTCACTTCAAGCCCGGGTTGACGACGAGCGAAATCGCAACGGTCGTGGCGTCAGTCAACGACTGCGTCAGGTTGATAGACGGGCTGGAACGACAGGCGTTGATCAAGCGCGGCGAGCAGGTAGGGCGCGTCACCCCGCTCAGCCTGACAAAGGCCGGTCACGATGAGGCCGAAGCGTTGCAGCAGCGCCGGCTGGCCGCTTTGGACGGTTTGCTTGGCGCCTTGCCCGAGAAAGACCGGAACCGGTTCGTTTTGCTGCTGGACAGGGTTCTTGAAGAGGCAACGACATCGCGATCCTTTGCCAGAACAACTTGCCGGCTGTGCGAGCATAACCTGTGCAGCGCCGATGTTTGCCCGATTGGCTGCAAGGCAAGCGAAATCGAGAAAGCGCAGGAGCGGCTATGAGCACGTCAGAAGGAAGCACCTCACCCTTCATCGATCCGGATGCATGGGTTGCGCCCGACGCGACGGTTGCGGGCGATGTCAGGATCTGTGCGGGCAGCAGGATCATGAATGGTGCCCGGCTGGTGGCGGAAGGCGGCAGCACAATCCGTATCGGCCGAAACTGTATCGTGCTCGAAAACGCCGTGATCCGCGCAACGTCCCGTCACGATTGCAAAATCGGAGATCATTGTCTGATCGGCCCGAACACTCATGTTGTAGGCGCGGAAATCGAGGATGAAGTCTTCATCGCAACCGGAGCTGCCGTTTTCCATGGCGCGCAGGTGGGGCACGGGTCGGAGGTTCGCGTCAACGGCACGGTTCACCTTCGCACGCGGCTGGAACCCGGATCGACCGTTCCGATTGGATGGGTCGCTGTCGGTGACCGGCCCGGATCCTGTCGGCAGACCAGCATGAAGCCATCTGGACGATCCAGAAGCCGCTCGACTTTCCGGGGTTTGTCTATGGCGTCGACAGAAACGCTCCCGACGTGATGAAAACCATCACCCAACGGCTTTCGGAAAGCCTGGGGGAACGCCAGGTAACCGCGGCCGGTGCACCAACCGTGCCGGGCCTTTGAGCCCAGGAATTACCGACAGGTAGGCCACGACCGGACCGCACCTGAGTTAATGGCGCGAGCCCGGTGTGCCCGTTGCAGTCCGCTTATTGAAACGTCTTCAGGTAGGCGATGACGTTCTCAATTTCCTCGTCCTTGCGCAGCCCGGCGAAGGACATCTTTGTCTTGGGGACGACTTCCTTTGGCTTGTGCAGATAGGCCGTCAGGGTTTCTTCGTCCCAGACCAGTCCGCCGTCAGCCTTTTCGGTCATGCTGGCGGAATACTTGTAGCCTTCGACCTGGCCTGCAGGCGCGCCGACAATCCCGTTCAGCGCCGGGCCAACCTTGTTCTTGGCGCCGTCGCCGACAGCATGGCAGGCCTGGCATTTCTTGAAGATCTTTTCGCCTGCAGCAGCGTCGCCGTCAGCCCAGGCAGGAGCCGCTGCGAAGAGACCCGCAAGCGTGACAAGGCAGGTGAGTGTCTTTCTCATGATGTTTCCTTTCCTGTTGCCGGCACTTTGCCGACGGATACGGCCGGCGGACGGCGCGGTGAGTTTTCGTGGTGGCCGGGCAAACCTTGTTTGCCCGGCCTGACCGGTCCGTCCCCAGGCTCATTGTCGGACGGACGAGGTCATGGTGAGGGTGCGACGCCAGAAAGCCGGTGATCGCCTTTCACATCCTTGACATCCGTCAAGCGAGCCTCCGGCTATTCGGCGGCAACGGGCTGTCTTGCCAGCTGGCATTGCGACCAAAGCGAATGAAGCGCGCAGACCAGCCGGTCGACATCCCCGGATGTGTGAACCGGCGACGGGGTAATCCGCAGCCTCTCGGTTCCCTTTGGAACGGTCGGGTAGTTGATCGGCTGGATGTAGATGCCGAAATCCTCCAGGAGCGTGTCCGACAGGAATTTGCACTTGGCCGGATTGCCGACGATCACCGGTATGATGTGGCTGGGATTGTCGACATGTGGAATGCCGAGCGTATCGAGACGCCGCCGAACCTTGGCGACGATGGCCTTGTGGGCATCCCGTTCCACCGAACTTTCCTTCAGATGTCTGATGGACGCCGTTGCGGCGGCCGCGATGGCGGGGGGAAGGGCTGTGGTGAAGATGAAGCCGCTGGCAAAACTGCGCACGAAATCGCAAAGTTCGACAGACGCTGCGATATATCCTCCGACAACGCCGAAGGCCTTGCCAAGGGTGCCTTCGATGACGGTCAGGCGGTCCATCACCCCTTCCTGCTCTGCGATACCGCCACCGCGCGGCCCATAAAGGCCGACGGCATGGACCTCGTCCAGATAGGTCATGGCGCCAAATCGGTCGGCAAGGTCGCAGATCTGCGAAATCGGCGCGATATCCCCATCCATGGAGTAGACGCTCTCAAAGGCGATCAGCTTCGGCTTTGCCGGGTCGGCAGCCCGCAATTTGGCTTCCAGGTCTTCCAGGTCGTTGTGTTTCCAGATCACCTTTTCGGCGCGCGAGTGGCGTATTCCCTCGATCATCGAGGCGTGGTTCAGGCTGTCGGAAAAACGATGCAGTCGGGGATCTGCGAGGCGAGCGTACCGAGCGCCGCCCAGTTGGAGACGTAACCGGATGTAAACACCAGCGCGGCTTCCTTGCCATGCAGATCGGCGAGTTCGGCTTCCAGCAGCACGTGATCGTGTGTCGTGCCGGAAATGTTTCTGGTTCCGCCTGCCCCGGCTCCGCAGCGGTCGACCGCCTCGTGCAGGGCTGCCAGAACCTTAGGGTGCTGCCCCATGCCGAGGTAATCGTTCGAGCACCAGATGGCGACATCTTTGGTGCTCTCTCCGCTGGTCCACTTCGCTTCCGGAAAATTGCCGCGTTTACGCTGAAGGTCGATGAAGACGCGGTAGTTTCCATCATGCTTCAGGTCTGCAAGACGGCTTTTGAAAAAGGCTTGATAGTCCATGACGTCCCCGCTTTCTCAAGTGTCCGGTAGACGCTAGTTGCGGGGCGGGGCAGGCTGAATGACAATAGTCAAGAAAGGCAAGAATCCGTCGATGGTCCGCGCTTGCTATTGTGCAAAGTCACCAGGTCGGGCTAGACGTTCTTCCATATCACTTGCCCAGGACCTTCATCGATGCCGACCGACCGCCAGCGGAAAATTGCCCAGAACTCCCTGCTTCTGAAAAGCTTCCCGCAGGAGATCCGAGACATGGTGCTCGGCATGTCGAGCTGGCGGACATATGACCGCGGTGAGACGTTGTTCCTGCATGGTGAGACAGCCAGGCAATCCACATCGTGATGGACGGCTGGGTCAAGCTTTACCGGATCGCGCCCAATGGAGGCGAAGCGGTCGTGAATGTCTTTGCCAAGGGCGAAAGCTTCGGTGAAGCGGTCGCGTTCCGCGGGCTTGCCTATCCGGTTTCGGCGGAAGCGGTAACCGCCTGCGAAGTGATGCGCATACCCAGCACGGCCATCCTGGAAGCCATGCGCAAGGACCCGGACATTGCCGTGTCGGTTGTGGCATCGACCTTCATTCACCTGCATTCTCTCGTTTCGCAGCTGGAACAGTTGAAGGCGCAAACCGGACCGCAAAGGGTTGCCGAGTTCTTGCTGGAATTGTGCGAGCAGGAAAGCGGTAGCTGCGAGGTAACCCTGCCTTACGACAAGTTCCTGATCGCCGGCCGTCTCGGCATGAAGCCGGAAAGCCTGTCGCGGTCTTTTGCGCGGTTGAAATCTGCTGGGGTCCGCATCAATCGAAATCATGCGGAAATCAAGGATATCGAACGGCTTCGGGCCTTCTCCGAAGAAGATCCGGTGGATGCCTGGACCAAGGGGTGACCATGATGAAACTGGACATTGCCTTGACGGCCATCGACACCGCGAACGCCGCCGACCCCAACCAGGAAGACGGCAAGCCTGCGGCTCTTCTATATGGGCAACGGATGAGCGAAGAGCTGGAACGGCTCTACCCGGAGGCGACTGATCCGTTGAAGATTGCGGCCAGGGGCCAGCACATCGAGCGCTGGATCACACCGCGCCAGTCCTACCCGGACGGCAAGGCCGGTTATCACGCCTGGCGCCGGAATCAGGCCCGTCACCACGCGGACCGGGTCGTGAAATCATGGCCAGCGCGGGTTATTCACCGGAGGAGATCGAGGCGGCGGCGAAGATGCTGCGCAAGGAAGGTCTCAAGCGGGACGCGGACGTGCAGGCGCTGGAAAACGTGATCTGTTTTGTGTTCCTGAAATGGTATTTCGCGCCATTTGCCGCCAAACACGAGGACAGCAAGGTGCTCGATATCGTGCAGAAAACGGCACGGAAGATGTCGGAGGAGGGACGGGCCCGGGTGCTTGCCGAATTCGATCTTCCAAAGCAGCTTGCCGAAGCTTTCAGGGACTGAGCCCCGGTGCCACGTAAAGCACCAGCAACAGCAGGCAAAAGAACCCGATCACCCAGCTGAAGCCTGACAGCCAGGCAGGCGCCTGCCACAACCCGAGATATCGGGACAGGATGATCCGTGCCTTGATGAAGGCCAGCAGCAACAGCAGTCCGCCGAAAAGAGCCGGACTGAAATGACCGGTTCCGCCTGTAGTCACCAGAACGGTAGCGGCCGACAGGCCCAATAGCGCAATCCACGCAAGCGTGACGGAGGGAAGGGTCATCGTTCGCTATCCCAGGACATAGATCACCGGAAACAGCAGAACCCAGATGAGATCGACCATATGCCAGAAGGCGGTGCCTGTTTCGATGGTACGTGGTTCGTCTTTCCAGGCAACCAGACCCAGCACAACGATACCGGCAAGCACATGAGCCGCGTGAAATCCGGTGAGCAGGTAGTAGAAGGTGAAGAAGGGGTGGGTCTCCGTGGAGATCCCTTGCTCTATCTTGACCGTATATTCCTGTATCTTGATGGCGAGGAACAAGCCGCCGAGGGCCATGGCACCAATCAGGTGAAAACGCGCCGCGGTGCGTTTCATCGCAAGCCGAAGCTCCAGGCTTCTGGCCGCCAGAAAACCACTGGTGATCAGAACGATCGTATTGATGCCCGCAAGCGCCGGGTCGAGATGAGCTCTTGCGGCAGCAAATCCTGCCGGATCGGATATTCGCACGCCCATGAAGGCGGCAAGACCGGCACCGAACACCAGCAGTTCACTGACGATGAGCACCCACATCATCAGTTCTCCGGGCAACTCGTCGAGGATGCGGCGTCGCGTCTTGTTCCGGCTTCGGTGACGGAGCGTGCATCAGCGGCTCTAGCCTCCGACAATCTGGCGGTAGATCTGCGGCAAGGCCTGTGTCAGCCGATCGGGATGCGGGATCACGGCAAATCCGCCTTGACCAAACAGCCGCGGAAACCAGGACTTTGCCGACTTGTCGATGGTGACGCCAAAGACGGATTGGCCTGCCCGCCGGGCTTCCCGAACTGCCATCCTGGTGTCTTCGATGCCGTGCCGCCCCTCGTAGTGATCGAGATCGTTCGGCTTGCCGTCCGTGATCACCAGAAGAAGCTTTCGCTTGCGCGACTGCGCTGCCAGGTCGGCGGATACATGACGAATGGCTGCCCCGAGACGGGTGTAGAAGCCGGGACGCAGCGTTCCGATCCTCTGTTCGACAAGGGCACTCATCGGTTCATGGAACCCCTTGCAGGACTGCAGGTACACCCGCTGCCGTTTCAGGGATGAAAACGCAGTGATGGCGAAATCATCGCCGCAGGCGTTCAGACCCAAGGCCAAAGCTGTCAGGGCTTCCCGTTCGATATCGATCACGGCGCGTCCGGTGACGGCGCTCTCGGTCGAGCGGGAAACGTCGAGCAGGATGGAAACCGCGAGATCACGCGCTTCCGGACGGGTCTGCAGCCAGATTCGTTCCGAGCCGGTGCCGCCTGCAATCCGTTCGGCTTCAGAGCGCACGGCTGCATCAAGATCCAGTCCGTCGCCTTCCAGGTGTCCACGTGTTGTCACCCGGCCCGGGCGGAGGGCCTCGAACTGCTTCTTCACCGAGCGGATGCGCCGTTTGGCCTTCTCATCCATACCGGCAGATCCCTTTTCAGGATCCGCTTCCGCGGTGCTGGTCAGAACGCAGACGTGGTCTGCCAGATAGCGGCCGCTGCGCGTGTCCCATTCCGGGTAGAGATGCCGTCCGGACAGTCTTTCGCGGTCCACATCCTCCGGGGCGAGATCAAGATGCAGCTTCAGGCGGGTTGCCGGTGCCTTGGAGATTTGCCCAAGGCCGATCTCGTCCTGATCGTCTGCCGCTTTTTTGGCGCTGTCGTGGTCGTCGTCATCGACACGCCGATTGAGATTGAGAAACTCCGCCCAACTCAGAATGGCTTCAAACTTGTGGAGGATCAGGCTGTCCTTGCGTTCCGCCTGATCTGCCTTGCGTCTCCGGGCGCGCACGGTCTTGCCGGTCGCTTCCTCGGGTGGGCCGTCTGTCTCGCGGCTGTCGACTTCGTCTCCCGCTGAAAACACGACCTCTCTGAGATCCGGCCAAAGCGGCACAGGCCGGAAAGGGCGGTACCCGCGCGGGCAGTTATTTCCTCGAACGAATTCCGGTCAACCCGCTCCTGAAGTACCAGGACATCGCGGGGAGGAAGTGCGGGGTCTCCCAGCATTTGACGCACAAGCCTGTCGACCCTTGCTTCCATGTCCGGCAGCGGGGCCTGAGGTCTTGCTGCCAGCACCTGCTGGCAGAGTGCGCTGTAAAGATCCCGCAAGCCGGGAGCGTGTTCGAGCGTGTCCCGCACCATCGCGGAAATCGCCCTGAGCGCTTGAAGATCGGTGCGGAGCGGATCCGTTTCGGCGATATGGTTGGTGCATGGGCCGCAAGGCCGTCAGCCAGACATAGAGTGCTGCATTTGCCTCCCGCTGCGGGAACACCGCAAGACTGGCCGGCAATCTCAGGATTTCGCCGTCGAAGCTGGTCCGTGTCACGGTTTCGGCTTCCGTGCCGAGCCGCCTCAGAAATCCGAGGCGATGGCGGGAAACCTCCTGGGCGACCGGACGGAGCTCGACACTGTGAGCTCCGCCCAATCCCCGGAAAAGGACAGCAAGCCGCCCGCCGACCTCATCGAGGCCGACCGCGGCTCCATGATGCACCTCGGGTGCACCCAGGCGGCTTGCAAACGCGTGCCACAGTTTCCCGACAGTTTCCTCGGGTTCCCATGGCTCGATGTCGATCTTGCCCATCGGTCTGGCCTCACCCAAACACGGCCGTGACAAGATCAAGGAGCCCGCGTTTCACGTCTTCATCGTCGGTCAGCGGTTCGATCATTGCAGCTTCGATCGCCCGTCCGACTGGCATTCCCTGGGCAATCAGCGTTGCCGCATAGACGACCAGACGGGTCGACACGCCTTCTTCGAGATCCTGGCCTTTCAGTGCCCTTAGTTTCCCGGCCAGGCGCACCAGCGAGGCGGTCCTGTTGTGATCGAGGCCGCTTTCCTCGCAAACGACCTCTGTTTCCAGATCCGCCGGCGGGAAATCGAATTCAAGCGACAGGAACCGCTGGCGGGTGGATGGTTTCAGGGTCTTCAGGATGTTCTGGTAACCGGGGTTGTAGGATGCAACGAGCATGAAGCCGGGTGAGGCCATCAGCTCTTCTCCGGTTCTGTCGATCGGCAGGGTCCTGCGATCATCGGTGAGGGGATGAAGGACGACCGTTACATCCTTGCGCGCTTCCACAACCTCGTCGAGATAGCAGATTGCGCCTTCCCTGAGGCCCGTGTCAGCGGTCCGTCCACCCAGACGGTCTCGCCGCCTTTGAGAAGATACCGGCCGATCAGGTCGGCGGCGGCAAGGTCGTCATGACAGGCGACCGTGTAAAGCTTGCGGCCGAGCCTTGCCGCCATATGGGCGACGAACCGGGTCTTGCCGCAGCCGGTCGGTCCTTTCAGCAGAACCGGCAGGCGTTCCGGTGCGCGGCTTCGAAGACATCGCATTCGTCGCCTTGCGAGAGGTAGAAGGGGGCAGATGCCGCCCCTTTCCATGGAGAATGTAGCGTCCATATCCATCACTCCGCCGGGGCGCCGGCTGCTTCACCGGGCTGGATGACTTCGCGGCGTGGCATTGCAACTGCGTAGATGAACAGGATGGCGCCGAGGACGAAGGCAGCACCGGCCCCGAAGCGCATCCAGTAGAACACGGCCAGCTGGTCCTGAACGTCCATGTAGTATTCGCCCATGACACGCTGCAGGTGGGTTTGCACCGTTCCGGCGAACGTCAGCACGAAGGTCATGAAGGACATGCCACCGGCCATCAGCCAGAAGGACGCCATGTTGAGCACCTGGTTGTAGGGATCCCGGCCGCGCAGAAGCGGCATGGCGTAGGTGATGATCGCCAGGTTCAGGGAAACATAGGCGCCGAAGAAGGCCAGGTGTCCGTGGCAGCGGTGATCTGCGTGCCGTGGGTGTAGTAGTTCACGCCATGAAGGGTATGCAGGAAGCCCCAGACTCCGGCACCGAAGAAGGCAAGCGTTGCGCAACCGAGCGACCACAGCAGCGCGGCCTTGTTGGGGTGGTCCCGCCGACCTTTCCACACCATCACGAAGGCAAAGGCCATCATGGCGAAGAAGGGGATCACCTCCAGCGAGGAGAAGATCGAGCCGATCCACTGCCAGTATCCGGGTGTCCCGATCCAGTAGTAATGGTGGCCGGTGCCGAGGATGCCGGAGAACAGTGCGGCGGCAACGATGACGTAGAGCCATTTCTCGATGACTTCGCGGTCGACGCCGGTCAGCTTCAGCATCAGGTAGGCGAGGACCGAGGCCATGATCAGTTCCCAGACACCTTCGACCCACAGGTGCACGACGTTCCACCAGTACTGCTTGTCGAGCGAGAGGTTGCTTGGATTGTAGAAGCTGAACAGGAACAGGAGCGCCAGGCCCCACAGGCCCAGAAGCAGGATGTTGGTGATCGCGGTCTTCTTGCCCTTCAGCACTGTCATGGTGATGTTGAACAGGAAGATGAGGGCGGCAACAACGATGCCCACCTTGACCCATTTGGGCTGTTCGATGAACTCGCGGCCTTCCTTGCCCAGCAGCCAGTTGCCTTCAAACAGGTTGAAGACATAGGTGAGAACCACACCCAATGTGCCGACCACCAGAATGATAAGCTGCAGATAGGCCAGCTTGGTGGAATGGATTTCCCGTTCCGCTTCTTCCGGGATCAGGAAGTAGGCGGAGCCCATGAAGCCGAGCAGCAGCCAGACGATCAGGCTGTTTGTGTGCAGCATCCGCACGATGTTGAAGGGAAGCAGCTCCGACAGAAAGTTCGGCGCCACATAGATGTAGCCGGCGAGCAACCCGCCCAGAACCTGGACGGCGAACAGGCCGAGCGCCACGGCGAATACGCCAGCGCAACCTTTTGAGATTGGTATTTCATCTTGGGTTTCCTCAGCGTTCAAAATCAGCCGGCGTCGTTCGGCGGCCAGTCCTGGGCGTCGATCTTGTCTGTCCAGATCAGGAAGTTCGAGAGATCGCGGATCTCTTCGTCCGTCAGGTGGAACTGCGGCATCTGTCGGCGGCCTTCGATGCCGGAAGGCTGGGATTCCATCCAGCCCTTGAGGGTCTCGAATGCCAGGTCAGGATCGTCCAGCACACCCCAACGGGTCATCACGTTGCCGACTTCGGGGGCGAAATACGCACCCTCGCCGAGGATCGTGTGACAGTTGATGCAGGCCTTGTCCTCCCAGACCCGTTTGCCTGCGGCAACGCTTTCGGTCAGCGTTTCCGCATTCGTCGATGTGCTGGTGATGTAAAGGTGGCTGTGCGCCGACAGCCCCACAAAGATGATGATGAAAAAAGCGACCCGCCATAGAATATGTTTCGGGCCATGCTTTTGGTCATGACTTCGCGCATAGCGCGCTCCTTTCCCCGGAGTTGATCCTGCCGGGAGGGTGCCAGCGCGCAGCCGCATTTCCTTAACCAAAGTCAAGTGGACCGGAAAGCGGTGCCGAAGACAGTGAAATTCATTGCAATGGGATCGACGCGTTCGCCGATGTTGCGTGAAGTGCATGCTCCCCTGCGACAATTGTGTCGTTTTGCAGGCGGTAAACTCGTAATTATCTCAATAAAGACAAATGCTTATGACGATCGTGTCTTGCCGGTTTTCCCGCCGGACATGGCTGAACAAACCTGCCTGAAAATTTCAAGTTAACGAAAGTCAAGGAAGCAGACCCTGCCTGCGCGCACCGTCCGATTGCCTCACCAGTCGAACGGAGACTAATCATGATCTCGGCACGAGCCATTCGGAGAAATGCGCTGCTGATGAGTGTGGCTTTCACACTCGGATTGTCCGGGCAGTTTGAACATCGATCGATGTACAGTCGAACGGAGACTAATCATGATCTCGGCACGAGCCATTCGGAGAAATGCGCTGCTGATGAGTGTGGCTTTCACACTCGGATTGTCCGGGCAGTTTG
>LZQR01000068.1_pt1 | contig 27708 bp, 35 predicted proteins | sample 768601 | NCBI WGS metagenome assembly LZQR01 (sample SAMN05207299, study PRJNA324521) | oil field metagenome | isolation source: sample BH-FW-24 from oil reservoir | place: India: Bombay High | collected 2015-12-04
GCCAACACCTGGGCAAGCTGATGGCCGGCGACACCGTCACCTGGCAGGCCGACATTGAACCCAACACCGGCGTGGTCGTCGCGGCCGACCCACGCCATCAGGAACTCAGTCGCCCCGGTTTTCGCGGTCAAAAGCGCATGGTGGCCGCCAATATCGACCTCTTAGGCATTGTCACCCCCATCGAACCGGGCGTTCACCCGGACATGATCGACCGTTACCTGGTCACCGCCCATCAAATGCACTTGCCGGTGCTGATTCTGATTAATAAAATCGACTTGATGGCGTCCGATGAACACTGGGAAGCCATTGCCGAACTCTTACTTCCCTATGACGAATTGGGGCTGGATATTCTGCCGGTATCGGCTGAAAGCGGGGATGGCATCGAGGCATTAAGAACCTTGCTAACCGGCAAAAACAGTGTCTTTGTCGGCCCGTCCGGTGCGGGAAAATCGTCACTCATTAAAGCCCTGATTCCCGACATCGACATCAAAACCAGCGCCCTGTCGGAATCCACCGGACTGGGCAAACACACCACCACCAACAGCATTTTGTACCATCTACCGGAGGAAGCCGACGTCAACCCGGGGCACGCCGGAAACATCATCGACTCGCCCGGCGTGCGTCAATTCAGCCCGATGCCATGCGAATTGCACGAGCTGGAAGCCGCTTACCCGGATTTCGCGCCCTTTCTAGGCCAGTGCAAATTCAATAATTGCACCCATACCACCGAACCCAACTGTGCGATTCGCCAAGCGGTTGAAGACGGCGAACTGCACTATTCCCGCTACCAAAGCTTCCAGCGGTTACGTGAAGAGTTCGCTAACGAACCCCACTGAACGACCGGATCAAACACACCCATTGATTTCATCCCAAAAGCATCTTATCCATCGTTAAAAGATTTTATTCTTCTTGATATTGAAATTAACTCTCATTTCTTTAATATTGTTACCAATCTTAGTGACTAACGTATTAAGAATGGAATCGCAACATGGTCGAACTGGATAAAGTCTGCATTAATTTGGGTCAGCAAGCCTTGTTCAAGGAGTTCACCCTATCGTTTGCCGCCGGCGAAATCATCGGGCTATTGGGCCCGAGCGGTTGCGGCAAGACGACCCTATTGCGCTCTATTGCCGGTTTCACGCCAATCCAATCCGGCGTCATCACCGTCAACGACCGTTGTCTGGCGTGCGATGGCCAATCCTTGCCACCGGAAAAACGTAATATCAGCATGGTGTTCCAGGATCATGCCCTCTTTCCACACCTGACGGTTGCGGAAAACATCGCCTTCGGTCTGCGCGGTCAATCCAAAACCGAACAACGTCGTCGTGTCGACGAACTCTTGACCATGATTCACTTGAACGACTTGGCAAACCGTTACCCGCACGAAATCTCCGGCGGTCAACAACAGCGCGTGGCCTTGGCTCGCGCCTTGGCACCGAAGCCGGCATTGGTATTATTGGACGAACCTTTCTCCAACCTGGATCCGGCCTTGCGCCACCGTTTGGCGGAAGAAACCCGCCAGTGGTTGAAGCAGGAAAACACTCCGGCGTTATTGGTCACCCATGACGAGACCGATGCGCAAACCCTCTGCGACCACTACGGCACACTGACCGCATCCAAAATCCAATTCGCCAATCCCACGGCGGCCTAAGCGCCGCCGAGAAAACCGATACTTTTATACCAGGAGCGCCTTGTGAAAAAACGTTCATTGAAACACGCTTTCGCCACCACTTTATTCTCCATTGCCAGCTTGGCAATGCTCGGTACCTCTCAATTAGCCTATGCCGATGACGAACTGGTGGTGTATTCTTCTCGAAAAGAGCACTTGATCAAGCCACTGTTCGACCAGTTCACAAAGGAAACCGGCATTCCGGTGACCTTACAAACCGGTAAAGCCAACGCCTTGATTGAGCGCTTGAAAGCCGAAGGCGAGCGCACCCAAGCGGACATTTTCATGACCGTTGACGCCGGCAACCTGTGGTATGCCGCCCAACAAGGGTTATTCCAACCCATGAACGTCGATCGAATTCAAGCAAAAATCCCGGCCCACCTGAGAGACCCAGACAATCTATGGACCGGTCTATCGGTGCGCGCCAGAACCATCGTGTATCACTCCGAGCGCGTTCAACCCTCCGAACTGTCAAGCTACGAAGCTCTGGCAGACAACACCTGGCACGGAAAGCTGTGCCTTCGCACGTCGAAAAAGGTGTATAACAAATCACTGGTAGCGGCGATGATCGACCACGACGGCGCGACCAAAACCGAACAAGTTCTTACCGGCTGGGTAAGCAACTTGGCAGCGAAGCCACAGGCTAAAGACTCGCAAGTATTGAAGGCCATTGAAGCCGGTCAATGCGATGTCGGCATCGTCAACACTTACTACTACGGCCGCATGCAAGACAAGAACCCGCAAACAAAATCAAACTGTTCTGGGCCAACCAAAACAGTTACGGCACACACATCAATGTCTCCGGAGCCGGCATTCTAAAGCACGCCCAACACCGAGAAGCCGCTCAAAAACTGCTGAACTGGCTGACCTCCAGCACGGCGCAAAAACAATTCGGCGGTGCCAACAAAGAATACCCGGCCAACCCGAAATCCCGCTGGATCCGCAAGTCGCCAGCTGGGGCAGCTTTAAAGCCGACGACCTCAACCTGGCGATTGTCGGCAAACGCCAGGCCGAAGCCGTCAAACTGATGCAGAAAGCCAATTATAAATAACCGGACAACCGTAACCGTTCTCCTAAGACATTCAGCCCTTTTTAAAGGGCTTTTTTTTGTAAAAACGCCCAGGCCTGCTCTTGAAGATGTCATCACCACGGTGACCCGATTACCTGAAAATCATAGGATTCCAAGCTGTAACGGATTAAAATAACGACTTTCGGCACGGATGCCGGTAACCGGATGGCCTAGCACTCCATGACAAACACCTGACAACGATGAAAAGGTCGGCTTTGAAACCCTTTACCCTGTTTTCCAAACTGGCACTCTGGGCGTTGATACTGCTCATATCCCTGCCCATACTGAGCCTGGGCTTTTCCTGGCACCGTATTGACAGCGGGCTCTGGCAACACCTGTCGGACAACCTGCTACTCGAGCTGCTTGGAAACACTTTCCAATTATTGTTGGGCGTAGCATCGGCACCGGCGTGCTTGGCATCAGTCTCGCCTGGCTGGTGACCCGGTGTGAATTTCCCGGGCGCCGCTGGTTTGAGTGGCTACTCTTCCTGCCGTTCGCCGTGCCGCTTACGTGCTGGCGTTTGTGTTTTTAGGAGTGTTCGACTACGCCGGTCCGGTACAATCCTTTTTCCGTGACACGCTCAATATGCAAGGTGGTCTCGACATCCGCGAAGGTGTCCGGGGCGTAGCATCATTCATGAGTTTGGTGTTCTATCCCTATGTCTATCTGTTGACCCGAAGCGCCTTTCTGGCTCAACCGCCCAACTACACCGAAGCGGCCCGCAGCCTCGGTGACTCCCCGTTTCGCGCCTTTTGGCGTGTTTCACTGCCGCTGGCACGCCCCGCCGTCATTGCCGGGTTGTCGCTCGCACTGATGGAAGTCCTAGCCGACTTTGGCACCGTCGCCATTTTCAACTACGACACCTTCACCACAGCAATCTACTCCAGTTGGGTGGATTATCGCTCATTGGAAACCGCCGCTCAGTTGTCAACGCTGCTCCTCATCATTGCCGCGACGCTGATTGCATTGGAACACTACCAACGCGGCAAACGTGCATTTCACAGTGGCTTGCCAAGGCAGCAAACCCGCTACCGCCTGCACGGTGTCAAAGCCATTGCAACCTGGGGCTACCTGTCGGGCGTGTTGTTGCTCGCCTTCGGCCTACCGCTGATACAACTCTCCCTGTGGGCCTACCAATCCTTTACCGGCTGGGACCCTCGCCTCAGCGAATGGATCGGAAACAGTTTAATCCTGGCAGTCTTCTCCGCGTTGCTGACAGTGTTGATTGCCTTGATTCTCAATGCCGTTATTCACAACCATCCGTTGAGCCGCCTGCAAACTTTCGGCATCCGCTTCACAACGTTAGGCTACGCTTTGCCCGGTTCAGTACTGGCCGTCGGTGTCATGTTGTTCCTGTTTGAAGTGGACGGCCTGCTCGATGGTGGTTTGTGGTTCAGCAGCGGCCTGTTTGCACTGGTCATCGCCTATATGGTGCGCTTTATGGCTGTGGCCTTCGGCCCGGTGGAAAGCAGTTTCAAAACCATCAAACCGTCCATCAGCGAAGCGGCACGGAACTTGGGAGCTTCTCCGCTTGAATTGTTCAAACGTATCTACTGGCCTTTACTGACCCCAGGCCTATTAACGGCGTTGTTTTGGTGACGCTGGACATTCTCAAAGAGTTACCGGCCACCTATCTATTGCGCCCGTTCGGATGGGACACTTTGGCGGTGCGGACCTTTGAACTCAGTACGGAAGGTTTATATGAAGCGGCCGCGTTACCGGCCTTGGTATTGATGGTCATCGGCCTGGCAGGCCTGGTCATTATTGAAGTATTGCGAGCGCGGGCCGAAAAACGCCGCCCCATATCACACTAAAGACAATTGACGTCACTGGTTGGACACAAACCACACGGAAATCATATAGAAAAATGCCGTGCCGCCCAGAATCGTAACCACCCAGAACAGAAACACCCACCCAAGGTGAAACGGCTTACCGGCCAGCTTCAATAGGTACCAACTGGCAATCGTCAATACAATAATGAACAACCAGACTTTTATAATCATATCGGACGTCTCCGCTTTGCTTTCAATGGTATAAGGTTATACCATAATCGGAGTTTTAATCGTCCGTTTTCCACCGAATCAGGCGATGCTGAAGTTGAAAAAGTCACCGTTCATAAAAGCTTAAACAAACCTTCATCCATACTTCTCAACACTTGTCAAAAAACGCCAACAAGGCTCCATACATTGGCGCTCTTTCAAGCTTCCTTCAGGTTTTAGGCTTGACTAATGTTATGAATTCGTTTGTAATTGCACCCAGGGTAAAACCCGACTTTTTTTATCGTGCTTAGGAGAGTACAAAAATGAAAAAATTACTACTTGCATTATCTGCAACTTCTTTGATTGCTTTCGGTTCTGCTGCCAACGCAGCAGGTGACGCTACAGCTGGTCAAGCCGCTTACTCTACTTGTGTAGGTTGTCACGGTGCAGCTGGTGAAGGTGGTGTTGGACCAAAACTAGCTGGTCAACCTGCCGCTGACATCGTTGCTAAACTACACAAATACAAAGCCGGTGAGCAAGTTGGTCCGATGACTTCCATGATGGCGCCAATGGCAGCTGGTCTTTCTGACGCTGACATTGAAAACATCGCGGCTTACGTCCAAACACTTTAATTACCCTCGCTACTTAAAGTCGAAAAAGCCGCTTCCATGCGGCTTTTTTTGTTTGTGCATTTTGTGCGACCGACCCGACCGGCATCCCGTCTTTCTTGACCTGACTGCCGGAATCGTTTTTAATAAGCGCATCCAAAAACAATCAAAGCGAGTTAAAGCTATGAAAAAACTATTTTTAATCGCCTTCTCCAGCGGCCTATTGTTCAGCCAAGCAACGTTTGCCGCCGACATGCCGGCTAAAGCGAAAACCTGTGTCGGCTGTCACGGTGTCGACGGAAACAGCGTTGTCCCAAATTTTCCGAAATTGGCCGGACAACACGCCCAGTACCTTGAAAAGGCGCTGAAGGACTTTAGAGATGGTTTCCGCAAGGACGCGACCATGCAAGCTTTCGCGAAAAACCTGAGCGACAAGGAAATCAAAGAACTGGCGGACTATTACGCTTCTCAAAAAGCCAAGTAAGCCATTCTCGACGTTTCCGCCTCCCGTTCTTCTCTCCTTATAACTCGGACGGAAACCGGCAAACACCGGTCGCTTGCAAAAAGCGACTGGACACAAAACGATAACACACTGAAATTGTTTGAGTTCTCTCTACAATTTAAACCAAATCTTTTATAATTTCTCTTTTGAATGTAAGGCTTTGAAAACCCGATGAGCAACAAATCCAAATCTCTTGCCAAAGATAAGATCAAAATCCTTCTACTGGAAGGCCCACACCAAACCGCCACTGACGTATTCAATGAAAACGGCTACTACAACATCGAATACCACAAAGGGTCTCTCTCCGGTGACGAATTGAAAGCCAAAATCGCCGATGTACATTTCATCGGTATCCGCTCCCGCACCAACTTGACGGCCGATGTTCTGGACGCCGCCAAGAAACTGGTCGGCATCGGCTGCTTCTGCATCGGTACCAACCAGGTGGATTTGCGCGCGGCCATGATGAAAGGCATTCCGGTTTTCAACGCGCCTTTCTCCAATACCCGCTCAGTTGCCGAATTGGTATTGGGCGAACTTTTGTTGCTGTCACGAGACATTCCGGCGAAAAACGCCAAGGTTCACCGTGGTGAATGGGACAAATCCGCCGCCGGTTCAGTGGAAGTCCGTGGTAAAACCCTGGGCATCATCGGATACGGTCACATCGGTACGCAATTGAGCATCATGGCGGAAAGCATCGGGATGCGTGTCAACTTCTACGACATCGAAACCAAACTGCCTTTGAGCAATGCGCGCCAAGTGAAATCACTGGATGACCTGCTACAGATGTCGGACGTCATATCACTGCACGTTCCGGAAACCGATGAAACCAAGAACATGATGGGCGCGGCCGAATTCGCCAAAATGAAAAAAGGCGCGATTTTCATCAACGCAGCTCGCGGTACCGTTGTCGATATCGACGCTTTGGCTGACGCCATCAAATCCGGACACCTGGCCGGTGCCGCCATTGACGTTTTCCCACAGGAGCCGAAATCCAACAACGAAGAATTCGTCTCCCCTTTGCGAGGCCTCGACAATGTGATTCTGACGCCGCACATCGGCGGCAGCACGGAAGAAGCCCAGGAAAATATCGGTCAGGAAGTGGCCACCAAATTGGTTCGTTACTCCGACACCGGCACCACGTTATCGGCGAAGAACTTCCCGGAAGTCTCCTTACCGGAACACAAAAACCGCAGCCGCTTGTTGCATATTCACCGAAACCAGCCGGGCATCATGACGCAAATCAACGAATCGTTCGGCCAGCACAACATCAACATCGCGGCGCAATACTTACAGACCAATTCCGAAATTGGTTATGTGGTCATCGACTTGGATTCCAAAGACCGTGAAACCGGCCTGAAGGAACTGAAAGCCATTGATGGCACCATCCGTACCCGCGTGATACACGGTTAAATGCCTTGCCTTTCCGGCTTTTCAAAGCGGGAAAGGCACTCCAACCTTCCAGGGTTCGCCCCACCTCTCAAACGCTAAAAATCCTGCAATATCAAACCGAATCCATTAAAATAAACCGCCTCCTAACGATTCTTTTCCCGTTTTTTGCAAGGTTATTTCATGATTTCGACTGATGCTTCCGTTTTTGAAATTTTTCCCGAAGAGTTCATCTATCCAACGGATACCGATGCCCTTCGTCAACGCATCCAAACCGCCTTGCAAAAAAAGCAGTCCATCACCATGCGTGCCGGCGGAACGTCCTTGGGCGGCCAAGCCATCGGTTCCGGTTTATTGGTGGATATTTCCAAACACCTGACCCGCATTTTGGATTACCGCCCGGAGCTGAAAGAAATCGACGTCGAACCCGGCGTCATTCAGGATGACCTGAACGCCTTCGTCAAGCAGGATAACCTGCGTTTTGCACCGGACACCTCCACCTCAAATCGCGCCATGATCGGCGGCATGATCGGCAACAACTCTTGCGGTTCCTATTCGGTGTATTACGGCACCACCCGCGATCACGTCAAAGCGGTGGAAATGATTCTCGCCGACGGATCACAGGTACGTTTCGACGATCTAAGTGCCGAACAACTGCACGACAAACTGAACCTGCAATCGCTGGAAGGCGAAATTTACCGCACGGTCATCGACCTGCTGGAAAAACACGGTCCGGAAATCGTCGAACACTTCCCGGACCCGTCGATTGTACGCCGCACCACTGGCTATGCCTTGGACGTACTTTACACCGATTATCAGCCTTCAATCCGGACGGCAAACCGTTCAACCTAGCACCGTTGATTTGCGGCAGTGAAGGCACCTTAGGCGTGATCACTCAGGCCACCTTGAACCTGGTGGATTTGCCGACGCACCGCCAACTGTTTTGCGCCCATTTCGATTCGGTGTCCACCGCCATGAAAGCCGTACCGGAATACCTGCAATACGACCCGGCCGCAATTGAAATCATCGACAAAGCCACCCTAGACGGCACCAAAAACAATGTCGAACAAACCCACAACCGTTTCTGGGTGAAAGAAGACCCCGAAGCGGTTCTGGTGGTGGAATTATTTGATGAAGACGCCGACCGTTTACAAGAACGCCTAAAAAGTGGCCAGGCCTGGATGCTGGCGCAAGGCGCCTATGCCTGCCCGATTATCGAACCGCAAGACAGCGGCAAAGTCTGGAACCTGCGCAAAGCCGGCCTAGGCCTTTTGATGGGGAAACCGACGCGCCAGAAAGCCGTCGCGGTGATTGAAGATGCCGCCATCCCCGTCAAAGCCTTACCGGATTTTTATCAAGATACCCAACAGTTGATGAGCGAACTGGGCATCGGCTGCGTCTACTACGGTCACGCCTCGGTCGGCTTGATTCACGTCCGCCCGGAGATGGACCTTGCCACCGAAGAAGGTCGTCGTACCTTCCAGACGGTTGCGGAACGCAGTTCACAACTGGTTAAAAAATACCGCGGTGCGATTTCTGGAGAACACGGCGACGGCCGTATTCGCGCGCCCTTCATCAAAGAACAGGTCGGCGAAGCGGTCTACAGCTATCTGGTGCAACTCAAGCGCGCATTTGATCCGGAAAACCTGTTCAATCCGGGCGTGATTATCGGCGATGCACCGATTACCGCCAACTTGCGCGCCGACCGCCAACCCAAACAATTGCTCAACCCGGGTTACGATTGGTCAAAAGACCTGTCGTTGATGGATGCCGTGGAAAAATGTAACGGAGCCGGCGCTTGCCGTAAATCCGCTGGCAGCGGCACCATGTGTCCGTCTTACCAGGCGACTCGTGAAGAAAATTATTCAACTCGCGGTCGCAGCAACTTATTGCGCCACGCCCTGACCGAGCCAAACCCGGTCAAAGCCTTGAACCAGGACGAGTTACAAGACGCCCTATCCTTGTGCCTGGCTGTAAAGCCTGTAAAACCGAATGCCCGGCGAGTGTCGACATGGCGCGTTTGAAATCGGAAGTGCTGTATCAAATCAATCGCTTTTCCTTGAGCAAACTATCGATTAAATTCTACGGTGAACTCATGCGTCTGGGCGCGATTTTCCCAGCCATCTACAATTGGACGCAAAACTTGTCCCTGGTGAAAAAAGTCATGGGCGTCGATGTGCGCCGCACGCTGCCGAAGCTGGAAAAACAGTCGTTGTCCGCTTGGTGGAAACAACACTCGAAAATAGCCCCGAAGCGCCGCAAAACACCCATCACACCATTTGGGTATTGGCGGACCTATACATCCAGTACCAGGAACCCAAAATCGGCCAGTCCGCCATCCAAACGCTTCAAAAGCTGGGCTTTGATGTCAAACCGGTGTTTTTAAAATCATCCCCGCGTGCGTTGCTGAGCCAAGGCCTGCTCAAGGAAGCCAAACAGGCATTGACCGGCATCCAGCAACAATTAAAGGACGTGACCGAATCCGATTACATTGTCGGCATCGAACCGTCGGACACGCTGGTCTGGCGCGACGAAGCCAAAGACTTGATTGCCCCAAACGACCAGGCCTGGGCGTTTTCGTCGGTGTTATTGTTTGAGGAATTGATGCTGAAACTCCACGCGCAAATGGACTTGAACCTCGGACCGGTCCCCCGCACCGCCTGGCTACACGTGCATTGCCATCAAAAATCCCTGGCACAAGCTCAGGAAGCCGTGAAAGCCTTGAATCTGATTCCGGAGCTACAGATTCAATACATCAACTCCGGTTGCTGCGGCATGTCTGGGGAATTCGGTTATAAGAATTACGACGTCTCGTTGAAAATCGCCAATCAAACGCTATTGCCGACCTTGGAAAAATCGAAAGACGACGATCTGGTAATTGCCACCGGTACCAGCTGCCGCCACCAGTTGAAGACTTCGCCGACAAACACGCGTTGCACCCGGCGGAAATCTTCCATCAAGCGGTGTGCAACCGACCCTAAACGCAAAAACCCGCAAAGGCGGGTTTTTTATTCGACCATCTCAGAGAACAACTGAGCCGGTTTGATGTTCCATCCCCAGCTAATGGGTCCGGCGTTTCTGCTGTGGCTTTTTCTTCTTTTTACGTTTCAGGTAAGCATTCTCCGCCTGAGATTCCGACTTGCCGCGACGATGCGTGAAATTGGATTTACGATTTTCATAAGGATTCGCCGTCACTTTGTATTCAATCATAACCGGTGTGCCCACCCATTTAAACGCTTTACGGAACACGTTCATCAAATACTTGGTGTAGGCCTGAGGCAGCTTATCCACCTGCGTACCGTGGATAATGACACGAGGCGGATTCAGCCCGCCCAAATGCGCATAACGCAACTTCACGCGACGCCCACCAATCAATGGCGGCTGATGGTCTAACACCGCTTGCGTCAACACGCGGTTCAAGTCCGAAGTGGAGACCTGCTTCATGGCGGCTCGATAAACGGCGCCAATGGTTTTGAACAGGTCGCCGACACCCGTGCCATGTAACGCGGAAATCAAATGCTTTTTGGCATAGTCGACGAAATGCAGTTTGTATTCCAATTCATGCTTAATCTTATCGCGCTGTTCTTGCGACAGGTTATCCCATTTATTGATGGCGAGAATCAAACCGCGCCCCGACTCCAGAGCCAGCCCCAATAGCGTCAAGTCCTGGTCGGTAATACCTTCGGAACCGTCAATGACCAACACCACCACATTGGAAGACTCCATGGCTTCAATGGCTTTGACGATACTGAACTTTTCGATTTTTTCTTTGATGTTCTTACGGCGACGCACCCCGGCGGTGTCGATTAAGGTATAGAGCTGTTCCGGCCCGTTCAAAGGGAACATAAATGCTGTCACGCGTGGTGCCCGGCATATCGAACGCCACTACACGCTCTTCGCCGATCATGCGATTGATGAGCGTGGACTTGCCCACATTCGGACGTCCGATCACCGCGACACGAATGCCGGGATGTTTGTCCAAATCCAGCTCGTCTTCGTCTTCTTCGTCACGACCGACTTCGGCCAAAACGGCTTCCATCACTTCATTCACGTTATCGCCATGCGCGGACGAAATCACAAAAGGGTCGCCCAAGCCCATCTGATAAAAGTCGCTGGCCATCATGGTTTTATCGTGACCTTCGGCTTTGTTCACCAGCAGATAAACCGGCTTATCGAAATGGCGGATGTATCCGGCAATGGTTTCGTCGGCGGGAATAAGTCCCGAACGACCGTCGACCAGAAACAGAACCGCATCCGCCTCGGAAATCGCCGTCTGAACCTGACCGGCCATCAACGGATCGACGCCTTCCTGCTCGCCGCTCAGACCACCGGTGTCCACGACAATATAGGGCTTGCCGCCCACTCGACCTGTGCCGTATTGACGATCTCGAGTCAAGCCCGGATAATCGGCCACAATGGCATCACGCGATCGCGTCAAACGGTTGAATAGGGTCGATTTTCCGACATTCGGGCGCCCAACCAGCGCAATGACCGTTTTACTCACGGTGTATCCTTTTGTTCGATGATGCCCAGTGGGTCTTCCGGATGATTGAACTCATACCAGTCGGAAGGTTGAATGGTGTAGGCGGTATTGAAGCCGTCGTTATCCTGAACGTAAATCCGCTTTCCAGCCACGTTCACTCGGACAATACGATCACTGGTGCCGTATTCGCTGCCCACTTCGACGCGCGCGACTGCCGTGCCGTCGATTTTGTCAATCCAATGAATGTAACCGAGGTCGTCGGCCAATAAAATCTGGTTCGTGCCATAGAAAACCGGGTCGGCCAACTGACGATATTTAAAACGATCCTGCTTCCACAGCTGCGTGCCGTTCACATAGTCAATCGCATAGACGATGTCGTCCTCATCCACGATGTAAAGCGCCTGTTGGTCAATCAAAAATCACGGAAACCGGAAATGTCTTTGGCCCAATACAAATTGCCGTTTTCCGGATTCAACGCCACCAACTTACCTTGATAGCCCAGAACGAACAGACGCCCGCCTTTCATAATCAAAGCCGCTTGAATGTCGACCATACGCTCCAAGTCGGTCCGGCCTTTCGGAATGATCACCTGCACCTGCCAGCGCCGCTCGCCGGTCGCCGCATCCAAAGCCTCGACTTTGCCGCTTTCCCACCCGACATACAAAGTGCCCTCGTCGTAGGTAACGGGCGCGATGCCGCGCAGTGACAAGTTCGGTAATTGGTGTTCGACCACCCAGTTAATTTTGCCGGACGTGGCATTGACGGAATACAATTTCCCGTCCACCGTGCGGACATAAGCTTGCCCCTCCACAACGATGGCACGGCTCAAAACTTCGCTCGAAACCGGCGTTTGCCAAACGATGTGTCCGTCTTTCTGCGACAACGCCATCACATGCGCCTTGGAAGTGCCGATAATCAATAAATCGTCATAAAGCGTCGGCCCCGACACCACCGGTTCGTTCAGTTTCTTCTGCCAAACGACCTGATCGGTCCACCGCCCTTGCGGTTGAGTTAAAGCCTTGGTGATGTTTCCTGACGGCACACCGAAATAAATCGTGTCTTCCCCCTTGGCGAAATACAGACCTTCACTGTCGGAATATTTGAATCCGTCCACCTGAAGCTGCCAATCCTTATGCGCTTGATAAGGCGAAGACATTTCAATCAAAGGGGCCGGAACCCGAACCACCTTCGGTGAGGAGCATGCCACCAATTGGGTCGCCAGCACAGCGGCCACCCCAACTTAACCAATCCATTCTCACGTAACTTCTCTAACCTCTCGTTAACCGGCCAAATCGTCCAGTTTCAGTCTGGCCAGATTATGCAACCCCTGTGGCGCGTCATTGTTGTCCAATACTTTCTGCAACGCGGTTTTGGCCTGCTCAATCTCGCCTTCCGCTAACGCCAATTCAGCCGCTTGGAAATCGTAGTTTCCTTTCTCAGCCGGGCTCAAAGAATCCGTCGCAACCGTGCTCAAGGTGGTTTGCGCCGCAGCAAATTCTTTTTTCTGAATGAACAATTCCACCAAACGCAATTGGGCAATGAATTGAATCGCTTGCCCCGGGGCGTTCTCAACCACCCAGTTATAGTTTTCAACCGCCTTGTCCATATTGCCTTCTTCGAAATAGTGTTTGGCAATCATTAAGGCCACACCCGAGGAGTAAGGACTGCTCGGCTGTTCTTCCATCAGTTTCAAACCATCACGTAACACATCCCCCAAAGCGCCTTGCTGCTGCTTGGATTGCATCACCTCAAAAACGGCCGATGCGTTCATGGATTCCGCTAATTTGGCATTGCTCCAATAAGTCCAGCCGGTCCAGGCCAGTACGATGACCAAAATACCGGACAACAACTGGGTACCATTCTGTTTCCACCAGCTTTTCAGTGCAGCGACTTGTTCTTCATCTGTTTCGTAACGACTCATAATTTCATCCTAATTGAGGCTAAACGGTGTTAATTGTAATCAATATTTCAATTCGATTTATTGAAAGAGAGCTTTGCACGAGATGGATTCACGGCTAAAAATGGCTAAAGATCTTCCTGAATGTCGTTGAAAAACTCGTTAATAGCCAGCTATTAGCTTCGTTTTCCGCCTAATTCAGAAAAATTTTATCTCATTTTTTACTCGCGCCCCACTCATGCAAAGCTCTCTGAAAGACTTCGGACAAATGTGGCAGTAAGTCGGACCAGTCCATCAAGGCTTGCTCGCGATCTTCTCGCAAATATTTCACGGCGATTTTCTGCTGTCGCACTTCGTCTTCGCCCAACACCAGCGCCACGCGTGCGCCGGATTTATCGGCTTTCTTGAACTGACTTTTGAAGCTGCCGCCCCCGCAGTTCATCTGCACCGTCAATTCAGGCAGATAATCACGGATTTGCTCGGAAATCACCAGGCCTGGGCGTTTTGCCGCTTCACCGGCCAACACCAGATAGACATCCGGTGCCGCCTTGTGTTCGACCAAATTTTTATCGATCAGCAACGCCATCAGACGTTCGATGCCCATGGCAAACCGACCGCCGGTGTCGGCTTACCGCCAATCTGCTCGACCAAACCGTCATAGCGTCCACCGGCACACACGGTGCCTTGAGCACCCAGTTCCGTCGTGACCCATTCGAATACGGTTCGGTTGTAGTAATCCAACCCGCGCACCAGATTCGGGTTTTCCGTATACGGAATCCCCACATCATCCAGATAAACTTTCAGCTCATCGTAATGCTGTTTCGATTCGGCATCCAAGTGATCGATTAATTTCGGTGCACCGTCAACCACGGCTTTCATATCAGGGTTTTTGGTATCCAGAATCCGCAACGGATTGCTTTCCAAACGACGCAGACTGTCTTCATCCAGTTCCGATTTATGCGCTTCCAAATACTCGACCAGCAAATCGCGGTAGGCCTGACGTGCTTCCTGACTTCCCAAGGAGTTGATTTGCAGCTCCAGATTTTCCAACCCCAAACGTTCCCAAAGACGAGCCGACAACACGATCAATTCGGCATCGATATCGACCGAATCCAGCCCGAAAACTTCCACTCCAAATTGGTGAAACTGACGATAACGGCCTTTCTGCGGGCGCTCGTAACGGAACATCGGACCCGTGTAATACAGTTTTTGAATTTGGTTGTGCGCCAAACCGTTTTGAATCACGGCGCGGACACAACCGGCTGTGCCTTCCGGACGCAAGGTCAGGCTATCGCCATTGCGGTCGTCGAAAGTATACATTTCTTTTTCGACAATATCGGTCACTTCCCCGATGGAGCGCGCGAATAATTCGGTCTTTTCCACCAACGGCAGTCGAATGGAAGCAAAACCGTACTGATTCAAAACCGATTGCGCTGTATTGACCAGGTAATCAAACGCTTCCGCCTGTTCGCCGTACAAGTCGTTCATGCCGCGAATAGCCGTAATTTGTTTTGACATAGCTGAATTCTTTCTCTTAATTTAGTGGGTAATCGAAACGTTAAACATTGAGGGTGATGAGCAACGCAACAATTGCAATGATCAACAGCACGGTAATGATGCGCATGGCGGCGATGGATAGCAATGGCTTGGCCGTTTGCTCTTCCAAATCGACCGATTGCAGGCTGGAACCGATTTGAATGGCTTCCGGAAACAGATGTTCATACTCCACCAAATCCACGTTCATCAATTCGGCGTAATTACGAATATAACCGCGTTGAAACGGGTCCAACGTCTGCAAATCGAACCCGTCGCTTTCGAAGTGTTCGATATGCTGTTTGGCGATTTTCAATTGTTCGGCCACATCACCGACCGACAAAGCTTTTTGTTCACGCGCCGCCAGCAGCTTTTGCCCAAGCTCGCGGGACAACAATCCGTCGTGTGCTACCTTTTCTTCTTCCATTTCCGGGCTAGCCATGTAATCTATCCAAGTTAACGGTTTGCAAAGTACGTTTGGTGCGGTCTTTCACCTTACCGGCCAATTGGCCGCAGGCCGCGTCGATGTCATCGCCACGCGTCCGCCGCACCGTGCAATTGACGCCGGCTTTCATTAACGCATCTTGAAAGCGGTGTACCGCGTTGTTGGACGAGCGCTTGTAAGGTGCATTCGGAAAAGGGTTGAACGGAATCAGGTTCACTTTACACGGCAAATCGCCCAACAATTCAATCAACTGACGAGCATGTTCCGGACGATCATTCACCTGATCCAACATAACATACTCAACCGTCACATGCTTTTACTGTGACCGCCTTCCACGAAGCGGTGCAAGGCCGGCATCAACACTTCCAACGGATACTTTTGGTTAATCGGCACCAACTCGTCCCGCAACGCATTGTTCGGGGCGTGCAATGAAATGGCCAAGCTGACGTCGACGGAGGATTTAATTTTATCGATGGCCGGCACCACTCCGGCCGTACTGATGGTCACGCGGCGTTTCGACAAGCCATAGGCATTGTCGTCCATCAGAATGCGCGCCGCGGGAAAGGTGTGCGTCACATTCAGCAACGGCTCCCCCATCCCCATAAACACCACATTGGAAATGACGCGTTCTTCTTTCGGCTTGCAGCCCAGCGCCTTGTTGGCAACCCACATTTGCGCAATGATTTCCCAGTTTTCCAAGTTACGGTTAAACCCTTGCTGACCAGTGGAACAAAAGCTGCACTCCAACGCACAGCCGACCTGAGATGAAATACACAAGGTACCGCGTGTTTTTCCGGGATGAATACGGTTTCCACACTGTTGTGGTTGTCCACTTCAAGCAACCACTTGATCGTGCCATCCTCCGAGCGTTGCTCGGAAACGATTTTCGGGGTACGGATCACGGCTTTTTGTTTCAGTTTTTCGCGCAAGGCTTTGCTGAGGTTGGTCATCTCATCGAAATCACTGACACCGAACTGATGAATCCATTTCATCACCTGCGCAGCACGAAACGGCTTCTCCCCAATCTGAGTGAAGAATTCCGCTAGGCCTGCCATATCCATGCCCAGCAAGTCGGTTTTATGATCGACCTGTTCCGTTGCTTGCAAATCCGTTTGAGTCATAATCGGCCTATCAATTGCCTGAAAAAATTTCAATTTCGCTGAAAAAGTAACTGATTTCACGCGCCGCGCTTGCCGGCGAATCGGAACCGTGTACCGAATTTTGCTGCATCGACACGGCAAAAATCTTTACGGATGGTGCCGGCATCCGCTTTCTCAGGATCCGTCGTCCCCATCACCTGGCGATTTTTCGCGATGGCGTCTTCGCCTTCCAGTACTTGCACAATAATCGGCCCGGCGGTCATATTGTTGACCAGCGTTTCGTAGAAAGGCTTGCCTTCATGCTCGGCGTAAAACCCTTCCGCTTCTCCGCGTGTCAGGAATACCATTTTCGACGCCACCACTTTCAAGCCATTTTGTTCCAAACGACTTAAAATTTCACCAATCAAATTACGCTTCACCGCATCCGGTTTAATAATCGAAAACGTCCTTTCCAGCATGTCACTCACTACCCAATATTTTAGAATTAGCTTATTTTAACAATCTCATAAAAACATTGCAGAAAAAAGGTTTTTAAAATCAGCGAAAAGCCCTTTATCGAAAAAAAAAAAAAAAAGCCCCGGGATTCCGAGGCCTTTTCTGATGTTGTCGAAAGAGTTATTTAAACGCTGAACGATTCTCCGCAGCCGCAAGAATCTTTCACGTTCGGATTATTAAATTCAAACCCTTCGTTCAGGAGACTTTCCTTGACGTAATCCAACTCCATTCCGTCAATTTGTTCCAAACTTTTTTTCGGCACCACAACCTGAACCCCAAAGCTTTCATAAACATTGTCGCCTTCGGTAATTTCGTCCGCATAATCCACCACATAAGCAAACCCGGTGCACCCGCTGACTTTGGTCGAAACCTTCAAGCCAATGCCGTGCCCGCGTTTATCCAACATGGTTTTAACGCGTTGTGCAGCCGCTTCTGTCAATGTCACTGCCATAATTACTCCATTTCCGCTTACGCTAATTGCACTTCTTTCGCGACGGAACGCCCGTCGATAATTTGCTGCAACGTCACGCCACTGAGGAAACCTTGAATCATATCACTTAAATCCGCCCAAAGCTCGTGCGACAAGCATTGCATGCCGTTCTGACAATTCGATTGCCCACGGCAGCGTCTCGGTTCCAAATCCTCATTCACAGCGGAAATCACCTGACTGACGGTGATTTCACCCGCATCACGACTCAAGCGGTAACCGCCGCCCGGCCCTCTGGCACTCAAAACCAAGTCCGCTTTTTTCAGTTTGGCGAAAATTTGCTCCAAATAGGAAAGCGAAATATCCTGTCGCTCGGAAATCATCGCCAAGGTAATCGGACCTTTGGACTGATTCAAGGCGATATCCAGCATGGCGGTTACTGCATATCGTCCTTTTGACGTGAGTTTCATAACTGTCAACCCTTCTGCAAATGCTTGGTGGCCAACCTTTCTTCGCTCAAATGCGAATGAAACCGCCACTCAATTGTTAATCAATTGTAACATTCTACAATAACCTAGCGAACAACTCAAGAATTAGTCCAATTTCAAGCATTTATTCAAGGTTCTATTTGGGTGCTTCGCCCGTTTCATGCGGCTTTACATGCGCTCGCTGCTCCGGATCATCCGGCTCCAATACCGCATCATCCAGACTCGGCAAATCCACATGCGTGTCCGCCCCACCCAATTTTTGAACCTGTTCGTTCAAGCGCTCCAGTTGCTCGTCCTGACTTTGCACATGATCCAGCAAACTGTAATGGCCTTCTCCACCGGATCTTCGACGTCCTGACCCACACCATAAGCATCGAACCCGATTTTCTGCGCCATTTTCTGGCGGCGTTTTTCCTTCGCGCTCAGATTGGTCTCCACCACACGTCCGGGAATCCCGACCACTGTCCGATTATTCGGCACGGATTTAATCACCACGGCATTGGAACCGATACGGGCATCGTCGCCAATTTCGATTGGCCCCAGCACTTTCGCACCGGCACCGACCACCACACGATTCCCCAACGTTGGATGACGCTTGCCTTCATTCCAGCTGGTGCCTCCCAGAGTCACACCATGATACAAAGTACAGTCATCCCCGATTTCAGCGGTTTCCCCGATGACCACTCCCATGCCGTGATCGATAAAGAAACGGTTGCCGATTTTCGCCGCCGGGTGGATTTCAATGCCGGTAAACCAACGCGCCAAACCGGAGATGAAACGCGCCAGCCACTTCAACCCCAAGCCCCACAACCAATGCGATAGTCGATACCACAGAACCGCATGCAGCCCTGGATAGGTGGTTAGGACTTCAAAGCTGTTCCGTGCCGCCGGGTCTCGGTCAAATACGGATTGAATGTCGTCTCTGATTCGTTTGAACATGCCGTTTCCTTAAATGGGTAAGCGTCAAAAAACGTAAAACTAATGAACGGTATTTTAATCCCGATCCTGAGTCAGGGTTTTTAATTGATTCGACTGGCGCTGCGCCGCGGTCAAGATGCCTCGTAAAATATCGATTTCCTTGACATCCAATTGACTGCGATTGAACAATCGACGCATACGACGCATGAAGCGAGCATTTTTGGACGGGTCCAAAAACGCGATGTCCTGCAACGCCTGATACAGATGATCGTAAAACCCTTCCAACTGTTCGGCACTCGCCAACTGGTGCCGATATCCTTCGGCCTGATGCACGCTCTTGATATCGGTCGCCATCAGAAACTCATAAACGAACACCTGCACCGCCGCCGCGATATTCAGCGAGCTGTACGTCGGATTGGTTGGAATGTGTGCCAAATAATGACACTTATCCATCTCCGCATTGCTCAAGCCCGAATCTTCGCGGCCGAACAGAATCGCCACCTGCGCTTGCGCATCCGCCGAAACCGTTTCCATCGCCAACTGTGCCGTCTGGCGTACGTCCAGTTGCGGCCAAGATACTTTGCGCATCCGCGCACTGGCTCCGACCACCACCTGACAATCCGCAATGGCGTCATCCAAACTCGCTACCACTTGCGCGTCATTCAACACATCGGCGGCGCCCGACGCCCGTACCGACGCTACTTGACTCGGGAATTCCTTAGGGTTCACCAGCACCAATTGGCTCAACCCCATATTCTTCATGGCACGCGCAACCGCCCCGATATTGCCTGGGTGTGACGTCTCCACCAGAACAATTTTAATCTTTGCCAAATTCGGGTGCGTTCTGTAATCTTCTACCATGCTTTTTCCGCTATAATGCGCCTATATTCGAATAACCGATTATTCTAACAACTGGAACTGAACTTATGCATCCTATTTTAAATATTGCCACCATTGCGGCGAAAGAAGCCGGTGAATTCATCGCCAACCAGCTGGAGCACATTGATCGGCTCGATATTGAAGAAAAAGGGCGCAACGACTATGTCAGCGAAGTCGATAAACATGCCGAACGCATCATCATCGACACCATTCGAAAATACCACCCGGATCACAGCATCAAAGCCGAAGAAAGCGGACACCATCAAACCGATTCGGATTTTGAATGGATCATCGACCCGCTGGACGGCACCACCAACTTTTTACACCAGTTTCCGCAGTTCGCGGTGTCCATCGCAGTGACCGAAAAAGGCCGCCTGATGCACGGTGTGGTTTACGACCCATTGCGTGACGAACTCTTCTCCGCCAGTCGTGGTGCCGGTGCCCGCCTCAACAACTACCGCATCCGCGTCAGTGAACAGAAAACCCTGCAAAACGCCCTGATGGCGACCGGTATCCCATATTACGACTTTGAATACGTTGATGCCTACCTGGAAAGTTTGAAGCAATTCATGCTGACAACTGCCGGCATCCGCCGCCCTGGTTCCGCGGCACTGGACTTGGCGTACGTCGCTTGCGGACGCGTGGACGGTTATTGGGAAATGCGTTTAAAACCTTGGGACATTGCCGCCGGCGCCTTAATCGTGACCGAAGCAGGCGGCATGGTCAGTGATTTCAAAGGCGGCGACAAATACCTGGAATCGGGCAACCTGATTGCTGCCAACGGCAAAATGCTGAAAGAAATGGCGAAAATCATCGGCAAAACCATTCCGGAAGAATTCCGAAACTAATCGGTTTAAAACACCGCCAAACCCAAAAACGGCCAGGCCTGGCCGTTTTATCCATCTAAAATCAGTCCAGAATCAATTCAAACGACACGACATTAAAATCGCGTCTTCCCGTTCAGCGGCCCTCTCCCCGTTTTCCTGGCTTTTCACTGGATAATAATTCGGACGCACACCGTCTTCGACAAACCCCAGCTTTTTATACAACCGCACCGCCGGGTTGGACTCCCTAACTTCCAACAACATCACCTCAAACGCTGCAGAAGCAAAATGGTCGATCAACGCCTTCAGTCCCTCCGACGCGACCCCCTGACGGTGGTGGCCCGGGGCAATACACAAGTTCAATAAGTGCGCTTCGTCCAAAACCGATAAGAAGCAGGCATAACCCAATGATTGCCGGGTCGCATCACAGAACACATAACTAAGGCCGTCATCCAAGGCTTTTTCAAACCCTTGACGAGACCAGGGAAAGTCGTAAGCGGCCGTCTCAACCGACATCACCCAATCCAAATCGGATTCGTCCATCGGGCGAAAATAACTGTAACGAGAAGACACGGGACGTTCCGTCAGGCAGATATTACATGAGACAGGATTTCAAAGGTTTCACGCTTGGCTTGGCCGCGTTGCATCATTTCATCCAACGACGGCAAAAACACCACTTGCAACCCTTCTTCAAGTTGCTCAATCAACGGCGAGCTTTCTTCAAATGCAAACACCGTTTCCACCCCCAGGTCGATGACCTCTTCAATGGAGGCAAACACCGCTTCATCCGTCACGGCATGCGCGGTATCGAAAAACGTAATTGTTCTTCCGATAACCCAAAGGCTTTCAGGATATTCAACATCAAGACCCATTGCACGGCAGATTCATTTTGCCAAATATCGTCCAAACCGGCCCCCACCAAAACAAACGCCACTTTCGGCGCTGGTGTTTCAACAGGGGCGGATGCCATCTCTGCTTCCGATACCGCTAAATTCACTTCCGGCTCGGTGTTTGGTGCGGCGGTCATCACTTCCCCTTCCGTAACGATGGAATTCGCCACCGGCTCCGTTCGCGTAACCGACTTGGCAAAATACCCAGGCCTGGCTTGCCAAGTGGTGAGTCCTAGAGTATTTAAAAATCCGCTTGCACATTCGCCCCTCTGGAAACTACACGTCCGCTTGAGGATGGCTTTTACTGGCGGCATCCTGCAATTTATTCAGCGCGTTGATGTACGCTTTGGCCGAAGCCGTCACGATGTCGGTATCCGCTCCCTGGCCGTTGACAATGCGACCGGCTTTTTCCATACGCACCGTGGTCTCGCCACGCGATCGGTACCGTTAGTGACATTGCTGACCGAATACAACTCCAGACTGGCACCGGAATTCACCAATTTTTCGATGGCTTTAAAGGTGGCATCCACCACCCCGCCGCCTTCGGAAAAGGCGGTTTTTCCTCACCGTCAATCCACAACGTCACTTCCGCCGTCGGCGAATCGCCGGTTTGGGTGCCCACTTTCAAGGCCACCAGTCGGAAAACTTCGTTTTCACCCGGCGGGTATTGTTGTCGGTCACCAGCGCTTGCAAGTCTTCATCGTAGATTTCGTGCTTGCGATCCGCCAGGTCTTTGAAACTGATAAAGGCTTCGTTCAGCTCCTGTTCGGTTTCGAATTCGATACCCAATTCCTGCAAACGCGAGCGGAAAGCGCTGCGGCCGGAATGCTTGCCCAACACCATCTTATTGGTGGTCCAGCCCACGTCTTCGGCCCGCATGATTTCATAGGTTTCACGGTGTTTGAGCACGCCATCCTGGTGAATGCCGGATTCATGCGAAAAGCATTGGCGCCGACAATCGCCTTATTCGGCTGCACGGCAAAGCCGGTAATACCCGCCACCAAACGTGACGCCGCCAGAATCTCAGTGGTCTCGATACGGGTATCCACAGCAAACATATCTTGACGAGTACGCACAGCCATCACCACTTCTTCTAGGGCAGTGTTCCCGGCACGCTCACCCAAACCGTTGATGGTACACTCCACCTGACGGGCGCCGGCTTTCACCGCCGCCAAGGAATTCGCCACGGCCAAGCCCAAATCGTTATGACAATGCGCCGAAAAAATCGCTTTGTCGGCATTCGGAATGCGCGTCAGCAATTGATGGAACAGGTCACCGAACTGCTCGGGAATGTTATAACCGACCGTATCCGGAATATTAATGGTCGTCGCCCCGGCATCGATTACCGCTTCAATAACACGACACAAAAATCGATGTCGGAACGCCCGGCGTCTTCCGGCGAAAACTCGACGTTATCGGTAAAATCCCGTGCTCGCTTTACCGCCCAGACGGCACGTTCAACCACCTCGTCCGGCGTCATCTTCAATTTCTTTTCCATGTGAATCGGCGAGGTCGCGATAAAAGTGTGGATACGCCCGGAGTTGGCCGGTTGAATCGCTTCCCCGGCACGCACTATGTCGTTTTCAACCGCTCGCGCCAGACCACAGACCGTCGAATCCTTCACTGCCGTCGCCACGGCTTTAACCGATTCGAAATCGCCCACACTGGCGGCCGGAAAACCGGCTTCAATTACATTCACCCGCAATTTTTCCAATTGCTTGGCAATACGAATCTTTTCTTCTTTCGTCATGGACGCACCCGGGCTTTGCTCCCCGTCGCGTAGCGTGGTATCAAAAATGACCAATTCTTCTTTCATCAATGGATTACTCTTTTGAAGTTTCTTCGGTAGGGGTTTCATTCTGCGGCTCGGTCGCAGGTGATTTTTCCGGTTTCGCCTGCGACTTGGCTTGGCGACGCAAGGCCCGTTTTTGCTGTAATTGCTTCAACGTCATAATCGGACCGGACAAGGTGTAACCGAAAAACAGAATGAACAGAATCATGGCGGGCTTCAAGGTGATTACCACAAACACCAGCACCACCACCAGCAAGGTCACAAACGGTACCTTATCTTTCAGGTTCAGTTCTTTAAAGGAACTGAAACGGATATTGCTGACCATCATCAACCCGGCCACCAACGTCAACAGCAACACCGCCAAGGACTCCAACCCCGTCTCGATATGATTGGTTTCAATCATCCAAACAAAACCGGCCAGCAACGCCGCAGCGGCCGGGCTCGGCAAGCCTTGGAAATAACGTTTATCGGCAATCCCCACTTGGGTATTGAAACGAGCCAGACGCAATGCGGCTCCCACGGTAAAGATGAAGGCAATCAGCAGCCCAGCTTACCGAAATCCTGCAACGCCCATTGATAGACCAATAACGCCGGAGCCAAACCGAATGACACCATATCGGCCAAACTGTCATATTCGGCACCGAAAGCACTGCAAGAGTTGGTCATGCGCGCCACTCGACCATCTAGCCGTCAAAAATCATGGCGACGAAAATCGCGATGGCACCGAGTTCGAACTGACCGTTCATCCCGGCAATCACCGCATAGAATCCCGCGAACAGCGCCAGGGTCGTCATCAAATTCGGCAATAAATAAATGCCTTTTTCAAAAGGTTTCATAAAATCCTATTCATTAATTTGGAAGGAAAGATTCATTTTATAAACAATCCCTCGGCCAAACAACCGTTAAACGCTTTTCAAAAACAGAAAAGCCCCTTTCGGGGCTTTTTTAGGCAGCGTCACTAAATGACCTCACCGCGGCCGACACCGAAGTGCCGGAACCCATGCTGCACCATCACATCATGCTCGTAAATATTCCGGCCATCAAAAATCACCGGTCGTTTCATCAAATCGAACATTCTCTGGTAATCCGGACTCCAGAAGCGTCGCCATTCGGTCAGGATCATCAAAGCATCCACTTGCTCCAAAGCTTCGTACATATCCTCAACCAGTGTGACACTGTTACGCTCCCCCCAATAAGCCTTGAACGACGGATTGGCTTTTGGGTCATACGCCACCACTTCAGCCCCTTGAGCCACCAAGGCTTCAATGGTTTTCACGCTGGGTGCATTATCGACCGTCGCGGTATTCGGTTTAAAGGACAAACCCCAGATACCGATTTTCAGACCACGCAAATCGTTTTTGAAATAACGCCAGGCTTTGCGGAACAAAACCTCTTTCTGGACTTCATTGTTTTGCAGCACCGCTTTCAACAAATCCGCATCATAGCCTTTCGACTGCAAGGTACCCACCAGGGCTTGCACGTCGGCCGCAAAATTGGGCCCACCAAAGCCACATCCCGGAAACAGATAACTGAACCCGATGCGGGAATCGGACCCTAAACCTTGCCGCACCTCTTCCATATCGATATTGAAATGTTCGGCATTATTGGCCAGCTCGTTCACCAAACTGATCCGCGTGGCCAACAGAGCATTGACGGCGTATTTGGTGTATTCGGCAGCACGCGTCGACATCACCTTGACCTGATCGGTCACGTGATTGAACGGGCGCATCAAATCCCGCATAATCGCAATCGCACCCTCATCCTGACTCCCAAGAATGACTCGCGACGGCTTGGAAAAATCGTTAATGGCCGAGCCTTCGCTGATGAACTCCGGCATGGACACCACGGACACTTTCGCCACCAGACCGCGCTGGGCAAACGCCAACTTAATCGAGGCTTCAAAGCGATCGGCGGTGCCGATTGGAAAGGTACTTTGATTGACCACCAATACATCGCCTTGCGCCTGCTTGCCGATTTCATCAATCACCAATTCAGCGCGATCGGCACGCCAGGACGGCATGCTCAGCATATACACTTCACCGTGTTCGATACCCGCTTTCCAATCATCGGAAAACGCCAAACGCCCTTCTTTTAACTGACTTAAAATCAGTTGATCCAACCCGGGTTCATCACGCGGCAAAATGCCCTGCCGTAAATCCTCGACCTTCAAGTTTCCGATGGGCAACGCCAGCACTTCATTACCGGTATGCGCCAAGGACCCTGCGGTTACCAAACCGCTCAACTCACATCCAAAAACGGTTACTCTCATTTTGCCACCCTATCAATTAACGCTTTCGTCGAGCTGTCAAAACGCTCGGCCAATGTTTTTTCTTTAATCGCACTGTAGGTTTCCTTGGCAATCAGTTTTCCGAGTTCAACCCCCCACTGGTCAAACGAATTAATCTCCCAAATCACGCCTTCGACATAGGTTTTATGTTCATACATCGCCACCAGCATCCCCAAAGTTTTCGCAGAAATGGTTTTCATTAAAATGGTGTTCGAGGGTTGGTTGCCAGGATAGTGTTTGAACGGCGAATCGAAACTGGATTTTAAATTATCCGGAATCGCACCATCCCCCAGCATCAATACCCGAGATTGAGCGAAACAGTTGCTAAGGCCAACTCATGCTGATGGCGTAAGCTTTCATCCTTCTCGGCATGTGACGTGGCGTCAAAATCAATCCCGTTCCACCGGCGCGATAAAATCGCACATCACGGCTTGTGTTCCCTGATGCAGTAACTGATAGAAAGCGTGCTGTGCGTTCGGTCCTACCTCACCCCACAAAACAGGACAGGTTTTATAAGCGACACTGTCACCGCTTTTCGCGACCGACTTACCGTTACTTTCCATCACCAGCTGTTCCAGATAAGAGGGCAAATATTTCAGGCGCGCGTCATACGGCAGAATCGCTTTATCATGAATATTTAGGAAATTGATGTTCCAAATATCAATCAGGCCCAAAACGATTCCAAATATCAATCAGGCCCAAAACGACCGGAATATTTTCCGATAAAGGTGCCGTTGCAAAATGCTGATCCATCAAGTGCGCGCCTTGTAACAGTTCACGGAAGCCGGGCATGCCGATTTTCAACGCAATCGGGAAGCCGATGGCGGACCAAAGCGAATAACGTCCGCCGACCCAATCCCAAAACAGCAATTGATTTTCCGGGGGAATGCCCCACTCCGTCATTTTGTCTGGTTTGGTCGACACCCCGATAAAGTGTTGAGCGTGGATGACATCGTCGCTTTTGATGCATTCACGCAACCAATCTTTAGCGGTTTCGGCATTCGACAGGGTATCGATTGTGGTAAACGACTTGGATGCCAGAATGAACAAGGTGGTTTCCTGGTTCAAACCGCGCAATAAGTTAGAGGTTTGCGTTCCGTCAATCGACGAAATGAAATGCAAATTGACCGGCGAGTGCACCGTTTGCAAACTGTGGGTAATCATCAGCGGTCCCAGATCGGACCCCCCACACCAATATTCACGACATCCGTAATCGGTTTGCCACTGTAGCCTCGCCAATGCCCGGCACGGATCTTGTCGACCATTTGCGTCATTTTCTGCAAAACGGCTTCCACGTCACCCTGCACCTGTTCCGCCACTCCGGAAACATCCTGACCTTGCGCACGAAGGGCTGAATGAAGCGCGGGGCGTTCCTCGGTATCATTGACTTCTTCACCGACCAACAGACGCTCGATTTCGTGTTTAAGGCCTTGCTGTTCGGCCAGCGCTTGCAAAAGACTCAAAGTCTCTTCAGTGATACGGTTCTTGGAAAAATCGATGTAAAGCTCGTCGAGCTCCAACGAAAAGCGGTCTACCCGGTTTGCTTCGCCAAACAAACTGGACAAGTGCATCGCGCCCATACCGGAATCACAATGCAACTGCAATGCTTGCCATGCTGCTGATGTTTCAACGCCCATCCAATCCTCTCAATGCTTTATTGTTGTTTCCTTCATCCACCACCTTTGTGGCTGGGTCTTATTTCAATTCGAGTGTTTTCAGGTATTTTTTGAAATCACCGCCCAGTTTTTTATCTCTCAAGGCATATTCGACGTTAGCCTGCAAATAACCGAGCTTATCGCCGCAGTCATACGTCTTACCGTTTTTGAATTCGAATCCGAACATCACCTCTTCACCCAACAATTCGTCCATGGCATCCGTCAACTGGATTTCACCACCGGCGCCAGGCTTGGTCGTTTTCAGGATTTCCATCACTCTCGCGTGAAAATATAACGCCCCACGACGGACAAATTCGACGGCCAGGGCCCTTTTACCCGGGTTTTAACCCCGGGTTTCCCCTTTGGGGAAAGGCCCTTTCCG
>LZQR01000069.1_pt1 | contig 27093 bp, 37 predicted proteins | sample 768601 | NCBI WGS metagenome assembly LZQR01 (sample SAMN05207299, study PRJNA324521) | oil field metagenome | isolation source: sample BH-FW-24 from oil reservoir | place: India: Bombay High | collected 2015-12-04
GCTGCGTTACGGCCTCTGTCCTCGGGACATCCCGCCCCTCCCAGCCTGAACGCGCCGGCCGCCCGTCATGGAAGGAACGAGGAGCAGTATGGCTCGACTTTCTAAGGGGGCGGATAAGTTCGCGGCTGCCCCTTGCCGCCGGGACTCCCATCTGTCCTTGCGTCGCAGGCCTTGGCGCCCCATAAGCGCGCGCCATGACGTTTAACGCCTCGGTGCTCACCCTATATCCGGACGCTTTTCCGGGTCCGCTTGGGGTCTCCTTGCTGGAGACTGCAAGAAAGAACGGACTCTGGGCGCTTGAAACGGTGGACATCCGGTCGTTTTCCCGTCATAAGCACGCCTCCGTTGACGACACGCCGGCTGGCGGCGGCCCAGGAATGGTGCTGCGCCCCGATGTAGCGGCAGCGGCGATCGACAGTTGTCCAAGAGATGGACGGCCGTTGATCTATCTGACGCCTCGCGGCAAGCCGCTCTCCCAGACCATGGTCCGGGAGTGGGCGGCGGGTCCGGGCGTTATTGTCTTTTGCGGCCGCTTCGAGGGTCTCGACCAACGGGTCATCGAAGCGCGCGGCATGGACGAGGTGAGTGTCGGCGACGCCGTGCTCGCCGGGGGGAAGCCCCGCCATGGTCCTCATCGAGGCCTGTGTGCGGCTGATCCCCGGCGTTCTCGGCAAGCTCGAGAGCACCGAAGACGAGAGTTTTGAGGGTGATCTGCTCGAATACCCCCACTACACGCGACCGCGTGAATGGGAAGGGCACGAAATCCCGGACGTTTTGCTGTCAGGCGATCATGGCCGGATCGCCCGGTGGCGTAAGGAACAGGCCGAACACATAACGCGACTGCGCCGACCCGATCTCTGGACGAGATATCAGCGGCGTCAAGGAGAAGAGCCATGAACCTGATCCAACAGCTCGAGCAGGAAGAAGCCGTCCGCGTGCTCGGCGACAAGAAGATCCCGGAATTCTCCCCGGGTGACACGCTGACCGTGAACGTGTGGATCCGCGAAGGCGACCGCCAGCGCGTCCAGCGTTTCGAAGGCGTCTGCATCGCCCGCTCCGGCGGCGGCCTGAACGAGAACTTCACCGTGCGCAAGATCAGCTTCGGCGAAGGCGTCGAGCGCGTCTGGCCGGTCCACAGCCCGCTGATCGAGTCCATCGAGGTCAAGCGCAAGGGTAAAGTGCGCCGCGCCAAGCTGTACTATCTGCGTGACCGCCGCGGTAAGTCCGCGCGTATCGCCGAGCGCACCACCGGTCGCGGCATCGAGCCGCGCGGCAAGAAGAAAGAAGGCTAAGCCCTTCTTCCTTCACTCAGGTGACAAGATAACGCCCGCCGGAGCTTTCCGGCGGGCGCTTTTTGTTGCGGTTTTTAGTTGGACCCTACGGGCTGATCCTCGCTTACGCTGCGGGCGCGCTTTGCGCTTGCGAGCCCGTTGGGCTCGGTGTCCTGCGCCAACGGGCCGGAGCGTGTGACCCCGACCCCGTTCAGCCCAAGCTACTCGGCGGCCATCTGGTCGCGCACCGCCACGGCCGTGCCGGGGAAATCGGCGAAGACGCCGTCCACGCCCTCGGCATAGAGCGCGCGCAGCTCGTCCTGCACGCTGCCGCCGACCACCGGCTCGCGATCATCGCGCACGGTCCAGACATGGACAGCCAGGCCCAGATCATGCGCCTGCGCCACAAAGCCCGTGCTCTCCCCCTCAGGGGTGAAGAGAAGGGTCTTGTAGGCGCCCACACCGTCGGCAATTGCGCAATTTCCTCCAGACTGCGTCCGCCGGCATTCGCGCCCTCGGCGTCGGGCCCGGCGTAGAGCATGGCCAGTCGCACGTCTGACTCTGCGTTCAGGCGCTCAAGGAAGTCCGCATCAAAGGACTGGATGACCACTGGCGCATCGGCGCGGTTGAGATCATGCGCCTCAAGGGACGCAATCAGGGTCGCAGCGGATCAAGGCCCATGGCCGTCAGCTCGGCGGGATATTTCACTTCCGGCTCAATAGCGATTTCACAGGCGCAGCGCTCTTCTTCCGCCGCCACGAAATCGAGAAACTGGTCAAAGGTCAGCACCGGGAACTGCCCGTTATAGGACTGATCGCGATCCTCCATGGTCTGGCGGGCGGTCAGGGTCTCAGCTCAGCCGCGGTGAAGGTCGGGATCCACCAGTCCTCCTGCCCCATCATCTCGACCCAGCGGTCTGCGAATTCGGGCCGGTTGGCGATATCGGTCGAATGGGACAGATAGGGGTCATGGCGAACGATCAGAACGCCGTCCGCAGACATCACAAGATCAGGCTCGATCACGTCCGCGCCCAGGTCCAGCGCCAGCTGATAGGCGGCCTGGCTGTGTTCGGGACGAAGACCGGATGCGCCGCGATGGGCGATCACCAGAGGCGGCTGACCGTCCAGCGTGCGCCATTGCGGGGCCGGAGTTTCGGCCTCCCGGCCCTCGCCGGGCGCTTCGGACGGCGAACAGGCGGCGGCCAGAAGCGGCGCAATCAACAGCAAGGACGCGAAACGGGTCATGGTTATCCCCCATACCGGACAAAGGTGTGGGGACGGACTTTACTCATGCCCGCGACAATTCTGAGTGATGTTTTCGTGACGGCGCGGAGCGACTAGCCGCGCACGCCGCGCCCCGTCGGATCAATGGGATCGTCCACCGGGCCCGGACCGCCCGGCTCTGACGGCGCGCAATAGGGCCAGCTGGCCGAATTGGGGCCCTGACCGGTACAGGTGGAGTCGCCCGAAGGAAACGCAGCGCAGCCCGACAGCGCGACAAGCACGATGAGCGGCGCGACGGCGCGGATGAAACGGCGAATGGTCATGACGGCTCCCCTTTGCGGCCTCGCCACCTTCCCCTGCTTGTCAGGCAAGCGCAAGCACAGAGCCATGCTTTTATAGTTCACGCGACCTTAACGACGGTTCCGGCATGAAAGGCGGGTCTATTCACTGCGGACGCCCCGATGACCCGATCTTCGCGCAAATCCCGACGCAAATCCGGCTCCATGCCGGTCTGGCTGCGCGCAATGGTCATCACTGTGATCATCGGCGGCCTTCTGGCCATTGGCGGCGTGGTGCATCTGGCGCGCACCCTGCCCGATCTCGGCGCCATCGAGCCGGCGCCCCATACGGGCGAAGTGGTGCTCCTGGATCGCGAAGGCCGCACCATCGCCCGCCGCGGCCAGTCCACCAGCGCCGTCATCACCGCCGACGCCCTGCCCCAGAACCTTGCGGACGCCGTCATTGCCGTCGAGGACCGGCGCTTTTACAGCCATTTCGGCATTGACCTCATCGGCACAGCCCGGGCGATGATGTCCAATATCCGCGCAGGACGCGTGGTTCAGGGCGGCTCCACGATCACCCAGCAGCTCGCCAAGAACCTGTTCCTGAGCCCCGAGCGCACCTATCGGCGCAAGGCGCAGGAAGTGTTGCTGGCGCTGTGGCTCGAGAACCGGTTCACCAAGGACGAAATCCTCGCCCTCTATCTCAACCGGGTCTATTTCGGCGCCGGCGCTGGGGGGCCGAAGCCGCCTCGCGGCGCTATTTCTCCAAGCCCGCCGACGAGCTGAGCATTGGCGAAGCGGCGCTTCTGGCGGGACTTCTGAAAGCGCCCTCGCGTTACGCCCCCACCAATGACGCCCGCCGCGCCTCGGTCCGCGCCACGGTGGTGCTGGACCTGATGTACGCCACCGGCCGGATCAGCCAGGACGAGCGCATCGCCGCCGCCTCGACCCCGATCCGGGTGTCGCGCGGCAGCTCCAGCCCCGGGGCCGGCTGGTTCGCCGACTGGGTGATGACCCAGGTGCGCGAGATGGCGCCCGGGCATCAGGGCGATCTGATTGTTCGCACCACGCTGGATGTGGACGCCCAGCGCGCCGCGGAATCCGCGCTCAGCCTGGGTCTTGAAACCCCGGACTGGGCTCGCGGCGCCACCGAAGGCGCGCTCATTGCGCTGGACAGCCAGGGCGGGGTGCGCGCCATGGTCGGCGGCATGACTACGCGCAGGCGCCCTTCAACCGCGCCGTGAACGCGCGACGCCAGCCCGGTTCGGCCTTCAAGCCGTTTGTCTACGCCGCAGCCTTCGAGGGCGGGCTCGGCCCTGATGACGTCTTCATGGATGCGCCGATCGCCTATGGTGACTGGGCGCCGCAGAATTATGGCGACCGCTATGAGGGCGAAATGACGCTGGAACGCGCTTTCGCCCGATCCTCCAACGTCATTGCGGTCCAGGTCGCAGAAGCCACCGGTCGGGGCTGGGTGATGCGCACCGCCCAGCGCCTGGGGATCGAGAGCCCGCTTCAGAACACCCATGCGCTGTCCCTGGGGGCGTATGAAGTCACCCCGCTGGAACTGGGTCAGTCCTATCTGCCCTTCATGAATGGCGGACGCCGCGCCGACGCCTACGCCATCCTCTCAGTGCGCACAGCGGAGGGCGTCATGCTGTTCGAGCATGAACCGGTGCTGGGCGAGCGGGTGCTGGCGGACCGCATCCTGCGCCAGATGGACGGACTGTTTGACGCAGCCGTCAGCTATGGCACGGCGCGCGGCGCCCAGGTGGATGGTCGGCTGGTGCGCGGCAAGACCGGCACGACCAATGACAATCGCGACGCCTGGTTTGCGGGCTGGATGGACGGTCTCGCAGCAGTCGTCTGGATGGGCAATGACGATTACACCGCCACCGATAGCGCCGTCGGCGGCGCAGGACCGGCCCGGGTCTTCTCCGCCTTCATGAGCGCGGCGCCCGTCCCCCCGCGCGGCTCGACGCCTTGCTGGCGGACGCCCCACGCGAGGATGATCCCATCGCCAACCTGCTGAACCCGCCCGAAGCTCCGTCAGCGCCAGAGACGACAGAGTCGGGCGAGCCTGAAGACGCCCCTCAAGACGAAGAGAGCGATCCCATCGCCGATCTTCTGGGCCGGATCGGCGGCGCGCAATAACGTCCTTTTCGGCCAACGGATGAGCGGACTGTGCTGGGTTTGACGCGCGCCTTGGGATAGCTTGCGCCCACGCTGCTCTCAGAAGGATCGATCATGGCCGTTCTCTCCCGCCGCGCCCCGCTCGCATTCGCGCTAGCCCTCGGACTGGGCCTTGCCGCCTGTGGCCCGGATGCGGGGGAGTCTGCACGTCAGGACGCGCGCCATGACCGCCCCGTCACTGAGGCTCAGGCCGAAACCGCGCTCGCCGCATTCGGTCTTGAGAGCTCGGGGCGCGCCAGCTGGAGCGAACGCCGTTTCGAGCGGGGCGGCTATGTCTTCACAGATTTCGCATGGATCTGGAGAACGGCCGGATGCGCGCTGACGCACTGGTGCTGACCGGGCCGCAAATCCGGGACGGCCAGCCTTTCTTCACGGGGCTGGATCTTGAAACCCTGGCGATTGAAGCGCCGAGCGGGGCCATGCGCGCCGCCATGCTGGGCCTGTCCGAGCCAAGCCCCCGAGCTCGCGCGCGCCATCGCCGGCGTCCTGCGCGGCGATACGGATCTGGACGACCTATCCGATCTCAAGGATGGATACGGGTTCTCCAGCCTCGAACTGGTCGCGCCGGTGATGCAGATCAATGACGCCCCGGACCTGACCGTCAGCCTGAGCGCGGACAGCGTCCGCCTGTCCGACTTCGCACAGGATGAACGGCTGGGATCAGTCGAATTCGCCAATTACGCCATGGAGGGTGTGGACGAACAGGGCCAGCCGATGGCGATGAGCGTCGCCTTTCTGGAAGCCTCCGGCGTGAAACTGGACGGATTGGAGACCGGCTCTCCTTTCGGCGCGGCGCTGATGTCGCCCGGCGCGGCGCCTTACGAGATGGTCGACCTGCGCGGCATGGAGCTGGAAGCAGGCGGCGTGTTCATCACCCTGCCCGAACTGACGCCCGCGTTCAGGAGCGGGCCGGCTCGATCATGAGCTCCAGCCTGGCCCTGCCCGAGCTGCGCATCGCGCCCGCCGCCTCTCATCCTCAGAGCCCCCGCATCCGACAGAGTTTCGAGCTTCTGGGCTATGACGAGATCGTTCTGAGCGCCGCCGGGGAGACCCGCTATGACCCGGCCGAGGACCGGGCCTGGACGGAAGGCGACACCTATATCCGGCTCGAGGACGGGCTGACTCTGACCTTTGATCAGGAACTGACCGGCCTCGCGGCGTCTTCGGCGCTTGCCGAACAGGCCGCAGGCGAGATGGACAAGGACGCGGCGCGCATTCTGGCGCCGCTGATGATCCACCATGTCCGCCTGGAACTCGCCGACCAGTCCCTGATGGATCGCGTCACTGCACAGATGGCCCGCCAATCGGGCGTCAGCGAAGCGCAGGCGCGGGTCCAGCTGGGCGCCATGGCGCGCATGGGGTTGGCCTTCGCAGGCGCGCAGATGCCGGCCGGCGTGTTGCAACAGGCGGCCGGCGCCATTGACGGCTTCATCAATGCAGGCGGGGTTCTGGCCATCGAGCTGGACCCGGCGGCGCCGGTTTCAGCCGCCGCCTTCGCCGATTACCCGGCGCCGGACGCCGACACGCTGGGCCTGACCATCACGCATGAACCGGCCGAGGCCGGAAACGACGGCGAATAGGGCCTAGCCGTTTTTCGCTCGCCGGGCGTCGTGCTCGGCCATGAACGCCTTCATCTTCGGTGCGATCTCCTCGCGGAACCGCCGGCCGTTGAAGACGCCGTAATGGCCGACGCCGGGCTGGATATGGTCCAGCCGCAGGTCTTCCGGCAGGCTCGAGCACAGCGTGTGCGCGGCCTGGGTCTGGCCAATGCCTGAAATGTCGTCGTTCTCGCCCTCAACGGTGAGAAGCGCCACATCAGTGATGGTTTCCGGACGCACCAGGCGCCCCTCCACCGTCATCTCGCCCAGCGCCAGCTTGTGCTTCTGGAACACGTCCTCGATGGTCTGCAGGTAGAATTCCTCGGTCAGATCCATCACCGAGAGATACTCGTCATAGAATTCGCGGTGACGGTCCGCACTGTCGCCATCGCCGGACACCATGTGCTGGAAGAAGTTCCAGTGGGCGTCTACATGGCGCTCGAAATTCATGTTGATGAAGCCGGTCAGCTGCAGGAAGCCCGGATAGACCCGGCGCATGGCGCCCGGATACACCGGCGGCACGGTCTGGATCAGATTGTCCCGGAACCACTCATAGGGGCGTTCCTCGGCCAGCTTGTTCGGCACGGTCGGCGATTTGCGCGCATCGATGGGCGACCCCATGAAAGTCATGGAGGTGGGGCGTGCGGGATCCTTGTCCTCAGCCATCAGGGCGATGGCGGCCAGGGTCGGCGGGCCGGGCTGACACACCGCGACCACGTGCGGGTTCGAGCCCAGCGCCGTGATCATCTCGCGCACATAGAGCACATAGTCATCAAGATCGAAACGGCCCTCGGCGACCGAAACCTTGCGCGCATCCACCCAGTCGGTGATGTACACTTCATGGTCAGGCAGGAAGGCTTCGACCGTGCCGCGCAGCAGCGTGGCGTGGTGACCGGACATCGGGGCCACGATCAGCACCGGCCGATCCTTGATCTCCGACACCTTCACGCCGCGCGCTTTCGCGAGCGCCTTGCGATCCCGTTTGAAGTGCAGAAGCGAGCAGAAGGGCTTGCTCCACACGGTCTCGATATCGATATCGACCGGCTGGTCATTGACGTGGGTCGGGCTCAGCTCCCAGTCGGGCTTGCCGTAATAGCGCGTCAGGCTCTCGAACAGGTCGGCGGCCGCGGCCGTGGCGCGACCCGCCAGCGTGTCAGAGGCCGGATTGAGCGGGGAGCGCAGCGATCGCCGGGTCATGTTCGCGGCGGCGCGCCAGGGCAGCATGGCGGCCCGGCTCATTTCCAGAAAAGAGTAAAGCATAGCCTGTCTCCTCAGCGCCGGGACGTCCGCAGCACTGTCAGCTCAATTCGATTATGCCGGATTAGTCTCTAGAAACTGTTGAAGGCGTGAGGCGATCTGATCCGGGGTCGCCTGATGCGGAAAGACTTCAACAAACTCGCCATTCCGGCCCATCAGATAGATGAGCGAGGAATGGTCCATGGTGTATTCCGCCAGCGTGCCGTCATCCTCCACACGGGCGTAATAGACACGATAGGCGCGGGCGGCCTCGCGGATCTGCTCCTCACTGCCGGTCAGGCCCAGCAGATTGTCGGGGAAGGCCGGCGACTGCACATAGGCGGCCAGCGCCTCGGGGGTGTCGCGTTCGGGATCCACCGTGATCAGGAGCGGCTGGAATTGTGCGCGCTGTTCAGGCGTCAGACGGTCCAGAGCCGCCGCCATCACCTGAAGCGAGGTCGGGCAGATGTCCGGGCAGTAGGTGAAACCGAAATAGATCAGGGTCGGACGGCCTGCGAAGGTCTCTTCCGTCACCGTCCGGCCCGTATGATCCACCAGTGTGAACGGCCCGCCGATATCGGCCTGGCCGGACATGCGGACTGGAGCCGCCCCGGTGGTGTTCGCGCCTGTCCCGGCGCCCGGCGAGAAGGTCAGGATGGCGACCGCCGCGACGCCTGCGAGAATGGCGGCAATGGCGGGAAACAGCCAGATCGGTCGATTTTTCAAGTCCATGGGTAGTCCTGAGGTTGAGAGCGCGCCGGCGCAGCGCAATCATCCCCTCTGAGGTACGACATTCTTGTGTCAGATGCGAGCCCCGTATATCGCGGTGCAGCATCGCCGGACGCGACCATGCGCGTCATCTCGTCCCGTTGACCGCAAGCGCGGTCATCGCTCAGCTGACCGTTAAAGACGCTCCTCGGGGGAAGCCACACCGTGCGTGACAGCCAAATTGAACCTGACTGGTCAGAGCTTGACGCCGATCCTGACCTGACGCCCGTCTTCGGCCGCGTCCGACTGCGCACGCTGATCCTGCTGCGTTGGCTGGCGGTCGCCGGCCAGACGCTCGCCGTGATCGTGGTGTTCTACGGGCTGGGCTTTGACCTGCCCCTTGGCGCGTGTCTCGCCGTGATCGCCGCAAGCGCCTGGGTCAACGCCTGGCTGACGCTCGCCATGCCGACCCAGCGCTTCGCCAAGGACTGGGAAGCCTTTCTGCAGCTTGCCTATGACGTGATCCAGCTGATGGTTCTGCTGGCGTTGACGGGCGGTCTCACCAACCCCTTCTCGGTCATGCTGGTGGGCCCGGTGGTGATCGCGGTCTCCGCCCTGCCCGGGCGCTGGTGGCTGACTCTGGCGGCCATCGCCATCATCGGCTCGATCTCGCTGAGCATCTGGCATCTGCCCCTGCCCTGGGCGGACGGTCAAAGCGTCACCCTGCCCTCAACCTATCGCGCCGGCATCTGGATGGCGCTGGCCATCGCCATCGCCTTCACCGCCATCTATGCCTGGCGCGTCGGGTTCGAGGCGCAACGCATGGGCGCGGCCCTGGCGGCGACACAAAGCTTCTGGCGCGCGAGCAACGCCTGTCGGCCCTGGGCGCGCTCGCCGCCGCCGCCGCACACGAGCTGGGCACGCCTCTGGCCACCATCCAGCTGACCGCCAAGGAAATGCTGCGCGCCGCCCAGGACGATATCGCGCGAGAGGACGCCGACCTCATCATTTCCCAGGCCCAGCGCTGTCGCGAGATCCTGCAGCGCCTGTCCCAATCGTCGCACAACACCGCGGACAAGATGCATGAACGCATCGGCATCAAGGAGCTGATGGACGAGGCCGCAGCCCCGCTCAAGGGCCTGGACGCCCATATCACTGTCAAGCTGGCCCCGCCGCCCGACCTGCCGGACGCGCCCGTGCTCAAGCGCCAGACCGAGCTGTTGTATGGCCTGGGCAACTTCATCGAGAACGCCGTGGATTTCGCCACCTCAGAAGTCCAGATCACCGGCGCCTGGACCGGCGACAGCCTGACCATCGTGGTCCAGGATGACGGGCCGGGCTTTCCGCCCGACATTCTCGCCAAGCTTGGCGAACCCTATGTCACCACGCGCGGGCCAGCCCGGCTATGGCGGCCTGGGCCTGGGCGTCTTCATCGCCGTCACCCTGATTGAACGCATTGGCGGTCGCGTGGACCTGACCAACGCCCCCCAGGGCGGCGCCCGCGTGGTGCTGAACCTGCCCCGTGCGCCGCTGGAGGCGGAACCGCGGAGCGATGTGGGCGCATCAGACCTTTCGCACTAAAATTTTCCGAATTGTCGAGCTGTCTTGCTTTCCATCCGACCTTTGCAGACGAGGGGAGAATGGGGGTAGAGATTAGGCCTGAACAAACCGACCCGGTTAAAGGAGCCTGTCGGCCGTGACCGAACACACTGAACTGGACCTTCCCGAAGACAAGACGCTGCTGCTGGTGGACGATGACGAGCCGTTCCGGAATCGGCTGTCGCGCGCCATGGAGAGCCGCGGCTTTGACGTGATCAGCGCGGTCGGCACGGTCGCCGAGGCCATGGTGATCGCCCGCAAGACGCCCCCCGCATTCGCCGTGGTGGATTTGCGTCTGGATGACGGGGACGGCCTGGACGTGGTGCGCACCCTGCACGAAAGCCGCGATGACTGCCGCGTCATCATGCTGACCGGGTATGGCAATATCGCGACCGCCGTTGCGGCGGTGAAATCGGGCGCTGTGGACTATCTCGCCAAACCCGCAGACGCCGATGACGTGGTGAAGGCCTTGCTCGCCCAGCCTGACGCGAAACCCGCGCCGCCGGAGAACCCGATGAGCGCGGACCGGGTCCGGTGGGAGCACATCCAGCGCGTCTTCGAGCTCTGCAATCACAATGTGTCCGAGACGGCGCGCCGGCTGAACATGCACCGCCGCACCCTGCAGCGTATTCTCGCCAAGCGCGCCCCGCGCTAGGCAGATTGGCCCGATTTGACCGTTTTGGTCACTTAAGGCCGCGCCGGGTCCGGTCTAGGATGAGGCATGTTCGCCTCCATCCCAGTCCGGACCCTGTGCTTCGTCGTCTATCCCGGCTTTGAGCTGCTGGATCTGACCGGCCCCTACGCCGTGCTCTCCAGCGCCGCCCGGCTGGCGCCGCAACTGGGATGGTCGCTCTGCATCGCCGCGCCCGAAGCCGGCCTTGTAACCTCAGGGCACGGGGTCGCCGTGCTGGCCGAACACGCCCTGCAGGAGCTGGAAGCGACCCCGCTTCACAGCCTGATCTGCGTCGGCGGAGACCGTGAACCGGTCGAGACTGTTCTCTCCGATCAGGACTTTCTGGACCGTCTGCGCAGGACAGGCGAGGCCGCCGAGCGCTGCATCTCCATCTGCTCGGGCGCATATCTGCTCGCCGAAGCCGGGCTGGCCCGTCATCATCGCCTCACCACCCACTGGCGAGCCGTGCGGCATCTGTCGGAGCGTTATCCGGACATCAAGGTCGAGCCCGACGCCATCTACATCCAGGACGGAGCCATCTGGAGCTCAGCGGGCGTCACCGCCGGCATGGATCTGGCGCTCGCCCTGGTCGAACAGGAGGCGGGGCGCGCCCTCGCACTCAAGATCGCCCAGAACCTGCTGGTCCAGCGCCTGCGCTCGGGCGGCAGAGCCAGTATTCCCCGGATCTGGCGGCCCAGGCCCGCCCTGAAAGCCGGCTCGCGCGCTGTGTGACGCCGTGCGTCGCGAACCGTCCGCGGACTGGTCCATCGAAGCGCTATGCGACCGCTTTCACCTGTCCCGTCGCACCCTGAGCCGTCTGACGCGCACCGAGTTGAACCAGTCGCCCGCCCAGCTTGTGGAGCAATTGCGCGTGGAAGCCGTGCGCGCCCTGCTGGTGGAAACCGATCACGCCATCAGCGTCATTGCCGATATGTGCGGGTTTGGCGGCCTGCAAAGGCTGGATCGCGCCTTCCAGCGACAGCTGGGGGTGGCTCCACGCGACTTCCGCGCCCGCTTCCGCACCCCCTTTCCCCAGGAGACCGCATCATGAGCTTCACCATCGGCTTTCTTCTGTTTGACGATCTGACCCAGCTGGACTTCACCGGTCCCCTGCAGGTGCTGAGCCGGGCGCCCGGCGCCGAGACGGCGCTGATCGCCCGCAAGGACGGACCAGTGCGCACCGATTGCGGCCCCTTCATCCTGCCCACCCATACGCTGGACACGGCGCCTGATCTCGATCTGCTGTGCGTGCCCGGCGGGTTCGGCGTGGACGCGGTGATGCAGGACCCCTCATGATCGAGTTCGTGCGCCGGCAGGGCGCGAAGGCCCGCTACGTCACCTCGGTCTGCACCGGCGCCTTCATCCTGGGCGCAGCCGGACTTTTGAAGGGCGTCCGCGCCACGACCCACTGGCGCTATCACGCGCATCTGTCCGCCTTCGGCGCCATTCCCGTAAATGAGCGCGTGGTGCATGATGGCCGGGTGATCACGGGAGGCGGGGTCACGGCCGGCATCGATTTCGCCCTGAGCGTGATGCGCGAGATCGCGGGCGACGCCGTCGCCGCCAGCATCCAGCTCGGGCTTGAATATGATCCGGCCCCGCCGCTGGACGCAGGCCATCCCGATCGCGCTTCATCCGACGTGCGCGAGGCTGTGGAGGCGCGCTTCGCCCCGCGCATGGAGGCCTTCGAAGCGCTGGTCGACACGCTCACGGCTCAGGACGGATAGAGCCCCGTCCAGTAGCGCCGCCCCCGGTCCAGCTCATCCAGGCCCGCGGCCAGCGCCTCCAGGAAGACATGGCTCTGAACCAGCCTCACCGGGCCGTCCGCTTCACCTGCCCGGTCCAGGCTGACCTGTTCGGTGACCCCGCGCGCCAGATGATGACGCCAGAGCTGCTTGCGGATCGCCGCGTCGCCCTCGGCCAGACCCTTGTAAAGACCGGCATAGAGCTTGCCGAGCACGGGGTCCCCGCAGGTGAGGTAAAGCCGCGTCAGGTCCTCGCCCAGCTTGGCGTCCGACATCTGACGCGCCGCATAGCGGCTGGCATTGGTCTTGGTCTCGATCAGGCGCGCCTCGAAACCCGCCTCGCCCATCCTGACGAAAATACCGTCCACGCCCTGCGGCCCGGGCCCCGGCTTGCCATTGATCGGCCGCCAGCCTTCAGCGGCATCATCACACAACTCAGCGCCTCGCCGAATGCGCCCTGGTCATTGGAGCTGACAACGCCCGCGGCGTGATCGGACGGAAGGGCGGCAGGACCAGCGGCGTCTCCCCGTCCCGTCTCCATCCAGCCGGGCGCGCCAGCCCCGCCAGCCCCATCGGCCGGCATATCCGGCGCCTGACGCGACCAGCGCGCTCAAACCCGCGAGCCCGAGCAGCTCCATCACCATCGCGACGGCCTCGCCGAACCCGTCGTCCGCCTAGATCCAGGGCATGTCGGTATAAAGCTCATAGGACACCATTGTGGGGATCACGCCCGCATCTTCCATCAGCTCGGGCGTCACCACCACCCATTTGGTCTTGAAGCTCTGCCGCCAGTCGATCTCGAGCACATTGTCCGCATATCGAACCGTCCGGCTGGCCTGAAACGCTTCATTGTCCACCTCTCGCGCTCCGGTTTCGAAGGTCCAGACGTGAGACGGGCCGGGCAGATGGACTTCCACAAGGTGCCGCGCGCTCATGGGAAAGGGCAACCGGGATTCCTCGTCGAGCTCGATCAGGTACTGGGCCGCATAGAGCAGGGCGTCGGTCGTGAGGACCCGGGTGCGCGCGCCCTCCGCATCCGCCTTGCCGAAAAAGCGGGGCGCGCTGAGCTCGAGCCCGATCCGAAAGGTGTTGTCGCGTTCATTGTCATTAACGCTGAGATGATCGACCTCCACACCCTCAAACGCCTGATAGGCCTGTTGAAAGAAGGCCTCGCGATCGGCGTCGGACGCGTCCTCGAAGGCGGCGCGCATAAGGTTCGCATAATCCTCGCGATAGACCAGCTGCACATCAATCACCAGAGCGTCATCCGGACTCTGGGGGAGATGGTAGACCTGACGAATATCGGTCCAGGGATCGCCCGTCTCCCGGTCCGGCATGTCAACGAGTCCCTCCTCGCCGCCATCCAGCACCAGCGCCAGGTCGTAATCGGGTTGCTCACGCTGATCCATCAGGCCGCGCTGAAGGCTCAGCGTCGGGTCCACCCAGTAGTGCTGGCCCTGCCAGGCGATGCGGACGATGACATGGTCAAAGGCTTGCGGCGTAGCTGCAATGTCCGCCAGATCCCGTCCATCCAGACTGTTCACCAGCGCTGCATGGGCCTCGACGCCAAGCGCCTTGAGCAACTGGATCAGCAGGAGGGACTTCGCCTTGCAGTCTCCATTCCGCGTGCGCAACGTCTCCTCCGGGCTGGCCGGGGTATACCCCTGCTCGCCCAGGGAAATCGCGAAATAGCTCACATGATCCTGCACGAACTGGATGGCGCGCACCAGTTGAAGCTCAGGGTCGTCCGTGGAGCTGCGTATGCGGTCCGCCACCTCGCGCACATCCGCCGAAGAGCGGCCGGCGTCATAAAGATCATGCCCCCAGCGTTTGACGGCCATCCAGTCCTCGAACTGGGTGATCAGCCAGCCTGACGTCTGCTGGAAGCGGTTATAGGGGTCAAAGTCGAGATTGGCGGTGACGGCCTGTTCGGGATAGAGAAAGCCCTGATAGCCGTCCGCCTCCTCGATCTCGGGCTGGCCGCGTCCCCGAGGGTCTGCAGCCGGGCGTCATCGGGCGCGAGCACGCGAATGCGGGCTTTCGGACTGTCCACATAATACTGAACCCCGACGAACTCGCTCACCCGTCCGTTCATGCTGGGATGGCCGCCTGTCACCGACCAGCTCAGATCCAGCGTGTCGCCCGCCTGCACATTCGGGATGCGCACCAGCGCGCGCTCCAGCCCGGTCACCACGCCCTGACCCAGCTGGTCCTCCGCCTGGATCTGGTCGATGAACAGGTCCGACCCCCGGTCCTGACGCACCCCATTCCGGATCACGGCGAAGTCGTGCAACAGGACACTTTGATAATCGGGGTAAAAATCGATCAACCGGGTTGAAACCGCCTCGGCCGCCTGACGGTTGGCCAGATCCACCACCATACGGATATAGCGCACAGGACGCTCGGCGCGCAGATCGGTCTGCTGGTCGATCAGACGGTAATGCAGGCCAGTCTGGGAGTCCGCGAGCGCCTGACGATCGAACGGAACGGGTTCGAGCGGCTCCACAAACCCCGCGTCGGACTGAAGACCACCTCTCCCGCAGGGGGCGAGTCCTGGGCGAGCGGGTCTCCGGCCTCGCTGGGCGGCAACTTCAAGAGGCCCGTCGCCGCCAGGCCGGCGACCACCAGCGCCGCCACGATGAACACGATATTGAAATAGCGTACGAAAGCTCGCATCGCTCACCCCCCTCACAGCGATGACGCGACCCCTCGCACCATCATTCCCCGTCACTAGCCTAGAAAGCGAATTTGCAGGCGTCCAGCACGAGAAAGGCGGAAAGAGCGATATTTTTCCTGAAGCTGGCCTAGATGGCGCGAAGCGCGCGCTCGGCCGCGTTGCGGGCGAACTTCAAGGTCAGCGCCTTGCGCCGGGCCGGGGCGAGCTTGGCGACCGGGCTTTCACGCACCACCGCGCCACCAAACCCGTCCGCAATGATGAGGCCGGTCTGTTCGGGCAGGATGTCGGACGGGAAGCGCTCGGAGACCGCGAAATAGAACCGGTCGCACCAGGCGAAATAGTCGGGCCATTTCTCATCGGTCCTGAAATCCTGAACGCCGGACTTCACTTCCACGATCACCATCTCGCCCTTGGGGCCCAGGCCTGCAAGGTCCGCACGGCGGCCGCAGGGCAGGGTGAACTCGGCGATCGCGGTGATCCCCAGATCCATCAGGAGTCGCGCCGCGCCGCGCATGAGGAGGCGCGCATCATCAATCGCGGGATTGCTGGCGCGCGCGGTGGGAAGGGGATCAGTAACAGCCATGCCCCATCATGTTCATTTTATGTTCTCGCGGCAAGCCCCTGCGGGCTCTGGTCTCGGACCCGACGGCGCCCTATCTGTCCATCATGTTCAGAAGTCGAGACCTTTCCCGCCTCACCGCGCCCGACGAAGCGCAGTTTCTCGAGATCGCCCAGCAGGCCTGGGACGGGCTGCCCGAACAATTCCGGGCCCTTTGCGGCAATGTGGTGATCCAGACGCCGGACTTTGCCGACGAGGCGACCCTGGCCCATTTCAACATGGACAGCGCCTATCAATTGACCGGGCTCTACCATGCGTCGACCTGACCCGGAAATCCGTGCTCGATCCGGCGGCGGGGCCTGATTACGTCTTCCTGTACCGCCTGCCGATCCTTCTGGAATGGTGCGAGCGGGGCGATGTGACCCTGTCAGAGATCATCACCCATGTGCTGGTGCACGAGATCGGCCATCATTTCGGCCTGTCGGACGATGACATGCATGTGATCGAGGATCAGGCGGACTGATCTGCTAGAAGCGGGCCATGGAGACGATCCCGCCCCTTGCAGCGCTGGCCGCGCTGATATCCGCCATGGCCCATGCCGGCATGGCGCTGTTCACCAAGCGCGCCGAGGACACGCTCACCTTCCGGGGCGTGTCCATGGTCTTTTCCGCCCTCTGGCTCAGCCCGGTCCTGTTTCTGTTTCCGCTCCCCGGCTGGGAGGTCTGGCGCTTCCTGCTGATGGGCGCCGGACTGATCTGGGCCTTCAACATGCTCATGATCTCCGCCTTCCGACGCGGATCAATGAATCTGGTCTATCCGGTGATGCGCGGCGCCGCCCCGGCGATCGCGGGCCTGTTCGCCTTCGTCTTTCTGGGCGAACCCCTGAGTCCGCTGGCGATCATCGGCCTGTCGGTCGCCTCCGCCGCCATCATCGCCTTCGCCTGGCCTGAACGGGGCGGCGCCCCCAAGGCCGCAGCGCTCGCTCGCCTGTCCGCTGCAGTCATGACGGCAAGCTATACGGTGAATGACGCCTCGGGGGTGCGCGCCGCCGGATCAGCGCTCATTTACGCCGCCTGGTTCTTCGTGCTGAGCGCGATCACGCTGGTGGGGACCGCCTGGATCCGACGCGGAGATCAGCTCATCCGCGTCGCCCGGTCCGAACTCAGACGCGGCTTCTACGCCTCCTTCTTCAACATCACCACCTATGGCCTCGCGCTCTACGCCTACGCCAACGCACCCGTCGCGCCCATGGCGGCGCTGCGGGAGACTTCGGTGGTGTTCGGAGCCATCGTCGCGGCCGTGATCCTGAAGGAGCCGCTGGGCGTGCGCCGCATCGGTCTGGCGGTGGTGCTGGCGCTCGGGCTGGCTGCAATTCAGCTGGGATAGCCGATCTGACTTTCGCCCGCCTGCGTATTAGGGCATCAAGGATGTTCAATAAGCCAAGCGGACACGAACCCATGTCAGACGCCCAGACCGACACCTCCAAGAGCACCATCGGACAGGGCTCAAAGCTGCTCGTCGACGTCGGGCCGGCGGCGATCTTCATGATCACCTACAATGTCGCCAAGCGACTGGTGGAGGATCAGGCGATCTACTGGGCGACGGGCATCTTTATGCTCGCCACGGCTGCGGCCGTGGTCTACGCCATCGTCACCCAGAAGCGCTTTCCGCCCATGCTGGCGGTGACCTTCGTCATCGTGACGCTGTTCGGCGGCATGACGATCTATCTGCAGGATCCGATCTTCATCTTCATCAAGCCGACGATCATCAATCTGATCTTCTGCTTTGCGATCCTGTTCAGCTTCGCGCTCGGCTTCAATGTCTGGAAGCGCCTGTTCGGGTCGATCTATTCCATGCCCGACCATGCCTGGGTGATGCTGGGCATACGCTGGGCGCTGTTCTTCGCCTTCCTCGCTGTTCTGAACGAGGTGATGTGGCGGCATATCATCGACGCCAATGTGCCTGAAACCGCACGCTGGTTCGCAGGGCTCGAGCTGACCGAGGCCTTCTGGGTCAATTTCCGCTTCTTCGGCACCTTCCCGCTGTTCTTCCTGTTCGTGCTCGCCAATGTCCCGATGACGCTGAAATACGCCAAGGCGACCGAGGACGAAAGCAAGGGCGAAGACGACACGAAGGACGCCTGATTGAAACAGGCCATAACGGCCCTGTGAATTTCAAGCGAGCGGGATATGGGCTAGTAAGCACTTATGCTTACCTGGCTCTCCGTTCTGGCCGTGCTGTTTCAGGCCCATGCCGCCCCGTCTCATGAGACGCAGGCGACGCCCGAGCGGGCTGTGCCCGCCCCGTCTGACAGCGTGCGCGTGGTGGAGTTGTTCACCTCCCAGGGCTGCCCGCTCTGCCCGTCCGCCAATCAGCTTCTGGCCGAATTCGGCGCAGAAGAGAACGTGATCGCGCTGGCCTGGGGCGTGAACTACTGGGACGCCTATGGCTGGACGGACCAGTTCGCCATGCCCGAATTTGTAGATCGTCAGAAAGCCTATGTGGAGGCGGGCGAGGCCATGCGGGTCTACACGCCGCATTTCGTGCTCAATGGTGCACCCGAGCAATTGCGCTTTGATCCTGATCGGATCAGCGCCGCCTTCAACGCCAGCCCCCCATCCGAGCCGCTCGCATCGAGGAAACCGGGACGGGCGCGCTGACGCTCGCCCTCACAGGCGAACGCGCGACGCCCGCTGAAATCTGGATTGTCCAGTACGAACCCGGCGTTCAGACCCGCCAGATCGAGAGCGGCCGAAACGCCGGTCTGCGCATGACCCATTTCAACATGGTCCGCGCAGTTGAAAAGCTGGCGGACTGGAATGGCGGAGAGGCCTCCTATGTGCTGCCCGATACGGCTGACGGGCTCGACGCCGTGGTGCTGGTTCAGGACGGGCCGGGCGGTCGCCTGCTGTCAGCGGCGAAACTGCCCTAATCCGCCGGCGCGTAGTGCTGATCGAAATAGAGCTGCCAGCTCTCGCCGCGATCCGCGCTCATATAGACCTCGAAGGCATGACCGTCCGAGCCGGTGAAATCATGCACCAGCTTGAAATGAAGCTGTCCGCCCTCGATGGGATAGGATGTGTCGGCGCGCAGATTGGTCGTCACCAGGCGCCCCTGCGCGTCAAACGCGCCCTCATAGATGTCCAGAAGACCAAAGGCGTCATCCATGACGCTCAGCCGGTAGACCTCGCGATACGGGTCATAGGTGAAGAGCGTGCGCAGCTCGGTCAGGCCCTCTGACCCGAGATCGATCCGTGCGGTCTCCTCCAGTCCGCGATCATTGAACGCATAGCCCGCTTGCGCCATGCCCGGCTCGAGCGCCTGAGCGCCTGACGGCCCATGATCTGGCCCGTGACGACCCATTCGCCCGCGAGCGGCGCGAGACGCGCCATCGCCTCAAGCTGGCGGGCCGACACATCATCCTGCGCATGTGCGGCCGTTGCGCTCGCCACCATGCAAGCCGCGCCCAGCACGATCGATCTCAAGTCCATGACGTCCTCCCCGCCTGTCCCGAGTGATCAGACTGGCGCAGAGCCGGAAGGGCGCAAAGTGAATTGGGGTTAACGTACCGGCTCGGCCACCTGATCGAGCGCCCGGGTCAGACGTTCATAGGCGTCTTCGCTGACCAGGAAGGCCCAGCCCTCCACCTGGTCATTGAAATGCTCCGCCCGGGGGGCTGCGTCATCGGCGAGTGCCGCGAGTTCGATGGTCGCCCAGCGCTCATCGCCTTCGGCGAAGAACAGCATTTCATAGGCGAGCCCCGAGAAGGTCACCGCCGCATGGCGGGCGACATAGGCGCCCACCAGCTCCTGATCGGGTTTGACGTCGCGGAAGCGCAATTGCGCGCCCGCCGTGGCCACGCCATTGGCGGCGCCGGCCGTCACAAGACGCCAGCCCGACGGTTCGCGCAATTCGTAATAGCGCTGCGCCTCGCCCGCGCGCATGACCCGCCAGCTCGGCCCGAATTCAGGCTGGATTTCCGCGCGCGCGATGGCCGAGGCGTCATGGTCCCAGAAATCAAGCCCATCCAGCGGCCCGCATCCCCCAGAGTGTCCGCGCCCGCCACAGGCCCGGACGCCGCATAGGCGCGCACACCGCCCGGACGGCGCACATAGAGGCCGCGCTCGCCGCGCAAGCGCCCGATGATCAGATCGGCCAGCACCTCGTCCTCGGCATTGCTGATCGTCACCCTGACGCCGTCGCCGCCCGCCTCGGGATCGCCCAGGCCCAGACGGTCAAACTTGTCGGCGTCCCGTGTCATGGCCTCGGCGAACTGAAGCCCCTGAAGCAGCGTATCCAGCTCGGCGATGCGTTCGGCGCGGAGGGATAATCCCCCCGGTTCGCCATGACCCATCGACCGTCTCGTTCTTCCATCAGGAACGCGCCGTCGGCGGTCTCTATACGGATGCGTGACGCGTTCGCCGCCTGCCCGGACCAGTCCGGAACGACGGGACCGCTGACCTCCGGCGCTTGCCCCAAACGCGCATCGCGCCACACAGCGGTCGCCCCCAGCGCCAGCAGGGCCAGCGCCGCGCCCAGGCTGATCAGCGCCTGCAAACCGCGTCGTTTGTGGGGCGTTTGCCGGCTCATGCCCGATGTCTCCTGCGCCAGACCGCAGCCAGCACGCCCAGAACCAGCACCACCAGCGGCGGCAGCCAGAGCGTCCAGAGCAGAAGCCGGTTTTCAAGGGCATCGATCTCGACCCGGAAGCCGCGCTCGATCTCACGCAGACGCTCCCGGCGTCCAGGATCTGCGCGCGCAGGGCGTCCGCCTCGGCCGCATCCGCACTGCCCGCCCCGCCCAGCGCCGACGCCCGGCCCAGACGGGTGAGCTCCTCCAGACGCCCCTCGGCTTCGCTCAGCTCGGCCTGAAGGCTGTCCTGCAGCGTCAGATAGCGCGCTTCCGCAGCCGTGCGCAGGGCGTCCACGCGCGTCATGGGGCGATCCGAGCGCGAGCGCGAGCGCAGGGTGACCAGCGCCCGATCCCCCGCCAGCCGGTCCACAAGGTTCAGGACGAGCGACAGATTATCCGCCACCACCTGTTCGCCCTGGACCGGGTCGCGCGCAGATAGAAGGCCGGGTCAAACAGGTCCACATCCGCGAGCACGATCACCTCGCCTGATCCTGTGCTTTCGACCAGATGTTCGGTCCGGATCGGCGCGCCGTCATCCACGGGCGGGCCGTCGGGAAAGGCCGTGCGGAACCGGCCGTCCAGCAATAGCCCCAGGGTCAGGGGCGCATCGGTCGCCGGCTCGAAACCGCGCATCAGTTCTTCGGGCGAGGGGCTCGACGCGGCGATGTCTGCGTCAAGGCGCGCGCCCTGGGCGCTGGTGGACAGGAGCGGCGTCGCGTTCAGACCCGTTTCCGGTTCAAAGCCCAGCACGCCCGGCGAGCCCAGATTGACCGCCCGCGACAGGCCCGCAAGGCCGGGCAGGGCCTGATTGAGACCCGCAGGCGGTACGGAAAACCACAGCGGATAGGCGCGCATGCGGGTGCGCCCCGACTCCACGATCTGGACAGGAAGACCCGTCTCCCCGTCCATGCCGACGGCGTTGCGATCATAGAGCACGCCCCAGCTGGCGAACAGGCGCGGCAGATCGGTCGCCCGCTGCGCGTTCAGCGGCGGCAAACCGTCCGGCCCGGGCTTGAGCGCGAGATGCGCCATCGGGTCCACCGCGACCATCACCCGGCCACGGGCAAGGGTGAACTGGTCGATGAGATAGAGCTGACGCTCGCTCATGACCGGCGGGTGGATCACCAGAAGCGCGTCCGCATCCTCAGGGATGACATCGAAATCGGGCTCCAGCCAGCTCAGCTGATAGGTGGCGCCCAGCTCGTCAATGATCCGGTTGCCGCTGCGTCCGTCCCGGTCCGGCGCGAAGGGCAGGTCGGATACGATGGCCAGATGCGGCGTTCTCGCGCGTTCCAGCTCGGCGATCAGACGCACGATCTCGTATTCCAGCCGCGCTTCGTCCTGCGGATCGAAGAAGGCGATGATGCGCGCCTCGTCCACGGCGTTGCGACCCACCAGACCGAAGAAGATCTGTCCGCCGCCCTCGACCGGGACGGGCTGAAGGCCTGAGGAAATGGCTGCATCCTCTTCGGGAGAGAAGGGCGACGGATCAATTTCTTCGAGGCGCAGCGCGCCGCCCGACCGCGCTGACAGCGTGCGCAGGAGCTCGCGCACCCGGGCGCCATAGGCCCGCAATTCGGGATAGCCCGCCGCTTCGGCGCGCGAATAGTAGAAATCGAGCGTCATCGGCTCATCAAGCCGGCCCAGCACATCGCGCGTGCCGTCCGAGAGCTCGTAAAGGCTGCGTTCTGTGAGATCGAGACGGGCGCCGTCCAGAAGAAGGCGCGCGGCCATGTTCAGGCCGGCGAAGCCCAGGATCAGGCTGAGGATCATCACCCACAGGAAACGCGTCCGGTTCATCGACCGCCTCCCCGGCGCGCATCGATCAACGCCATGGCGAGCCCCAGCCCAAGCCCCATCAGGGAGAAGAAATAAATCAGGTCCGCCAGGCTGATGACGCCGCGGCGCAGGCTGTCGAACCGGGCCAGGGCGGACAGATCGGCCAGCGCCTCGGCCACCGCGCCCGGCATGTGCGCGGAAAGCGCGTCGAGCACGAAGGGCGCGCCCGATACGGTCACGAGAAAGCACGCGCCCACGCCCAGTACGAAAGCGATCACCTGATTGGGCGTTGAGGCCGAGAGCGCCTGGCCCAGCGCCAGATAGCCGCCCGCCAGCAACAGCGCGCCCAGATAGGCGGTGGCGATAGCGGCGTTGTCCGGATTGCCGAGATAGTTCATCGCGCCCCACATGGGGAAGGTCAGCGCCAACGCCAGCGCGGCGACGCTGAGCGCCGCCAGGAACTTGCCCAGCACCATCTCTGACAGCGCGATCGGGCTCGCCAGCAGCACTTCCAGAGTGCCCCGGTCGCGTTCCTCCGCCCAGGCGCGCATGGCGAGCGCAGGCATCAACACCAGCAAGAGCCAAGGCATATAGTCAAAGAGCGGAGCGAGATCGGCGCGACCGGTATCGAACAACCGCCCGACCCGCCAGGCGAAGGCGGGAGCGGCGAAGGCGAACACCGACAGGAAGACATAGGCGAGCGGCGTCTCGAAATACGCCGCAACCTCGCGCCGATAGATGGCGATCAGACCGGTCATGCGCGCGATCCTGGACGGTCGGAGAGGACCGGATCCTCCATGGCGCGGGTCAGGCCGCGGAACGCGCTTTCCAGCTGCCGCCAAACTGGCGCGCCACATCGGCAGGCGTCCCGTCCACCTTGATCCGACCCTCTGCGATGACCACGGCGCGCGAGCACATGGCGTCCACTTCATCGAGCAGATGAGTGGAGATCAGGATCGCCTTCTTGGGCGCCATCTCGGAGATCAGGGCGCGCACCCCGTCCTTCTGGTTGGGGTCGAGGCCGTCAGTGGGTTCATCCAGGATCAGCACGGGCGGGTCATGGGCGATGGCGGCGGCGAGCGCCGCCCGGCGCTTATAGCCCTTGGACAGGGCGCCAATGGCCTTGTCCGCCATCTTGCCCAGTTGCGCGCGATCGAGCGCCACACGGGTCGCCTCATCGAGATTGGCGCCGGCATAGCCCGCGCGCGCAAGCCAAAGCGCACAAACCCCCGGGCCGTCATGGAGGGATAGGCGGGGGCGCCTTCGGGCAGATAGCCCAGATGCGATTGCGCGGAGCGGCGATCGATATGGCAATCGAAATCGGCGATCAGGCGCGGCCGTCATCGGGCTCCAGACACCCCGCCAGCATGCGCATGGTGGTGGATTTGCCCGCGCCATTGGGGCCGAGGAACGCGACCACTTCGCCGCGTTCGACCGTAAAGGACACTTCATCCACGGCGGTGAAGCCGGCGAAGCGTTTGATCAGGCGGTCAGCGCGGATCATGGGCGGCGGATCATCCCGTCAGCGGCGGAAAACTGCACAACAGGGGTAGCTTACCTCTTCCCCTCACACCAGCTTTCTAGAGGCCCGGAATGACCAAAGCCTGAAAATTCAAAATCCGATGTCAGGAAGAAGGTGTCGACCGGCGCTCACCGCCAGACCCGGGGGGCTGGGGGGGCTGTGAATCCAGATCAGGCGGGTTTTGTATGCGCCAGCCGACCGCTTTAAGGTGGTGACGGGGTTAGGCTGCCCGAGGACGAAATTGAGGCGAGATTGCGGCAGACTGTGAAAAGTTCGTAAGGTCCAGATCAAAGGTTAATTCAGAACAGACATGGCTTTGACTCCCCTTCCCACGCCCCGCCCGCGCGACGACCGGATCATGTTTCATCGCACGGAGCTGGACCAGATCCTGAGGGTTTACGGCATGATGGTGGCGGGCGGCGAATGGCGCGACTACGCCATAGACGGTCTCAAGGATCGCGCTGAATTCTCCATCTTCAGGAACGCCGCCGAAGTGCCGATCTATCGCATCGTGAAAACCCCGGCTGACGCCCGCAGGCAGGGCGCCTGGAAGGTGGTCGCGCCGGGCGGAACCATCCTCAAGCGCGGTCATGACCTGTCCAACGTGCTCAAGGTCTTCGACAACCAGCTCAGGAAACTCAGCTGGAGCGGATCCTGACAACAAAAAACCCCGGAGCTTCGCTCCGGGGTTTTGCCGGGATAACGGATCGCCTAGTCGCGATTGCCCAGGATCATCAGGATGATCTGGAACATGTTGATGAAGGCGATGTAGAGGTTCAGCGCGCCGTAATAGGTCAGCACGCCCAGGGACCGCTGGTCACCGCGCGCCTCCACATAGGTCAGCTTCAGCGACTGGGTCTGCCAGGCCACCACGCCCGCCATCAGGCCCAGGATCGCGAACTGGATCAGCCATTGCAGGCCCGAGCTCTCGATCAGGAACACGTTGAGCAGCGAGATCAGCACAACGCCGATCACCGCCATGACGAGGAAGCTGCCAATGGGCTGCAGGTTTGTCTTGGTGGTGTAGCCATACAGCGAGAGACCGAAGAAGGCCGCTGCAGTAATGAAGAAGGCCTGCGCGATCGTGCCCATGGTGACCGAGATGGTCCCCGTCAGGGTCTCGGCGCTGGCGCCGGTAGTCGCCATCAGGACCCAGACCCCGAGGCCCGTGCCAATGAGGGAGACAACGGCCCAGTACAGGACCGCCGCGCCCAGCGGGGACGGGTTGCGCATGAAGAACATGGAGCCGAACAGCAGCACGATCGGGCCGAACTGGACGACGAAATAGAGCGGCGAGTTGAAGACGAGCTGCGTCACCGGATCCACAGTGCCCGCCACGAAGGCGAGAACGGCGGAGAGGACGAGCCCGAGGCCCATCTTGTTGTAAACGCCCAGCATGAAGCTGCGCAGGCCGGCATCCACAGAGGTGTCGAGCGTCTGTGCGCCGTAAGCAGGGTGCGAAAACTGGTTCATGATGTCCTTCTCAACCAGAAACAGGTGAACGCGACGATGCGCGCCTTGTGGTGTTGAATATCGGAGTTTTGCGCTCGGGTTTCAAGAGAAACCGGAATGGATCACATTCTGATATCCCTTATTATTAAAGGGATTTCACGTATCCTGCGCCGCGCCCGCTTGACGCAGCCGCCCCGCGCATGCCCCCTGAGACCATGTCGCTTCGTGTTTTCGCCGCCCTGCCCCTGTCTGACACGGTCGCCGATCAGGCCTGCGCCGAAATGACCGGCGTGCCGGACGCCAACTGGCGCCCGCGTGAAAACCTGCACATCACCTTGTGCTTTTACGGCGAGCTGGATGAACCGGTGATCGAGGAGCTTGATTCCGCGCTCGGTCAGGTCCGGCTGGCGCCCTTCGAGCTGAGGCTGGAAGGGGCGGGCCGGTTCGGCGGCGGCGATCCCAGCGCCATCTGGCTGGGCGTGGAACATCATCCCGCCCTGATGGATCTGGCCCGGCAATGCCGGAAGGCGGCCCGACAGGCGGGCGTCGAGATCGAGAAGCGCGCCTATCTGCCCCATCTCACACTGGCTTACCTGAACCGGGATGTGGACATGGGCCGCGTCCAGCGCTTCGAGCAGAGACTGGGCCTGTTCAAGTCCGACCCGTTCACGGTGGATCGCTTCCATCTGTACTCGAGCTGGGCGCGCAAGCCGCACACGCCCAATCTCTATCGGATCGAGACGGAATATCCCCTGATCGCCTAGCGACAGGCCCGTCTCGATCAGGCCAGGTCGCGCACAGCCCGGCCCGCGTGGACCGCCCGCAAGAGGCGCGGCCATTGACATGTCAGCTCAATTCCTAAATATGAATATGAATTCGTATTCGTATCAGAGGCCCTGACATGTCCATATCTTCCGCCCCTCCTTCGCTTGCCGAGCGTCTGGTCGCCGCTGTGGCGTCCGAACCCGCGCTCTGGTTTGGCATGGTCGCGATCGTGATCGCCTTCATCTACGCCGAGCTCAGCACGAAAGCCGCACGTCGCCGCGCCAGGCTCCAGACTGAACGCGCGGCCCTGAAGACCATGACCGAAACGATCGTGATGCTCTGGCTGCTGGGCGGAATCTGTCTGGTCTGCTGGCTCGCCTCGGGACGGGATGTCATCAGCCTAGGCCTGAACCTGCCAGCCCTGACCGGTGAGAACGCTTGGCGCGGATGGGCCGGATGGGCCATCGCCTGCGTGTTTGTCCTGTTTCTGCTCAGCCAGCTCTTGCCGCTGCGCACGTCTGAAGGCCGTGCGGAGATGGCCAAGGCGCTCGAGGGCATGGAGGGCGTGGACCTGATCCAGCCGCAGACCGGGGCGGAGCACCGCCGCTTTCAGCTGATGGCGGTCAGCGCCGGCTGGAACGAGGAAATCATCTTTCGCGGTTTCCTGCTGGGCGCGCTGGTGCTGGTCATGCCGCTCTGGGCCGCCGCACTGGTCTCCATGGTGATCTTCATCGGCTTTCACACCTATCAGGGGGTGTCCGGCATGATCCGCATCATTCCCATCACCCTCGGTCTGACCGTACTGGTGGTGCTGTCTGGCTCACTCTGGCCGGCGATCATCGTGCATATCGCCGCTGACATGGTGGGCGGGCTCTATCTCTATCTTAGCCGCAAGCCGGTTCCGACGCTGGCGCCCGCTGCGCCGTAAGATAGCCCCAGGCGAAATCGGCCAGTTCCTCCGCCAGCGTTTCGAGGCTCAACCCCTTGGGCGCTGGCGGTCCGAGATCGGGATACAGACCCGCTCGATCAATGCCGTATTGAGAAAATAGGCGAGCGTCTCGATGGCCCTTGTCCGGTCGCGCTGGGTGATCTCGCGTCAAAATGATCATAGAGGGCGCCCAGGGAGTGTCGCGCGGTCTCCGTAATCTCTTCCCATCCCTCGCCAATCAGAGATCTGTAC
>LZQR01000070.1_pt1 | contig 27072 bp, 25 predicted proteins | sample 768601 | NCBI WGS metagenome assembly LZQR01 (sample SAMN05207299, study PRJNA324521) | oil field metagenome | isolation source: sample BH-FW-24 from oil reservoir | place: India: Bombay High | collected 2015-12-04
ATTTACCAGCCGCGCACTTACCGCCATGTTGAGAGCTGGATTGAGCTTCAACAGGAGCTTCGGTTGGTGCATCGGCAAACGCCATGCCTGAGTTCAAAGCCTTCGCCAGTCACGCCACATTTGCCGTCACGAGCGCGTACCAAACGGCCTTGCGGATCATCTTTTAACTCTTGTTTCTCGAAGCGTTTCTCTGTACCACATTTACCAGCCGCGCACTTACCGCCATGTTGAGAGCTGGATTGAGCTTCAACAGGAGCTTCGGTTGGTGCATCGGCAAACGCCATGCCTGAGTTCAAAGTAATGACAGACGTCATCGCGATAGATAGAGCGAGTTTATTGTTCATGAGACATCTCCTTCGCTGCGCTCATTGGGTAGCTGGATAAGTCGTGACCAGCGATAACTTGACCTTGGTAGTACTCTTTAACGATCTTGATGGAAGCGGGTTTGAGTTTTAGACCCAAGCCCATCCAGTGGTTAAGCACCAAGAGTTTTGGGTTCACTTCTGCGGCGATCTTGCCGACAACCGATGGCTTAGCGTGCATAAATGACGAAACTTCGTCGGCTTCTTCATGAATAGCTAATGGCATCAATAAAATGTCGGCACCTTTAGCAAAGTCGATGAAGTCAGGGTTACTGCCGTTTTGGTCGGCGGAAATCACCATCACGCCTTCGGCACTTTCGATTCGGAAAGCGAGACAAGGTACGTCGCCGTGTGGGATACCCAGTGCGTAAATGGTTAACCCATCTTGCTCATACACCTTGGTGCCTTGGGAAGTTTTGTATGGCACATCAGTAATGGTGACGGGGAATAAGCCATCGCTACCGTCAAACAAACCGTTCAGATATGCGTAAGCGCCTTCATCACCGTCGAAAGCGCTTTCATGTAACCGGTTAAGCTAGGAAATGCAGAGCCTGCTTCTGGGCCTGCGATATCGAGAGGATCTTGACGATCAAAGAAGTAGCCACCTTTTAATAAGGCAGGAACGTCAGCGACGTGGTCGGTGTGAAAGTGGCTTAAACCAAGGAAGTCTAAGTCTTCCAGTTTGCCGCCCGCTTGACCAAAACGCAGATAAACACCGCCACCGGCATCGATCATCACGCGTGATTTTCCTTTCCACCAAATCAGTTCACCAGACGAGGCACGCAGGTCATCAGAGATTGGTCCACCGGATCCGAGTAGCTGCAAAGTAAAATCTTTTTCGAGCGGTTCGACAGTTAATGCGTAACAGTTGGCTGCGCCTAAGGATAACCCTAGAGCCAGCACTAACGCTTTTAAAGGCTGTTTCATATTGAATACCTATGAGTTTGATTTTTCTTATTTATTTTCTTTGGGTGAGCATCCAAAGAAGTGTTGAAGAGGCAGGAAAAACGATTTGTTTTGATGTCCGTCAAAGCACGGGAATAAGATATCCAATATGAATGGTTAATTATATCTAGTAATTTTAAAGTTTCGTTCAGGTAAATTGAACGTTATTAGTTTGAGCTGAACAAGCATCAGAATGTAAAAAGGCACCGTGAAAGGTGCCTTTTATTTGTGTTTTGCAAGAACAATCAGGGCATGCATTGTCGCTTTACCATGAAACCGATAAGCTGTTTGGCACCTTGCTAAAATCGCAATGTTAGGAAGCGCATCATGGATCTCGATATCTACCAAGTGGACTCTTTCACCACCGAACCTTTCAAAGGAAACCCTGCCGGAGTTTGCCTTTCACAAGAACCGTTACCAGAAGTATTGATGTTCTCTATCGCTGAAGAAATGGCGGTATCAGAAACCGCTTTTCTCTGTTTGAAAGACATGCGACTGCGTTGGTTCACACCTAAAGTAGAAGTGGCGCTATGTGGTCATGGCACATTAGCCACAGCGCAAATCTTAAAAGAACAAGGATTAGCGAAGGTTGGCGATACCATTGCCTTCCAAACTCTCTCTGGTGAGCTTCATGCAAAAGTAAACGAGTCGACAATTGAGCTCGATTTTCCTTCGACTCAGCTTGAAATGGATGTTGAACAAGACGCTACATTGCTAGCGGCGCTTGGATTCAAAGCGGAGCAAGTGGTTTCTTACGCTCAGTTTGACAGCAAAGGCTTTATTGAAGTCGACAGTGAACAAACCGTGTTGGAACTCGAGCCTAACTTTGATGCATTAAAGAACATTCAAGGGCGCGGCGTGGTGGTCACTGCTCAATCGAACTCCCCAGACCTCGACTTTATCTCGCGCTATTTCGCTCCTTGGGTAGGCGTGAACGAAGATCCTGTTACAGGCTCAGCGCATTGCGCACTGACTCAGTTTTGGGCGCAGAAGCTCGGTCAAAATCAGTTTAGAGCTTATCAAGCCTCAGCGCGTGGCGGCCACTTACAAACCGAGTTGTTAGAAAACGGACGCATTAAACTGATTGGCTCCGCAAAGACGGTAATCAGCGGCAAACTCAAGGTATAACGCGATGAAACAATCCATTATCCATATTGCTTTGGTCGTAAAAGACTACGATGAAGCGATTGATTTCTATGTGAATAAGCTGAAGTTTGAGCTGGTGGAAGATACTTACCAACCAGAGCAAGACAAGCGTTGGGTTGTGGTTTCTCCACCGGGTTCTAATGGTGTGACATTATTGCTAGCCAAAGCGTCTAAGCCAGAGCAGCATGACTTCATCGGTAATCAAACCGGTGGACGTGTGTTCCTATTTTTGAATACCGATGACTTCTGGCGTGACTACAATCGAATGGTAGAGCAGGGTATTAAGTTTGTTCGCCCGCCAGCGGAGCAAGACTACGGCACAGTCGCCGTATTTGAAGATCTCTATGGCAACCTGTGGGATTTGCTAGAAATGAGTCCAAGCCACCCAATGACTGCGCGTTCATAGATTCATACTAATTGATATTAACAGCGTCTTTCGGGGCGCTTTTTTTGTTTCATGTGTCCACCTTTCGTATTTCTTTCTTCTCTTCCCATTTCGCTTCACTTTGCCTATCAGCTTAATTCTCAAAATGAGAATGACATTAAAACAAATATAAATTCATGTTTTATAACGAAGTTATTTCGGCATCATATTTGCGTTAACCCTCTAAAACCAACGATTCAGTTGATGAGGGGGAATAACATGAAAGCAGGGAAACTGATTGCGCTGACCAGTTGCTGCATATCGATGTCCGGATACGCACTCACTACCAGTGATTTATCGTTCGAATCAGGCAGCGACAACTCAAATTACACCATTAAAGGCAAGCCTTTAGAGACTGTATCCATTGCGGACTCTTTACCTCACGATACGCTCTCAAATGTCTATTCGATGCTTCCAGAAGGCACTTACGTTAACAGTGCGTTTATTGCACCGGAGCGTTATTCAAACATCGATATCGATGACGAACTTGATGGTGCTGAATACGCAACTGCGTCCGTAACATTCCTAAACGAAGGGGCTGGATATCGAAATACCCTCGGATACTTTGTTTATGACACAGACAACCCCCCAGCGACCAAAGATGATATTGCCGCTCACATGGTGATTTTCCCTAACACCTCCAAAGCTCCTGACGGTGATATGCAAGAAGGGGACACGATCAATCTGGATATACAACTCACCGCGGGCCAAACGTTAGCATTCTTCTTGATTCCAAATGGTTGGTATGTGAGTACATATAACACCATTCCTTACCTTGGCCCTTGGAATACCCCTTTTTACAGTTTATCCAGTCTAAACCCAGAAGCGACTGCTGATTACCGTAGGCACAATGTAGCGTTCCTGGACACTGAGAATGAATTCCTAGTCTTGGGGTTTGAGGACATTCAACGCCCTAGTGGAGACAACGATTTTAATGACCTAATTTTTACTGTTGAAGTGACACCTTTCACGGCAGTTGATGGTGTGAACACCGATGGCACCACTGACTCGAAATACGAAGTTCTTGTTCAAGAAAATGACCCTGACGTGACTGTTACCTCGGTTTATCCAAGTTCCGACACTTACGCAACGATGGCGTTCGAAGATCGCTGGCCGTTAATAGGTGACTACGACTTTAACGATGTGGTGTGGCGCTATCGAGTGACCGAACTTTTGAATGGCCAACGTGAATTAAAGACCATTACCGTCGATTACACCCTACAAGCAATGGGGGCGGGTTATTCCAATGGTTTTGCCGTGAAGCTGCCTAATGTGGATTCATCCAACGTGGCATCGGTAACGGTGTCCAAAAATGGGCAAGCAGTGGAGCATACGGTGCTTCAATCTGGCAGCGAAACCGTGTTGGTGGTATCGGAGGATTTAAGAGCTGAACTGGATGCGCTTGGTGTTCTGACTTCAGGTTGTACTTATTACCGGACTCAGAGCAATTGCTTGAATCAGCAAGCGACCGACATCCTCAGCTACCAGATGGTCGTCGAACTGACCACGCCAGTCGCACGAGATCAAATCGGTTACCCGCCATATGACTCATTCATATATGCGGCAGAAGGTACCTACCACGGGGACTTTGTTGCGACTTTCCCTGGCATTACATGGCAAACCCACTTTAAGACATTCTCAGGCACTGGGGACATGAATAACGCATTGTTCAACCTGCATGATGATGACACAGGCGGCTCGGAATATTTCCTAACCAGCAACAACATGCCTTGGGCAATCAACATTCGTGATGAATGGGATCACCCAACCGAGAAAACAGACATCAGCCATGCCTACACAGGATTCCCAGCATGGGTAACCAGCAGCGGTGAAACGGACACCAGTTGGTACAACGCACCAGCGAGTGGCAAAGTTATCTCAGCAACGGAATAGCAAGGAGCATCCCATGAATATCTTTACAAGGCTGCTAACCATTATTTTTGTTTCATTGCTTGCCGTTGCCTGTGGAGGTGGTGACGGAGGCGATGGAGGTTCTTCAACTCCTCCTCCTGAGGCGTCGGATGATCCTATTAAAGGAACCCAAGACATTGTGGCACAACGTGACTTTTCCTTTGATGTTGGCGAGACCATTACCTTGTCTATGAACTACCAAGGGGCTTCTGATGGTGCATTGCATCTTTACACCAGAGAGGCGTTTATGGCTGAAAACGGTGATGTGATTGCAGACCCAACGTCACGCATCACCACCATTTATCCAACCCGAACCAATCAGGTTGAGTTAGAGGTGAATGGCAATTGGACCAAGTTGTACGCACAATGGGTACCAATGAATGCCGGTGAATCTGAGAAGAACTGGGTGATTTCGTTGAACCAATCCAACAACAATTACCATCTCGATTTTTAATCCAAGATGTCGTTAATAAGCAAAGCGTGGTTAAAGCCACGCTTTATTTTTGATAAAATCCTTCGCAACATTAGCGTGATCTATATCACCTATTGAACGAATCAGATAGAATGGCGGCCACTTTCAATATGCCCTTGTCTCACCGTATCTCGAAAGTGAATTAACAACTTGTTATTTAAAAGAAATTTCCTTCGAGGACGCCGCTATCATTAGTACAAACAATATCACCATGCAATTTGGTGCCGAGCCACTGTTCGAAAATATCTCAGCTAAATTTGGCAACGGCAACCGTTATGGTCTGATTGGCGCAAACGGCTGTGGTAAGTCGACATTTATGAAAATCCTGAGCGGAGCACTCGCGCCAAGCTCGGGCAATGTTTCTATTACTCCGGGGCTGAAACTGGGCGTATTGAGCAAGATCAGTTTGCGTTCGAGCAATACAGCGTGATTGACGCTGTGATCATGGGCGACCGCAAGCTTTGGGAAGTGAAGCAGGAACGTGACCGCATCTATTCATTACCAGAAATGAGTGAAGAAGACGGCATGAAAGTCGCTGAGCTGGAAAGCGAATTCGCAGAAATGGACGGCTACACCGCAGAAAGCCGTGCTGGCGATATTTTGCTTCAAGCGGGTATTGAAGAAGAGCTGCATTTTGGTTTGATGCAGCAAGTTGCTCCGGGCTGGAAACTGCGTGTGCTTTTGGCGCAAGCCCTGTTTGCAAACCCTGATATTTTGTTGCTCGACGAACCAACCAACAACTTGGATATTCACACCATCAACTGGTTGGCAGAAGAGTTGAACCAACGTAAATGTACGATGATCATCATCTCGCACGACCGTCACTTCTTAAACTCTGTGTGTACTCACATGGCAGATATCGATTACGGTGAGTTGCGCATTTACCCTGGTAACTATGAATACTTCCTTGAAGCATCTGGTCTTCGTCGTGAGCAGTTATTGGCTTCCAACGCGAAGAAAACCGCTGAAATCAAACGAACTTCAAGAATTCGTAAACCGTTTTGGTGCGAATGCATCGAAAGCAAAACAAGCCAGCTCTCGCGCTAAGAAGATGGAAAAAATCCAACTCGATGAAGTGAAAGCAAGTAGCCGTGTTAGCCCATCGATTGATTTCGGTGAGGGCAAAAAACTGCATCGCTTAGCGTTGGAACTGCAAGACCTTGGTCACTCGTTTGGTGATGAGCTGTTGTTTGAAAAAGGCAACTTGTTACTCGAAGCAGGTACTCGCCTTGCGATCATCGGTGAAAACGGTGTGGGTAAAACGACCTTGCTGCGTTGCCTAGTGAACGAACTAGAGCAAACTCAGGGCGTAGTAAAGTGGTCTGAAAACGCTTCGATTGGTTACTGCCCACAGGACAGCAGTGCAGATTTTGATAATGATCTGACCATCTTTGAGTGGATCTCGCAGTGGCGTACCGTGAAGCACAATGACCTAATGGTGCGTGGCATTCTAGGTCGCTTGTTGTTTACCGCTGATGATGCCAACAAAAAAGCGAAAAACTGCTCGGGTGGTGAGAAGAACCGCCTGCTGTTTGGTAAGCTAATGATGCAAGACATCAACGTGCTGATCATGGATGAGCCAACCAACCACATGGATATGGAAGCCATCGAAGCACTGAACAGCGCATTAAAAGACTTCACTGGTACTTTGATCTTCGTTAGTCATGACCGTGAGTTCGTATCGTCTTTGGCGACGTCGATCATTGATGTGAAAGACAAAAAGCTAGTGAGCTTCCAAGGTACGTTTGAAGAGTACATGGCACATCAGCAAAAAGTGTTGAGTGCCGCGTAACCAACGTAGCTAAGCCATATAATTTTGAACAAGCCAAGAAGATATACCTGTTAAACAGAGACTTTGATGGCTTGTTCACTATGATGAATTAATCTAAACCTAATAAAGGTAAGGTGGTGAGTACCATGCTTACTACCCATAATTAAGGAGCCGTTCATGAGCCATGAATTTATGACCGACGAAGAACGTATTGAACTGCAGAAGAACAACCCACTGCACGGTCTAAAATTGGAAGACATGTTGCAACAGCTTGTTGACCATTACGGTTGGGAAATCCTCGACACAGCAATGCGTATGAACTGTTTTAACACTAAGCCAAGCATTGCGAGCAGTGTTAAATACCTGAAGAAAACAGAATGGGCTCGCGAGCGTGTAGAAAACTTCTACCTATACCGTTACAAGCGCATGCCAAAGGCGTCTGAATACGAGTACAACCTGCCACCACGTGCACGTACTTTCCGTCATGGATTGGAGCCGCGTGAGCCAATGGAACTGACGGTTGAATCGATCCTGGCTTCACAAGCGAAGGCAGCATCTGCCCACAAAGAGCGTTCAGCAAAGCAACGCTCAGATCGTGCTCGTTTTAACAACCGCCGTCGATAAACTTCAGCTCTCTTGTTCTGTAGCTTGATGCCTAGGTACAAGAATGATTTTGATGAAAAGCCAAACTACCCAGTTTGGCTTTTTTGTTGTGTCTCTGAGGCGACATTGCTAGCTCGACTTCCTATTAAGAACCATTTGGTTAGGGAACAAGGAAGCTGATCTCTATGTGTTAGCGATATAAGCTGAACTTCTTGGTCAATTCTCGAAGTGTTTCAGTCTCGCCGAACAAGCAAATACCCAAGTATTCTAATTCAGCTTCTGGCGTGTTTTTGGTTGTTTGCTGTTGTATTTCAGAGCCGCCTTCTACCATGGTATGAGTGAAATCGGAAAAGGGGATGCCTTTATCGAGAACTTCTTGGCGAAGCTTTCTGATTTTGTTGGCGTTATCCGATCTCAAGACGATAAACGGATAGTGCGAGATATTTGGATGAACATTGTCGTCGAGGTCGTAGTAGTCGGTGTAGACTGCGTCGCCATCAGAAAGTTGATTCGCAAGGCTTACACTCAAGTGTCCTACTACGTTAACGGCGCGTCCCACTTCGACTTTTTTACTGATTACGGCAACAAATCGTTTTTGGTTTTCGTCGGTAAGTTGATTCATGGAGGACCTCGTTTCTCTAATGATCTGGCTATTGTTTAACTGTCTCCATTGTATTTCTTCGCGCGCGCAATTTTGTTTCTAACATTGCTGTCGAAAAGCCAAGTTTGCAATAAACGAATGATTTAATCGTTTTTCACGCAATAAGATTCCTCAGCGTTTGTAAATAGAAAAGGCACCAACGGACTGTTGGTGCCTTAGGTCGAGGATGAACCAAATTCTGTTATTGATTTAGCTCAGCCGCGGTATCCACAAAGATGCCTTGGATATCTTTCGCTTCACGCTCTGTTTGACCACCGTGTTTTAGGAACGCGTCGATGATCGCTTCGGTTTTTTGCTCTTTTACGGCAGCTTGGTCGTTACTTCGATTTTTGCATCTCAACTAAGCCACCCGCGTTATGAAGGTTGGTAAACCCTTGTGATTGTAGGTACTGATACGCTTGCCCTGAGCGATTACCACTTCGGCAGTAAAGTACGATTTGCGTATCTTTATCGACATTAGCAAAGTGTTTATCTAACTCTGAAAGCGGAAAGTTAACCGCATTGTCCAAGTGACCATCGGCAAACTCTTGCGGTGTGCGCACATCGACAATCATTGCGCCTTGCTCAATCCATTGCCAACCCTGCGCTGCACGTTCAGAAGCAAATACCGATGGTGCGGTGAAAGCTAAGCTCAAACAAGTGAATACAATCGGAAGTAGTTTTTTCATTGAGTTCCTTTCCTCAAGGTCAATTGCCCTTAATCGTTCTGACGAAGATTATACGTGCGATTATCAAACTTCGATGTGGCATCGGTCGAAATGTCGTAACTCAGCGTGTTATGACTTCAATCCCAACATGGCACCAAACACCAATAATCCAGCGCCACAAGCTTGGTTCAACCTATGTTTCACGCGCAGTAATAAGCTCTGTAATCGCGGTGAGGTAAACAAGATGGCAACCATAGAAAACCAAATCCCGTGTAGCGCAATCATGTAGACACCGTAACCCAAAGCTAGGTGCTGCGATTCTGTATTCGGATCGATGACTTGGCTAAAGATACTCAAGAAGAACAACATGGTTTTTGGGTTAAGTACATTGCACAAAAAGCCTTGGAAAAAGAACTGCCAAATGGAGATGCTTTCTTGTGTTTCCCCCTCTATTTTCTGTTGAGAATCGGCCCCAAAAATCCCTTTCAATCCGAGATAGATCAGATAAGCCGCACCTAGGTAGCGAATCAAGCTGAACAACCATTCGTTCTGTGAAATTAAGTAACTGATGCCAAGCAATGAATAGGTAATGTGCACCGAAATCGCAAGACTAATGCCCACGGCACTCCAAATTCCCGCTTGTCTGCCCCTGTTGAGGCTGTTTCTAAGAACCAATACAAAATCGGCTCCGGGACTGATGACAATGAGTATGCCCAATAAGGCAAGGCTGAAAAGCTCCATGGTGTTTCCTGTTTCTTCGTTGTTATGAATGGGGCAATTGTAGGTCGAGAGTTCGGAGACTATAATCGAAACAAATTCCGCTAAGTGTGAGAAAAAGTCACAGATGAGGCATCTTAAATCCTTTCATGTTTTCCATGTCGCAGCATCGTCTGCGAGTTTTAGTGAGGCAGCAAATAAGCTCAATATTACGCATGGCGCAGTGAGTAAGCAGATCAAAGTGTTGGAGACCTATCTGGCTCAGCCTCTGTTCTACAAACAGGGGCGTAATATGCTGCTCACTAAAGAGGGTGAGATGCTGAAAAGCTATACCGAGCAAGCATTCCAAGCGTTGGAAACTGGCATGAACAAGCTGGTGCAGGAGAAGCAGCAATACCTTGAAGTCTCTTGTGAGCCAACGCTAACCATGCGTTGGTTGATGCCGAGGCTTTCCGCGTTTAATGATGGTTGTGACGCAGACGTTCGTCTTTCGACTGCGGGAGGATCTGTAACGCTTGGCTCGACGGGGCTTGTTATGGCAATTCGTCGAGATGACTTTGAGCCTTTGTATCACTACCCCAAAACCAAGCTGGTGGAAGAGTGGGTAGGTCCAGTGTTTTTTCACCTGATTACTGGCAGCAAGTGAAAAGTGATTTGAACTCCGTGAAGCTATTACACAGCCAAACCAGACCTGAAGCTTGGCACGAATGGATGCAGCGATCTGGTGAAGCGTCGATAAACGGAAAAGCAGAACAGTCTTTCGCGCATTTCTATTTCTGCATTCAAGCTGCAGTCGACGGTTTAGGTGCGGCGATGGGCTCTTATCCTCTGGTGATGGACGATCTCAAACGTGGCAACCTTGTCGCGCCATTTGGTTTTGTGCCGTCAGGGCATGATTATGTCTTATTGACCCAAGACAAGGCTCACTCTGAACTGGAACAAAAATTTGTGCTTTGGCTGCAAACCCAAATGGCGGAGTGTGTGCCTTGCACCTAAGAAACAGAGAGAGACCCTAGTCAGGGCGCGCTGAGTTACCTAGAGTGGTTGAATACGTGCTACATAATGGAAATTTAGGAAATGGAAAACCTCAATATTGTTGAAATTAAATCTTTTGTTCCGGCGAAAGATTATGAGCTATCAAAGCGTTTTTATCTGGCGTTGGGTTTTGAGATGCCTTCGGATTTTGGTGGTGTGGCGTACTTCTTCAAGGGCAGTTGCTCATTCTTGTTGCAAGATTTTTATGAGCCAAAACACTGCAATAATTTCATGATGCATTTGTTGGTGGAAGATGTTGCCAGTTGGCATGAACATGTTTCGAGTAATGATCTGGCGTCATTCGGAGCCAAGGTGACGGAACTGATTGATCAACCTTGGAAGATGCGAGAGTTCTGTTTGCACGATCCTAGTGGCGTGTTGTGGCGTATTGGTCAGAACATCGATTGATTTGTGTATGAAAAAAGGTCAGCGCTTGCGAACTGACCTTTGAAGAGGGAAGAGTGATAGAGGTTTATTGAGGCGCTTTCATCGCTTCTGATTGATCGCCCGTCATCACGAAGTGCAACTCACCACCCGGTTTGAACTTGGAATGGTCGAAGAAGAAACCGTTATCCAAAGCTTTGCCATTGATGGTGACGGACTTGATGTACATGTTGTCATCGGCGTTGTTCTCTGTGGTGATGGTGAACGTGCCGCCTTTCACCGGAATCACTGCTTTGTCAAATAGCGGACGACCCACAGTGTAAATAGGTTCTGCTGCGTTCACTTGGTAGAAGCCTAATGCAGACATCACATACCAAGCGGACATGGCGCCCACGTCTTCGTTACCAACTACGCCTTCTGGGGCAGCGAAATACATGTCATCAAGAATGTGGTCGACGACTTGTTGTGTCTTCCATGGTTCTGCGGTCCAGTTGAATAGGTAAGGAATATGGTGTGAAGGCTCGTTACCAAACGCAACTTGACCAATCAAACCAGACATATCCGGTGTTTCAGTGCCTTGGCTTTCTGCGGTGAAGGTTGCTTCTAGGTTTTTCTGGAACTCAGCATCGCCACCCATGATGGTTTTTAAGCCCGCGATGTCATGCGGTACAAACCAAGTCCACTGCCACGCGTTACCTTCGGTGTAGTTGCCTGTTTCGTGTTCTGTGCCGTATGGGTCGAATGGCGTCATGAAGGTTTCATCAATCATCACTGGGCGCATAAAGCCCGTCACGCCATGCTCTGCGTATTCCGTCGGGTTGTAATCGAAGTACTTTTTGTAGCCTTTTGAGCGTTCAAGGTATTGCTCTTCCGCTTGAGTATCACCGGCTGCTTTGGCGATTTGCGCGATGGCCCAATCGTAGAACGCGTTTTCCAGACCGTAAGAAACAGACTCAACCGTGTAGTCTTCAAATACTGGCTCACCATCGATACGTTGGATAGCAGGCGTGAAGCCGTTTTTCTCAATGTAATCGATGTGCTTGGTTAAAGTGCGATCCAATACGCCCTGATCCCAATCGGCTTGCAGTGCAGGGTAGTTGTCGTAAGTCGAAGAGTCGATCGCGGCTTTCAGCGCCAGCTCTTTCTCTTGTTGAGTAAACTCTTCTGGGAATTTGGTCATCGCATCTGCAATCACTGCTACCGCTGGGTAGCCAACATGGTGCCTGTTTCGTCACCTAAGTGCTCCCATTTCGGTAGCAAGCCGCTTTCAGTGTACTTCTGAACTAGGTTCTTCGCGTACTGCACCGCGCGAGTTGGCTCTGTGATGGTTTTAGTGGGTGTAATGCACGTTGGGTATCCCATAGAGAGTAAACCGAGAAGTTTGGCTGTTCTTCCGTTGCTTGACCGTAAGCGATGGAGTATTCCCCTTCGCCTTCACGAATCGAGCCTTTGCCCATGCCACGGAATCTACCATCTACGTCTTGATGCACCATCGGCGCAATCTTGGTGTGGTAAAGCGCGGTGTAGAAGATCTCTTTCTGATCTTCGGTGCCCCTTCGATAGAGAAGTTGAGTGCTTTTGCCCATTTCTCACGTGCGTTGTTGCGCGCAGTATCGAAAGAGACATTCGCTTCGGCATCGTAGTTGTTTTCTGCACCTTGTGGGTCAACCGCAGATAACGCTACTTGCGCGTTCAACTCCTGTGAGCCTTCATCTTCAAATTCGATGTAGGCAGTAACGTCCGCTTTGACACGTTTGATGGCATTGCCTTGGTCATCGTAAATCAATTCAGAAACATGCTCTGCCGTTAGGCCGTCAACAGGCTCACCATTGGCAAGGATGTAGACGTCTTTGATCTTCTTATCGAAAGTCGCATAGAAGAAGATTTTTTGGTTTTTCGCCCAACCAGAGAAGTGCGCTGCATCGCGCTCGCCCGTAATGGTATGACCGTCTTCGCTCACCGTCAGTTTGTTGCGCAGAGAGGTCGAACCCCAGTCACTGTTAAGGATGGAGTTGAGGTCTATCTTTAGACGTTGTGGTTGACCTTGGGGGTAGGTGTAACGATGGAAGCCGACACGTTCAGAAGCTGTAAGCTCAGCTTTGATACCGTTCTCTGCAATCTTCACAGAGTAGTAACCCGCTTCTGCCACTTCTGAGGTTTTGTCCATCTTACTGAAATGCTTCGCGGTAGTCGTCGCTGTCTTCGATGTATTTAGCTTTATCTTCGGTAAACGGCAGGAACAGAATGTCACCTAAACCGCCCATCCCGGTGCCGGATAGGTGAGTGTGGGAGAAGCCAAACAGGGTCTTTTTATCGAAGTGGTAACCTGATGAAGAGTGCCAGCCGATCAGCTCGGTATCTGGAGAAAGTTGTACCATGCCTTCTGGCACGACAGGACCCGGGAAGGTGTGTCCGTTAAAGCCGGTACCAATGAATGGGTCGACGTATCTTAGGTTGGAAGTATCGACGCTTGGTGAGGTGTTATCGTCGTCATCGTTGCAGCCAGCCAAACCAATAACACTCGCAATCACAGCGGTGGCGATAGCGGTTTTCGTAAAGTTCATAATCTTGATTCCTTAGGCAGGAAGCGAGTCACTTCCTGCCACTGAGTTAATCTATCTGTTTATTCTTTAAACACGAATTACATAAAACGTTACTGAGCTTGAAGCGCTTCTTGCTTGTCACCCGTCATGACGAAGTGAAGCTCGCCGCCCGCTTTGATTTCGCTGTGCTTGAAGGTGAAGTTGGCATCCAGCGGCTTGCCGTTGATGGTTACGGACTTCACGTACTTGTTGTGTGGGCTGTTGTTGTCTGCGATGACTGTGAACTCGCCGCCTTCCACTGGAATGGTGATTTCATCAAACATAGGACGACCGATGGTGTAGACCGGATCCGCAGGCGTCACTTGGTAGAAGCCCATTGCCGACATCAAGTACCAAGAGCTCATCTGACCTACGTCTTCGTTACCAATCAAACCAGTTGGCTCGCTGGTGTACATCTCTGACATGATGCGGTCTAGGTACTCTTGCCCTTTCCATGGCTCATCCGTTAGCGCGTATAGGTAAGGAATGTGGTGTGATGGCTCGTTACCGTGCATGTACTGACCGATGTAACCCGTTAGGTCTGGCAGCTCTTCACCTGTGTTTGAAGAACGTGCATTAAATAGCTCGTCCAAGTCTTCACGGAAGGCTTTCTCTGGCGTGGTGTCTTTGCCTTGCGCCAAGTCTGCTCGGTAGATTTCTTGTTTCAGACGGTTGAAATCGTGCATTGGTTGGAACTTCCATTGCCACGCGTTCCCTTCGGTGTAGGCAAACTCGTCCACGTAGTAAGGGTCGAATGGTAGCAGCGGGCATTTCTCTTTCATCACGCCTGAGCCTTCAGGCCATTCAACCATTTCACACTCATCCAAACGATCTTCATCAATCGGTTGGTTGAACTCCAAAGGCGGTTTGTTTGGTGATGAACTCAGCGGGTGGTTTTTCGGACGTAAGAAGCCCGTCTCTGCATCCCAATGGTTGAGCCAGTTGTCGGCACGAGTCATAAACTCTTCTTGCAGTTTTACATCGCCAGCCATGCGCGCGATTTCTGCCATTGCCCAGTCACCGTAAGCAAACTCAAGTGTGTAAGAGGCACTGTTCCAGTAGCCGTGATGAACAAAGCCGTTTTCTTCGTACACCTTCACTTGCACAACGTTTGCTGCGCCGATGTTGTTGTCTTCCGTCCAATCTGGGAATTCAGATGCCTCGTGGTAACGCACCGTAAATTCAGCCGCTTCTTTGGCCAGTTGTGGGTCGATGTCTAAGCCTTTCGCCATCGCGTCAGCAATGATAGAGACCGCAGGGAAGCCGATCATAGTGCCGTGTAGTGGCTGTGCAGCTCCCATTTCGGCAAGATGCCACCGTCTTCGTATTTACGAATCAGGTCGTTGGCAAACTCTTCGGCACGTTCTGGTCGATGATGGTTTTCAGTGGATGCGCAGCGCGGAAGGTATCCCACATGGAGTACACAGAGTAGTTTGGTGTGTCGCCCGCGTCTTTTTGAATACGAGTACGCATCGCAGGGTATTGACCGTCGACATCTTGGAAAATCATTGGCGCGATAGAAGCGTGGTAAAGCGCGGTGTAGAAGATCTCTTTCTGATCTTCCGTGCCGCCAGATACCATCATGCGGCTAAGCTCTTGGTGCCATGCGTCGTTGGCTTGAGCACGTGCAGTATCAAATGACACGTCTTTCGCTTCTGCTTCTAAGTTCTTCTCCGCACCTTCTGTGCCTGTTGGTGACAAGCCTACTTGGATTTCTAGCGGTGTTGATGATGGTGCGAATTCTAGGTAAGCGATGGTTTTCACTGCGTCGATGTTGTCGTTGTTTACATCGATTTCCGTTTCTGCGCCGTCAACTAAAGCGATGGCTTTGACAATAGGCTGGTTGAAGGTGGCGTAGAAGTAGACGTGCTGGTTGTTCGCCCAGCCGTTCGAGCTACGTAAACCGCGGATGGTGTAAGCGTCGATGAACTCTAAGTCACCCTTCATGGTGCGGTTGTTGAAGTGACCTTTGTTGAGAGTGTGGTCTAAATCGAACTTGATGTGTGGCGTGGTGCCTTCTTTGAAGGTGTAGCGGTGGAAGCCAACACGTTGCGTGGTGGTTAGCTCGGCTTTGATTTCGCCTTTGTTCAGTTCAACCGCGTAGTAGCCTGCTTCTGCCGTTTCGTTGTCTTTATCAAACGTGTTGAAAACGGCATTTTCTTTCTTGGTAAAAGGCAGAACTAAGATATCACCAAGGTCGGTAATGCCTGTGCCAGAAAGGTGAGTGTGGGAGAAGCCATACACTGGGATTTCAGTCAGCTTACCGTGGTCGAAGTAACCTGCAGCAGAGCCCCAGCCTTCCATTTCGGTATCAGGAGAAAGTTGCACTAAACCGTAAGGCACAACAGCCCCCGGGAAGGTGTGACCGTCTGCGCCCGTACCAATCAATGGGTTGACGTATTGGGTTAGCGTGGTGTCGAGGGATGGAGTACCAGATTTGCTGTTGTCGTCATCACTGTTACAACCAGCAAGACCAAACATGGCAGCGAGTATAGCGGTAGAGATAAGGGTTCTTTTTAGTTTCATTTTTATGGTTCCACTGAAGTGAAGTTTTTAGGGGGCTAGGTGCCCCTTTCGTTATTTGGATGGGTATCGGTTACTGCGCTTTCATCGCTTCAGATTTGTCTGAAGTCATGACGAAATGCAGCTCACCACCGTCTTTCAAATCGCTGTGCGCGAAGCTGAAGTTGTCACTCAATTGTTTGCCGTTGATGGTCACCGACTTAACGTAGATGCTCTCTTGGCTGTTGTTTCTGAGGTGATGGTGAATTTACCGTCCGCGACTGGAATCACGGCTTTGTCGAACAGAGGACGACCGATCGTGTAACTTGCTTCGCCCGGTGTGACTTGGTAGAAGCCCAATGCAGACATCACATACCACGCCGACATCTGACCGACGTCTTCGTTACCAATCAGACCTTCATGGGTTGGGTGGTAGAACTCGTTCATCGCTTGGTCGACGATTTCTTGTGTCTTCCAAGGCTCAGCCGTCCAGTTGTATAGGTAAGGCACGTGGTGATCAGGCTCGTTACCCATCACGAACTGACCGATGTAGCCAGACATGTCGTGTGATTGGCTCGTATCGGCGTTGGAGTCCGCATTAAACAGCGCATTCAGGTTAGCGAGGAATGCCGCTTTGCCTTGTTCGGTTACGTCTTCAGGAAGAGAGAAGTCAGTGCGGTCGATGTGCTCGCCACCCATCACGTTAGCCAGACCGTTCAAGTTGTGCGGTGCAAACCATGTCCATTGCCATGTGTTGCCTTCGGTAAAGTCTTCACCACGGTGCTCAGCACGGTAAGGCCAGAACACGTCACTTTCGTTCAGCGCTTTGCGGTCTTTACAGGCGTTGTAGTCCATACCGTCTGGGATAGACAGCGCCATGTTCTCGTCCAAACATTCGGCTTTCAGGTTGTTTGCCCAAACCTTGTTGCCGCTGTTCATGTAAGCCGGGCGCATAAAGCCCGTTGCACCCAATGCGTTGCCTTTGGTGTCTTGCAGTTTGCCGTATTGCTCTGGGTTGTAGTCGAAGTAGTTCTTGAACGATTCAGAACGTGCCATGTAGCGGTCGTACTGCTGGTCGTTGCCCGCAAGTTTAGCGATCTGGGCTATACACCAGTCGTAGTAAGCGTTCTCAAGACCGTAAGACACCGACTCGTTCACGAGCTCGTCGTACTTATCGACTTTCAAGCCTTCCACGTAACCCGGTTTGTCACCAGAATCCGGCGCCCATTTGGTGTTAGCTGGAATAAAGCCGACGTCTTCTTGGTAGTCGTTATGACGTGTCATGACCGTGAAGCGTTTGTCACCGTTCCAAGCGTCTTGGTAAGGCACCCAGTTTTCGGTTTTATCAAGGTTGAAGTTGACTGTTTCGTCAGCGGCTTTCAACGCCAAATCAAACTCGGCAGCAGTAAAGGCTTCTGGGTGTTTGACCATGATATCGGCGATAACCGAGACCGCAGGATGACCGACCATTTCACCGGTGTAATCCGAGTGCAGTTCCCATTTTGGCAGCACGCCGCCCGTTTGGTATTTGTTCAATAGATCGCGTGCGTGTTCAATCGCGCGGTCTTTATCAATGATGGTTTTCAGTGGGTGTGCGGCGCGGAAGGTATCCCACATTGAGTATACCGAGTAGTTCACTAAGCCGTCTTCTGCTTGGTGCACTTTGCCATCCATGCCACGGTATTTGCCATCCACGTCTTGGTATAGGAATGGAGCAACGAACGTACGGTAGAGCGAGGTGTAGAACATGGTTTTGTCGGCTTTGTTGCCGCCTTCCAGTTCAAACTCGCCAAGGATGTTTTCCCAAGCCACGCGGTTTTGTTGTACGACGTTGTCGAAATCCCAGCCGTTGGTGTCTGCTTCTAGGTTTTTCAGTGCGCCGTCAACGCCAGTGCCAGAAATCGCTATTTTGACCACCAATGGCTTGTCGCTCTTACCAAAGTTCAAATGTGTCAGGACATCGTTTGCGCGTTTTGCCAAACGTTCTGGGTCAGGTTCTGGTTCGCCCGGCATTGGTTTGTGCTCTGCGTAACCGCGGTAATCTTCCAAGCCGACTTCGGTAGCGTCGGTTGGAGTCAGTTTGCTTTCAGAAGCCAGCTTGGTGTACAGGTTCTCTTCAATGATTGGATCAGAGAATTCTGCTGCGAAGAAGACGGTTTGCATTGACCCCATTCGTTTGAGGTACGCGCGCCTACGACTGTGGTGTCGTTAACGCGTTTGTAGTAGATGCTGCGAGAGTGGTTGCCGTATTGCTCCAACAGTTCGTGTTGCAGGTCGATACGTACTTTGCGATCTTCACCCGGCTTAAAGGTGTAACGTTGGAACGCCACGCGGTCGGTTGCAGACAGTTCAGCTTTTACGCCGGTTTCTACAAGGTCAACCGAGTAGTAACCAACCTCTGCCACTTCCGAGCTTTTATCCATGGTCACGGCGTCGGTATTAAAACCTGTGTATGGCAAGAAGGCGAAGTCGTTTAAGTCGCCTTTACCTGCGCCAGAAATGTGGGTCATTGAGAAGCCAGAAAGCAGGCTGTGCACAGGATCGTATTCAACAGGCGAGCCTTTCCCATTCCAACCGTTTGGATCGAAGTTATCTGGTGACGGTTGAATCATACCTTCTGGCATCACTGGAGATGGGTTAACGTTGCCAAGACCTTTAGTGCCGATCAAGGTATCAACGAAATCCAAAGTAGGGGTAGAGATAACCGGAGTTTCCGGATCAGAGTCGCTGCCACAACCAGCAAGACCAAGCATGGCGGTTAACACTGCGGTAGAGAGTAGGGTTCTTTTTAGTTTCATTGTTTTTATTCCACGAGAAAAGGGGACACGAGGTCCCCTCAAAATCATTATTCGCCTAGGTTGGCTTGCATTGCTTCAGACTTGTCAGCTGTCATCACGAAGTGCAGTTCGCCGCCTGCTTTGAATTCGCTGTGCTGGAAGGTGTTGTACACATCCAGAGGCTTACCGTTGATGGTCACTTCTTTGATGTACATGTTGTCTGGACCGTTGTTCTCAGCCGTTACCGTGAAGGTACCAGAGCCAATGTCTACCGTCGCTTTGTCGAAGATTGGACGACCGATGCTGTAGGTTGGATCGGTTGGCGAGATTTGGTAGAAGCCCAGTGCTGACATCAAGTACCACGCTGACATTTGACCCACGTCTTCGTTACCGATGATGCCGTCTGGCGTCGGTTTGTAGAACTGGTCGTAAACTTGGTCTAGATATTCCTGCGCCTTGTAAGACTCTTCAGTACGGTTGTACAAATAGATGACGTGGTGCGAAGGCTCGTTACCGTGAATGTACTGACCGATGTAGCCTGTCATGTCTTGGTGCGCTTCACCGCCATTTGGATCGGCAGTAAATAGGTTGTTCAGTTTGTCGTTCAGACCTTGCGTGCCGCCCATGATTTCAGTCAGCTTGTCCAAGTCTTGCATGAACGCCCATTGCCACTGCCACGCGTTACCTTCTGTGTAGTAGAACGCGTCAGACTTGTAAGGGTCGAAGTCAGTTGAAGCGTATTTCAGCGCACATGGGTCGCCTTCTTTCAGTTCTGTTGGTACAAAGAAGCCCGTGCCGTCTGCGTTACCTGCTTCTGCATCCCAGTGTTTCAAAGAGTTGTAAGAACGAGCTTTGAACTCTTCATACGCGTCCATATCGCCGGCGGCTTTTGCCATTTCTGCGATCGTCCAATCGTAGAAGGAGAATTCCAACGAGTACGACACTGAGTTCCAGTTCGGGTAACGAACACACTGTTCTTTCTCGTGGTAGTTCAACTGACCTGCCATAAGTGAGCTTAGGATGTCGTCATGAATCTGTGGGTATTCATGCGGAGTGTAACGTGCTGATTTCACTGAAGCCGTGTAAGCTTGCTCTGCATCAATCAACCTTTGGTTACCGCATCGCCAAGAATCGCTGCCGATGGGTAGCCGATCATGGTACCGGTTTCTGAGCCGTGACCTTCCCATTTAGGCAATAGACCAAACTCGTCGTTGGATTTACGAATCAAGTCTTTCACGTATAGCGTTGCTTGGTCTGGGTCGATGATAGTCCACATTGGGTGAACGGCGCGGAACGTATCCCACGTTGAGTAAATCGAGTAGTTTGGTGTGTCGCCATCTTTCAGTGTGCGCACTGTGCCAAGCATATCCACGTATTGACCGTCCACATCGTAGAACTCAATTGGAGCGATCATCATGTGGTACATGCCAGTGTAGAAGTTGGTTTTCTCTGCGTCAGTGCCGCCTTCTACTTTGATTTTTGCTAGCTTCTCAGCCCACGCGTATTCCGCGTCTTCTTTTACTTGTGCTAGGTCGAAACTTGGTGCTTCCGCCTCTAAGTTTTTCTGTGCACCTTGCCAGTTAACCGGAGAGATACCGACGCGGATTTCAATTGGCTCTTCGCCTGTGCCGAAGTTTAGGTAAGCGGTCAGATCATCGCCTGAGTAAACCGCACCATTACGCATTTCGCGCGTTGGTTCTTTGTCTTGTTCACCCAATAGTGCTTTGGTGATTGGTTGGTTGAATTTCGCGTAGAAGAAGATGTCCTGACCTTGGTGATCTTGCCCTTGGAACCAGCCTGTTGAGGTTTTACGACCGCGAATGGTGTATTCGTCCACCACTTCTACTTTGTTCTTCAAAGACTTGCCGTTGTTGTTCATTAGGGTATGACCTAAATCGAACTTCACGTTGCGGTCTGCGCCATCAGCAAGGTGTATTTGTGCAAACCAACGCGTTTTGTTGCGCTCAGTTCTACTTCGATTTGACCTTGGTTTAGCTTGGTTTTGTAGTAGCCTGCGCTTGCTTCTTCATTGGCTTTGTCGAAAGAGTTCAGTTGTGTGTTCGCCATGTCTGCGTATGGCAGAACCAAGATGTCGCCTAAGTCCGTTGCGCCTGTACCTGAAAGGTGAGTATGGGAGAAGCCGTACAGCGGAACGTCAGTGTTAACTACTTCGCCAGTTTCGTAGTTGGATGAATCCCAGTAGCCAGAGGCCGAGTGCCAAGGGTTAAGTCCTGATTCATGGTCTGTGTTAGAGCCGATGAAAGTATCTGGGGACAGTTGAACCATACCTGCCGGTACCGTCGCGCCTGGGAATGTATGACCAGAAGCTGCTGTGCCGATCATAGGATCGACATATTTCAACACTGCAAGATCAACAATTGGATCGCCCGGCAGTGAAGAGGAAGAATCGTTGTCGCTGTTACAGCCAGCCAAGCCACCCGTCAGACCAACCAGGATAGCCAAAGAGATAAGATTACGTTTAAACATGTGCATACCGTTTTGTCGTTATTCGTATATAAAAAGTGTTTATAAGAGACTGTTTATAAAGGACTGCTTATAAAATTTGCTTGTAGGGATAGCCGGGAGATGCGCTCTCCCGGCTGAGTTGTCACTATTGGGATTAACGAGAACCTGCTGGCATCTCGTCTTCATACAAGAACTCACCGATGCCTTGTGCTGGTGGAAGATCTTGCTCTAGAGAGCCCCAACGTTGATTCGGTTTGTCGCCCATCACGAACTCCAACTCACCGCCGTACATGATTTCGTCATGAGTCAGGTAAGTGCGGTTGAAGTCTTTGCCGTTGTAGCGAGCCGATTGAATGAAGATGTTTTCGCGGCTAACGTTCTTCGCGGTCACCGTGAACTTCTGGTTGTTGCCGACATCGATAGACGCGCTTTCAAACAGCGGAGTACCGATTTCGTAGATGCCAGAAGAAGCGTTTACTGGGTAGAAGCCAAGTGCACGGAACACGAACCACGCAGAGAGCGTACCGAAGTCGTCGTTACCACAAATGCCGTCAGCGGTGTTCTTGTAGCAAATGTTGGTTGCTGCGGCGATGGCTGCCTGACCTTTCCAAGGTTGACCTACGTAGTTGTACAAGTACGGAACGTGGATATCTGGTTCGTTACCTTGTACGTGCTGACCAACGTTACCTGTGTTGAACACTGGGAATTGGTTGTCGCCAGCGTTGCGGTCTGGGTAGGTTGACCAGTACTCATCCAAGCGAGCTGCAAACAAGTCACCGCGTTCTGCTTCAGGGTTTTGTGTCTTGTCGAAGCGTGTCATCAGTCAATCAAGCCATGAATGTCGTGCTGAACACTGAACGAGTATTGCCAGCCGTTAGACTCAGAAAATGCCCAGTTAAACATGTCTGGACGCCAGTCTTTACCCACCGCGCGACCGGTGATTGGGTCTACCCAACCTGCATCGATAAACTCGCCATCGTAGTCACGGGCTTTGAACCAACCTTGGTATTGCTTACCACCGAAGTCGAATTGCGCTTGCCAGTTTTTAGAACGGTTAGCGAACTCGGTGTAGCGTGGATCTTCTTCACCAAATACTTCTTTGATCGATTGCGCGATTGCCCAGTCGTTCATTGAGTATTCAAGCGAGTAAGATGCTGTCCAAGAGTCTTTAAATGGTGAGTGACTGCCGTAAGAATCTGGTGGAGTGTCGTGCAATTGCGCTGGCACGTAACCTTGTTCTTCGTACTCTTTGATCCATGCTACGCCTTGGCTCGTTGCGGCGCGCGCGTCTGTGATCATCGCTTCAACTAAACGTTCTTTAACGTCTTTGCGCTCCGCTTCTGTGAAGCCAAGGTCGATCATGCGTTTTTCTAGTGAGCCTTTCGACAACACATCATGAATCACAGGTGTTGAGTGCATGCCCATCATCATGCCCGTTTCGTTGCCTTTGAATGTCCACTCAGGCAGACGACCTTTGCGCACGTTACCTTTGTCATCCACCCATTCTTCTTCGGCGTAAGACAGCATAGACAGCACCACGTCGGCTAGGCGGTCAGGCTCAAGAATCGAAGACAACGGTTGAACTGCGCGGTAGGTATCCCACGGAGAGAAAGTGTCGTAGCGCGTGAAGTCTGCTTTGCCATCTTTGTTGGCATCTGCAGTGCGGATTGACTCTTTTAGCGTATCGATCTTATCGCCCCAAGGTGTGTTGCCATCTGGGTAAGCGTTACGACCTTGGTGAACTTGGCGGTAGCGACCATCTAAGTCAGAGTGAATGGTTTGACCTAGGTACGAGTGGTACATCGCGGTGTAGAACGTCTGTTTGTAATCTTCGTCGCCAGAGACTTGGATCTTGCCGAGTTCGTCTTCCCATTTCTTTGTTGCCGCTTCGCGTACTTGGTCGAAGTTCATGCCCGCAACTTCTGTCATGTTAAGAGAAGCACCTGACTTGCCGTTCTCGCCGATCTCAACGTTTGATAGCGCCAATTTCGCTTCAACCGTTAAGCCGTCTTTGGATGTGTCGAACTCTACGTAAGCGCGCGCGTATTGGTACTTGCCGCGTGTCTCGTTACCGATCTCCGTAATGCCTTCTGGCACGTCCATGTAACGACCTTGCTCTTTATCGTAGTAAGCAAAGCGAACGTTTTTGATTGGCTGGTCGAATTCCATCACGAAGAATTCTTTTTGGCTTGGTGCCCAGCCGTCAGAGAAACGGTGACCTTCAAGACGGTTATTGTCTTTGTCCCATTTCAAGTAAGAATCTGAGGTGTAGTCCCAGTTAATTTTGAAGCCAGTGTTCACGATGATTTCTGACTTCTCATCACGAGGGAAGGTGTAGCGGTGCACACCAACGCGATCAGACGCCGTTAACTCAGCTTTGATGTCGTAATCCAATAGATCGACTTTGTAGTAGCCTGCCGTCGCTTGCTCGTCACGATGTTGGAAGCGAGACGCTTCTAGGTTTAGCGTTGCCGAACCTTCATCAATCATGTAATCCGAACGCGAGTTGATTGGCATGACGAGAATGTCGTTCAAGTCGCCAGCACCTGCTCCGGAAAGGTGGGTATGAGAGAAACCGGAAGTACGTGCGTCGTGGTAGTAGTAGCCTGAAATGTATTCCCAGCCGTTAGAACCGTTGTTTGGAGAAAGCTGCACCATGCCGTGTGGTGTGGTTGCACCAGGGTAGGTGTTGCCTAGGTTACCTGTGCCGATGAATGGGTTGACGTAGCGTGTTACGTCCATATCGGCGAAATCTACTGGGATGTGAACGCCCATGTCGATTTCAGGTGTTTCTGGGTTTGGCTTGTCATCGCACTCGCCATCGCCAACTGGAGGACATACTGGCTTGCCGCCGTCAGGAATATCCGGCAGTGCAGGGTTGGTGTCACCGCCTTCATAAATGTTGGTTGTGTCGTCGTTACAGCCAGTCAGACCGACTAGACCACTGAGAACTGCGCAAGCGAGTAGGGAAGGTTTGAATTTCATTTTTAAAGCCTTGTAAATTGTAGGGTTATATAATTAAAAAAAATCAGGGGTATTACTAAAACTTAAAAACTTGAAATAGAGCCCTTTGGGGAAAGGGCTCTTAGGGGAGGAGCTTAAGGTTTAAGCTTTCACAAGAGTCGCTGCGTTACGCATCGCTTCTTTCGTTGAACATTCAACAACGTTTGCTTTTGCAAAGCGGTGAGCGTCTTTTACTTGGATATCGTGAGCTAGAATAACCAGCTTCGCGTTTGCTACATCTAGGTCAGTGATGCGGTTCTGGATACCGTTTTGACCTTGAGTTTCTACTTTGATTTTCAGACCCGCTGCTGCACCTGCTTTCTCTAGTGCTTTTGCTGCCATGAATGTGTGTGCTACGCCAGATGGGCAACATGTTACTGCTACGATGTCGTACTCGCCTTCGCCTGCTGCTGGAGCCACTTGAGCTTGTGCAGGTGCTGCTTCAACGATTTCGTCTTCTGCTTCTTCTTCAGCAACTGGTTTCCAGAAGCCAACGATAACTGCTGTTGTTAGTGAGCCTAGTGCGATACCCACAACGTACATTGGGATGTTGCTTGATACAGGTGCTGTGATTAGACCGCCCCATGGTGCGTGTAGTAGTACGTCTGTTAGGAAGCCGAACACACAGCCAACGATACCACCAGCAACGATTGAAGGAAGAACGCGAACAGGGTCGTTTGCTGCGAATGGGATAGCACCTTCAGAGATACCGATAGAGCCCATGATTGCTGCTGCTTTACCTGCTTCTTGCTCTTGCTTAGTGAACTTCTTCTTGAATAGGAATGTTGCTAGTGCCATACCTAGAGGAGGCGTACAGATTGCGATACCAACACCACCCATTAGCCACGGTTGAGTATCAACTTGAGTTTGAGCGAATAGCGTTGCTACTTTGTTGATTGGACCGCCCATATCGAATGCAGTCATACCACCAAGAATCGTACCTAGAACCACTTTAGAAGCGCCAGCCATAGAAGCTAGGAATTCGTTCATAGAAGCCATGAAGATCTTGATTGGCTCACCGATACCCCATAGAACGATACCTGCAGAGATAAGCGTACCTAGTAGAGGGTAGATGAAGTAAGCGCCCAACGCAGTCATGTTAGCAGAAAGAGGGATCTTCTTAAGTTGGAATACCACACCACCTGCGATGAAACCCGCTACGATACAACCAAGGAAGCCGCCGCCCATGTCAGCCATGATGCCAGAAGAGATCATCGCTGGCGCTAGTGCTGGTTTGTCTGCAATTGAGTAACCGATGAAGCCACCAAGAATAATTGGGAACAGCACCAGACCTTTAATACCGATATTAGAAATATCAGCCAATAAACCGTCCGCAGGAACCGCACCTTTACCTGATGCCATTACCGCTAGCGCCAGTAGTACACCACCAGCAACGATAAATGGAAGCATGTGAGAAGTACCGAATAAAGGTGACCTTTCATGGTACTTAGGATTTTTTGAAATCGCTATTATTACTAGCTTGAGCTGTGATAGTACTCATAATTTCACGCCTTATGAATTAATTAAAATATTTAGTATTTGGTTTTCGTCTTTTGCGTCATGAATATCTTCAATAAACTCTTCGCTAAATTTACCGAACAATTCTTGAAGAACATAAATATGGTGGTCGGCACCGTTATCTGGTGAAGCAATCATGAAGAATACGGTCGGTTTGACTCCCTCTTCGTCGCCATACTCGATGCCTTCGCGCTTTACGCCAACAGCGATTGCAGGCTCTGTAACCGCTTTGCTTTTTGCGTGTGGGTAAGCGATGCCGTCCATTGAAGTCACGCTTAATGCTTCACGTGCTTCGATGTCGGTTAAAAAAGCCTCTTTGCTGCTGATTCGATTATTTTCGAATAGCATTTGCGCTAGCTCTTCAAAGACTTCTTTTTTATTATTTGCTTGAAGGTTGCCTTTAATTAAATTGACGTTTGTTAGTTCTGTAATCATTTTTGACTCATTGGTACTGAAGTAATGAGGCAAATTTAATTAATGTTACGGTTTTCTGAAATAGTAAAAAAAATCCAATAACTATATTTTTGTATCACTGAGAGCTAAGTGTGATAGAAGTCATTAATATCAATGAGCTAGAAGGGAATTAGTATTGTGACTTATATTCCATTTATTTTGAAATTAATAATGAAGCTTGAAAATAAACGAGAAGGGAATCAAATATGGTTCAATTTTGCTATAAAAAAGAGGCTTTGTGCTAAAGCTACTCCAATAGTCCTTTTATTAACGTAATTTTCTGTATCTTTGAGAAAAGACATAGAGCGGGCAGCACTCTTTTTTTGAAAGCTTGTCAGGCTCAATTGTGTTGATTGCTCGCGGACAGTAGATTCCGTATTGCGCTCCTTCGTCGCTGTACGGAATGACGGCTTTCGTTGGGGTAATAGCTGACGGGTGATCTCGGACAGTTCCTCCCCTTGATACACATTGGCGAATGTAAGCTCCGAAGTTGAAGTCAAGGGGAGGTTAGGAGGGTTGTTACACTGGATTTGAATAGCCTATTAATACGTAGCTGTACATGACGATGAGCTACTAGTGACTCACGGGTGATCTTCGGACAGTTCCTCCCCTTGATACACATTGGCGAATGTAAGCTCCGAAGTTGAAGTCAAGGGGAGGTTAGGAGGGTTGTTACACTGGATTTGAATAGCC
>LZQR01000071.1_pt1 | contig 26513 bp, 34 predicted proteins | sample 768601 | NCBI WGS metagenome assembly LZQR01 (sample SAMN05207299, study PRJNA324521) | oil field metagenome | isolation source: sample BH-FW-24 from oil reservoir | place: India: Bombay High | collected 2015-12-04
CGGCACGGTCTATTCGGGCATGATCAATCTCAACGCGCCTCTGACTGTGAAGGCCACCGCCGCCCGCATGATTCCCTGCTGTCGGAAATCGCGCGTCTGGTGGAAGCGGGCGAACAGGGCCGCTCGCGCTATGTGCGCTATGCCGACAAGGCCGCCCGCGCCTATGTGCCGGGCGTCTTCATCATGGCGCTCGTCACGCTGATCGGCTGGCTCGGCGTCACCGGAAACGTCCACGACGCGGTGATGAACGCCATCGCGGTGCTCATCATCACCTGCCCCTGCGCACTGGCGCTGGTGGTCCCCGCCGTTCAGGTGGTGGCCTCGGGCCGGCTCTATGGCGAGGGCGTCCTGGTCAAATCCGGCGACGCGCTGGAGCGGCTCGCAGAAGCGAAATCGGTGGTCTTTGACAAGACCGGCACGCTGACTCTGGGCCGTCCGACCCTGGTCAATCGCGAGGATATTTCTCCCCGCGCGCTCAATCTCGCCGCCCGGCTGGCGCGCGGCTCGCGCCACCCCATCTCTCGCGCGGTTGCGGACGCCGCAGGCCCCGGCCCGCTGGCGGACGACCTTCAGGAAATCGCGGGCGGCGGACTGACCGGCACGGCGGAGGGCGCGGTAGTCCAGTTTGGCTCTGCGAGCTGGCTTGGCCTTGAAAAACAGGGCCAGGACCTGACCCATCGGTTCTGGAAGCCTGGCTGCTGGTTGAAGGCGAAACACCGGTGCGCTTTGTGTTTTCAGATGGTTTGCGGACGGACGCGCCCGAGGCCGTCACGGGCCTGAAAGCCCAGGACCTGCCCGTCGAGCTCCTGTCCGGCGACCGCGAAGCGCCGGTCGCGCCGCGGCCCATGCGCTCGGTCTTGATCGGTATCAGGCGGGGCTGAAACCCCAGGACAAGATCGCGCGGATCAACGCTCTGAATGAAGCGGGCGAGGCCCCGATCATGGTGGGCGACGGCATCAATGACGCCCCGGCGCTGGCGGCGGCCCATGTCTCCATCTCCATGGGTTCGGCGGCGGACATTTCACGCTCGGCGGCCGATCTCGTCATTCAGGGCGACCGGCTGGCGGCGCTGCCGCGGGCGGTCGAGATCGCCCGGGCCGCCAAGGCGCGGATGATGGAGAATTTCGCCCTCGCCAACATCTACAACGTCATCGCCGTACCGCTGGCGGTGTTTGGCCTGGTCACCCCGCTCGTGGCCGCCATCGCCATGTCCGCCAGCTCGCTTGTGGTGATGGCCAACGCATTGAGGCTCTGGCGCGCATGACCGCTCTACTCTGGCTGATCCCCGCCGCCTCGTGCTCGGCGCGATGGGTTTGCTCGGCTTCTTCTGGGCGATGAAGTCGGGTCAGTATGACGATCTCGACGGCGCCGCCGAACGCATCCTCATCGATGATGACGGCCCCATCGTGGATGACGAGGACGAGCGCTAGCCCCTCCCTCAAAATAAAACCCCGGCCAGGGAGCCGGGGTCTCTGTCAGGATAAGTCGCTCACCGTGAAGAGAGACCCCGGGTCGCACGCCCGGGATTTCAGCTTTGGATCAAGCGTGGTTCTTCTCGGCCAGACGCGCTTCGACTTCCTTGGCGCTCGGTTTCGGGCGCGGGTTGAAGTCCTTGTAGGCGCGCCAGCTGGCATGGGCGATCAACGGGAAGGTGATCGCGATGCCGACCCCGAACAGCGCAAGACCCGCCCCGGTCGCAAAGGCGATGATCCAGGCCCAGACCAGCATCACCTCGGGCTGCTCCTTGACCGCCTTGATCGAGGCGACCACCGCGGTCACCGCATCCACATCCTGATCCACCATCATGGGGAAGGAGAGCGCGGACACCATGAACGCCACGAGCGCCAGAGCCGCGCCGACCAGCGTGCCGATCACCATCAGCATGACGCCCTGCACATCGGTGAACAGGAAGGGCAGGAAGCTGTCGAGGCGGAAATCGGCTTCATGGGTGAACAGCGCGAACATCATCTGCGCCAGTCGCGCCCAGGTCAGGAAGAAGACGAGCATCAGCACGCTCAGTAGCGCCAGCTGGGTGAACCGGCCCGCCGGTATCGACCAGAAATCCCACAGACCCGGCGTCTGGCCCTGATCGCGCATCTGGCTGATGCGGTAGATCCCGATGGCTGAGGCCGGCGCCACCAGCGCAAAACCGCCCATCATCACCGGCACCACCGCGCCCTGACCGAGTGACCAGAGGCCGACCGTGATCAGAAGGCCGATGACGGTGAAGACAACGCCATAACCGATGGACAGGAAGGGTGCGGCCCGCATGTCGTCAATGGCGCCCTTGATCCAGGCCCAGGGGGCATCGCGGCGGACTTTCTCCAGCGTAACCATGCAAACTCCTCCCTAGAATTTTTGTGTGTATTCCCGAGTGTGTTCCCATTTCCATGAACTGACAAGATCGTCTCCGGCCCAAGCGCCGATGGACAGGGGCTGAAAACTCTGAAACTCTGCGCGAAACTCCGGAGTGAACAGCGTTCACGTCAAACCGGCAATAATCTCAGGGGGAGAGCATGACCCGTCATCTCGATTTCAAGGGCCGCACCGCTGTCATCACCGGCGCCGGCAGCGGCATTGGCGCAGCGCTCGCTGCGGCGCTCGCCGCGCGCGGCGCGAACCTTGCGCTCGCCGACATCAATGAAGCGCGACTGCAAGAGGTCGCCGACGCCCTCAAGAGCAATGAAATCAAGGTGACGACCCATAAGGTCGATGTCGCCGACAAGGACCAGATCGCAGCCTTCGCGGAGGCGGTCGAGCACGAGCATGGCGCGGTGCATGGCCTTTTCAACAATGCCGGCGTGGCGCTCGGCGGCACGTTCGACCGGGTCAAGGACGATGATTTCGAGTGGTTGATGAACATCAACTTCTATGGCGTGGTGCGCATGACCCGCGCCTTCATGCCGCTCCTGAAGCAGGCGGATATGGCGCAGCTGGTGAACGTGTCCTCGATCTTCGGGATCGTCGCGCCCTCGGGCCAGACCGCCTATTCCTCGGCCAAGTTCGCAGTGCGCGGCTTCTCGAATGCGCTGATGCACGAGCTGGAAGGTACGTCCATCGGGGTGACGACCGTGCATCCGGGCGGGGTCAACACCCGTATCGCCGAGGACGCCAAGAAACCTGAAGACATGACCGAGGCGGAACTGGCGGCTGTGAAGAAAATGGCCAAGGAAGGCCTCGTCATGCCGCCGCCCGAAGCGGCCGAGATCATCCTGCGCGGCGTCGAGCGCCGCCTGCCGCGCGTGCTCGTGGGCAAGGACGCCCATACGCTCGCCATTCTCGAGCGGATTTTCCCGATCAAGTACTGGAACTTCATCAAGAAGCGGGCCAGCCGCCCCCAAGCCGACTGACCCTGTCTTCTATTCGGCGGCGGCGGAGGCCGCCGTCTTCTCGATCTGCCGTAGCACGGCCTCGGCAAATTCAGAGCCGCTGGCCGCACCGCCCAGATCCGCCGTCCGCTCTTCGTGCAGCAAGGCCGCTTCCAGCGCCGCCTCCAGACGATCGGCGGCTCTGGGCTCGTTCAGGCCATAGCGCAGCAGCATGGCCGCACTGGCGATGGCGCCCGACGGGTTCGCCTTGTCCTGACCGGCAATGTCCGGCGCGCTGCCATGGATGGGTTCAAAGAGACCCGGTCCCGACGCGCCGAGGCTCGCCGAGCCCAGAAGCCCGATAGAGCCCGCCACCACGGCGCTTCATCAGACAGGATATCGCCAAACAGGTTCTCGGTGACGATGACGTCGAACCGGGTCGGCCCGGTCACAAGCGCCATGGCCGCCGCGTCCACATAAAGATGATCCACCGACACATCGGGATAATCCGACGCCAGATCGTTGACCGTCTTGCGCCAGAGCCGGGAGGTGGCGAGCACATTGGCCTTGTCCACGCTGGTGAGCTTGCCTTTGCGGCCCTGCGCGGCCTTGAACGCTATCTCGGCGATGCGGCTGACCTCCACGCGGGAATACGCGCAACCGTCAAAGGCCTCCTCATCGCCTTCGCGCTTCTCGCCAAAATACATCCCGCCCGTCAGCTCGCGCACGATCAGCAGATCCGCGCCCGCCACCCGGTCCTCTTTCAGAGGGGAGAGATGCTCCAGCCCCTTGAAGACCTTGACCGGGCGCAGATTTGCGAACAGGCCCAGCGCCTTGCGCAAGCCAGAAGGCCCTGCTCGGGCCGCTTCGCGCCGCCATCCCATTGCGGCCCGCCCACTGCACCGAGAAAGATCGCATCAGCCGCTTGCGCCGCTTTCAGGGTCTCCTCAGGCAAGGGCTCGCCGCAGGCTCGATCCCCGCCCCGCCGAACGCGGCTTCGGAGAAGGTGAAGTCGAGACCCTCAAGTCGCGCCACTGCCTCGAGACAGGCCTGCGCCGCCCTGGCGACTTCCGGGCCGATGCCGTCGCCGGGCAGGATCAGGATGGACTGGCTCACGCGGCGGTCTCCTGCTCGAAGCGGGCAATGGCGTCAGACTGGTTGAGGATGTAGCCCAGCGGGTCCACACCCTCGATCAGGCAGGTGCGGGCGAACGGGTCGAGCTTGAAGCTCGCAGTGATATTGCCCGCCGTCACGGTCTGATTGACCACGTCCACGGTGATTTCAAGGTCCTCCCGGTCGAGAAGCGCGGCATGGGCGGCCTCGTCGATTTCGCACACCACAAGACCGTTCTTGAGCGCATTGGACTTGAAGATGTCCGCCGCGCGCGAGGTGATGACGGCCTCGACGCCGAAGTCGCGCAGCGCCCAGGGGGCGTGCTCGCGCGAGGAGCCGCAGCCGAAATTGTCGCCCGCAATCAAAATGCGTTGCTCCTCCCGGTTCACAGTGTTGAGCGGGTGATCGGTCTGCTCGCCGTCCGGGGTGAAGCGCCAGTCATGAAAGCACGCCTCGGCCAGCGCGCCGCGCTCGGTCGTGGTCAGAAAGCGCGCGGGGATGATCTGGTCGGTGTCCACATTGGCGTCGCGGATCACGAAACTGCGCGCCGTGACGGTCTTGATCGGCTCATTGAGCATGGGACGCCTCCAGAATGCGGCGTGGATCGGCGATGGCGCCCGCGATCGCAGAGGCCGCGGCGGTCGCCGGGCTCGCAGGATGGTGCGCACCCCCGGCCCTGACGACCGGCGAAATTGCGATTGGACGTCGAGACGATACGCTCGCCTGAACGTCCGCTATCGCCATTCATGGCGATGCACATGGAGCAACCCGGCTCGCGCCATTCCGCCCCGGCTGTGCGGAAGATGGCGTCCAGCCCTTCGGCTTCCGCCTGACGTTTCACCTCTTCAGATCCCGGCACGACCAGCATGCGCACGCCCGGCTTCACATGACGCCCGGCGATGACAGCCGCCGCCTCACGCAGGTCTGACAGGCGCGCATTGGTGCACGAGCCGACGAATACCGCATCGATGGTTTCGCCCATCAGGGCCTCGCCCGCCTTGAAGCCCATATAGTTGAGCGCCTCGGCGGCGGGGCCTTCCGGCGCGCGGGGCACAGAGGCGTCGATCGGCGCAGCCATGTCCGGGCTGTCGCCCCAGGTGACCATGGGGCGAGTTTCGACCCATCCAGCCGCACCTCGGCGTCGAACCTGGCGTCCGGGTCGGATTTGAGGCTGGCCCACCGCGCTTTCGCCGCTTCCCAGGCCGCGCCCTTGGGCGCGTGCTTGCGACCATCCAGCCAGGCGAAGGTGGTGGCGTCGGGCGCGATCATGCCCGCTCGGGCGCCCGCCTCGATGGACATGTTGCAGACGGTCATCCGCTCTTCCATGGACAGCGCTTCTATGGCCTCGCCGGCATATTCGATCACATGGCCGGAGGCGCCGCCCGCGCCCAGCTCGGCGATGATGGCGAGGATCAGATCCTTGCCGCCGACGCATGAGGCAGGCGGCCATCCACGGTGACGCGCATGGTCCGGGGTTTGGACTGCAACAGCGATTGCGTCGCCAGCACATGCCCGACCTCGGTGGTGCCGATGCCGAAGGCCAGCGCGCCGAACGCGCCATGGGTGGAGGTGTGACTGTCGCCGCAGACAATGGTCATGCCCGGCTGGGTCAGGCCCAGCTCCGGCCCGATCACATGGACGATGCCCCGCTCCGGACTGTCCCAACCCGCCAGACGGATGCCATGCCGGCGGCAATTGTCTTCCAGCGTCTCCACCTGCTTTTTCGCCGCCGCATTGATGTAGATCGGCTTGGACCCCGGCGCGCGCGGCGTTGTTGGGGTGGAATGATCCAGTGTGCCATAAACGCGATCGGGCCGCCGTACCTTCAGGCCACGCTGTTCGAGCGCGGTGAAGGCCTGCGGGCTCGTCACCTCATGGATGAGATGCAGGTCGATATAGACCAGCGCCGGGGCGGCATCGGTCTCGGGCTGGATGAGATGGGCGCCCCAGACCTTTTCAAACAGGGTTTTCGGGGACGTCTCAGACGGCGACGGCGTTGTCATGTCCTGTCTCCTGGGCTTGGGCGTTGACGGGCTCCAGCCAGCCCCAGTCGTCCTGGGTGCGGCCTTCGAACAGACCGAAAAAACGGTCCATGATCAGCTTGGTGACCGGCCCGGCGCCCGCGGCGCGGGTGGTCTTGTCATCGATGGAGCGGATCGGGGTGACCTCGGCGGCGGTGCCGGTGAAGAAGGCCTCGTCGCACAGATACAGCATCTCGCGCGGCAGGGTCTGCTCGACCACGTCCAGGCCTTCGCGCTTGGCGAGACGGATTACGCTGTCGCGGGTAATGCCCTGCAGGATCGACGAGCTGGCGGGCGGGGTCATCAGCTTGCCGTCCTTGACCAGAAACAGGTTCTCACCCGCGCCTTCGGACAGGCGCCCGTCCACATCGAGACCAATGCCCTCCGCATAGCCGCGGGATTTCGCTTCCCGGCTGATCAGATAGCTCGAGAGATAGTTGCCGCCGGCCTTGGCCGCGGTCGGCGCCGTGTTGGGCGCCAAGCGGTTCCAGCTCGACACGCACACATCCACGCCCTTCGTCCGGGCGTCCTCGCCCAGATACGCGCCCCAGGGGAAGGCCGCGATATAGGTGTCGATCGGAGCATCCTGGGCGGGCACGACGCCGATGGAGCCATAGCCGATGAAACTGATCGGCCGCAGATAGGCCGAACCCAGCTTGTTCTCGCGCAGCACCTGCTTGCAGGCTTCGGCCAGCTCCTGCGCGGTGTAAGGCAGATCGATGGAATAGATCCGCGCGGAATCGATCAGCCGCTTGACGTGATCGGTCAGGCGGAACACCGCCGGCCCGGCCGGCGTGTCATAGCTGCGGATGCCTTCAAAGAAGGACGTGCCGTAATGCAGGGCGTGCGACAGCACGTGAACCTGCGCATCCGCCCAGGGAATAAGCGCGCCATTGCGCCAGATATAGTCGACTTGATTGATGGCCATGGTGTTCGTCCTCTAGGCGGCGTGGGCGTTTGTGTTGCGGCGTCGACGGACGGCGCAGGCATTGTTGAGCGCGTCGATATAGGCGGAGACGCAGGCGGGAATGATGTCGCGGGCGCGGGCGCGGCCGGAGAAGACCTCCCCGTCCACGCTGGCTTTCAGATCGACCAGCACGTCCGCGCCCTGACCGTCCTCTCCGGTCTCATTGGGGTCCGCGGCGACATACTGCATCTCGATGTCCTCGACCCGGGCCGGGATCTCCATGATCTGGCTGACGGCGCGATAGGCCGCATCCAGCGCGCCCGGCGCGGACGCAATGTCGGTCACCTGGCCGCGGCGGCCATGATCCATCTCGATCCGGGCGACCGGATGATCCTTGGGTGAGAGCGGGCGCGAATATCAATGCGCTTGAGGGTCCACAATTCAGCCTCTCCTTGTGCGCCGCTTTCAAGGCGCTCCAGCAGGGCTGACAATTGCCCTGAATCCACCAGTCCGATGTCGTCGGCCAGCGCCTTGAACGCCTCAAAGGCGGTCTGCAGGCGCTCGCCATCCAGCGTCCAGCCCAAAGCCTTGGCGCGCGCCGCCAAGGCATGTTTTCCCGAGTGCTTGCCCAGAACGATCTGGTTGGAGCTCAGCCCCACATCCTCGGGCTTCATGATCTCGTAGGTCTCCCGGTTCGCCAGCACGCCATGCTGATGAATGCCGGATTCATGAGCGAAGGCGTTCGCCCCCACGATCGCCTTGTTGCGCGGCGGATGGGTGTTGGTCGCCTTGCTCAGGGCCCGGCTCGCCGCCATGATCTGACGGGTGTCGATGCCGGTCGTCAGGTTGAACACGTCCCGGCGGGTGCGGATCGCCATGACGGCGTCCTCCAGCGCGCAATTGCCCGCCCGTTCGCCTATGCCATTGACCGTGCACTCGATCTGACGGGCGCCGCCGCGCACGGCGGCCAGCGAGTTGGCGACCGCCATGCCCAGATCATCATGACAATGAGCGGAGAAGATCACGTCCGACCCTCTGGTGACCTTGTCGCTGAGGTGCTTGAACAACTGGTAGATCTCGTCCGGCGTCGAATAGCCCACCGTGTCGGGCACGTTGAGTGTGGTCGCCCCCGCTTCGGCGGCGATGGAGAGCGCTTCGACCAGGAAGCCCCGCTCGGTGCGGATGGCGTCCTCGGCGGAGAACTCCACATCGTCGCAATGTTCACGCGCCAGCTCGGTCATCTCCTTGATGCGCGTCAGCACGTCTTCGGGGGTCATGTTCAGCTTGAACTCGCGATGCAGCGGGCTCGTCCCCAGAAAGATGTGGATGCGCTTGTTGGTTGCGGATTTCAGCGCCCGCGCCGCCGCATCGATATCGCCCGGCGTCGTGCGCGCCAGCGAGCAGATGGCGGGCCCCTCGATCTCATTGGCGATCCGCTCAACGGCGCGGAAATCACCCGGGCTGGCGGCGGCGAAGCCGGCCTCGATCACATCCACTTTCAACGCCTGCAGGGCGCGCGCGACGCTGAGCTTGCCGGTCTCTGACATGGAGAAACCGGGAGCCTGCTCGCCATCGCGCAAGGTGGTGTCGAAGATTCTGACAGGGTTTGCAGGTCGGGTCATGACGCCGCCTCATAAGCTGGGGTCAGGCTGGCCGAACGCACCGCGCTGACGCCGTAGATCTTGGCGATCTGGGCGCACAGCGTGCTCATCTTGCGACCGGCATCCCGCGGCTGGACCATCAGATCCATGCGCGCATCGGACTGGGTGTTCATCTGCGGCAGGTCGACGCCGCGCACCTCGAAGCCGCGACGCTCTACGAGCCCGATCAGACGCAGGATCGCGCCTTCACTGGGGCGAAATTCGATCTCGATCCGGTCTGTCATGGATCAGGCCTCCATCATGTCAGCATTGGATTTGCCCGGCGGCACCAGCGGCCAGACATTCTCACGCGGTCGATGCGCACATGGCACAGGATCGGCCCGTTCGTGTTCAGGAGCCGCTCGATCGCGGCGGGCGCGTGTTCGCGCTGGTCCAGGGTGAAGGCCTCGATCCCGAAGGCGCGCGCCACGGCGGCGAAATCGGGATTGTCAAAGAGGTCCACTTCCGAGAAATTCTCGTCGTAGAACAGCTGCTGCCATTGGCGGACCATGCCCAGCTGGGAATTGTCCAGCAGCACGATCTTCAGCGGCAGGCGATAGCGACGCAGAGTGGCCAGCTCGTGAATGTTCATCATGATCGAGCCATCGCCCGACACGGTGATCACGGTCGCATCGGGCTCGGCCAGCAAGGCGCCGATGCCGGCCGGCAGGCCATAGCCCATCGTGCCCAGACCGGCGCTCGTCAGGTGCGCCTGCGGCCGGGAAAAGCGGCAATGCTGGGCCACCCACATCTGGTGCTGGCCCACATCGCACGTGATGATGGCGTCATCGCCCGCCTGTTCGGACAGGTCTTTCAACAGCTTGGGCGCGTAGATTCCCGAACCGGGCGCATCATAGCGCATGGCCCAGCGCTCGGCGGCCGCCGCGCAGCGTTGACGCCAGGGCTCGATGCTCAGAACGCCCGGCTCCAGCCGATCCAGCGTTTCCGCCAGATCGCCGGTCAAACCGACATCCGCATCGCGCAGCTTGGAGATCTCGGACGGATCGACGTCAAAATGGATGATGCGGGCCGAGGGGGCAAAGGTGTCGAGCTTGCCCGTCGCGCGGTCGTCAAACCGGGCGCCGATGCAGACCAGCAGATCGCTTTCATCCACTGCCAGATTGGCGGCCTTCGTGCCGTGCATGCCCAGCATGCCCAGAAAGCCCGGCGTATCGGTGGGCAAGGCGCCCAGACCTTTCAGGGTCGCCACCGCCGGGATGCGGGTGCGGCTGAAGAACCGGCGCAGGGCCGGCTCGGCTTTCGCCAGCGACACTCCGCCGCCGATATACAGCACCGGACGTTCGGCCTGCGCCATCAGGGCTTCGGCCTGGGCGATCAGGGCCGGGTCGGCGGGGGCCTGACTGACGGGCGCCCGGACCGTCTGATCGACTGAGGGGAACGCCGCTGACGTCTGGGTGACGTCCTTGGGCAAGTCGATCAGAACGGGTCCGGGCCGCCCGCGCTTCGCCAGCTCGAAAGCCTCGGCGAAGATCTGGGGGATGTCCCTGGCGTCCCTGACTAGGAAGGAGTGTTTGACGATGGGCAGGGTGATGCCGAAGACATCGATTTCCTGAAAGCGCCCGTCCCCATCAGAGGCGTCGCCACCTGGCCGGTGATCGCCACCATCGGCACGGAATCCAGAAACGCGTTGGCGATGCCGGTGACCAGATTGGTCGCGCCCGGGCCGGAGGTCGCCAGGCACACGCCCACCTCGCCCGACACCCGCGCATAGGCGTCCGCCGCCAGCGCCGCCGCTTGTTCATGACGCACCAGAATGTGCTCGAGACCCGAGCCCGGCAGTGCGTCATACACGGGCATGATCGCCCCGCCAGGGTAGCCGAACACCTTCGATACGCCCTGCGCCCGCAGCGCTTCGACGACCAGATGGGCGCCGGTGCGGTGACGAGTGGCGGCGGGTGCGGCTTTGGGCTGGGCGGTCATGGTCGGTTTCCTTGCGTGCGCTAGGCCTGGCCTGCATTGGCGCCGGGTTGCAGCCAGGCCATGCGGGCCCGCAGACGGGCGCCGGTCTTCTCGATGTCCTGGTTCAGATCCGCGCGCAGCAGGGCGTCGTACTGCGGCTTGCCGGCCTGGTTCTCCACGATCCAGTCACGCGCGAACTTGCCCGACTGGATGTCGGTCAGAACCTCGCGCATCCGGGCCCGGGTCTCGTCATTGATGACGCGCGGACCGGAGACCAGATCGCCGTACTTGGCGGTCTCGGAGATGAAGTCATGCATGCGGGCGATGCCGCCTTCATACAGGAGATCGACAATCAGCTTGAGCTCGTGCAAGCACTCAAAGTAAGCGATTTCAGGCTGGTAGCCGGCATCGACCAGGGTCTGATAGCCTGCCGCGACCAGCTCGGACGCGCCGCCGCACAGCACGGCCTGCTCGCCGAACAGATCGGTTTCGGTCTCTTCGGCGAAGCTCGTCTCGATGGCGCCGCCGGCGGTGCGCCATTGCCCTTGCAATAGGCCAGCGCCTTCTCGCGCGCCTTGCCCGAAGCGTCCTGATGGATCGCAAACAGCGAAGGCACGCCGCGGCCGATCTCGTACTCGCGACGGACGAGGTCACCCGGTCCCTTGGGGGCGACCAGGATCACATCGATATCGGTGCGCGGACGGATCTGGCCGTAATGGATGGAGAAGCCATGGGCCACCATCAGCGTATCGCCCGGCGAGAGTTGCGGAGCGATGTCGCACTCATACACGTCCTTGTGGCTCATATCCGGGGTCAGCAGCGCCACGAAGCTGGCCTTTTTGGCGGCTTCGGCCGGAGTGAAAGTTTCAAATCCGTCGGCCCTGGCCTTGCTTCCGCCCGCCGCCGGGTCGGGCGCCGACAATCACCTCATGGCCGGAATCGCGCAGATTGCGGGCATGGGCGCGGCCCTGGCTGCCATAGCCGATGATGCGATGGGGCCGGGCTTGATGGCGTCTGCGCTGCGTCGTCGTCGGTGTAAATCCGGGTCATGATCCTGGTCTTTCGTGGCGTTCGAGCTGGCTCGGGGTTCAGGTCTGGGGTTGAGGCAAAGAAAAACCCCCGCTCCGGTATGGAGCGGGGGTTTGCTTGGGTCTGAGGTGTGTTTGCTACCGTCAGACAGGCGCCGCCGCTCCACCGGAGGTGGTAATAAGGAGTACGACGACAAGAAGTACGACCGAGCCGGCCACCGCAGCGATACGCTGGGCGTCCTGGGTCAGGGTCTGGGTCTTTGCGTCGCGCATGGCGCTGTCTCCCGGTTTCGACACTGCGTCGTGTGGCCCTGTTCATAAGGGCCGGAACGACGCGCGAAAATGACCGGCGATGCGACTGCTTTCGTCTCGCCGGGCTGTGCAAAAACCGTAAGGCCGAAATGCTGCAACGCGCAACACCTAAATGTCCGAACAACTAAGAAAAAAATTTCTAGTAGTTTAATCAGTAATTTAAGGGCTGTTTTTTCGAGATTGGCGTGACGATTGTGCTTTTCCTGTCACAGGGGGATGGTTGACGGGCTGTGGAAAAGCCGGTCACGGTGCGCTCGACGCTGCGCACTTGCAGCACGTCTAGGAGATGATCATGACCCGCTTCCCGCAGGTCCAGCACGACGCCCTGACGACCACGGTCTCCACCGTGACCGCAGGCGTATGCGCCGTCTCCGGAACCGCGCTCACCACCACCATTACCACCATTACCACCACCCTTACTCGAGGGCGGGGCGGTACGGGCTGAGCGCAAAACAGGCGCAAACATTCAACCCAACACCAACCCGCTCCCCGAAACCGGCGAGCGGGTTTTTCATGCTTCATACCCACCCGGCTCGCACCCAACCGAACCAAAAAGGACTGATCGATGGATCCCCAGCTTAATGTCTCCTCCGCCCCGAAAGGCCTGTGCGTCCTCAAGTTCGGCGGCTCGGTGCTGACTTCGGAAGCCGACTACGCCGCCGCTGGCGCCGAAATCTACCGCCATGTCAGGGCGGGGGAGAAAACCATCGTGATCGTCTCGGCGCTGAAAGGGGAAACCGACCAGCTTCTGGCCCAGGCCGACGCCAATGGCGGCGCGCCCTTCCCCGACATCACCGCCCGCCTCGCCCGGCTCGGGGAGTTCCGCTCCGCCGCCTGATGGGGCTCGCCCTGTCTCAGCTCGGGCTCAAGGCCAAGGTTCTCGACCCCCATGAAATCGGCCTCATGGCCGAGGGCGACCCCATGGACGCCAATCTCAGCGAGCTGGACGCCGGCGCCCTGGCTGGCGCGCTCGACGAGGCCGACGCTGTCGTGCTGCCGGGCTTCACCGCCTGTCATGCCGAGCATGGCGCAGCGACGCTGGGCCGGGGCGGCACTGATCTGACGGCGGTGTTCTTCGCGGTGAAGGCGGGCGCGAACCGGGTGCGCCTGATCAAGGATGTGGACGGGGTCTACACCGATGATCCGGCCAAGGATCCGCATGCCCAACGCTATGATGCGCTTGATTATGACCAGGCGATGGACGCCAGCCGCGGCCTGATCCAGCCCAAGGCGATCGAAGCCGCCAAGGCCGCCGATCTGGTGGTGGAAGTGGCCGCCATGGGCGCCCGCGAAGCCACCCGCATCGCGTCGGGACCCGCTGTCATCGGGCGCCCGCGCCATCGCGGCCCGATGAAGGTCGCGCTTCTGGGCTGCGGCGCCGTGGGATCCGGCGTGCTCGACCATGTGCTGAGCCATCCTGAACTGTTCGAACTCAATCCGGTGCTGGTGCGCAATGTGGGCGCCCGGGCGGACGACCGCCGGGCGGTCTTCACCTCCGACCCCCATGCCGCCCTCGCAGGCGAACCCGATCTCGTGGTCGAGATGATGGGCGGCGCGGATGGCCCGGCCTCCGTGATGATGCCGGTGCTGCGCAATGGCCAGCACGTGGTCACCGCGAACAAGGCCGCCGTGGCCAAGCATTACGAAGCCCTGCATGAGGCCGCGAAGAAGGGCGGCGCGCATCTGATGTATTCCGCTTCGGTCGGTGGGGGCGTCGTCGTCCTTGAGCGATTGTCGGAGCTGAAGGATCAGGGCGTTGTCGCGGTCGAAGGCGTCATGAACGGCACCGGCAATTTCATCCTTGATCAGCTGGGCAAGGGCCGCCCGTTCGAGGAGGCTGTTTCCGAAGCCCAGCGCATGGGCTTTGCGGAAGCCGATCCCAGCGCCGATGTGGACGGCCATGACGCCGCCGACAAGCTCTCCATCCTGATCCGCGAGGCCTTTGGCGTGGAGCTTCCGCCGGAGAAGATCGCCAAGCAGTCCCTCAGCGAGGTCTCCGCCAAACAGGCCCAGGACGCCCTGATGAGCGGCAAGGTGTTCAAGCAGATCGGGCGCTGCAAGCTGGGCGCTGGCGGGGTCGTGGATGCAGAAGTCCAGGTGCGCGCCGTCCCGAAGGAGCACGCGCTCGCCGGGGCCCGCAATGAGGAGAACCGCTTCCTTCTGACCCTCTCCAACGGCGAAGTGCACGCCCTGCAGGGCAAGGGCGCGGGCCGCTGGCCCACGGCGGCCGCTGTTTTCGGCGACATGATGGACATCCGACGGGCATGGGCGTGTGATGGCGCCGCGCCCGCGCACGCACCGTCCGTTCGATCCCCCTTGCGGGCGGACGGTGCGTTGCGCAGCGCCTGACGGAAAGAGGACGAGTAGTCTCATGAGTGTGCAAGCGCGCGCCAGCGCCCCGGCCAGCATTGGCAATGTCGGGGTTGGATTGATGTTCTGGACAAGCGTTTGACGCGTGCCGGGATGAAGTGACCGCCCATCGTGAAAGCCAGCCCGGCGTCAGGCTGGGCGAAGTGTCCGGCCTGATGACGACATTGCCGGACGATCCCATGCGCAATACGGCGTTGCGGGCCGCCCAGGCCGTGCTTCAGGCTGTGAAAGCGCCGTTCGGAGCTCGGCTGGATGTGAAGAAAGGCGTGCCGATCAGCGCCGGCATGGGCGGGTCCGCCGCGAGCGCCGTAGCGGCTGCGGCTGCGGTCAATGCCTTGCTGGACAAGCCCTTCTCGACTGCCGAGCTGCTGCCCTTCGCCCTTGAAGGAGAACGGGCGAGCGCCGATCCGCCGCCCTGGGACAATGTCATGGCCTCGCTTCTGGGCGGGCTTGTGATTGCGGCCCAGCTCGATCCGGCGATCGTCAAGCCGATGCCGGTTCCCCAAGGGATCAGCGCCGTTCTATTTCATCCCGACGCGAAAACCGAAACCCAGGCCGCACGCGATGTGCTCCAGCCCGAGGTTCCGCTCAACACCGCCGTTGAGCATGCCCGTCGCCTGGGCGCCTTCACCCTGGGCTGCGCCACCTCGGACCTTGAGCTGATCCGCGCCGGGCTCGATGACGTGCTGATCGAACCCCAGCGCGCCTTCCTGCTGCCCGAAATGCGCGCCGTGAAAGCCGCCGCGTTGAATGCGGGCGCTCTGGGATGCTCCTTCTCGGGCTCCGGACCGTCCATCTTCGCCTGGGCGGCGGATCTTGATCTTGACGCCGTGGAAGCCGCCATGCTGACGCCTTTGAGCAAGCCGGTCGCAAGGCCCGTTGCTATCGGGCGCCGCTCGACAGCTTCGGAGTGCGCCTGGAGCCGGCCGAGGAGCAAGAAGCATGCGCCTGATCTCGACCCGTCACGGCGCCAGCGCCAGCTCCATCTCCGAAGCCATCCGCGTGGGTCTGGCCGGCGATGGCGGCCTGTTCATTCCCGATGAGTTTCCCGAAGGTCAACTCAGCGGCCTGACCGCGCAAACCAGTCTTAAGGAGACCGCGCTCGCCCTGTTCGAACCCTTCTTCAAGGGCGACGCACTGGAAGGCGTTCTGCCGGAGCTCGTTGAAGAAACCTACGATTTCGACGTTCCGCTGGTGAACCCCTTCCCGGGACGCCCCGGCGTGTTCGCGCTGGAGCTGTTCCATGGGCCGACCGGCGCATTCAAGGATGTGGGCGCCCGGTTCCTTCTGCGCTGCCTTGACCGTATGGGCGACCCCGACAATCCCTTCACCGTGCTGGCCGCCACATCCGGAGACACCGGAGGCGCGGTGGGGTGCGCAGCTGAAGGCCGTACAGGCGTGCGGGCGGTGATCCTGTACGCCAAGGGACGGATTTCCGGGTTCCAGAAACGACAGCTGACCTGCTGGAACGCCCCGGTCTCCGCGCTGGAGGTCGAAGGCGATTTCGACGCCTGCCAACGCATGGTCAAGGCCGCCTTTTCCGACCGCGACCTCAGCAATCGTCACAATCTGACCAGCGCCAACTCGATCAATATCGCGCGCCTCTTGCCCCAGGCGGCCTACATGGCGTGGGCGGCAAGGCAGGCGTATGAGAAGAACGGCGTCAAACCCGGGCTGATCATCCCACCGGCAATCTCGGCCATGGCGTCGCGGCCATCTGGGCCCGCCATATGGGCGCGCCCTGGGGACCGATCGTGCTCGCCACCAACGCCAATCGCACGCTGGCGGACTGGTCGATCTCTGGCCGGTATGAACCGCGCGCTTCCATCGCCACCCTCGCCAACGCCATGGATGTGGGCGCGCCGAGCAATTTCGAGCGCCTCGACGCCCTGCCCGATGACGCGGCGCGCCTGTCTGTGGAGCTCGTCGAGGACCGCGCCATACGCGCCCGGATCAAGGCTGACTATACCCGCTCAGGATATGTCTGGTGCCCGCACTCTGCCGTCGGCGCCGAAGCGCTGGCGCGCATGCGCGAGTTTGATCTGCACGCGCGGCCCTGGGTGATCGCCGCAACCGCTCATCCCTACAAGTTCGCCGACATTGTCGAACCCCTGATCGGCCGGACCATCGATCCCTCTCCCGCGCTGGCCGAGGTTCTGGACCGCTCGACCCGGTTTGAACCCTGCGCCGCGGATCTCGACGCCCTCAAAACGCAATTGAACGCCCTGAACGAAACGGCCTGATTTCAAATGACCGATAACAAACGCCCCTCGCACACACTGATCCAGGGGCCGGCCCGCGCCCCGGCTCGCGCCATGCTTCGCGCGGCCGGCTATGACGATGACCGGATGGCGAAACCCATGATCGCCATCGTCAACACCTGGACCAGCGTCACCCCGTGCAACATGCACCTTCAGGGTCTCGCCGATCATGCCCGCGCCGGGATCGAGGCGGCAGGCGGCACGGCGGTGGATTTCAACACCATCGTCGTCACCGACGGCATCTCCATGGGCACCGAAGGCATGCGCGCCAGCCTGATGAGCCGCGATTGCGTGGCGGACTCCGCCGAACTCGCCGTGCGCGGCCATTGCCTGGACGCCGTGCTGTTCCTGGTGGGCTGCGACAAGACCCTGCCTGGCGCCGCCATGGCGGCGGCGCGGCTGAACCTGCCCAGCGTCGTGCTCTATGGCGGCTCGATCATGCCGGGCAAGCTGGGCGACAAGGCGGTGACGATTCAGGACGTGTTCGAGGCCGTCGGGGCCTGCGCGGCGGGCAAGATCAGCGAAGACGAACTCGTCGAAGTCGAAAAAGCCGCCTGCCCCGGCGCGGGCGCCTGCGGCGGCCAGTTCACCCGCCAACACCATGGCGCTGGCGCTGACCGCGCTCGGCCTGTCGCCCATGGGGCTCAACGACATTCCCGCCGTTCATCCCGACAAGCCCGAAGCCGCGCGCAAGGCCGGTCAGGCCGTGGTCGATGCGCTGAAGGCGGATCGCAAGCCGCGCGACATCATCACCCCGACCTCTCTGAAAAACGCCGCCGTCGCGGTGACCGCCACGGCGGGCTCCACAAACGCGGTCCTGCATCTTCTGGCCATTGCCCGCGAAGCCGGGGTCAGCGGGATCAGTTCGACATTGATGTGTTTGACGCCGTGAGCCGGAAGACTCCGGTGATCGCCGATCTCAAGCCCGGCGGTCGCTATATGGCGCCGGACATGGCGGCTGCGGGCGGGGCACGCCTGCTGCTGCAGCGCCTGAAAGCCGCGGACATGCTGGACGATGCGCCCACCGTCACCGGCAAGACCCTGTTTGAAGAAGCCGAGCTGGCCGCTGAAACGCCGGGTCAGGACGTGATCCTGTCGCCCGACAAACCGCTCAAGAAGCGCGGCGGCTTCGGCGTGCTTTATGGCGATCTCGCCCCGGAAGGCTGCGTCGCCAAGCTCGCGGGTCATGACCGTCTGTTCTTTGAAGGCCCCGCCAAGGTATTTGATTGCGAGGAAGACTGCTTCGCCGCGGTCAATTCGGGCGGGATCGAGAAGGGCAATGTGGTCGTCATCCGCAATGAAGGCCCCGCCGGCGGGCCGGGCATGCGTGAAATGCTGGCCGTCACCGCCGCCATTCAAGGCGCAGGCCTGGGCGATGATGTGGCGTTGATGACGGACGGCCGCTTCTCGGGCGCGACCTATGGCTTCATGGTCGGGCACGTCGCCCCCGAAGCCGCCCATGGCGGACCCATCGCCTTTGTGAAGACCGGCGATATCATCACCATCGATATCGAGAACCGTCGCATTGATGTGAAGGCCGATCTCAAGGCGCGCATGGCCCAGGGCTTCACCCCGCCCGAACCCAAATACCGCACGGGGGCGTTCGCGAAATACGCCAGGCTCGTCCACTCCGCATCAGATGGCGCGGTGACGAGCTTCCCGTTCGACTAGCGCCTTTAAGAGGCTCCAAAGGAGACGATCAGGAGGTCCGGGTCTGGTCCAGGGCGGCGATGTGGATGCGCACCGCCCGGACGACCTGGTCCTCCCAGTCCGTGCCTTCGGTCTTCAGGCCGTCACATGCTGGCGCAGGCTGACAAAGCCATGGATCAGCGCCCAGATTTCAAGCGCGGCATTGCGCACCTCATCCGCGGCATGATCGGGTAGAAACTCGGCCGAGCGTTCGAGCAGGCTGGCGAAAGCTTGCGTGCCCGCCTGACGCGCCTCTTCTGACGGGCTGAAGTCAGGCGATTGCTCGCCAAAGATCAACCGGTAATGGGCTTCATGCGCCCTCACGCTGCGCAGATACTGGCGCACCACGGTCTCGATCGCCGCATCGCGATCTCTCACGCCTTCGGGCAGGCGGGTCGTCGCTTCGACCTGCTCGAACCCTTCGATATAGAGCGCGTCCAGAATACCCTGCTTGCCGTCAAAATGGCTGTAGATACCGATGGTCGAGACGCCCGCCTCTTTCGCGATGGCGCGCACGCTGAGCGCCTTGTAGCCGCCCTCCAGGAACAGCTTTGACGCCGCCTGCATGATCGTGGATTTCGCGTCGCTCATGGTTTCAGCCTTGACGGGACCCGTTATGTCCCTGACAGTTGTATAACACTGTTATGATCAGGCTCAACCCGATGCAACAATAACGGGTGAGCCGTCCCGGGGAGGCGACTCATGCGATCACACCTCTTGAGACTGATTATCTGGTCATTGGCGGCGGCGCCATGGGCATGGCCTTCACCGATGTCATCCTGTCCGAAACCGACGCCGACCTCATCATCGTGGATCAGAACGCCAAGCCGGGCGGGCACTGGAACCACGCCTATCCCTTCGTCACCCTTCATCAGCCTCGAGCTTTTACGGCGTCTCCTCCAGGGAACTCAGCCGAGGGCAGCTCGATCAGGTGGGCCTGAACAAGGGGATGGGGGATCTCGCCAGCGGTCAGGAAGTCCTTGCCTATTACGAGCAGGTGATGAACCACACCTTCCTGCCTTCAGGCCGGGTGCGCTTCTTCCCCATGTGCCGGTATGTCGGCGAGGGCCGCTTCGAGCATGTATTGAGCGGAGAGGTGTTCGAGGTCAAAGCCCGGCGCAAGACCGTGGACGCGACGCATCTGAAAACCTCTGTCCCCTCCACCCATACGCCCAAATTCGAGGTGTCGCCCGACGCCTGGTTCATGCCGCCCAATGACTTGCCGAAGATCGACCGCAAGCCGGACGGCTTTGTGATCATCGCGCGGGCAAGACCGCCATCGACACGGTTCTGTGGCTGCTGGAGCATCATGTCGACCCCGATGATATCCAGTGGATCATGCCGCGCGACGCCTGGCTGCTCGATCGGCGCAACACCCAGACCGGGCCGGACTTCTTCTTTGACACCATCGGCGCGCAGGCGCGTCAGTTCGAGGCCATCGCCAATTCCACAAGCCTTGAAGACATGTTCGACCGGCTCGAAGCCTGCGGCTATTTCCTGCGCCTCGATCCCGATGTGCGCCCCTCCATGTTCCATGCGCGACCGTCAGCCAACGGGAAGTCGAGGAACTCCGCCGCGTCCGCAACGTCATCCGCAAGGGTCGGGTGAAGACCATCACGGCGGACCGCGTCATCCTGGATGAGGGCGAAATCGCCATCACGCCCGACACGGTGCTGGTTGATTGCGCGGCCCGCGCGGTCACGAATGACGCCTTCGTTCCGGTCTTTCAGGGCGACAGGCTGGTGCTCCAGATGGTGCGCTCCTACCAGCCGGTGTTCAGCGCCGCCTTCATCGCTCATATCGAAGCCGCCTATGAAGACGAAGCCGAGCAGAACCGCCTGTGCGCGGTGGTGCCGCTGCCCAATCACGACACCGACTATATCCGCTTCACCGCCGCGTACATGATGAACCAGTATAACTGGAGCCAGATCCCCGAACTGCGCGCCTGGCTGCGCGAGAACCGGCTGGATGGTTTCTCCAAGCTGCTCAGTGAAATCGGCCCCGAAGACACGGAAAAGACCGCGCTGCTTCAGTCCATGCGCCAGACCGCGCCGGCGGCTGTAGCGAAGCTGTTTGAGTACATGCAGGCGCTCGATGACCCCGCCCAAGCGACGGCTGATCTCATACGCAGCATTGCGGATCGTACAATCCTTTAGGGAGAATTCCGTCTACAGACGGGCTCTTTTTCGTCTCTTTTACCGGGGCTGACCGAAGGCGTCGCGACCTTCACATCCCCGCTCGCCCTCTGGCGCGCACTCAGGAGAGAGACCATGAAGACCCTTGTTTCCACCGCTCTGATCGGCCTCGCGCTGGTCGCCGCCACCGCCCCGCTCGCTCTGGCCGAAGACGAAAACAACGTCACCTCCGGCTATACGCTGGCCGGCGCGCCGCTGGGCCTGCATGGCTCTGACCCGGTCGCCCTGATCCAGACCGGCATCCGCCTTGACGGCTCGGCTGAATTCTCCGCCGTGCACGACGGCGTCGCCTATTACTTCGCAAGCCAAGCCAATCTGCGCACCTTCCGCCGCAATCCCGAGCAATACATTCCGGCCTATGGCGGTTTCTGCGCGCTCGGCGTGGCGCTGGGCAAGAAGCTCGATGGTGATCCGCGCTTTTCCGCCGTGCGCGACGGCCAGCTCTATGTCTTCGTGAACGAGGAGATCCTGCGCAACTTCCTCAATGACGAAGCCGGCACCCTGGCCCGCGCCGAGCGCAACTGGACCGAGATCGAACACACCGCAGCGTCCGACCTGTAAGGGCCTCCCCCTCCCCTTACAGGGCAAGGGTTTCCCCCGCTCTTGCCGGACGTCAGACCGGGCGGTCGCACAGCGGCCGCCCGGTGTCTGTTATGGCGCCGGAATCGTCGTCATCGGGTTGCAGCGCACAATCAGCCCATCCGGCAGGCTGACCTGATATGCGCTCCATTCCGAGCGAGGCTGAGGGTAATCGGTGCTGATCCAGTGCGCGCCCAGTTCAAAGGCGGCGTCCCGGCGGCTGGCATCGCCCGTGCGCGCTTCCATCGTGTTCGCATCTGCGCGGGTGCGCACCAAAAACCCGCTCAATGCCGCATGAGCGATCATCTGCCGGTCCTCGACCGGATCGTTGAGGATGAAGATGGCGGCGTGATCAGCTTCAATGCTCTCAGACAGGGTGAACATCATCCGCCCTTCCAGCGAGGCCGCCTCGCCGCGATAGGCGTCCGCCTTCGCGCCCCGCTCGTCGAGCACCAGAAGGATGCGGCCGCGCGCCTCGCCCAATGTCGGCCAGCCGCCCGCCTCGACACCTTCACGCAGGGTGGCGTGATGACCGCGCACCTCATCGGGAATGATCAGATGGCCGGGCGCGAAGACTCGGGCGAACTCCGCATCAAGCGCCGCGAAAGCCTCGCGGTCAAAGTCGAGCGTCTCCACCGCGCCCGGCGCATCGATGCCGCCGGTCTTGGCGTTGAACATCACCATGATGGGCGCGTGATCGGGAAGGGCGAGCGACCAGTCGCGAATCTCGCTCACGCAGGCGATCAGGGTCGAACAGCTTGAGCGCACATCGATATCGGGAATGTGCAAGACCTTGAAACCCGGCGCATCCATGCCCGTCGCGTCATAGGGCGCCGAGCCCTCCTGACCCGCCATCATCGCCGGCATCAGCGGATTGGCGTAGCGACCGCCTTCGGGATCATGGACAATATCAATCTCGAGATTGCGCATGCCCGCATCCAGCTGATCAGACAGCGGCGGATGGCTGTAATCGAGCGCCATCACTTCGGGGTTCTGCGCCAGAAGCGCCGCGAGTTCCGCGGGCGGTATGGCCTGCTTGTAACTGTTATGAGTGCCCACGGTCTGAAGCGCGGTGAGGGGCAGGCTGTCCCAGGCGCGGCCTTCAGGCCCATCAAGCTCCACCCCCACAGGACAGGCCACGTCAGAAAGCTGCAATGACAGCGCCAATGAAACGACAAGACCAATCATGTGAGCCCCCTCTTTCAGTCGGCCTCAGATAGCCACGGGCGGACCCGGCGCTCAACGCAAATCAGAACGGGTCGCTGAAGCGTCATAAAACCAGACCTGTGCCCGACCGCCCCTGTTCAAACCGGACCGCTCTGGCTAGCCTTTGTTCCAAGAGCGTGAGATGCGCCAAGGGGAGCAAGACCATGAAAAACCTGATCACCGGCGCGCTGGCGCTGTGCCTGAGCCTGTCCGGCGCACAGGCGCTGGCCCAGGATACGCCGAGCTTTACCGAGAGCGTTGAGGGGCTGAACCGCCAGGACGGGCTGATCGCGCTCTACCCTGACGCCGCCAAGGGCCGGGTGCTGGCGGCGCTCTCCCCTCAGGACGACGGCACGCTGGGCCGGATGATCTACACTGCGCGCCTGACCTCGGGTCTGGGCTCCAACCCGGTGGGGCTGGATCGAGGGCTGGGCAGCGACACGTATATTCTGCGCTTCTCGCGCGTGGGCGACGCCGTCTTCGCGGAATTTGAAAACACCCGTTACGCGGCGCTTGGCGCAGGCTCGGACGAGCAGGCGGCGACGGCGCAATCCTTCGCCCGCTCCGTCATCTGGCGCACCGAGATCGTGTCCGAAAGCGCCAATGGCGAGGTGCTGATCGACCTGTCAGGCTTTCTCAAGCGCGATCCCATTGATGCGGCGGGTTATCTCGACAATGCCGGTCAGGGTGCCTTCTCGGTCAATGCCGAGCGTAGCGCGCCGCTGGCCGAAAGCGTCCTGACATTTCCCGAAAACGTGGAGATTGATGCGCTTCTCACCCTCACCGCCAACAATCCCGGCGCAGAGGTGCGCGCCACCGCACCCTATGCCGAGGCGGTGACGCTGACGGTGCATCACTCCTTTATCGCCCTGCCCGAGGACGGGTATGAAACCCGTGCGTCGGACCCGCGCAGCGGCGCCTTCGAGATGACCCGATATGACATGGCGACCCCGCTCGACGCCCCGCTCGAGCGCGGCTTCGCCCAGCGCCACAGGCTGGAACGGGTCGATCCGTCCGCCGCTTCCGGCCCGGTCGTCGAGCCCATCATCTATTACGTGGATCGCGGCGCGCCCGAGCTGATCCAGCAGGCCCTGATCGAGGGCGGGAACTGGTGGGCGGAGGCCTTTGAAGCGGCCGGCTTTGAAGACGCCTATCGCGTCGAGCTCCTGCCCGAGGGCGTGCACCCGCTCGATTCGCGCTACAATGTCATCCAGTGGGTGCATCGCCAGACCCGCGGCTGGTCCTATGGCGGTTCGGTAGTCGATCCGCGCACGGGGGAAATCCTCAAAGGCCATGTGATCCTGGGCAGCCAGCGCGTGCGTCAGGACCGGCGCATCTTTGAAGGCCTGATGGGTGTCGAGCATACCGGCACGGGCGCGCAGGATGACCCGCTGGAGCTGGCGCTGGCGCGGGTGCGGCAACTGTCGGCGCACGAGATCGGCCATACGCTGGGCCTGATGCACAATTTCGCCGCCAGCACCAATGACCGCGCCTCGGTGATGGACTATCCCGCTCCGCTGATCCGCTTTGACGACGCGACCGGCTTTGACGCCTCGGACGCCTATGATGTGGGCATTGGCGAGTGGGACATCGCCAGCATCTCCTGGCTCTATTCACAGTATGAGGACAATGCGTCCGAACAGGCCGGGCTCGCCAACATCCTCGAGCAGGCGCGTGAGGACGGCCTTCTCTACATTTCCGACCGTCATGCGCGCGGCAATGCGTCGGGTCACCCGTTCGCCAATCTGTGGGATAATGGCGCGGACCCGGTTGAGGCGCTCAATGACACGCTGGTCGTGCGCGAAGCGGCGCTCGCGCGCTTTGGAACCGATGTGATGGCGCAGGGCCTGCCGCTCAGCGAGATCCGCAATGTCTTCCCGCCCATCTATCTCTATCACCGCTATCAGGTGGAGGCCGCCGCCAAGGCGCTCGGCGGAGTGGTCTTCGCCTATGAGGTCAATGGCCCGATGTGAACGGCGTCACCGACTTGACCCTGCCCGCCAGCGCGAAGCGCTGAACGCTCTGGCCGCAACACTGGAGCCGTCCATTCTCGACATTCCAGACCAGACGCTGCGGCTTCTGACGCCCTCGCCCTTTAGCGATTACGACCCGATCGCCCGCCGCGAACAGTTTGAAAGCGACCAGTATCCCGCCTTCAGCCGCGCCAATGCGGCCGCTGCGGCAGGCCGGATCACGCTCGACGCCATGCTGAACCCCGCCCGTCTGGCGCGGATGGAGGAGCAGAGCGCCCGCCATCAGAACGGTTTGGCGCCGGCTGAGGTCCTTGAACGGATCGAGGCCGTGCTGTTTGACGCGCCACGCGATGAAACCGCACGCCTGACGCCCATCCGCCAGGCCTTGCAGGCCGAATATGTGGGCCAGCTCCTGTCCACTGCCGCCAGCTCCACGCCCAGCGCCGCACGGCTGACGCGCCATCGGCTGACAACCCTGCAATCGGAGCTTTCCGGCCGCCGCGCGCTCGTGCGTCCTGATCAGGCCGCGGCCCTGTCCGCGATGATCTCGCGGGGCTGGCCGCGATTGACGAGGGCCGCACGGTCTCGACGCCAAACACGGACATCCCCCCCCGGCAGCCCGATCGGCGCCGATGGCTGCTTCCATTGTGACAGCGGCGCGCGGCTGGGTCTGAACTGAAGGACAGGCTCAGGCGGCAGGGGAGAGCGGAACCAGGCTGGGATCCCGTGACAGCTCTTCCAGCAGCCAGGTCTCGAAGGCCGCGACCTTGTCGAGCCCGCGCTTGGCGTAAGGCGTGGCGAAGTACCAGTTCCCCGGCAAGGCGGTGCGGCGTTCGGGGAACAGCTCCACGAGCGCGCCCGTCTCCAGCTCGGCGTGGGCGAAGGGTTCGATCGCCAGCGCCACCCCCATGCCGCCAACCGCGGCGTTGAGGCCAGGTCATAGCTGTCAAACAGGCCTTCGCCCGCCGGGCTGATGCCGGACAGGCCGGTTGCGGTGAGCCAGGTCGACCAGTCGTCCGCAGACGGATAAACCTGTAACAGGGGATGCCCGCGCAGGTCCGAGGGCTGGCTGATGGGGCCGTAACGCTCGAGATAGTCCGGGCTCGCAACCGGAAAGACGTGCGAATTGAACAGGGGGCGGTACGCCACCTGGGGGTCCTGCGGGTGACCGATCATGATGCAGGCGTCCACGGCGTCGGTGCTGAAGTCCACATCGCTCTGGGATGTCACCAGCCGGATCGGCTTCTGCCCGGTCGCCCGGCTGTAGGAGGCGAGCCGCGGCACCAGCCAGCGAATTGCAAAGGTGGAATAGGTTTGCAGGGTCAGACACTGACCCGTGTCGGACAGCAACTCCTCGGTCGCTTCCAGCAGCCGCTCCATGCCCCGGGTCACGCCGAAGGCATAGCGCTCGCCCTGGGCGGTCAGCGTGACGCCCGTGCGATTGCGCTGCATCAACCGGCAATTGAGCTCGGTCTCCAGACGCCGGATCTGGTGACTGATCGCGGAGGAGGAGACATTGAGTTCGGCCGCCGCCGCCTTGAAGCTGCGCAGACGCACCACCGCTTCAAAGGCGCGGAGCGAGGCGAGAGGCGGCAGACGTCTTTGCATGAAGCTCAGCACTTTGACTTGAAAAACGGAACGATAGTCAGGCTTGATGGCGGCGTGCGTCAAACACAAACATCGGAGCCGCCATGACTGACCCGCGCTCACGCCCCGCCCCGTCCCTTGCCGGGCGGAGAGGTCGAGAACTGGCGATCTGGGTGGAGCGTGAACCGGATGCCGCTCTCACCGCCGCACGCGAGGCGCGGGCCAAGGGGTCTGTCGACCCGCTCCCGCTTCATGTGGAGACCGAGGCCACGCGCAGGCTCGGGCGCCCGGCAGACGCTCTGAACCTGGCCCGCAAAGCCCTCAGACAGTTTCCCGGGCATCCCGGACTGACGCTCGAAGCCGCGCGTCAGAAGCGGCGACCGGTCAGCTGGACGCCGCCATCG
>LZQR01000072.1_pt1 | contig 26400 bp, 30 predicted proteins | sample 768601 | NCBI WGS metagenome assembly LZQR01 (sample SAMN05207299, study PRJNA324521) | oil field metagenome | isolation source: sample BH-FW-24 from oil reservoir | place: India: Bombay High | collected 2015-12-04
ATGCTCGAGTCGTAGCTGTACATCGATTAGGGTGCAGATCTTCCGCTAACCACAGGCTGTACCACCATCAACAAAGTATGTGGCTCGGGAATGAAGAGCTGTACATCGATCGATGCTCGAGTCGTAGCTGTACATCGATTAGGGTGCAGATCTTCCGCTAACCACAGGCTGTACCACCATCAACAAAGTATGTGGCTCGGGAATGAAGAGCGTCATGCTGGCTCACGATCTCATCAAAGCGGGTAGTATTCGAAGTGCTATTGCTGGTGGGATGGAAAGCATGACCAACGCACCGTATCTGCTCAAAGAAGCACGCAACGGCATGCGAATGGGTCATCAATCTACCTACGATCACATGTTCCTCGACGGTCTTCAAGACGCGTATGAAGGGCATTTGATGGGAGTCTATGCGCAGCAAACGGCTGACCGTTCTGAGTTTACCCGTGAGCAAATGGATGAATGGGCGATCCTATCCGCTACAAGAGCATTGGAAGCGCAAGAGCAGCGTCTGTTTGACGATGAAATCTCGCCGATAGAAATTACGACACGTCATAACACTTCAATTTTGGATTACGACGAGCATCCTCGCTCGATTAAGCTCGACAAAATTCCTCAACTTAAACCTGCTTTTGATAAGAACGGCTCGGTGACGGCTGCGAACTCAAGTGCGATATCCGATGGTGCTGCAGCCTTGGTGTTAATGGACTCGCAGGTGGCACTGCATCAAGGTTTAACGCCATTAGCAATCATCAAGGGGCACTCGACCCATGCCAGAAAGCCCGCCGAATTTACCCTCGCGCCTGTCTTTGCAATAGAGCAGTTGTTATCTCAACTCGATTGGTCAGTAGACGAGGTTGATCTTTGGGAGATCAACGAAGCGTTCGCCGTTGTTACGCAAATTGCGGTACGTCAATTGGGCATCGATAAAGACAAAGTAAACATCAAAGGTGGGGCGTGTGCGCTTGGGCATCCGATTGGTGCGAGCGGAGCACGTATTTTGGTGACCCTCATTCATAGTCTACGCCAGCTACAAGTGCTCAGTGTTGACGGTGACAACAACAATAAAAAGGTGATGCGAGGTGTTGCATCACTGTGTATCGGTGGTGGTGAAGCCACTGCCATTGGTGTCGAGATACCGCTTTAAATTCAATTATCAAATAACGTAAAGAAGGACTAGATTATGACTCGCACGGTTCCCTTATTCATCGATGGTGAGTTTCGTGAATCTCAAGCAACGGATTGGGTAGAAGTCACAAACCCTGCCACCAATAATGTGATTGCGCGCTTGCCATGCGCAACGGATGAAGAGATGCACGCGGCAATTGAGAGTGCAAAAGCCACCTTTACCTGTTGGAAAGATGTCGCCGTGTCTGAGCGGGCGCGTTTAATGCTGCGCTACCAACATCTACTGAAAGAACATCATGATGAATTGGCGACGTTACTTTCTCACGAGACGGGCAAGATCTTTGCGGATGCAAAAGGGGATGTGTGGCGTGGTATCGAAGTGGTCGAGCAAGCTGCAAATATTGCCAGCAACATGATGGGAGAAACCGTCGAGAACGTTGCGACCGATATCGACAGCTATTCGCTAATTCAACCGCTTGGAGTGTGCTGCGGTATTACGCCGTTTAACTTCCCTGCCATGATCCCTTTGTGGATGTTCCCAATCGCGATTGCGAGCGGAAATACCTTTGTCCTTAAACCTTCTGAGCAAGTGCCGCTAACGTCCATTCGCTTGGCTGAGTTGTTCGAAGAAGCTGGTGCACCAAAAGGTGTGCTGCAAATCGTGCACGGTCGTAAGGAGCAGGTCGATTTGTTGCTGAAACATCCCGACATCCAAGCCGTTTCTTTCGTTGGTTCTGTACCCGTAGCGCAATACATCTGCACGGTCGTAAGGAGCAGGTCGATTTGTTGCTGAAACATCCCGACATCCAAGCCGTTTCTTTCGTTGGTTCTGTACCCGTAGCGCAATACATCTACACCACAGGCACACAGAATTTCAAACGTGTTCAAGCCTTTGCTGGCGCGAAAAACCACATGGTAGTAATGCCAGATGCGAACAAAAACCAAGTGGTGAACAACTTAGTTGGCTCTTCGGTTGGTGCGGCAGGGCAACGTTGTATGGCGATATCTGTCGCTGTGTTTGTAGGTAGTTCGAAAGAGTGGATTGCCGACCTAAAGCAAGAAATGGCGAAAGTGCATCCTGGCGCTTGGGATGACGAAAATGCCGCGTATGGTCCTTTGATCAGTGCACAAGCAAAACAGCGTGTGCTTGGCTTGATTGAAGAAGGCAAACAACAAGGGGCGGTGTGTGAGCTTGATGGTAGCCAATGTGAAGTGGAAGGCTTCCCAGAAGGTAACTGGGTCGGTCCGACTTTATTCAGTGGCGTCACTACCGAGATGTCGATTTACACCCAAGAAATCTTCGGGCCTGTTTTGGTGTGTATTGAGGTCGACACGTTACAAGAAGCGATAGAGCTCGTGAATCGCAACCCATACGGCAATGGTACTTCCATCTTCACTGCGAATGGTGCGGCGGCGAGAAAGTATCAACATGAGATTCAAGTCGGGCAGGTAGGTGTGAACGTGCCGATTCCAGTGCCTTTGCCATTCTTCTCGTTTACGGGGTGGCGCGGCAGCTTTTACGGAGATTTGCACGCCTATGGCAAACAAGCGGTGCGTTTCTACACAGAGACCAAAACCGTGACGGCTCGTTGGTTTGATGATGATATCCCAACCGGTCCAAACCTCACCATTAACTTGCGCTAACGAAGTAAGGAGCTCATATGGATTTTGAACTCAACGAAGATCAACGTATGTTTGCTGACACCGCGCAGCAGTTTGCGGCAGAGCGTTTAGCGCCAATGGCAGCAGAGTGGGATGAGAAACAAATCTTCCCCAAAGACATTCTACGAGAGGCAGGAGAGCTTGGCTTCTTGAGCCTCTACACACCAGAAGAACAAGGCGGTTTGGGCTTAAGCCGTTTGGATGCGTCTATCATCTTCGAGCAACTCTCGATGGGGTGTACGTCGACCACCGCATTTATGACCATTCACAACATGGTGACTTGGATGGTCGCGAGCTTTGCTAGCGAAGAGGTAAAAGACGCGTTCTGCCCCAAACTTATTACGGGTGACTTTCTCGGTTCTTACTGTTTAACCGAGCCAAACGCAGGTTCGGACGCGGCATCTCTAACGACTTCTGCAACTAAACAAGGCGATAACTACATACTCAACGGCGGCAAACCTTTATCTCTGGCGCAGGCGATACCGACGTTTTAGTCGTGATGGCGAGAACCGGCGATGCAGGTGCGAGAGGCGTATCCGCGTTTGTTGTCCCCGCCGATGCAGATGGCATTAGCTACGGACGTAAAGAGCCGAAAATGGGCTGGAATAGTCAGCCAACACGCGCGGTAACGTTCGACAATGTTTCTATTCCTGCGTCACATTTGCTCGGTGAAGAAGGACAAGGATTTGTGTTCGCTATGAAAGGTTTGGATGGCGGGCGCATTAACATTGCTACGTGTTCTGTCGGTACGGCTCAACAAGCGTTGAATCAAGCGGCGCAGTACATGCAAGAACGTAAACAGTTCGGCAAATCATTAGCTCAATTCCAAGCATTGCAGTTCAAACTGGCAGACATGGCAACCGAGCTTGTCGCTGCTCGCCAACTGGTGCGGTACGCCGCTAGCAAGTTAGACCGAGGTGACCCAGACGCCACGACTTATTGTGCCATGGCAAAACGCTTTGCAACCGATGTCGGCTTTCAAGTCTGTGATCAAGCGCTGCAACTTTACGGTGGCTATGGTTACATCAAAGAATACCCAATGGAACGCTATTTCCGTGATGTTCGAGTGCACCAAATCTTGGAAGGCACCAATGAGATCATGCGTTTGATCATCGCACGTCGATTGCTCGCAGAGGAGTCGGCATTGTTATAGACGCAACGCCAAGCTCTGCTGTTATTCATAAAACTCAGGTCATTTTCATCAAGAAAGGATTCAGAGATATGTCATTACCAGAACAACAAGCGATTCAACACACCATCAGCAATCACGTTGCGGTGGTGACCATGAACAACCCGCCTGCCAATACTTGGACGTCAGAAAGTTTAACGGCATTAAAGGAATTGGTGCTTGCGTTAAACGACAACAAAGACGTTTACGCTCTAGTGCTCACAGGGAATGGTGAGAAGTTTTTCTCGGCTGGTGCAGACCTCAAGTTGTTTGCCGATGGCGATAAAGCGGTTGCGTTAGAGATGGCGCGGATCTTTGGTGAAGCCTTTGAAACGCTGTCTGCATTTCGAGGGGTTTCCATCGCGGCCATCAACGGTTATGCCATGGGAGGCGGATTGGAAGTCGCATTGGCGTGTGATATTCGCGTGGTGGAAGAGCAAGCCGTGCTGGCACTGCCAGAGGCGAAAGTGGGCTTACTGCCTTGTGCTGGTGGTACGCAAAACCTAACCGCATTGGTCGGTGAAGGTTGGGCGAAACGCATCATTTTGTGTGGTGAGCAAGTCGGTGCCGCGCAAGCACGAGACTTGGGTTAGTAGAAGAAGTGGTGGCAAAAGGTGGGGCGCTTAATAAAGCCATTGAGCTTGCAGAGTCAGTTGCTAATCAATCGCCGTCTTCGGTAACCGCATGTAAAACGCTTATCCAAAACATGCGCTCAGCGCCACTCAAACATGGTCTGATTAAAGAGCGAGAACTGTTCCTAAACTTATTCGATACCGAAGATCAAACCGAAGGGGTTTGCGCCTTCTTAGAAAAACGTAAACCCAACTGGAAGAACCAATAGGAGGTCGCATGACAGGGAAAGTAACCATTAGCGAAATAGATTGCTTAGACGGCGTGCACCGAATTGGTATCGCGACGTTAGACAACACGGCTTCTTTGAATGCGTTGACTTACGACATGTTGGCAGAGCTCAACGACCAACTTATCGAATGGCAAGATGACCCTGATTTGGTTTGTGTCATCCTCAATGGGCGGCGAAAAAGCGTTTTGTGCAGGGGGCGATGTACGAACCATGTACCATGTCATGCACGAGAAAAGCAAAGAAGAGACTGCCGAATTCTGCTCTAACTACTTCTCGCTCGAATACGAGTGTGATTACCTGATTCATACCTACCAAAAGCCAATCATTGGCTGGGGTGAGGGCATTGTGATGGGCGGAGGTATGGGCTTGTTTATGGGCACTAGCCACAGGGTTGTTACCCCTAAATCTCGTCTTGCGATGCCAGAGATCAATATCGGGCTTTATCCAGACGTGGGTGGCACTTGGTTCTTAAGCCAAATCGACCCAGAAGTAGGTTTGTTCTTAGGACTGACTGGCGCAATGGTGAATTCAAGTGACGCTGTCACTGTTGGTTTGGCAGAATGGTTGCTGTTGGAAGAGCAATATCCGGCATTGCTTGAAGAATTGAAGCAAGTCGCTTGGGGTTCTGCCGATGCCAAATCGCTAGTCAGCGCGTTACTTCAATTAATGGAAGAGGAAGTTATCGACAGTAAACCAACCACACAAATCTGCCCGTATCTCGACCAAATTAAAGAAGCCTGCAAAGGTTCAGATTTAAATCAGATTGCCCAACGCATTCAAGCAATAGAAGGCGGCACTCAATGGCTTGAGATCGCGCAAAAGTCATTTGCCTCGGGCAGTCCGATCACCGCGCATATCTGCTTTAGACAAGTCAAAGAGTACCACCGTTTATCGTTGGCGGATTGTTTCCGTCTAGAGCTAACCTTGTCAGTTCGTAGCGCATTACTCGGTGAGTTTGAAGAGGGCGTGCGCTCTCGATTAGTTGATAAAGACGGCAATCCAAAATGGATGTTTAACAGCGTCAGTGAAGTCGATGAAAGCGTCATCGACACCTTGTTTACTTCTCTTTGGTCAGAAGAGGAACATCCACTTGCACAGCTAGGAAAATAAGGAGAAACAACATGAGTACCATTGCATTTATTGGCTTGGGCAACATGGGCAGTCCAATGGCACAAAACCTATTGGCGTCAGGGTTTCATGTGCAAGTGTTTGATGTGGATGTGAACGCCGCGAAGCAACTCGAACCGTTTGGCGCGGTGGTTGCTAGTACCTTAGAAGAAGCTGTGGATGGCGCTGGCACGGTGATCACCATGCTACCTGCAGGTGCACACGTGCGTGCGGTGTATTTGGGGGATTTATCACCATGCTACCTGCAGGTGCACACGTGCGTGCGGTGTATTTGGGGGATTTACATGGTGGTGTCGGTCTGCTCAACATTGTACAGGACAATACCTTACTAATTGATTGCTCAACCATTGATCCAGATTCTGCTCGCTTGGTGGCAAACGAAGCACAGAACAAACGATTGTTGTTTGTTGATTCTCCTGTCTCAGGCGGCGTGGCAGGCGCAAAAGCGGCAACGCTGACCTTTATTGTTGGTGGTTCGGACGAAGCATTCTCCAAAGCCAATGCGATCTTGCGATACATGGGTAAGAACGTATTCCACGCAGGGAAAGCAGGTGATGGTCAGATGGCGAAGATCTGTAACAACCTGATGCTGGGCATTTTGATGTCGGGAACTTGCGAAGCGCTCAATCTTGGTATTGACCACGGACTTGATCCGAAAGTCTTATCCAACATCATGCTGCAAAGCTCAGGTCGAAACTGGGCGTTAGAGCTTTATAACCCATGTCCCGGAGTGATGGACTCTGCACCAGCGAGTAATCAATACAACCCTGGTTTTATGAGTAAGCTGATGTTGAAAGATCTTGGCTTAGGTTTGGATGCGGCGCTGCAAACTAACTCTTCTGTTCCGATGGGCTCTTTGGCTCGTAATCTTTATGCATTCCACAATGCCAGCGGTCATGCGGAACTCGATTTCTCAAGCTTGTTTGAATTCTATAAGAACCAGAAGGGCTAAAAGAGAGATTCCCTATCACGCTCGTTCCTCGCTGTAGGGAATGACGGTTTTGGCGAGGCTACGACTGCCATTCACTTTATCTGGACGAGCTAGATAGTTTCTAAGTAAATAGGTTCTAGGCAAACAGTTTGTTACTAGACAAGCTTTTGAACATGGAAGTCATCCAGTAATGGAGTACAGATATGGACTTAAAAAACAGTGTTATTGCAATCACAGGGCGGGACAAGGGTTAGACAGATGATGCGGTCAGCCTTGCTCAAGCGGGCGCAGATTTAGCCCTGCTTGATGTGAACGAAACCGGGCTTCTGAACACTCAAGAGCAATGCCGAATGCTCAGTGCCAAGGCGCTGATTTACCGACTCGATGTTACCAATGAATCTGAAGTGGAAGAAACCTTTGACGAGATTATCCAAGACTTTGGGCAGCTAAACGGCTTAGTTAATAACGCAGGCATTTTGCGAGATGGATTGTTAGTCAAAGCCAAAGAAGGCGAGATCACCAAGATGTCGCTTGAGCAGTTCAACCTAGTGATGAACGTCAACGTCACAGGCACCTTCTTATGTGGTCGAGAAGCGGCAGTCAAAATGATCGAAAGTGGCTCGAAAGGGGCCATCATTAACATCTCTAGCGTCGCAAGAGCGGGCAATATTGGGCAAACCAATTATTCTGCATCGAAGGCTGCCGTTGCGACCATGGCAACAACATGGGCAAGAGAGCTTTCCAGATACGGTATCCGTGCTGCGGCCATTGCCCCCGGTGTTATCAAAACCGCTATGGCGGACCAAATGAAGCCAGAAGCCATAGACCGACTGCAAAAGATGATACCTGTCGGAAGGATGGGGAGGACAAGTGAGATTGCTCATGCCGTAAAATACATTCTCGAAAACGACTATTTCACTGGGCGGGTGCTCGAAGTGGATGGCGGGATAAGAATGTAAACAAAGAGCCGATTATGGCTCTTTTTTGTTTTTGAGTGTCTCAATTTTGTGTGTGTAATAAGCATTTTGGAAGAATGCCATTCCGAACACTAAATAAAATAAACCAGTTTTAGTAGAGTCGTTTGCGTCAGACCAGAACCAAACTACAAAAGAAAAACTATGGTGTAATAAACTGTCTTAACTATAAGGTTTTATACATTAGTACAGCCTTGAGTGATTAGTGGTTTGGCGTCGATTTAGTTCTTTTTTGCCTTATTCAGTTCTCTACTATTGAAATAAACTGAGCCCCAGATGACTAGCAGCAACCAGTGCCTTCTTCCCAGTTTCTTCAAAGTCCAGACCTCTTTCACGAGATCTTTTCCACTTAACGCCGATGCTCCAACTCCGATATAGCCAGCGTAGTCAGAGATAGCAGTATGAAAATTTATGTCAGATTCGAGTTCATTTGTTGATAATGACCATACTCCCCATTGGGGATTGACGTAAGTTGTATCAAGTACTTTAGTTATCAATGTTCCCATCAACGCGCGATTGGACACAGACCTGATTAATGTCATAGCTTCGATACGTTGATGCCTATTCATATGCCGGTACAAAATTACACTGGCTATGGCCTCTACTTCTTTGACTCCACCATTTTGTATCAGGTTTGCTGGAATATCTGTAATTTTCGCTAGAAACTTGAGTTGTTCATTAGTTGATGTAGGAATGTGATAGGGGAGGTTCTCTTTCATATTTGTATGTGTTTAGTTGATTATTTTGAAAAGCATAATCAACTAAATAACTTTACAAAAATCAGAGCTTCTTTATCTCGAATGAACTCACGAATTTAAATGTACAGAATGAAATGTTCTCAAGCTAAAGACGCTGCTAGTTAGTGTTAAAGTGAGTTAACAGTTAAGTGGGCGGTTTCCCAATTACTCGTCAAAATATAAGGAGCGTGAATGATAGATTGTTCTTGGTGATTGAAATTTGAAATGCCATGTAAATAGTATGTGAATTCATAACTATGATGCTCGTCACGCTTTATTTAATTCGCACTTTCTAATGTAGCGCTCGGCGTATTTTCTAATGCGTGACTAAACATGTCACCTTTTCCCCTTTATTGATCCTTTCAGTAAAAGGCTTCAATCCTGAAGCACGTAAATATTGTGTGTCTTTTTTTGTCGTCATTGCTTAATGCTTTGTTTCGTAAATGGAATGTTAGTTTCCATTTGTGTCTGGTGAGGTTTCTCCTTTCTCTCCCCATAATGCGGTCGAATGTAACAATGTATTTCAAAGTGTAACAATAAACTCACGTTGTGAGTGTGGTTTTAACTATCAAGCAACTTGATGTTCCTACTAAGAAGTCCATTGCTGCACAAGCTCAACACAAAAATATTCTAATGACCAAGACAACCAATTACAGGGCTTGCTCTGTTATTGGCTAACCATCGAGAAAGTTAATGGAAGCTTCAAGATATACACGCATCTTATCGAGGATAAGTTTGGTGGCGACCATCCTTATGCTCGCAGGGTGTAACTCTGCTCTACTTGACCCGAAAGGTAGTATTGGCGTTCAGGAGAAAGAGCTGATCATCACAGCCCTTCTACTGATGCTGATTGTCGTGATCCCTGTGATTCTTATGACAATCTACTTTGCTTACCGCTACCGTGAGTCAAATACAGGCGAGGAGTACGCGCCGGATTGGTCGCATTCGACCAAGATCGAAGTGGTGGTATGGACTATTCCAATCATCATCATCGCGATTCTAGCCACCATCACTTGGCGCTCTACTCATGAGTTAGAGCCATCTAAGCCAATCGAAAGTGATGTTAAACCGATCACCATCGAAGTGGTGTCGCTCGACTGGAAATGGCTATTCATTTACCCAGAAGAGAACATTGCGACAGTTAACTACGTGGCATTCCCTAAAGATGTTCCTGTTCAGTTCAAACTGACGTCGGACAACATCATGAACGCGTTCTTCATCCCACGTTTGGGAACACAGATTTACGCAATGCCTGGCATGGTGACCAAGCTGAACCTGATTGCGAATCACACTGGTGATTACAAAGGTTTTGCTTCTAACTACAGCGGTGAAGGCTTCTCACAAATGAAGTTCACAGCATCGGCAATGGAAGATCGCACGGCATTCCTAAACTGGGTGCAACAAGTGAAAGCTAGCCCAGATCGTATTGAAGACTGGGAGCAATTCCGCTCGCTTGCATCACCAACGGTGGCTGAGCCTGTGAAGCTGTTCTCTAGCGTTCCACCATTTTTGTTCACCGACGTCGTGACCCAGCATCCGGGTTCAATGAACTGTTTGCCGGAAAATCTAGGATAATCGCAATGTTTGGAAGATTAACACTTGAATCAATCCCTTATCACGAGCCGATTATTGTCGTCACTCTAGCGGTGATCGCGATCGTTGGTTTGGCTGTCGTTGCGGCGATAACCAAAGCGGGTAAGTGGCAATACTTATGGAATGAATGGTTTACTTCGGTAGACCACAAAAAATTAGGCTTTATGTACATCGCTGTGGCAATGGTGATGTTGATTCGTGGCTTTGCTGATGCGGTCATGATGCGTAGCCAACAGCTGCTTTCTGCGGCAGGTGAGACCGGTTATCTACCACCACATCACTACGATCAAATCTTTACTGCCCACGGCGTAATCATGATTTTCTTCGTGGCGATGCCATTGGTGATTGGTTTGATGAACATCATCGTACCGCTGCAAATTGGTGCGCGTGACGTGGCATTCCCTTACTTAAACAACCTGAGTTTCTGGTTGTTTGTTGTGGGTGTGATCCTAACCAACATGTCACTTGGCTTAGGTGAGTTTGGTCGTACTGGTTGGTTGGCGTATCCGCCACTGTCTGGTATCGAAGCAAGCCCAGGAGTCGGGGTAGACTATTGGATATGGGCACTGCAAATATCTGGTGTGGGTACCACACTGACGGGCGTGAACTTCTTCGCAACCATCTTGCGCATGCGTACACCGTCTATGCCAATGATGAAGATGCCAGTATTCACGTGGGCGTCCCTGTGTGCCAACATCCTAATCATTATTTCATTCCCAATCCTGACGGTAACCATCGCGCTACTGACGCTGGATCGCTACATCGGTACACACTTCTTCACCAATGATCTTGGTGGCAACGTAATGATGTACGTGAACTTGATTTGGGCATGGGGTCACCCAGAAGTATACATCTTGATCTTGCCTATCTTTGGTGTGTTCTCTGAAGTAACCGCAACGTTCTCACGCAAGAAACTGTTTGGTTACACCTCTCTAGTATGGGCGACCATCGTTATTACGATTTTGGCGTTCGTCGTTTGGCTGCATCACTTCTTCACCATGGGCTCAGGTGCAAATGTGAATGCATTCTTCGGCATCGCACCATGATTATCTCCATCCCGACCGGGGTGAAGATCTTCAACTGGCTATTCACCATGTACAAAGGCCGAATCCGCTTTACCACTCCGATGATGTGGACGGTTGGCTTCCTGATTACCTTCTCTGTAGGTGGCATGACGGGCGTACTAATGGCAGTGCCAGGCGCGGACTTTGTTCTGCACAACTCAGTGTTCCTGATTGCGCACTTCCATAACGTAATCATCGGTGGTGTGGTATTCGGTTGTTTCGCTGCAATCACATACTGGTTCCCGAAAGCGACAGGTTTCACCATGAACGAAACATGGGGCAAACGTGCATTCATTTGTTGGATTGTCGGTTTCCTAATGGCGTTCCTGCCACTGTACGCGCTGGGCTTTATGGGTATGACACGTCGTCTAAGTCAAGATCTGAACCCAGAGTACTTCCCACTGTTGGCAGTTGCCGCAGCGGGTACGGCTGTGATTGCCCTTGGCGTGGCTTGTCAGTTCATTCAAATCTACGTGAGTGTTCGTGACCGTGAGCAAACGTGACCTAACGGGTGACCCGTGGGGCGGTCGTACTTTCGAGTGGGCGACGTCTTCACCACCGCCGTTCTACAACTTCGCGCATCTACCAAAAGGCGACGTTCTAGATGGGTTCTGGTACCAAAAACAGAGTGGCGAATTCGATCCAACCAAAGAAGTGGAATACGAGCGTATCCATATGCCGAAGAACACACCAACAGGTATCTACGTATCTGCATGGGCATTGGTGTTTGGCTTCGCGATGATTTGGTACATCTGGTGGCTAGCAGCAGCAAGCTTTGTTGGCATCATCGTGACTTGTATTCAACACAGCTACAACGACGATGTGGATTACTACGTTGAAGTTGAAGAAATCAAAGCGATTGAAGCGGAGCGTCGAGCTCAACTTGAAGAAGCGAAGAAAAACGAAGTGAAAGACAACGAGAAAAAGACGATCTGGAGGTGACATATGCAAGCTAATGTAGCCGCTCACGACCACGATCATCACCATGACTCGGCCGGCAACAAGTTGTTTGGTTTCTGGGTTTACCTAATGAGTGACTGTGTATTGTTTGCGACCTTGTTTGCAACCTACGCAGTACTTGAAAGTGGCTCTATCGCGGGCCCAACAGGTAAAGATATCTTTGAACTGCCGTTCGTATTTGTAGAAACCATGTTGCTACTGTTTAGTAGTATCACGTTTGGCTTCGGCATGATTGCGATGAAGCGCAAAGATGTCGCAGGCCTAAAACGTTGGTTAAAAGTAACCTTCTTGCTTGGTCTTGGCTTCATCTGCATGGAAGTGTATGAGTTCCATCACCTAATTGAAGAAGGTTACGGGCCGCAAGAAAGTGCGTTCCTGTCTGCGTTCTTTACTTTGGTGGGCACACACGGTTTGCACGTGACCTTTGGTTTGATCTGGCTGGCAGTGGGTTACCACCAGCTATCAACTAAGGGCCTAAACGACAACATGTCGATGCGATTCCAGTGTCTAAGCTTGTTCTGGCACTTCCTAGACATCGTTTGGATTTGCGTATTCACCATCGTTTACTTACTGGGGGTTATGTAATGGAAAACCATCTAGATACCGGTGTTTCTGATTACGTAAAAGGCTTCATCGCGTCGCTGATCCTGACGGTGATTCCTTTCTACTGTGTGTGGGCGCAAGTGCTGCCAGATACTGCAACTTATGCAGTGTTGTTTGGTTGTGCGCTTGTTCAGATCTTCGTGCACTTTAAGTACTTCCTGCATATGGAAGTGAAAACACCAGAAGGCCAATGGAACTTCGTTTCACTGATGTTTACCGCCATTGTTGTGTTGATTCTTATCGCTGGTTCGATTTGGATCATCTACAACATGAACGTCAACATGAAGTTGTAGGCTAGGGTATGCTGAAAAGATATTTGTCTATTACCAAACCGGGCATCATTTTCGGCAACCTGATTTCTGTTGCGGCGGGGTTCTTCCTCGCCGCAAAATCAGAACCAGCGAGCTTTCTGTTGTTATTGACAACATTAGTTGGCGTGGGGCTTGTAATTGCATCAGGATGCGTGGTGAATAACATCTTTGACCGCGATATCGATCAAAAGATGAAGCGCACGCAAAACCGCGAATTAGTGATGGGTAACATCAATACCGATGCGGCTTTTGTTTATGCTTTAGTATTGTTGCTTAACGGAACGGCGCTGCTATTCCAAGTGGTGAATCCGCTTTCGGCCGTGGTTGTACTCTTGGGTTACGTGTTTTATGTCTTCTTTTACACTATGTGGTACAAGCGAAATTCAGTTTACGGCACCTTAGTTGGCAGTATTTCCGGCGCAGTTCCTCCTTTGGTGGGTTACCTAGCCGTGACCAACTACATTAGCTTGGAAGCCATCTTGCTGTTCGTCATGTTTTGTCTGTGGCAAATGCCGCACTCTTACGCGATTGCGATGTTCCGCATGCAAGATTACCGTGATGCAGGCATTCCAGTGCTTCCTGTTAAAGAGGGGATTGCTAAAGCGCATCAGCATATGAAAGCGTACGTGGTTGCTTTTGGTGTGGTTGCTATCGGGCTGTTTATGCTAGGTGAAGCCGGTTACGAGTACTTAGCCGTTTCGGCGGCGGTGTGTTTTATGTGGACACGTGTGACGTTCCAAAAAGTGGATTACAACAATTACATCCAGTGGTCTAAATCGGTGTTTAAGATGTCGTTATTGGTTGTCATGGGCATCAGCGGCGTACTTGGGCTGGAGTTGATTCCACTGCCGTTTATCCAATAAAGGAAAGTAAGTCTGAGTTAACGATTGATGCCATCAGCAGTGGTGACGAGAACAAAACCAATTAAAGCGGAATCGGTGATCTATCTCACCAAAACTTAATCCAGATTAAAGTTTTGCCGCGGTTTCGGCGGTAAGGTTCGCGTCGCTCATTGCAATGAACAGAAATTCAGAGAAGGAACAGCCATGCTTTGTGTATCGCTGTTCCTTTTTCGTTCCTGCTCGGTAGTGATGTATCTAAAAAGACAGATTTTAAGAGGACTGGACTTGAGCATTTTGTTTTCAGAAGCCCGCATTGGCAACATGACACTAAAGAACCGCTTTGTACGCAGTGCGACGTGGGAAAATATGGCAACGGAAGACGGTCACATGACCGAGAAGCTGTACGACATTTATGAAGAACTTGCCAAAGGTGAAGTAGGCCTGATCGTTACTGGCTACGCAAACATCGTAGAAGAAGAAAAGCCGAACGCAGGCATGATGGGGATCTACAATGACTCTTTCATCGATGAATACAAAAAGCTGACTGACCTTGTCCATGAGCATGACGCAAAGATCGTCATGCAGATCGCTTACGGCGGTACAAAAACGACATTCAACGTTGGCGAGCGTGTGATTTTTGCTCCAAGTGAAGTGCCAGAACGCGGCACCAAAACGGAAGGCAAAGCGATGATCAAGACGAGATTGATACATCGTTAAAGCATTTGCGCTAGCGAGCAAGCGTGCACAAGATTCTGGCTTTGATGGTGTAGAAATCCACGCGGCGCACACGTACTTGATCAACCAGTTCTTGAGCCCATATTACAACCGTCGCGAAGACCAATACGGCGGCAGCCTTGAGAACCGCATGCGTTTCCTTATGGAGATCTATGCCGAAACACGCAAGCTAGTTGGTGATGATTTCCCGATTCTGGTTAAGCTGACAGCAACGGAATTCTTCGATGGCGGTTTGACGTTCGATGAAACGCGCATTGTGTGTAAGAAGCTAGAAGAAGTGGGCGTGGATGCGATCATTGTATCGGGTAACATTCACGGTAACGCAAGCACCATGGTAGGTGAATCGTTCGATGGTTACACGCTACAAGAAGAAGGTTACTTCCACGAGTACGGCCAAGTGATCAGCCAAGATGTGAACGTACCTGTGATTACCGTAGGTGGCTTAAACGACTTCTGTGCGATTGAAGACTTGGCTGAAAACACCAAGATTCAATTCTTCGCGCTTTCCCGTCCGTTATTGGCAGAGCCGCAATTGATTAAGCGCTGGAAAGACGGTAACCGCGCCGAAGTGGACTGCGAACGCTGCTCTAAGTGTCGCACCAAGCGCGGTAACTTCTGCGTGGTTTACAAGCGCAGAAAGTAGTGAGTTCTGGCTCATGAAATTTTAAAAAGCCCCTGATGCTTAACGTGTCAGGGGCTTTTTTAGTTGTGAGTTATGTCTATGTAGTTTCTACTTCTTCTTGGTAGTTCAAGTAATGAATGCACAAATCATGAAACGCTTTTGCCTGAGGGGAGATGGTTCTGTCCGTCAGAGTAAAGATGCCAACCTGTCTTTCCAAAGGTGGATCGATCAGCGGAATCCAAACTAAGCGGGTTTCATTAGTGGGGAACGCTAATTTCGGCAAGGTAGTGACACCAATACCGAGCTCCAGAACGGAGAACAAAGATGTGATGTTCTCAACGGAATATAAAGCCTGTTCACTGAGCGCGCGTGCAGGAGTGGGATCGAGTAGGGTACACGTGCCGTTTCGAATAAAGGGCTGTTCTAATAAGGTCTGCCATTCAATGCCCTCGGGGTGTTGGGCAATAGGGTTGTCCTTCAAACACACCACGCCAATTGGATCGGAGATCAATGGAGTAAATTCAATACCGCCTTCATCTAAATGTGATGGGTTTCCTAACGCTAAATCGACCTCGCCTGATAAAAGACGGGCTTCGACCCCTGCTGCGTTATCATCAATTAGGCTGACCTCGACGTTAGGGTATTGTTCACAAAATGCGCCCAAAACACTTGGAATGAGCTTAGCAGCAACAGAAGGGACACTGGCAATTCGCACTCGACCTTGCTGTCCAGCAGCGGCTGCTTTTAAGTCGTTATTCAGTGCGTGATAGATATTAAGAAACTGGATGATCTTGGGTAAGCAGATTTCACCAAAGGGCGTGAGTTTAGATTTATTGCCCGTTTCAAACAGCGTTTGACCGAGGTTTTTTCCAGTTCTTTGATCGACGTTGACAGCGCAGCTTGAGAGCGGTTTGCTCTATGTGAAGCCGCCCTAAAACCGCCTTCCTCGACCACCATCACAAAATGCTTTAATTGTTGAAGTTTGATACTCATCGCGAAACCCCTGCAACCCCTTTATTTATTGGAACCTTCATAAGGTGATAGATTTTTCTTATCAAATGTAAAAAATTTACCGTTCGATTTATCGCCTGTCAATGTGCAGTATTTAACTATCTTGAAACAAGGTTGTTACAAAGGTTGAAAGGCACGTGAATACTTCTACGAAAAAATACCCAGTCAAAACGGCACTATTTGCTTCTAAAGCACCACTAGAGTGGGCCATCGTCAACAATGGCACGTTATACACGGCGCAAATCCCAATCGATGATACGGGCGCGGTCGTGGAAGGTGGCATCGAAGCGCAAACACGCCAAACCTTTAATAATCTCATTCACACCCTTGAGTGCGCGGGCGAGTCGCTTGATTCAGTTCTACAAGTGCTGATCTACGTGACGGATCGCGAGTATCTAAAAACGGTAAATCAAGTGTATGCGGAATACTTTGAAGCGCCTTATCCAAACCGCGCAGCCATGGTTGTCGCAGGTCTTGCCCGTGAAGAAATGCTGGTCGAGTTTGTGGTTTACGCCTCAGCGAACCAGCCAGAGTAAAGAACAAAAACACACAGCCAAGTTTGGCGTATTAAGTGAGATGAATGAGCTGGTGGAAGACCACTAGACGTCAGGAAGAACAAGGACAGAGCAATGACTTTTATCAATAATGTTCAAGCAGAAAAATCCCTCTACATTGCCGGTGAATGGCAATCTGGCATCAACACGATTGCAAACATCAACCCTTCAGACATCAGTGAAAATTTAGGCGACTTTGCTCAGGCGAGCGAAGCGCAAGTCGAACAAGCGATTCAGGCCGCGAAAATTGCGCAGCCAGAATGGGAAAAAACACCAATTGAGCGTAAACAAGCAGTATTACAAGCGATTGGTGATGAGTTGATTGCTCGTTGTGACGAGCTTGGTACATTGCTTTCACGCGAAGAAGGCAAACCATTTGCAGAAGGTCGAGGTGAAATCTACCGCGCTGGACAATTCTTCCAATACTTTGCGGCTGAAGTGCTGCGTCAAATTGGCGATAACGCTGCTTCAGTCCGTCCAGGGGTTTCCGTTGAGGTTACTCGTGAAGCTGTTGGCGTTATCGCCATCATTCTCCTTGGAATTTCCCAACTGCGACTGCCGCTTGGAAAATCGCGCCAGCCCTTGCGTTCGGTAACAGTGTGGTTTGGAAGCCAGCGAATTTAACACCAGCAAGTGCCGTTGCACTGACTGAGATCATCCATCGACAAGGCTTACCAGCAGGTACATTCAACCTAGTGCTTGGCAGTGGCTCGCAAGTGGGTAACACGCTTATCAACTCGAAGGACGTAAACGGTGTGAGCTTTACTGGATCTGTTGATACGGGTCGTAAAGTCGCAGCAGCGACAGCGCCAAACTTCGTTCGCTGTCAGTTAGAAATGGGCAGTAAGAACGCACTCGTGGTTGCCGATGATGCTGATATTCAAATCGCTGTTGAAGCGACGATTGCAGGTTCTTTCTCTGGCGCAGGTCAGAAGTGTACGGCTTCATCTCGTTTAGTGGTGATGGATGGTATTCACGATGCGTACGTTGAAGCACTGATCAAACGAATGAGCGAGCTTAAAGTTGGCCACGCATTAGAAGAAGGCATCTTCATGGGGCCAGTGGTGGATGGTAACCAGTTGGAAGCTAACTTCGATTGGATCGAGAAGGCACGTCAAAGTGGTGCGGAGCTGGCATTTGGTGGCGAGCGATTAAACCTGAAACATGAAGGTTTCTACATGTCGCCAACTCTGTTCCTTAACACACAAAACAGCTGGGAAGTAAACCAGGAAGAAGTGTTCGCACCGATGGCAAGTGTGATTCGAGTTTCCGATTTGGATGAAGCCATTGCCGTGGCGAACGATACTCGCTTTGGTTTGACGGGCGGCATCATCACACAAAGCCTTCGTAACAGCGCCATCTTCAAACAACAAGTTCAAACAGGCTGTGTGATGGTCAACCTACCAACCGCAGGAACGGATTACCACGTACCGTTTGGCGGTCGTAAAGAGTCGAGCTTTGGTCCACGCGAGCAAGGTCAGTATGCGAAAGAGTTCTACACCGTGGTGAAAACCGCTTATCAACGTCCTTACTAAGTGAAATAGGGCAGCCGAGCATTCCGCTGCCCAACCTTAAAGGCTTATTAACGTTTAAGGAGTGGTTATGTACCAACAACGGATTGTGATTGATGGATTGCAGTATTGCAATTGGGATAGAGAGTACTTTCAGACACTAAAAGCCAGCGGCATCACCGCTGTGCATGCAACGATCGTTTATCACGAAAATGCACGAGAAACGTTAACCCGCTTTGCTGAATGGAATCTTCGCTTTGAGCAAAACGCAGACCTCATCATGCCAATTTATTCTATGGCCGATGTCGAGAAAGCGAAGGCAGAAGGAAAAGTTGGGGTCTTCTTTGGTGCGCAAAACTGTTCTCCAATTGATGATGAAATTGGCCTGATTGAAGTCATGCGTCGCCAAGGTTTGTTGATCATGCAGCTGACCTACAACAACCAAAGCTTGTTGGCGACAGGCTGCTATGAGCAGAACGACTCTGGTGTCACGCGCTTTGGTAAACAGGCCATCGAAGAGATGAACCGTGTCGGATGATCATCGACATGTCACACAGTGCAGAGCGCTCGACATTGGAAGCGATTGATCTTTCTTCCCGCCCTATTTGCATCAGCCACGCAAACCCAACGTTTGCCCATGACGCTCTGCGTAATAAATCTAACAACGTTATCAAAGCACTGACGGAACGCGGTGGTTTGATTGGCTTTAGTTTGTACCCGTTCCACCTGCCAATGGTAGCCAATGCACGCTTGATGATTTTTGCCAAATGGTCGCCAAAACGGCCGACTTGTTTGGTGTGGAGCATCTGGGTATTGGCAGCGACCTTTGCTTAAACCAGCCACAGCAAGTCCTTGAATGGATGCGTAATGGCCGTTGGTCGAAAGCGATGGATTATGGTGAAGGTTCAGCAAGTAATTCTGGTTGGCCCGATGCACTGCCTTGGTTTAGTGGTAGCAAGGGTATGGAGAATATTTACAACGGCTTAATGCGTCACGGGTTCAGCGAATCTGAGGCAGGAAAAATACTGGGTGAGAACTGGTTTAACTTTTTGAAAGAAGGGCTGGAGGCCAAGTTATAAGTTGTAACCCGAACAAGGAATAGCCCGCCACCAATACAATAATAAGGCGGGCGTTAAAGTCACTTTTTGTAGCCGTTAAGGCAGCTGCAACAAACCTCTGGAGTCAGAGCATGTCTGATCTAACCAATAGCATGAAAGCTTCTACGATGAGCGTGTCATCAAAGAAGCCACAAGCAAAACACAACGACATTTCAGCAACAGAAAACTCACCGGATAAGCTGGGGCTCAGTAACCCAGCACTTTGGTACAGTGGCGGCTTTATCGCACTTTTCGTGGTCATTGCGCTTTATGATGGCGAACTGTTATCTACATTGGTAAACACAGGATTTGCATGGGCGGTGAAAGTCTTCGGCCCATATTGGCAACTACTGCTTCTTCTCACTTTCTTATTGGTCTTGGCTTGGCTGCAGGGCGAACAGGCAAGGTGATTTAGGTGGCACAACCAAGCCTGAAATGGACGGTTTTCGCTGGATGGCGATCATCTTCTGTACTTTACTCGCCGGTGGTGGCGTGTTTTGGGCAGCAGCAGAACCAATCGCACATTACGTGAGCCCACCACCTTTATATGGTGCGCAAGATAATCCACAGCAGGGCGCCGTCAACGCACTATCACAATCCTTCATGCACTGGGGTTTCCTCGCTTGGGCTATTGTTGGTAGCTTAACGTCTATCGTGGTAATGCATCTACATTACGACAAAGGCTTACCACTCAAGCCACGAATTCTGCTCTACCCAGTATTGGGTGAGCGTGCACTGAAGGGCCAAATCGGCGCCTTGATTGATGCGTGCTGCATCATCGCGGTAGCTGCAGGCACCATTGGTCCAATCGGCTTTTTAGGTCTACAGGTTAGCTACGCGTTAAACGCTTTGTTTGATATTCCTGATGGGTTCACGACACAGCTGATCATTATTCTCTTTGCCATCGTACTTTACACCGTCTCTGCGCTAAGTGGCCTGAACCGTGGCATGCAAATGTTGAGTCGTTACAACGTCATCTTGGCGATTGCTCTAATGGCTTACATCCTGCTATTCGGTCCAACAGACTTTATTTTCAATGGTTACATTCAAGGCGTAGGCACCATGTTGGATAACTTCATCCCGATGGCGACTTACCGCGGTGATGAAGGTTGGTTGAGCTGGTGGACCGTATTCTTCTGGGGTTGGTTCCTAGGCTATGGGCCAATGATGGCTATCTTTATTGCTCGTATTTCACGTGGCCGTAGCATTCGCCAAATCATTACAACCATCAGTATTGTTGCACCATTGACGACCTGCTTTTGGTTCACGATTGTGGGTGGTTCAGGTCTGGCGTTTGAAATCGCAAACCCTGGTAGCGTGAGTTCGGCGTTTGAAGGCTTTAACTTACCGGGAGCGCTGCTGGCCGTAACGCAACAGCTGCCAATGCCGATGTTAGTTTCTATTTGTTCCTTGTGTTAACGACCATTTTTATTGTGACAACAGGGGACTCGATGACTTACACCATCAGTGTCGTGGTCAGTGGTGAAACAGAGCCAAATGCCATCATTCGTACGTTCTGGGGTGTGGCGATGGGTGTCGTCGCGCTGATTCTGATTTCGCTTGGCTCGGGCGGTATTTCTGCTTTGCAATCCTTCATTGTGATCACGGCAGTGCCAGTCTCGTTAATCTTGCTGCCGTCACTATGGAATGCACCGCAGATCGCCATCAAGATGGCAAAAGAGCAGGGGTTATAAGTTGCTATAAAGCGATAACCAATGGTTTAGAAACCGTACTTTAGAAACAATGCTTTAAAAAAACAATAACGTGGAGCTTGTGCGGGTTATAACCCTCCTACACCCGCACAAGTCTATATTCTTACAATAAAAAATAGGTGGTGAGCAAAATGGATGCACATCGTTCTACTTACACTGAAACAACGCTTCGCGACGCTGCTACTGTGATGGCGCCAGATAGGCTAGGGGCTATGCACCAAAACCGAATCAGCTTTGTGAGAAGTTTGATTCGAAAGATGGCAAGCAAGAATGGCAAGTCAGCAAACATGAATGGCAATTGTGCCACGTGGTTTTGGTCATGTAATTTATAAACTTGAGACGCCAGAGCATGTATATCACTTGGTTGTATTTTGCGATGAGATTGCCGATGAAGAACGCAATGATCGCGTTATCGCCGAGAAATGGGACGTCACCTTTGCACTCGTGAAAGGGGATGTCCATGTCGAGCTCTTAGAACAGCTAAGAGCCAATGTGCCGTTGCAAGAAGCAGGGCGTAACCCTAACAACGTACTTGTTCTTGCTCGTGCGAACAAAAGTGTCCGCGTGTTTGAACATCTCGTTGCTGCATTGGCAAAAGGCGAGCAACCAGATCCTACTGAACTTGCAGAGGTTGGCTACATACTGAGAACGACAGCCGTATACGGAAACGGCAAGTTGGTATAGCCGATTTTAAGCTGTTAGAGAACAATCCTGATTTCAATCAATCCTTCAGTGCGCAAATGTGTGCGGTGTACATGCTTAGAGAGTTCAGCCTTGATTGGGTGCACTATCTAGCTCAGCAACAAGGTGGAGACAAAGCCATTGCTTTACACAAAGGGCTACAACGTTACCTTGGTGTGGGGAATGCAACAGGATTAGGTATGGCGCCTTATCTTATCAACCACCCTTGCATTGTTGATCAATGGATGACGTCACGTGAGCGTGCTATTGCTCAAGTATTGTCGATGCCTTGTGAGATCCAGCAAGAAGCGCCACTGACAGCGTTGTTGGCAAAAGCGCTGCGTCATTTAGAGCAGGTGATCACCATTAATGAGCATCAAGACCAACTGAACCATAAAGCGATAGAAGACATTCAGGCGCTGCAAATTAACTTGAATGCCTTGATGGCGAAACACGTGAACTGGGCAAGCTTGCTCAAACAAACCACAACAATGAGTTTGGAAGCCCAAGAAATCCTAACTTCATGTTTGATCGAGCTTTACCCGTCTTTGGTTGATGAATTTGAAAACCAAATGAACACCGATGAATCTTTGTCTATTTCAGGTGGAAAAAGCGTTCAAGATGTTTTGCAAATACTAGAGAACAAATACCGTTGGTCGATTGATGCGGACTATTCGTTACCAGAGAACAACTATTGGTTCTGGTATCGCTCCCAAGATAAAGAGGAGCCGAGGTTAGGTGTTCGTGGAGAGGAGATTGGCGAAGAACGTGAGCTGCCGCTGGATATCGGGCGACAAGTAAACCGCCTTTACCATGCTCTACAAACGTGTCAGCCGGACACATCGTTAGCAGAGTTCTTGTTGCAACACCCGCAGTATCGCTCAATCACTCGTCGTGTGTGGACGCTTGGTAATAGGGAGATGGGTGATATCCAAATGAACGTACTTCGTAAGGATGCGCTGCCAATGCACTTGCTGCGCTGTAAGCTAGCGATGTTTGGTGCTACCAAGTTCGACCCGAGGTCTGATCGCTGGGTGCGCGTGACCTTCTTCCAAGGAGCCCCACTTTTGGATGAAATCAACGATCCTGAGTATGCCGATAGTTGGATTTTCCCAACTATGCCTGAGCGTGAAGACATCGCGCGAAGCGACAATCAAAAAATTGATGGGGGGTTTGCATAATGATCGTTTCTCACAATGAGCTGGTGGCTGCGGTAAACAAAGCCTTTCTTGGGATGCGTCGTCACTGTGGTGAAGCGGATGTGATTGCTAACATGGTTGCGGACCTTCAAATGGTTGGTTTACATGGTGTACGTCACTTTAACAACGCCAGTCTGTTCCTTAGTCTCGATTCGGACTGCGCAGTCACCATTGCTTGCAACACAGACTCGTCCATTGAAGTGGATTTGCACAATGGTAGTGTTGCATGTCATTTGCCAGCGGTGTTGGACTTTGCGTTAGAAAAGATGGTGAAGAGTAAGTCAGTCACCGTTACGTTAAAACAATGCCACAACCGTTGGCTAGCATTTAGTGAGTTAGCTCGATTGTCTGCCAAGGGGATTGCCTGTCGTGCGCAATGGGTGAATGGTACCAGTCCAAAACGCACCTTATATGTGTTAAATCGAGGTCACATTGCACCAGAAGTCTTCTTTTCCGATGTGATAGAAGGGTACGGTACGGATTACCACAACATGATCATAGAACTCTCCACCAACGATTTTAACCTTGATGCGAGTTCGCAAGGCTACGCTATTCATATCGAAGGTGAAGAGCTAAGCCGTGCACAAAAGGCATCATGGGAAGAGGGTATATTTGTGGAGGATGCGGAGTGGGAAACCTTAAAACAGACAGCCACCGTGTTCCTTGTCGAAAATAGTGAGCGTTCTATTCAAGGTGCTGGTGAATTAGCTTGATACCGATCCTTTGACCAAATTACTAAGAGGCTGCCTTTGGGTAGCCTTTTTTATTACCTAAACTTTGAGCCTATTTAAAATGGAATAAAACTATTAATAACATCAAATATGATGGTTTTGGTATATTATAACTTTACTGATTTGTTTTATTTTATACCTCTTAATAAATGAGTTCTTTGACTTTATTTATATCCTGGTTTTACGTGATCATTTTCTTGTTTAAAACAACAAATTTAAAATGTGAAATGTCATTTATTTATTCAAATTATTTGATTTTAAATGCTTATTATTTTCGATAATTTCATAAATAACCTTGTATTATGTGGGTTTTATGACAGTTTATATCAAGTCGTGGTATGGATTTTCTAGTTAAGTTTAAAGGGCGTTTGCGACGAAAACGATTGCGGTAAGTAGTCGGGTTTTAATCGGGATGGCATTCATTCTGATCTTTTATTTAATGCGTGGTTTTAGATATTTTTTATTTGAAAATACAAAGTTTAATATGCTAAATTCCATCGCTTAGATAATAATGGTATTAAAATCCGACTTTCTATTTCCTCAAGGCTTAATAAATTTTTGTTCATAATGAAATTTAATAAAACAATATTTTTAAATAAAAATATCTAATGATAAAATGTATTTTTGGATTTTATAAATGAGATCTTCTTCCATGAAAAATTCATTTGTAACAATTTTGTAACTTTTAGATTTGCCAGTTTCATTGATTTATAGAATTGATGTATCACAACTATTTTATTGATTTTAAATATCGACTTTGATGTGTTTTTTCTGATAGATTCGATTTCGAATACATCAAGGAGATAGATAAATGATAATCAAGAAACGTCTGATAGCAGTCGCTGTTGCAGGTGTAATGACCATGTCAGTACATGCAGGTGAATCAGTCACACTTACCAAGCCAGTTAACTTCACCAACTTCTCTGGCCTTAACTCACAACTGGGTGTTAACAATGCTTCTAGCTTTAAACAGGTGAAAAGTATCCACCTTAAAAAACGTGGCGTTTATAAAGTTAAGATTCAGCAGAACGTTTGGGGTGTTCCTGTTTGGGGCCATTCTCTGAATGCGACGCAAAGCTTTAAGGGTGGTGCATTAAAAACGGTACAAGGAAGCTACCTTCGCGTGAATGACTTGGATCGTAGCTTTGTTAAGCCGAAGTTGAACCGTGCAGATGCATTAAAAGTCGCGTCTAAAAACCTTCAGGATAAAGGCTTCGCAGTTAAGTTCCTGCGAAACGTTGAAGATGAGTTATTCATCTATCAAGACGGCAAGAAGACCCGTTTGGTCTACGTGGTTTCTTATCTGTTAGCGAACAGCCTTCAACCATCTCGTCCGTTTACTATGCTAGATGCTCACAGTGGCGAAATCATCGATCGTTGGGAAGGGATTGCACACGCACAAATCGGTACAGGCCCTGGTGGTAATGAAAAAACGGGTATGTACGAGTACGGTACGGATTACCACTTCCTCGACGTGCAAGAGGATGGCACTAACTGTGTTATGGAGTCGGAGAACGTTGTCACGGTTAACCTAAATGGTGGTACTGAAGGTTCTACTCCATACAGCTACGAATGTCCGCGTAATGAATTCCAAGAAATCAACGGCGCTTACTCGCCACTGAACGACGCCCATTATTTTGGCAACATTGTATTCGACATGTATAAAAACTGGTTCGATACGGCACCGCTTACCTTTAAGCTGATGATGCGCGTTCACTACGGCACTGGGTACGAAAACGCGTTCTGGGATGGTCAGGCAATGACATTCGGTGATGGTGAGAGTTACTTCTACCCACTGGTTAGCCTTGATGTGTCAGCGCACGAAGTGAGCCATGGCTTTACCGAGCAAAACTCAGGTCTGGTTTACGCTAATCAGTCTGGTGGTATGAACGAGGCCTTCTCGGATATCGCAGGTGAAGCGGCAGAGTACTACATGAAGGGCGAAAATGACTGGATGGTCGGTAAAGACATCTTTAAAGAAGATGGCGCCCTGCGTTACATGGATGACCCTTCGCGTGATGGTTCTTCTATCAACCATGCTCAAGATTATTACGATGGATTGAATGTGCACTACAGCTCGGGCGTATTCAACAAAGCTTTCTACCATCTTGCGACAACGGATGGCTGGGATACCAAGAAAGCGTTTGAACTGTTCGTACTTGCTAACCAGATCTACTGGTCACAAAACAGTGATTTTTGGGAAGGGGCATGTGGCGTTAAAAGTGCCGCAACTGACCTAGGTTACGACGCATCTGCGGTTGTTGATGCGTTTGGCATTGTGGGTGTAGAGCCTTGTGCGGAGCCACCATTGCCGCCAGAGCCAGAATACCAACGCTTAGAGAATGGCAGCTCGGTAACCGTGAATGGTGACACAGGCTCGAAGACTTACTTTGATATTGAAGTACCAGAAGCAAGCAACAGTTGACGATTAACCTGTTAGCGCCAAATGGTGATCCGGATATCTATGTTGGTTTGATTACGCGCCAAGCTCGACGGAGAACATTTGTTCTAGCGCTTCAGTATCAGACGAAGTGTGTGTCATTGAAAACCCAGAGCAAGGCCGCTACACCATCAACGTTTACGGTTA
>LZQR01000073.1_pt1 | contig 25968 bp, 36 predicted proteins | sample 768601 | NCBI WGS metagenome assembly LZQR01 (sample SAMN05207299, study PRJNA324521) | oil field metagenome | isolation source: sample BH-FW-24 from oil reservoir | place: India: Bombay High | collected 2015-12-04
GATTATTTGTCCTGATTGGCGGGGCGAAGGTGGGTTAAATAGTCGTCGAGAATGTGGCTTTTTGCTGAATGACGTCAAAAGCGGCTTCGCCCATTGTCTGGCGTTTGTCGGCGTCGTCTAATAGTGGCGGCAGAGCTGGTATAGATCATCCAGTTGGGTCAATTGAATTAAGCCGTTGTGATCGAGAAGTTCTTGCGTCTCCTCTTCAAATCCGACATGTCAGGCCCGGTCAAAATACAGGCTTTCACTGACGCCGGTTCCAGTACATTGTGCCCGCCTTTGGGGGCGAAGCCTCCGCCCATAATCACCAGTTTGGCATGTTGATAGAGCGGCATCAGGGCACCAATTTTGTCGTAAAGGTAAAACCGGGTGTTTGTCGTGATGGGTTCGTTTAAACTCAGTACCGCGAGTTGTGACCGGTTTGCGGTCAGTGCTTTTAAAATGTGGTTGCGGCGCTTCGGGTGTCTGGGAACGATGACCAGCAGTTCCGGGCGTTGTAATGTTTGCCAGAGTTGGACCAATGCTTCTTCTTCTCCGGCATGCGTGGAAGCGGCGAGCACATAGTCCGAATGTGCGCTTGACGCTTTTTTAATGGGATTGGGGTAGTCTGTTTGCGATGTTAATCCGGCGTACTTCAAGTTGCGAGAACATGGAGTTTGTCGGCGTCGGCACCCAGTGAGCGAAAGCGTTCCGCTTCTGAAGTATTACGGGCATAAATATTTTGGACATAGCCGAGCGTTTCACGATAGAGGCGTTTCAGCCAAGCCGGACTATTGAGGGTTTTGACCGATAGGCGAGCATTAACCAGTTGGATGGGAATGCCTGCCTGGTGAGTCAGGCGGTATAGGTTGGGCCAGATTTCGGTTTCCACCACCCAGAGGGCGTGCGGTCGTTGTTTGTTTAAAAATCGGCGGATGGCGTAAGGATAGTCCAGTGGAAGATAATGATGTCGTACGGTTTGATGGAACAGGTTTTCGACCAATTGTGCGCCAGTGGGGGTATTGGTGGTGACGAGCAGGTTTTCGTCTGGCTGTAAGCGCCAAATCAGCGCTTCCGCCGCTTTGACTTCGCCGACCGATGCGCAATGAATCCAAAGGCTGCCCGGTTCCGAGGAGCGAGGTGATGAGAGGCCCAGCCGCTGTGCAAAATAACGCCAGCCACCGTGACGTTTGGTGGCTTCCAGGACCGTAATCAGGAAACCAGCGGGCTGAGCAGGCGAATCAGAAGTTGGTACAGCATCTTGGAATCATCTTTGGGTGCAACAACGGGCTTTAATGGCCGGCGTTGAGCAGAGCTTCCATGATTTCGATATCGCCGGGCAAGTCCACTTCTGGTGAATCCCATTGGCTTTCGACCACTTTGATTTTATGACCGAATTCGAGCGCGCGTAATTGCTCCAGCTTTTCGATGTCCTCCAAACGTCCCATCGGTAAGGTGTTGAAGGTATCGACAAACCGTTTGGTGTAAGCGTAAACGCCCAGGTGTTTGAAAGAGTCGTGGTCCCAGTAGTCGCGACCATGCGGGATGGTGGCGCGTGAAAAATACAGTGCAAACCCATTGACGTCGGTGACGAGTTTGACGTCTTTCGGGCTGGTGATTTCGGCCTCGTTGACAATTTTGAAAGACAAAGTACTCATTTCGAAGGAGCCGTCGTAGTCCGCGGCTTTGAACGGCGCGATGACCGCTTCAATCGACCCTTGGTTGACCAGCGGTTGGTCGCCCTGCACATTGACAATCAAGTCGTCATCGCTTAACCCGACCTCTTTGGCGGCTTGGGCGATACGGTCCGTGCCCGATTCGGCCTCTGGTGGCGTCATGACGACCTGGCCGCCAAACTCTTCCACAACCGTTTTGATGCGTTCGTCATCCGTGGCAACATACACGGCTTCGATGCCGCGCGCTTTCGAAATACGCTCGAAAACGTGTTGAATCATGGGTTGGCCGTTAATGAGTTTTAATGGCTTGCCGGGTAGACGAGACGAGCCGTAACGGGCCGGAATAAAAACATAGGTTTTCATAGAGAATTCGTGTCCTTGAATCGGCCCGCTCGCATGGGGTCGGGCCTGTTAGGCGACAGGTTTTACATTTTCAGGTAAAGGGAACGTAACAATTCCGGTGTGACTTTTTCTTTCCAGTTCGGGCCGTAGACATTGTCCCAAAGCGGTGCCAAGCCGGATGCGACCTGAATCATCTTGTCCATTTGTTCGTCGGAAAGGTCCTGACAAATGCCGGTCGGCAAGTTGATGTTGTGTTTTTCCATCATTTGGCGGAAGATTTTCACGCCTTCTGGGTAGAAGTCGTCCAATACGTTGAAGACGATGCAGTTACCGATTCCGTGATGGTAGCCCAATACATACGCCAAACCGTAAGACAGGGCGTGACAGGCGCCTACCTGGCTGTAAGCAATGGATTGGCCGCCCATGTAGGAAGCCATCATCAATTTTTCGTCGGCTTCCGGGTGGTCCTTCAAGAACACTTCGTCGCACAGGTCGGATGATTTTTCACCGAAAGCACGGGCAAATTCGTTGATGTAAGTGCCGTTCAAAGCTTCGACATTGTGGATGTAGCAATCCATGCCGGTGTAGAACCATTGGTCTTTTGGTACACCGGCGACCAGGTCCGGGTCCATGATAATCTGGTCGAAAACCGTGTAATCGGAGTTCATGCCCAGTTTTTTGTCAGGCCCGGTCAAAACCGTGGTGCGAGACGCTTCGGCACCGGTACCGGAAATGGTTGGGATGCCGATGTGGTGAACGGCCGGGTTTTGGATCAAATCCCAACCTTGGTATTTCACGGCACCGCCCGGGTTTGTCAGCAGCAGAGCCACGGCTTTAGCGATGTCCATGGAGGAGCCGCCGCCGATCCCAACGACGCTGACCGGGTCTTTACCGTTGCCGAATGCCTGAACTTGTTCGGTCAGTGCATCGACATAAGTGGTTTTCGGTTCGTCGGTGACGTCCAGCCAGATTACCAGGTCATGCGATTGATTCGGGATACGGTCTTTAAGCGGTTTGTCTTTGTGAACTTCGTCCACCAAAAAACCACATAGTCGTCGGCATTTTGGCGTTCTTCCATCAAAACGTCATCCAGTTGATCGAAGGAGCCGCGTCCGAAAATCATTCTGGGCACGGTTTTAAAGTTGCGATGTTTCATTGGGTTATTCCTGTTGATAATTCGTGTTTAAACGTTTATTTAAAGACTTTGGCAAAGGCATCAATGCGCATCTGGATGTCTTCATCCGACCAAGACAGGTTGATCAGCATGGAAAGTGTCCGGCTCATGATGTCGTCCGATTTTGGCGTCGAGACTTGGGTGTAGTCGGGACGGTCAGCGATTAGTTCAATCGGCAGTTTGGCTGGGCCCGTCATGTTTTGGATGTGGTCCCAGTTCTTGAAGTAATGCCAGTTGTTGGCATACCAATAGAACACGCCCGGTACGCCGGCTTCGCCCAAGGCTTTAACCACTTCGCGGGTACGTGTTTCCGATGGCAGGATGATGCTTAAGAATCCTGCGTTATCACCGGCTTCATCCGGGATCACCCGGAAAGCGACTTCGTCGTATTGCGACAAAGCGTTTTTTAAAGCTTGTTTGTTTTTGCGCTGGATGTCAAGAATGCGATCCAGCTTTTCCATTGCGCCACACCGATGGCGGCATTCATCTCGGAGATGCGGTAGTTGGTCCCCATGATCGGGTGGCTTTCCGCACCGCGGTCTGCCCCGATGTGGTCGTGCCCATGATCCGAGTATTGGTGCGCATGGGTGTAAATGGTGTCGTCATTTGTCAGGATGGCGCCGCCTTCGCCGCAGGAAATGGTTTTGACCGAGTCAAAGGACAAGGCGCCGACTTGGCCGATGGTGCCCAGGGCTTGACCTTTATAGGTGCCGCCGGTCGCTTGGCAGGCGTCTTCCAGCAGAACCAGGTCGTGTTTATCGCAGATGGCTTTGATTTCGTCCATGTGGCCCATGGAGCCGCACATGTGGACGAAGTTCACGGCTTTGGTTTTCGGCGTGATGACTGCTTCGATGCCTTCCGGCGACAAGGTCAGGGTTTCGTCGATTTCCGCAAACACCGGAATAGCCCCCGCCAGTACAATGGCTTCCACTGAGGCGACGAAGGTGAACGGCGGCACGATGACTTCATCACCGGCTCCGATGCCGGCGGAAGCCAGTGCGGTTGACAACGCATTGGTGCCGCTGGACACCAGGTGAGCGTGTTTGACTTTCAAAGTGTCGCAAATCAAACCTTCGAGTTCACGGGCTTTCCAGACATCGTTACGCATGCCGTCGAAGTTGTAACGAAAGGTGAAGCCTTTCTCCATGACTTCGTTAATCTGTTGTTTTTCGGCATCATCAAAAAGTTCAAAACCGGGCATCGTTCAGGTCCTTTGGTTAGTTTTGTTGGGTCAATTCGTTAATCATATTGGCGTGTTCCGCATATTGTCGCTTCAGACGCTGGCGGGTGGCCATGAAAATACTGTGCAATTCGTTGAGGGCGATATCAAAATTGTTGTTGATCACCAGATAGTCGAATTCGTCGAAATGCTGCATTTCGCTGACGGCATCATCCATCCGGCGCTGGATAACTTCCTGCTGTCGGTTCCGCGGCCGGTCAAACGGCGTTCCAGTTCTTTCAAGCTGGGTGGCAAGATGAAAATGCTGATGGCGTCCGGAATCAATTTTCGCACTTGTTGCGCGCCTTGCCAATCGATTTCCAGAATCACATCTTTCTCCGCCGCCAAGGTCGACTCGACCGCGCTTCTGGACGTGCCGTAATAATTGTCGAACACTTTGGCATGTTCCAGGAAATCGCCGTCGTCGATTTTTTGTTGGAAGGTTCGGTCGTCAGAAAGTGGTAATTGACGCCATCTTCTTCGCCGGGACGAATCGGCCGGGTCGTGCTGGAAATGGACGCTTGGATGCGGCTGTCTCGTTCAATCAGCTTGGTTACCAGTGACGTTTTACCGGCACCGGACGGTGCGGAGATAATAAAAAGCGTGCCAGCCATAAGAGTTTGATTCCTTAGCGTCTCGTCTGTTGCAATCGTTCTGAAAAGGATGCTGGACGGATAAGGCGCTTGATTCGGTTAAGCGTATTGACAGCATCGCTTATTTAGACACGACATTTTAACAGAGTTTACCTAAATTTGTTGCGATTAGGCTACAATAAGAAATATGCAAAATAAAAGTATTTTTTTAGTGGGTCCGATGGGTGCGGGCAAGTCGACGGTCGGCCGTTTTCTGGCGGAAAAGCTCCGCTATGAATTCGTCGACAGCGACCATGAAATCGAAGCGAAAACCGGCGCACCATTCCGATGATTTTCGATATCGAAGGCGAGTCCGGTTTTCGGGCGCGTGAGGCCGGCGTGATTGACGAGTTGACGCAGCGGCCGGAAATCGTGTTGGCGACCGGTGGGGGCGCGGTGCTGATGGCGGAAAACCGCAAGTGTCTTCGGACACGCGGGTTCGTGGTGTATTGAAATCGTCGGTGGAAGCCTTGGTGCAGCGAACGCGTCACGACCGCAACCGTCCGTTATTGCAAACCGAAGACCCGAAGGCGGTGTTGCGTCAGGTTATCGAGGAGCGTGGCCCTCTGTACGAAGAAGTGGCCGATTTGGTGATTGAAACCGAACAGGTGTCGGTGCATCGCGTGGTGAAACAGATTGTTGACCGCCTTCAGCAACAGCAAGTGATTTAAGGATGAGCAATTGAAAACTCTTACAGTCGATTTAGGGGATCGCAGTTACCCTATTTTCATCGGTCAAGGACTGATTGACCAGCCGGAATTGATTCAACCCTATGTGACCGGCACGCAGGTGCTGATTGTCTCCAATACCACGGTGGCGCCGTTGTATCTGGAGCGGGTCAAACAAACCTTTTCCGATTACGATGTGCAAACGGTGGTGTTACCGGACGGCGAGCAGTATAAAAACCTGGAGATTTTGAACCGCATTTTCGACGTTGCCATTGAACATCATTTCGACCGAAAGTGTACCTTTGTCGCCTTGGGCGGCGGGGTCATCGGGGATATGACCGGGTTTGCCGCGGCGGCCTATCAGCGCGGGGTGAATTTCATTCAAATGCCGACGACATTGTTGTCTCAGGTGGACTCTTCGGTCGGCGGTAAAACCGGGGTGAACCATCCGCAGGGCAAAAACATGATCGGCGCGTTTCACCAGCCCGAGTGCGTGGTCATCGACACCGATACTTTGAACACCTTGGAAGACCGCGAACTGTCCGCCGGCTTGGCGGAAGTCATCAAGTACGGTCTGATTGTCGATTATCCGTTCTTTGAATGGTTGGAGCAAAATCTACCAGGCCTGCTGGATCGTAAAGCGGATGTTTTGGCGGAAGCATTGAGCGCTCCTGTCAGAACAAAGCGGACATTGTGGCCAAGGATGAAAAAGAGGCTGGGCTGCGAGCGCTGTTTAATTTGGGGCACACGTTCGGCCACGCCATCGAGGCCGGAATGGGCTACGGCGTCTGGCTGCACGGCGAAGGTGTGAGTGCGGGATGATGCAGGCGATTTACATGTCCAAGTTGATGGGCGATTTGACCCAGGCCGACCAGGAGCGTGCCGCCGCGATCTTAAGTGCCGCGCGCTTGCCGGTGTTGCCGCCGTCAACCGATGACATGCCCAATGAACGCTTTTTGGCATTAATGGCCGGCGACAAAAAAGTCCAAGCCGGCAAAATCCGTCTGGTGTTGTTGAAAGCGATCGGGCAGGCCTATGTCACCGGCGATTATCCGCCGCACTTTTGGAAAGAACCCTGACCGAGTACCGTTGAGTCAATCAGAACTTTCCTAACCGTCCTTAAGGAGTGACCATGCAGAGTGTCGAAGCATTGCAACAAACGTTTTCCGTGGAAGGCGTACGCTTTTACCGCCAAGACGGTTTGGTGATGGTGGAAGTGAGGAATGCGGCTGCAAACGCTTTATTGACGACTCACGGCGCCAGTGTGCTGAGCTTCACGCCCTTGTCGGAAGCAACCTCCCAGCAAGATTGGCTTTGGGTGTCGGAGTCCGCGGTTTACAATGGCGAAAGCCGGTCCGTGGCGGTATTCCGGTTTGCTGGCCGTGGTTTGGGCAGGCCGATAAACCGGGGTTACCGGCCCACGGGTTCGTGCGTAACCAAGTCTGGGAGCTGGCATCGGTTTCCGCCGTGTCGCCGACACAAACCGAGCTGGTGCTGACCTCAGCGTCGTCGCCCGACACTTTGGCAATATGGCCGCACGCTTTTGAACTGCAATTGACGGTCACCATCGGGGAGTCTCTGGCATTGTCGTTAACGACGCATAATTTGAGCGACCAGCCGGTCGACATTACCGAAGCGCTGCATACTTATTTTTCGGTGTCGAATGCGCCGGAGGTTGTGGTTGACGGGCTACAGGGCAGTGAGTGTTTTGACAAGCTCACTTACGCCGAAGTTATTTCCAAACCGCACCGCTTAAAATTCAGCCGCCGATTGATTCGGTCTTCATCGATCAGACGGAGCCGGTAATGATTCGGGATCCGGGGTATAACCGCTGCATACGCATTGAAAAAGAATCGGCCGTATCGTCGGTGGTGTGGAATCCGGGACCGGAAATCATCAAAGGTTTTGCCGACATGAATGACCAGGCCTGGCCGAAAATGCTGTGTGTCGAAGCGGGGAATGTGTTGCAGAATGCGGTGACGGTACCGCCCAGCGCCGAGCATTACTTTTCGGATGGTATTGACGGAACAGTCGTATGTCGCGGAGTTAAGCGATTGACCCGGCATTTGATATGGGGCGGGCAATAAAAAAACGGCGCTGAAAAGCGCCGTTTTGGTTTGTGGGTCTGAAGTGAATTTAGCCGAAGACCATATTAGAGCGCAGCTTTTTCATCGCCTGTTGTTCGATTTGGCGGATGCGTTCCATGGACACGCCGTATTTTTCCGACAATTCTTTTAGGCCGGTTTTGCTTTCGCTTAACCAGCGTTGTTGCAGAATGTCGCGGCTACGCTCATCCAAGCCCAGCAAGGCCTGTTTCATCTGTCCCAGTTCATAGTCGGCTTGCGACTCATTTACCAACTGGGTTTCCGGATCCAGTTCCGGGCTGATTAGGACAGGATAGCTTTTAGACGGCGACTCATCATCGTCGGACGGCAAATCAACGGACATGTCCTGCCCATACAGACGGGTTTCCATTTCCAGTACGTCTTTACGGGTCACGCCGAGCTCTTCTGCCACGGCGTCGGCGTCTTTATCACCGAACCATTCCAACGATTTTTTCGTGCTACGCAGTTTAAAGAACAGTTTGCGCTGTGCTTTGGTGGTGGCGGTTTTGACGATACGCCAGTTACGAATCACGTATTCATTGATTTCGGCGCGTACCCAATGCACGGCAAAGGTCATTAAGCGAACATTCTCAGCCGGATTAAAGCGTTTCACCGCTTTCATCAAGCCAATGTTGCCTTCTTGAATAATGTCACCCAGCGGCAAGCCGTACCCTTTGTACGAACGGGCAATCGGCACCACATAGCGTAGAGAGGACAGAATCAGCTGGCGAGCCGCTTCCAGGTCCTGCTGATAATACAATTGTTCCGCGAGCGTTCTTTCTTCCTCAGCCGACAATTGCGGTATGGTCTGAACGGTTCTCAAATAGCTTTCAAGGTTCTGGCCAGGAGTAAGATTATTCGCGAACGGAATCAGTTGATTTGTCATGCGCTTTCTCCTTGTGTATTCGGTTTAATCATTAATGTCATCATACTACACTTTTTTTAGCAGTCAAGTCAAGAGAGTGCTAATGTTTTTGACAAAAAATGACCAAAATCTTAAAAGATTAATATTCTTTAAAAACATAAACTTGTTTTTAACTATTAAAGTTATGTGTTGGGTGTGTATGGGCTGTTGGAGGCTGCCGTGCTTGGCGAGTGCTAAAGGGACATTAAAGTCGGTTTGGAAGGGTTAAAACGGCCGAATAAGACTTCGGCCGATGGGTGAAACTGGGGTTAGTCGTCCATCGCGACTTGACCGGATTGTTGCATCATTTCCAGCCAGGCATCACGGACTTCAGTCAGAATTTCAATGGCACTGTCTAAATAAAAGGTGTCTTTTTCAAAAACCGCTTCTTGGATTGATTTGTCCGCATAGCGGTAAAGTTCATCCAGATCGAACGCCAGCGGGCTGTTTTGTGTCAAGCTTAAACGGTCACGCAGGGCGTCCAGAATGGTGGTCATGCGGCCCAGGTGGAACCCTTTTTCAACCAGAGCATTGCTTTGGTGGCAGACTTTGGCCAGGTTGCCTTTATCGACCACGCCTTGCAACAGTAATAGGATGGTTTTGCTCGGGTTGTCCGCCAAGTGGGATTCCGCATTTGGGTTTTTGTTGTATTCCTGAAGAATCGGGGCTTTTACTTCGGTCGCCATATTGTGGTTGGTTGTCATGGTTCAACTCCTGTGTGCAAATGAAAGTCACATCCGCCCTTATTCATATTGTGTTGCTGAGCGATGCGTTGTCGTGTTGGGAATTGTTCAGCAGAGAGCGTGCCACAAAAGTTATTTTTAACTTAACCGGTTGAATATTAACGTTATTTCGTTTTTTAAAAACGGCCAGGCCTGGCAATTTTTGTGGAAAAAAAGTGGGGGTGAAAAGCGATTGCCAAAAAAATGGCAGGTTTTAGTTTAGGGTTCTGTCGGAACTAAAATGGAAGGCCGTGAACCGCCAAGGTTCACAGCGAGATTGAGATAACTGTTTGGTGGCTGGGAGGGGCGTTAAAAATCTACCTGCACCGCGGCGGCGGCCCGTTTGGCTTTTTCGATGGCGTCTTCAATGGTTTCGGCGCGTGCCAGTGCGACCCCCATGCGGCGGCGTCCGGCGATTTCCGGTTTGCCGAACAGACGCAGTTGAGTGTCCGGTTCCGCCAGCGCGTTTTCCAGACCGGAAAAGCGGGTTTGGGTGGATTGCCCGGTCGGCAAAATCACGCTGGAAGCCGATGGGCCGTGCTGAGCGATATTGGGAATCGGCAGGCCGAGAATGGCGCGCACGTGCAAGGCAAACTCGGAAACGTCTTGTGAAATCAATGTCACCAAGCCGGTATCGTGCGGGCGCGGAGAGACTTCACTGAAAATGACCTCATCGCCTTTGATGAACAGCTCCACGCCGAATAAGCCGAGTCCCCCTAAGGCATCGGTGATTTGAGTGGCAATGTCTTCGGCTTTGGCGATGGCGGTGTCCGACATCGGGTGCGGTTGCCAGGACTGGCGATAATCGCCGTCTTCCTGATGGTGGCCGATCGGCGCGCAGAACGCGGTGCCATTTTATGACGGATGGTCAGTAGCGTGATTTCATAATCGAAGTCGACAAAGCCTTCAACGATGACTTTGCCTTTTCCGGCACGGCCGCCTTCTTGCGCGTATTGCCAGGCGGATTCGATGTCATTGGCGGTTTTGATGACGCTCTGACCCTTACCGGAGGAACTCATAATCGGCTTCACCACGCACGGCATGCCGATGCGTTCCACGGCGGCAAAAAAGTCCGCTTCGTTATCGGCAAACGCGTAAGGGCTGGTCGGCAAGGAAAGCGTTTCCGCGGCCAGGCGGCGGATGCCTTCGCGGTTCATGGTCAGCTGGGTGGCTTTGGCCGTGGGGACGACATTGTAGCCTTCCGCTTCCAACTCCGCCAAGGTGTCGGTGGCGATGGCTTCGATTTCCGGCACGATGTAATCCGGTTTTCCGTTTCGATGATGGCGCGTAAGGCGTCGCCATCCAGCATGCTCAGGGTGTAGCTGCGGTCCGCCACCTGCATGGCAGGGGCATTTTCATAGCGGTCCAAGGCGATGACTTCCAGGCCGAGACGCTGGCTTCAATGGCCACTTCTTTGCCCAATTCGCCGGATCCGCAGAGCAGAATTTTAGTGGCGGTCGGTGAAAATGGTGTCCCAATCTGTAACATGGCATCCCCTTTGCTTATGAGAAGTTAACGAAAAATAGCATTATATATCGGCCGCTAAAGCTGAAAGTTGAGAGCCAATTATAGAAGATTTCATGTTCCGCTAAAAACAAAATCCGTCAAAAGAACCGGGTTGAATTATGCGGAGACAAGGGAAAGAGATTATGACTCAGTTAGCACACAATTTGACTCAGGAACCACGACTGGAGCAGTTGAAAACCGAACGACGCAGTAAAAAAGCGCCGGGTGAGCCGGAACTGTGGGGGACGGAATCAACCGACGATAAAGCCAATTTTCATCGGCTGTTGGGTGAATTGCAGTCTCGATTTTCCGATTCGGTGGATGTGGCTTATTTGATTGAATCGGAAGTGAATCAGCGCACGGCGGACTTGTACCGTAAAGCGAATTACGATTCCTTGACGCATTTGCCGAATCGCGGCTATTTTCATGACATTCTCGATAAGCTGGTTCAGGGCGCGACGGAAAAGGACACCATTTTTTCATTGCTGTTTTTGGATCTGGACGGCTTTAAGCAGGTCAATGATACGCTTGGTCACCACATTGGTGACGAGCTGCTGCGTTACGTCAGCGGCCGTTTGGTCTCGTCAGTGCGTGACGGCGATATTGTCAGTCGCTTAGGCGGTGACGAATTCGTGATTTTATTGTCGGATGTGTCGTCCCGCGAGGACATCGAAGTTATTTGTAACCGCATCGTGACCGAAATTTCCCGCCCTTATTGGTTTGACGGCGTGGAAGTGCTGACGTCCACCAGCATCGGGGTGTCGCAATTCCCGCAGGATTCCAAACTGTCTTCCGAATTGATTGAACAGGCCGATGAAGCTTTATACGTGGCGAAATCAAAAGGCAAAAAACCTTCCGTTTTACGACGACGTGAAATTCGAAGTGCCGGTGAAGTCGCATGAGTTGCAACAGGCTTTCGAAGACGCGATTCAAGCATCGCAGTTTCAGACGTATGTCGAACCGCAGATTGACTTAAAACAAAGCCGTATTGTCGGCGGTTACATTTCATTGGAATGGGTCAAAGCGGATGGCAGTCGTCAGCCTTTTGATGATTGGCAGGTGTTGCTGAAAAACAGTGGTTACGAAGAGACGCTGGGTTTGTGGCTGTTGGACACGGCCTGTTTTTACCTGAGACAGTGGTCGCAATGTGATGCGGAACTGGTGGTGACAGTGCCGGTGTTGGATGCGTTATGGCAAAAAGACGACTTTTTGACATTGTTGCTGCAACGTCTGGTGCAATATGGCATTACCGCCAATCAACTGCAATTGCATTCGCCATGGACAAATTCGATCAGTTTGACGGTCAGTTGGTCGAGAAGCTGAAAGAGTTGTCCGAAGCCGGTTTTCAGATGACCTTGACCGGATTGGGCGCAACGCCGCTGAATTTGCCGGTGCTGTCCGGATTGAACGTGCAGGAATTCAAATTCGACCAGGCCTGGCTGAAAACGCAAATGGCTTCGGCCGCCGGTCGAAAATGGATTCAAGCGTTGATTCAGATGGGGCAGGGCTTGGATGCCTGCATGATTGCCACCGGGTTGGATGAGGAGCCTGAAGCCGTGGCCCTGAAACAATGGGGGTGCTCATTGGGGCAAGGGCCTTATTGGACGCAACCCATCGATGCGCAATCCTTCGAGCAGCTTCTTACCTAAAACGTCGTTTTTCTTAACGATGAAGGCCGCCTGAAGCGTTCGCCGTTTAAGCGGCGGATTGCGTTTTCATTTCCTTTAACATTTCCAAAATCAAACGGGCCGAATGAGTCGCCGCCTGATCGAGATACTGTTCGAATGTCACCGCGTTTTCCTTGCCGGCAATGTCCGACAGTGAGCGGATAATGACAAACGGCACCTCGAAGGCATGGCAGGTTTGCGCCACGGCGGCGGCTTCCATTTCACAGGCAATCATTTCCGGAAATGACCGCGAGTGGTTTCCACATCGTCCGGCAGGTGCATGAAGCGGTCGCCGGTGGCAATCAAACCATGCATGTGGCTGACTTCCTGTAAGGCATCAATGCTGTTTTTGGCGATTTCCACCAGGCCAGGGTCGGCGGTGTAGTTTTCCGGGTGGCCCGGAACTTGGCCGCGGGCATAGCCGAAAGGCGTGACGTCCACATCGTGATGGCAGACGGCCGCACTGATGACAATATCGCCCACCTCCAAGTCCGCATGAAAGCCGCCCGCCGAACCGGTGTTGATGACGTAATCCGGTTCGTACAACTTAATCAGCAAGGCGGTGCCGATGGCGGCGTTGACTTTGCCGATGCCGGAACGTAGCAACACCACGTCCAGTCCGTCAATTTGACCGAGATAATATTCAAACCCACCGTGGACTTCGGTGGTCAGGTTTTGAATCTGGTTGCGCAGCAACGCCACCTCTTCTTCCATGGCTCCGATAATGGCGACTTTCATGTGGATTACACCTCGTTGCCAAGCTTGCGCAAGGTGTCGGTGTCCATCGCCAGTTCGTCGTTTTTATTGATGCCGATGCCGTGGTCGATGATATTCTGGGCGATGGCTTTGGCTTCGTCCAGCGAGTGCATCTTGTAAGTGCCACACTGGTATTCGTTCAGTTCCGGAATGTCTTCCATTTTGGCTACGTTCAAGACGTCTTGCATGGCTTTCATCCAAGCATCGGCCACGCGTTGCTCGTCCGGCGTGCCAATCAAGCTCATGTAAAAACCGGTGCGGCAACCCATCGGCGATACGTCGATGATTTCGACATCATCGGCATTGAGGTGCGCACGGATAAACCGGCAAACAGGTGTTCCAAGGTATGGATGCCTTTTCGCCCATCATGTCGACATTCGGCTTGTTGAAGCGCAGGTCGAACACGGTGATGGTGTCGCCGCCCGGAGTTGTCATGGTTTTGGCGACGCGAACCGCCGGGGCTTTCATGATTTTGTGGTCAACGGTGAAGCTGTCGAGTAGTGGCATAAGATTGTCCTTTCGTGTTTTGTGTTAAGTAACGTGCGCTTAACACCTTAATAATATTAAGGTTTTTGGTTGTATTGCGTGAGCTTATTGTAACGAATCATGCTCTGTAATTCTTTGACATATTCGTGTTTTCGGGCGGAATAATTCACCAACCCTTCAGCCATTTCCAGGCCGGTCAGGGGTTGGTTGTCGGCGCGGGTTTTCGCTCGGATGCTGCGTAGCTTGGCATAAGTGCTGTGGCTGTTCAGGTTGTGGATGTAACTGACCACCGAATCGTAAGGGTGCTTGAAGGCCCGGACTTCATGAATCGCGCCTTTGCTACGTTGTTTCGGGACCAAGCCGCAGCCTTCGGTAAAACACCATTGGCCGAAATAGTTATTGGCCTGGCGGGCAAAGCGGGAGGTTCCCCAGGCGCTTTCATTGGCGCCTTGCGCCAGCGCCAAAGCGGTTGGCACCTTGTCGATGCGTTTCAGCAGCGCGGTGCGGTCGGCGGCCTGGTTGAAATCAAACGGCTCCACGCCGTATAGGTCGGCCTGCGCTTTTAGCCAGGCCTGGTCGTTTTGGCTGGGGTCGTTTTTCAGAATAATCGATTGCAAGCGGTGGCGTTTTTCCAGTACCGCGTCATTGGCGCGGTGAACCAAAGGTGTCATGAAATCGAAAAACGCTTGCTTGCGCGGCGGGCCGGCCGGAAGTCGATGAATTTCGGAATCGCCGGCAGGGCTTGCTGTTTGACGTCGACTTTGGCCGGTGTCGGTGGTGCGATTGGCTTTTCGGGTGTGGCTGCCGGTTGTTCAGCGGGTTTCGCCGTTTGTGCTGTGTCGGTCGTGGCCGCTGGCGCAGGGGTGTCCGATTCGGAACAGCCGCTGATGAGCAGACCGAAGGCGATGAAAGAAAGTGGGACAAGTCCGGACGTGCGAATCATGAAAAGCGGCTCCTTAAAATGCGGTTGAAAACCGACATTATAAAAGAAAACCGCAGGTGAAGATATGACCCGAATGGTTTCGGGTCGTTTATTTAACGGTTATTTTTTGCTGTCGAAAGGGCCGTATTTAGCTTTTTCCAGCGCGGCTTTGTCACCGTTGAAGTAGGCCGGCACCGGATAATCGGCCGGGCGGAAGTCCGGATTCGGGAAATCCTTAGCGCGGTCCGGATGGGTGGCGCGCGGCAGAGATTCCACATAGGCAGCAATATCATAAGCCTGGCCGACGCTCAGCACCGGCGATTTATACGTCGCACCCAGCGGCATATTGGCGTGAATGAACTTGGTGGCGGTGATGATGCGGCTCATGCCCGCGCCGTTATTGAAAGAGTCGTCACCGGCCAACGGCGGGAAAGTGTAACTGCCGTCTTTGCCGTAGGTGGCGGTTTTCAGCCCTTTGCCTTCTGCTTGGTGACAGGCGACGCAGTGTTCCGTATACAAGGCTTTGCCGGCTTTCGGGTCGGCGGCGCGGTTTGGCAGGTCAACGTTGGGTAGGCCGGTGTATTGCATGGCGTCATGCGGATTGGTGCCCTTGGCCAGCCAGGTGAAATAAGCGATGATGGCTTTCATTTCCGTGGAATCGTTCGGCATGGCCTTGCCGCCGCCCTGGCTACGCGTCATACAGCCGTTGACTCGGTCTTCTGGCGAACCGATGGTCATGCTGCGTTTGCGAAAATTCGGGTAGTCGTTCATGACATTGACGAATGGAATGCCGAACGGCATGGTGCCCGGTAACCCATCGGAACCTTTGATGTGACAGCTGGTACAGTTCAGGGAGTTGCCGGAGTAACGCAGGTTCGGGTTTGCGACTTTCGGACCGACGGTCTCGACGGTTTTGTCGAGCAACTGAATGCCGTAACGAATTTCCTTGGCATTCGGCTCTTTGTCGATATCGGCGGCTTTCGGGACTTGCCAATCCTGTACCTGGCGTTCCTTGAAGCGCTTTTCCATTTCCTTGGCCTGTTCGGCATTGAGTTTCTCGCCCACTTTATAAGGACTGATGTCCATTGCGAACAGTGAGCCGGAAAAGCCGACGGCCGCAATGAGCGTAAGGGCTGTTTTCATGTATCTCTCCTCTTTGAGAGACCTTTGTACGAGTGAATGCACGAATTAAAATGGCTAAAATTCCACATCTTTCAGCCAAAAACTACCTAATAGCTGGCTATTAGGCGTGTTTTTCACTAAAACCTGTGAAATTTTCTCTCATTTTCCTAACGCGCCTCACTCATACAAAGGTCTCTTGAAATAAACCTATAGTTTGAAAGGCTAAGGGTTTTGGGAAGCAAGTCAAGTGTAAAAAATTTTGCAGTGGTGTCGGCGGTGACGGTTTTTGGGTAGAATGGCGTCAGTGATCTCGGATAAACGGTGATGAAATGAAAGATGCGAAGCTGCGTTACGAAACGCTTTTAGAGTTGGTTGAAAATGCTCAGGACGGAATCGTCATCGCGGAAAAGGAAGACCAGGACACGGTGTTGATTTATGTGAACCCGGCGTTTTGAAAAATTGACGGGGTACACGTCGGATGAAATCCTCTATCAGGATTGCCGATTCTTGCAAGGCGATGATACCGAACAAGTGCAGGTGCAACAAATCCGCCAAGCGATTGACGAGAGTGCGCCGGTGCGTACCATTCTGAAAAATTACCGTAAGGACGGCACGCCGTTTTGGAATGAGTTGAGCGTCACGCCGTTTTATGACAAGACCGATGGCTTGACCTATTACATCGGTATTCAAAAGGATGTGACCGAAATCGTCGAGTTGAAGCAGTCACTGGAGGCCGCGCAAGCGCGCATCGCTGAATTGGAAGCGCAGCTTTCGGCAAAGTAAGTGGAATCGGAAGTAAGCGGAACCGATTAATGAGCGTTTGTGCGAGATAGCTGACGCTGAAATCGGCGGCGTCGTTCGGCGCTTTTGAACCGGAAGGCATGAACATTTGCACGCTCAGGCCGGGATGGGCTTCCACCCATTTTTGCCAGGCCTGGGCATTTTTCAGATCGGCATCGCTGGCACCCGCGATGACAGCAATGTCGGCGCAACGGTTGGCTTCGAGCTGCGTCGCGGCTTGCGTATCCGGTTGCAACGTCCAAGAGCACAGTAACGGGCGTCGTCCGGCTTGCTCCAGTTGCAGCGCGATGAGCGCTTTCAATACCGCATCCTGCGGTGCCAGATTCTGAACCCAAATCGATGTGCCACTTCGCCGTCTGCGATGGCGTTGCGTCAAATACAGGCGGGAATACAATCTTGGTAGCACGGCACTTTCCCAGAAAACCACTATGGCCGTTTCCTCGTCACGCAGCATCAGATGGGTGTTGACCAGCGCTTCCCGCCAAAAATCGTCCGGAAAATCCGCCAGCAAGGTGTCGAGTAGTGCATTGAGGCTGTCCAAGTCCTGTTGTTGTGTCGTGGTCTTCAATTGCGTTGCAATGTCGCCGTTCTGGTCTGGCAAGGACGCTTTAGGCTCAGGAAGCAGCGCTTTGATTTGGCTGATGGGAATGCCCTGCTCGGTGAGCTGGATGGCTTCTTGCAGCATTTCGATGTGTTCGGGGGTGTAAAGACGGTGGCCGGATTCGGTGCGCACCGGTTCGATCAAACCATAACGTCTTTCCCAGGCACGCAGGGTAATGGGGTTCAAGCCGGTGATTTTGGCCACTTCCCGGATGGGAACGAGGCGGGCGTCGGATGTCTTCGTATTCATAGATCGTATCTTATGCAAAACCTATACAAGCGTCAATTCAATCTTGCAGGCGCCGTTGTTTCAGCGCCTGAACCTTTCCAGATGACGTTGACGGCTGGCCTCCAGATCCACGATGGGTTCGGGTGTCTCCGACCATAGATCGGGTTGTGCGCCGCTGATCCAGGGCGCGTGTATCCGTTTGCTCGGCCAGTTGGCCAAGGCCGGTAACCACTGTCTGAGATAGCGACCGTCGGCATCGAATTTCTCGCTTTGACGAATCGGGTTGAACAGCCGGTAATAGGGCGCGGCATCCACGCCGCAACCGGCCACCCATTGCCAGCCCATCACATTATTAGCCGGATCGGCATCCACCAACGTGTGGCGAAACCAGTGTTCGCCGGCCCGCCAATCGATGTCGGCGTTTTTGGTGAGCCAGGAAGCCACCAACATCCGCACCCGGTTGTGCATCCAGCCGGTTTCCCAAAGTTGTTTCATGCCGGCGTCAATCATGGGCACGCCGGTTTCACCGCGGCACCAGGCCTGGTAGAAATCTTGATGTGCTTCATCCTGTTCCGATAACGGGGTGAAAAAGCCTTGGAATTTGGGTTGAAACGGTGTGGTTTCGGTGTCGGGAAAATGCCACAGGATGCGCGGGCGAATTCGCGCCACGCCAACTGGCGAATCCAGCCCGCCGCCGCAGTGGGGGTGTCAGGGTTGAGCGGTGATAAGCTCAGTAAAACCGCCCGGCTATGGAGTTCGCCGAAATGCAGGTGCGGGGAGAGTTCGCTGGTGGCGGCCAAGGCCGGGAAATCGCGGTCATGGGCATAATGCGACAAACGGTTTTCTACGAAATCATCCACTTTTTGCCAGGCCTGCGCTTCGCCGATGCGCCAGTGTTTGAGCACCTTTTCCGCCCAGGGTTGATGACGAAGCGCCGACAAATGTTGCGGCAGGCGGTCGTGTTCTGGCGGGCAGTCAATGCGCGCTGTGACACGGAAGTTCAATGGCGTTTCGTCGAAAGGCTCGACGTCGCCGATGCGTTGCATCGGGGCGTTGTAAAAGGGGGTGAAGACTTTATAGGGTTGGCCGGATTGGTTGCGTAGGCGGTCGTAGGGTAACCAGTTTTCGGTCTCGAAGGGCGTTAAGGTGACGTTCCGTTCTTTGCAGATGGTCAGCGCGGTTTGTTGCAGGGTTTTAAAGGGGTCGCCCAGTTGAAAGGTGTAATGCACCCGTTTGATTGAATAAGTGTCGAGCAAGGTTTGAAAACGCTCGGCAAAGTCGCCTTCGATTAACCACAGGGCACCGCCTTGGGCGGCCAGGCGCTGTTTCAGATCGAGCAAACTGTCCGCCAGCCAGGCCGAGTTGGCGTCGCCGACGGTGTGTTTCGGGTCATGAAAATAGGCGACAATCACCGCATCGTCGTTTTGGGCGGCGGAGCTTAAAGCGGTTTCCAGCGCCGGATGATGTTGAAGCCGTAATTCGCGTTGGAGCCAAACCAATGTCGTCATAAGTGCCTCAATTGGATGTTGTTGGCAAGGCGTCGGTCAAATCGGTTTTGACGGCTTCGGATAAGGGGGTGTCACCCAGCCAAATGCCGAAATAAACCGCTTTGAAGCCTTGCGTTCGATCCTGGTATTTCAGTTCGTTGTTTAAACGTAATTGTACGCCGGTTTCCGGTTGATACGCCAATTCATAACAGTCCTTCGGTTGCACGGCTTCATAGTGCTGGTGCAACCGTTCGGTTGCCAGACGCAGGGCGACCGGAAGTTGTTTGGGCAGGGCTTGGTCGGCGGCCTCGATGAATTCCTTTTCGGTCAGGCCAACGCGATAGCACAGTTCGAGTTTCAATGGGGTTTGGTCGGACAAAAGATCGGTTTGCGTGGTGCCGGGCTGGGCCCAGAGGGTGGCGTCGTAAACCGGAATCAGCCCGGCCCAGTAACCGGTGGCTTGGCCGACCGGCTGGAGCGCAACGGTTTGCGCCAGGCCTGACGATAAACCGAGGCCGCTAAAAACGAACACGAGTAGGCGCTTCATGCGCTGCCGCCTTTACGGAAAAACAAGGTCACTTCCCCGACTTTGAAGCCCCATTTCGTCACCTCCGCCCGATTAATCAGCGTGGTGGCGTCTTGTAGGTACATCCAATCGTCAAACTGAACGTGAATGGTGCTGTCCTGATACGGCAAATCAAGGGTGTATTGCCAATTCAGGGCCGGGCCGGCGGATTCCCCACGGGCGAACCCGATGACGTCACCGGCTTGCCCGAGATACTGGTTTGGGGCGGTTTCGACGATGGTCCAGATGCGGGTTTGGCGTTCCCCGTCGTCATAGACGAAACGTTCGTCGAGGATCAGTTGCGGCAAACCGTCTTCGGTGCGGGACACGGTCCCGGTAATGTCCACCGTGAAACGGCGTATCAGTTCGCCGCTGCGGTTCTGGAATTGTCCCCAGGCCTGGGTGTTTCCGGCAAAGTATTCAAACAAGTCGAACTTGGGTTCCAGCGATGCGTACTGGCTGACCGGTGTGTGACTGCAAGCGGTCAGGGTTAAGGGCATGAGGCACAACAGTATACGTTTCAACATGCGCACACCTCCTGTGGCGATTGTTTTTGTAAGGTGATTTGGTAGACGGAAATGTGTTCCTGCTCAAACCCGACCCGGCAATAATCCAGGTAATAACGCCACAATCGGCGGAAATGCACGTCGTATCCGAGCGATTCGAGGGCGAGCGTGTGTTTATTGAATTCGGTTTGCCAGTGTTGCAGGGTGGTGGCGTAATCCTGACCGAAAGCGAAGTCGTCCAGCCAGTCAAAATGGTGACGCACCGCGAGCTGTTTGAGTTGTGTCAGACTTGGAAGCAGACCGCCCGGGAAAATGTAGGCCTGGATGAAATCGACGCTGTTTTGGTAGTCTTCCGCCACGGCTTCGTCGATGGTGATGATTTGCAACACCGCCTTGCCGCCCGGTTTGAGGTTTTGCTGCAGTTGCGTGAAGTAGGTGTCCCAATACTCACGACCGACGGCTTCGAACATTTCAATGCTCACGATGTGGTCGTATTGCCCGGTTTCGTGACGGTAATCCTGTAACACCGGTTGCGCAAAGACGGAGAGTTCCTGTTTAGCGAGGTGTTCTTCTGCGTATTGCCGTTGCTCTGTCGACAGGGTTAAGCCTTTGGTTCGCACATTGCGTTGCGCCGCGGCTTCCAGAAAACCGCCCCAGCCGCAACCGATTTCCAGAATCGTTTCGCCCGGTTGCAGGTCGAGTTGTTCGAAAATGCGTTGGTATTTGCGGCGTTGGCTTTGGGCCAAATCCGTCGAATCGTTTTCGAAAATACCGCTGGAATAGGTCATGCCCGAGTCCAGCACCGGCGATAAAAATCGTTGCCGAGGTCGTAGTGGGCGGCGATGTTGCGGCGACTGTTTTGCAGGGAATTATGCCGACGGCGGTGTTGCCACAGATGCCACCAACCGAGTGGCTTTTGGGCGTTTAGCAGATGCGCCAGCGCTTGCCGGTTCTGGTGAGCGAAGGTCATCAGGTGGTACAGAGACGGGCTGTCGATGGTGTGTTCGACGTACGCCTGGGTGACGCCGAGTTCGCCCTGGGTTTTCAATAAAAACAGAAAACGCAACATGGCGGTGATGGTCAGATCGGCGTGGACGCCGTTTTCGGTGCCTTCAAAGCGATAGGCTTCATTGCGGTAACGGATGGTCAAGCTGCCGAATTGAATGCGGTCGAACGGCAGGCGTTTAATCAGCCGTTGCCAGACAAAGTTCGGCAGGAGTTGTTCGAGCGGATGAGTGATTATTTTGAACATAGTGTCATCTCCGAGTGGCTGTGTTGAATGTCGTTCAAGTGTTCCGGGGTGCGGTGAAATTTCCCGCCGCGTAGCCAGATTTTCAGCGCCCACCAGTGAATCAGTCCCAGCACTTTCAGAGCGTGGAACGGAAAGCGCAGGAAGGCTTTCAGTAGCACGCTGTCTTTCAAGGGCAGTTGTTTGCCGGACTGGGTGGCGAGCAGGCGGGGCGTACCGTCTTCGAATTGTTTGATGCCGAGTCGATAGTGTTCACCCGGGGCGGCGAAGCGGAATTCGTAATGGCTGTTCATGCCGATAAACGGCGAAACGTGAAAACGTTTTTCCGCACAGCTTTGGATGGTGTGTGCCTGTTCGTCCAGCGGTTGTCCCTGATTGGCGAGCACGTAATGATGCCTCTGCCCAAAGGTGTTGCTGACTTCGCCGATGATGGCGATGAGTCGGTCGTCGGCATCAAAGGCGTACCAGACCGCCAAGGGTTGAAAGCCATTCCCAGTAACCGTGGGATGCAGACCAGTTCCACTCGGTTTGGCGGCGTGTCGATGGCGTATTGCTTTAACAGTTCATTTATCCATTCCCGCCAGGCCTGGCCGTTTCGTGCCCCGAAATCCGCGGTGTTGACTTGAATCAGGTTGAAGCGGTTCAGTGAGAGCCAGCGCAGTGGCCGCACTTCCTCTTCGAAACGGTCAATGTCGATTTTAAGGCCCAATACCCGGTATTTGAAACGATACGGTACATCGCCAAAGCTTGGTGCATGACTTGGCCGTCGTAGAGGGCGCTAGGCATGGCGCACCTCTTTCGGTTCGTCTGACGTCGTTTGCCAGGGTGGGGTCACGCCGAAGGCTTTGGCAATATTGACGGCGCTGCGCAGTCCGTCTTCGTGGAAACCGTAGCCGGTGTAAGCGCCGGCAAACCACAGGTTGTGGCGGCCTTGTAATTGTGCCAAACGCGTCTTGTGCGGCCATGGCAGCCTGGTCGAACACCGGGTGATTGTATTCGAAGATGGCCTGGGTCAAGTGCGGTTCGGGTATTTGCGTCGGGTTGAGGGTGACAAACACATCTTGCTGGGTGGGCAGGGATTGCAATTTGTTCATCCAGTAGGTGACGGCAACACGGTTTTCGGTCACATCGGTGTTGCGCAGGTAATTCCAGGCGGCCCAGGTCATGCGGCGTTTCGGCATGAGTACACGGTCACTGTGCAGGTAAGCGATATTTTTTTGATATTGGAAAGCGCTTAAGGCTTGGAATTCCGCTTGCAGCGCGTTCGGTATCAAGGCATAGCTTTCGTCGGCGTGGCTGGCGAACACCAGGTGGTCAAAACCTTCGTACACGCCTTGCGGGGTTTGGATGCTGTAATGATTCCCGTGCCGGGTGATGGCTTCGACTTGCGCGTTGGTGTGGGCGTTGAAAACGCCGCTTGAAACCACCCTGTCGAAAATGGCGTGGATGTATTGGTGACTGCGCCGCAGATGGTCTGCCATTGTGGCCGGTTTTCGATGTTCAGCAAACCGTGGTTTTCAAAAAACTGCAAAAAGCTGCGTACCGGGAATTTGAGCATGGTTTGGGTCGGGCACGACCAGATGGCCGCCGCCATCGGCAGCAGGTAATGATGAATCAGCGGGTCACTGAAGCTGTTGTCCGTCAGGAAGGTTTCCAATGTTTGCTCGGGCGTGTAAGCCGGGTCGGCGGCCAGAGTTTGTTTGCCCAGTCGGTTGAAACGAATGATGTCGGTCAGCATTTGCCAGTGGGTGGGCGAAAACAGGTTGCGACGTTGGGCAAACAAGGTATTGAGGTTGTTGCCGGAATATTCGATTTCGCCCTGATTGATCGACACGGAAAAACTCATCTCGGTCGGTTGGGTGGCGATGTTCAGGAAATCCAGCATGTCGGTCAGCAACGGATAATTGGGTTCGTTATACACAATGAAACCGGTATCGACGGCCACCGGGCCGCAATCAGCCGTCTCCAGCGACACCGTATGAGTGTGTCCGCCGAAGTAATCGTTTTTTCCAACAAGGTCACGTCGTATTGCTGGCTGAGCATCCAGGCGCTGGCCAGTCCGCTGATGCCGCTGCCGATGACGGCGATTCGAGGGGTTTGCGTTGTTCCGTTTGTCATAATCTTCGTGCCTCTTAGCAAGAAATCGCTTTAAAAAGCCTTTTGTATAACTTCTTGTATATATTTATACATAAGTTGTACAATGTGTGCAAGCCATTCAAGAATGTTTTTACAAATTCAATCGGATTAAGGAGGCGATTATGGCGGTAATGTGGATTGTCGGGGCGTCGTCCGGTATCGGTTTGCAGCTCACGGAACGCTTGTTGCAGGCAGGTTATCAGGTGGTGGCGTCGGCCCGGAATGCCGAGAAAAGTGCCGATTTGTCGGCATTGAAATCACAGTTTCCCGGGCAGTTGGCCTGTTTGGATGTGGATGTTTCGGTGCCGGAATCCTTGCCCGATAAAACCGCCCAGGCCTGGCGGATTTTCGGGCAGGTGGATGTGTGGTTCTACAATGCCGGAACCTATACGCCGTCGCCCTGGCAGGAAGCCAAATGGTCGGATTATCTGACGATGACGCAGGTCAATTACCTCGGTTGTGTGGCGTTGCAATTGGCGGTAAGGGATGTGTGGTTGCGCCACGATAAACCGCCGATGCGCTGGGTGTGGAACCTGAGCATCGCCAGTCAGGTAGGGCTGCCGTATGGTGGCGGTTACTCCGCGCCGAAGGCGCTCTTTTTAATCTGGCGGAATCGCTTCAGCCGGAATTGCAACAAGCCGGCATTCGACTGCAAGTGGTGAATCATGGTTTGTGAAACCGTCTAACGGCCAAGAATACCTTTGAGATGCCGGGCTAATGACACCGGAAGCGGCGGCGGAACGCATCGCCGATTGGTTGGCGAGCGACTCTCATGGTTTTGAATTGCATTTCCGAAAAAATTGACGTGGGTGTTGAAGTTGTTGCGGTGTCTGCCCTCGCGTTGGGTGTTTGCCTTGACCCGGAGGATGTTGAAACATGCGTGATCATACAACGGATTTGGACGCTTATGCGGCGGCGTTTGAAGCCTTGACGCCTCAAAATCTGGCCAGCGATTTGGGGCCGTTTTATGCCGAACAGGCCTATTTTGAAGACCCGTTCAATCAGGTTTATGGTTGGGAGGCGATCGAAGCGATTTTCGAACACATGTTTCACACCGTGCATCATCCGAAATTCGACGTGTTGACGCGTGCCTTGAACGGCGATACGGCGTTTTTGGAATGGCAATTTACGTTTTTGACCGCCAGTATCAGGGGCATAAAATCTACGGCACGTCGAAAGTGGTGTTTGATGCACAGGGTCGGGTATTGTCTCACGTCGATTATTGGGATACCGGCCTTTATATTTATCAAAAGTGCCGGTGTTGGGTGCCATTATCCGTTGGATTAACCGCAAATTGAGACCGGCGAAATGAGGTTTAAGCCCCTGACTGCGGGCCGGAAAACAGGGGCTTCCTGGTCGGTGGACGTCGGTTATGGCTTGATGGGCTTACCGCTGGCGTTGTTGGGGTTGCCGTTTTATTTTTACATGCCGAATTACTGGTATGAAAACTGGGGCGTGAGCTTGGCGGCCATCGGTTTGGCGCTTTTCGTGACTCGAATCGCCGATATGGTCACCGACCCTTTGGTCGGGTTGTATTCCGACCGTTGGGAGTCGCGTTTCGGTTATTTGCGGCAAACGCAATTCGGTGCGGTGTTATTGATTGTGGGTACCTGGCCGTTGTTTTTTCCTTTCGCGTCTCTTTTTCAGCAGTATACATTCGGCTATTTGGTGGTTTGGAGTTTTGTCGCTTTTCTGGGGTGGACCTGGCTTGCGGTGCCGTATCAAGCGTGGTGTCCCGATTGACGCATGATCCTGACGTGAAGACCCGTTTGACGTCTTTTCGTGAAGGTTTCGGTCTGGCTGGGTGATGTTGGCGTTGAGTCTGCCGGTTATTCTGTCGGAGACGCCGACGTCTCAGCCGGTCTTTGAGGTGTTGTTCGGGGTGTTGCTGGTGACCCTGCTGGTGGCGGTGGCTGTTCAGTCCGGGCGATTTCGTGAGACCTTGAAACGTAAACGTCCCGATTCGGTTCGGGTGACGTCAATCCGGTCGTTGTGGCGTCATCATCGCTGGAGTTTTGGCATTATGCCGGCGTATTTTTCAATGGGTTGGCCAATGCCTTCCCGGCGACGCTGTTCATGTTCTTTGTGAGCGATGCATTGCAGATGGAAGCGCAAGCAGGCGTGTTACTGGCGGTGTTTTTCGTGTCCGGTGTGTTGGGGTTGCCTTTTTGGTTCTGGCTATCCACCAAGGTGGAAAAGTACCAGGCCTGGGCGTTTTCCATGTTGTTTTCCGCCATCAGTTTCACCGGCTTGATTTGGGTGGGGTCGAGATTTTACGCTTATTTAGCCATCTGTGTATTGACGGGTTGGAGTTTGGGTGCAGACTTGGCTTTGCCGTCTTCCTTGCAAGTGGATTTGGTGCACCGCTTGGAAAAACAGTCGGCTCAGGCGGCCGGTACCTTGTTCGGGTTGTGGGGCCTGCTGACAAAACTCGCCATCGCGTTGTCGTTGGGTATAGCCTTGCCGCTCATGGATTTATTGGGATTGGAGCAGGGTTCCACATCGGCTATAACGG
>LZQR01000074.1_pt1 | contig 25887 bp, 32 predicted proteins | sample 768601 | NCBI WGS metagenome assembly LZQR01 (sample SAMN05207299, study PRJNA324521) | oil field metagenome | isolation source: sample BH-FW-24 from oil reservoir | place: India: Bombay High | collected 2015-12-04
CCCTGCCCATTCCCCAGACTGAACCGCTCAAGTCTGGCGCCTTGCAGCGTGATCTGATGCGGGAGATGGCCCAGCGCCCCAAACGGCGCGTGCCCGTTGATCGCAGCCCGGAAAAGAAGGTCCGCCGCGGTCAGGTGGAGGTCGAGGCGCGGCTTGATCTGCACGGCATGACCACGTCCCATGCGCGTTCAGGCCCTGCTGGGCTTTCTGCATCGCTGCCGGTCCGATGGCATGCGCACGGTGCTGGTGATCACCGGCAAGGGGGCGGGCGCGCGAGCGCTCGACGAGCGTCGCTTCCAGCCCTGGCAGCCCGATGAGCGGGCTCTGCCCGGCGTTCTGCGCCGCTCCTTCACCCAGTGGATGCGCGATCCGGACTTTGCGCTTCTGGCCTCGGGCTATGCCGAAGCCAATCGCCGTCATGGCGGCTCAGGCGCCTTCTATGTCATGCTGCGCGCGCACTGATCCGACAGTGCGCAGGCGCGCCTCGAAGGCGGTTCCGCTGCGCGCATAGACCGGAAGCCCCGGCGGCGGCAGCAGCACGTTGCTATAACGCACATGCACGGGCGGCTGGATCTGGCAGGCCCGCAAGGCCTTGGCCATGTCCGGGTCGAGATCGGGCATGGCGGCATAGCAGAATTCGCCAAAGCCCATGGCCAGCCAGGCGTCAAACGGCCCGTAATGACGATAATAGGGGTTGGGCAGGGCGGCGGATTTGCAGCGCGCCTTGAACTGGCGATGGGTTGAGCCGTCCCAGCCATAGCGCACCAGAATGGGGGCGGTCTCGATCAGGGCGTTGAGACGCGCCCGTTCCGCCTCGGGAAACTCGAAATCCTCGCTATCAAGGGCATAGAGCGCCATGGCGGCGCCGGGACGCGCCAGCACCAGGCCTTCATGCTCGCCTGAGCCGCCACCCAGCACCAGCTGGTCTTTCCGGCATGGAAAATCCTCCCGGAAAAAGCCGTTCTCGGGGCCGGGAATGTCCTCAAGCGGTCGATAGAGCGGCAGGCCCGCCATATAGCCCACCAGCACATGATCATAGGAGTCGATATAGCTCATGCAGGCAGAGTAGAGCGTCGTCGCGAGCCGCGCTATCGCTTTCAGATCAAAGGCGTGAGAGCGATCAGATTCCGCCAGACATCCCGCAGTTTCCGATAAAACTAAGTTTTTAGTTGATTGCCGTCCTGCGCTGTGCGACAGAACTTAAAACTAAGGAATTCGTAGATGGCCCGCACCCCTTCCCCGACCCTCACCGAAGCCGAACACCGCATCATGAGCGTACTGTGGGAGCGCGGCGAAGCAGCGTGCGCGAGCTCACCGATGCGCTCGAACCCGCCTATGGCCTTGCCTACACGACGGTTCTGACCACGGTGCGCATCATGGCGGACAAGGGCTATGTCAATTTCCGCAAGGAAGGCCGCGCCCATATCTACGCCCCGGCCTTGTCCAAGGAAGGCGCGCAGCGCAGCGCGCTGGGCGGCGTGCTGAAATCCTTCTTTGGCGGCTCGCCCCAGCGCCTCGCCCAGCACCTGATTGAAGACGAGGCGCTGACGCTCGATGATATCGACGCCCTGCGCGCCGAACTGCTCCGGCAGAGCCAGGAGAAAGGCGGCGAGACATGATCTCCGCTTTGTTCCAGGCCGCCCTGTTCGTGCTGATTGGCTCGACCGTCTTTGCTCTGGCGACGCTGGTGCTTGACCGGATCGCGCCGCAAACCCGCATTCGCGAGCGTCATGATCTGGCTCTGGCGTTGCTGTACACCGTGCCGGCGATCTTCGTGATCGCCTGATGCCCGCCTCCGGCAAGCCCGCTGAAGGCTGAGGGTCAGCCGGGCGCGGTTGCGCCTGTACCTGTGATCTCGCCCGAAACCCTCGCGGCTCTGCCCGCCCGGGAATTGGCGACGCAGGATCAGGCTCTGGCCCTGCCGCATCTCCTGACAGGGCTGGGCTTTGTGCTGGTCTTCGCCTGGATGATCGGACTGGTCTGGGCGGGTCTGGCTCTGGGTCGGGATCTGTGGAATCTCAACCGGCTGACAACGCGTGCGACGCCTGTGACGACCGATCTCGCCCTGTCGCGCCGCGTCGCCTTGCGCCAGAGCCGGGACGTGCTGTCTCCCATGGTGGCGGGGTTCGTCCGCCCGGTGATCCTGATTCCTGAAGACTTCCGCTTTGATGAGGCGGGTCAGGCCGTGCTTGAGCACGAGATCGCCCATATCCGTCGTCATGACGCCCTGACCGGCTCGCCCAGCGTCTGATCGCCTGTGTGTTCTGGTGGGCGCCGGGCGTGCATCATCTCAACCGCCATGTGCGCAGCATGCGTGAAGCGCTGTGTGATGAAGCCGCCGCGCGCACCCAGGGCAAGCCGCTGGTGCTGGCCCATGCCCTGCTCGACGCCGCGCGGAAAGCGGTTCTGGCGCGTCCCCTGACCCTGGCGGCGCAAGCGCCGCGAAAATCCGAATTGAGGTTCCGTGTGAACGCTTTGGCTCAAGTGCGCACGGGCTCCGTGCAACGCTCCTTCCTGAACATGATGATGGCCCTGCCGGTCCTGCTGGTTCTGGCGATTGTTCTCACCCCTCGCGTGGCGCCCTCGATCTGGTGGAATCGCGCCTGATCCAGGCCGTGCGTGAGGGCGACATCGCCTTGCTCGAGTCCCGGCTTGAGCGCGGCGCGGATGTGAACCGCATCTGGCCGACAGATGGCACGGCGTTGATCGAGGCGAGCCGTCGGTCTGACCCCGCCATGGTCGCCTTGCTGCTGGAAGCCGGCGCAGATCCTGATCTTGTGACCCGACAGTCCGGCACCGCCCTGATTGCGGCCGCGCGAGCGGGCAGCCTTGAGGTGGTCGATCTGCTGCTGGAGGCGGGCGCGCAAATCGATCTCGCCGCCCCGCAGAATGGCTCCCCGCTGATCAATGCAGCCCGAGGCGGTCATCTCGAGGTGATCTCCCGGCTTCTGATCTCGGGCGCGGACCCGAACGGTTATGTGCCGAGCGATGAGACGCCGCTGATCAATGCGGCGGCGGCCGGACAGATCGGCGCGGCCCAGTTGCTGGTGATCGCGGGGGCGGATGTGTCCCTGACGGTCCCGGCGGCGTCCGGCGACGTCGGCGGACCCTATCGCTCCCCGCTCAGCGAAGCCGTCCGTCATGAGCAGACGGCGATAATGGACTGGCTCTTGGAGCGAGGCGCAGGTCACCATCCGCCTGAGACGAACTAACCCACTCTAAAAACAACAATAATCAACTTTTCTGGTGATCCGTCGATTGATGGAAAGGAGACCCCTATGCCTGGATTCCGCTTCAACCCCGCCCTGTCGGCCCTGACCTTGGGCGCCGCAGCGCTGGTTTCATCGCCGATCCTGTCCGCTTGCCAGCCCGCTTCGGCGCTGAGTGCGGCAAACCCTGAGAGCTTCACGGAAAACCTGCGTGGCCGCTTCTCTTATGATGGCGTTGTCGAGCGCTACACGCTGGAAGAGCGAATGGCTCATTATGGCGTGCCGGGGGTGGCCGTGGCGGTCATCGAGGATGGCCGCGTGGTCTTCGCGCGGGGGTATGGCGTATTGCAGGCCGGGTCAGAGGCGCCCGTGACCGCGGACACGGTGTTTTCGGCGGGCTCGGTCAGCAAGATGGCGACCGCCCTCATGACCCTGAATCTGATTCAGTCCGGCGCGCTCGATCTTGATGCCGATATCAGCCATGCCCTGCCCTATTGGGCGCCCGAAGCGAACTCGCCCCATGCCGACGCGCCGCTGACGGTGCGCATGCTGCTCTCTCATACAGGCGGGCTGAATCTGCACGGCTTTGCGGATTTCCTGCCCGGCGAAGCCCTGCCGACGCGCGAACAGACCCTGAATGGCGCGGCGCCGGCTGATCATGATCCCTTGCGCGTGGAGGCCCTGCCGGGATCGAGTTATCGCTATTCGGGCGGCGGCTACACCCTGCTGGAAGGTCTGATCGTTCAGGCGACTGGCCTGGGCTTCGAGCACAGCGCCGAACAGGCCCTGTTCGAGCCGCTGGGCATGACCCGGTCGAGCTTCGCCAATCCTCTGCCCGAAGATCATGGAAATATCGCCAAAGCTCATGACCGCGAGGGCGCGCCGACGGCTCTGCCGCGCGGCTATGAAGCTTTCCGGAAAGGGCGGCGTCGGGCCTGTGGACCAGCGCGAATGATCTCGGGCGCATGACGGCGGAGATGATCAACGCCTATCGCGGTCAGAGCGCCTATCTGCACCCGGTTCTGGGTCAGGAGATGATGACGCGGGTCTCCCCGTCCGAGCATGGCCTGGGCCCGCGTCTGGAAGGGCGGGGCGAACATTTCATCTTCCATCATGGCGGGACCAACAATTCCTATCGCGCCTGGATGGAGGGCCATCTGGCGACGGGCGACGGCCTGGTCGTGCTGACCAATGGCGCGAACGGCATGGATCTGGCGGTGGAAATCCGCAATGCGATGAATGATGTGATGGGCTGGAGGGTCAATCCGGTGCTGGACGTGCCAGCGCTCGACCTGACCGAGGCGCAGCTGGCGCGCTATGAAGGCGTGTATGCGCTCGATCCGAACTTCCCTCTGGATCTGCAGGCCCAGATGGCGGCGCGCCCTTCATCTTTGACCTCACGATCTATCGCGAGAACGGCCAGCTGATGGCCAGCTATAATGGCGGTCAGTCAGGGGCTCCGCTCGTTCCTGTGGCGCCGGATCGCTTCTACATTACTGACTTTTCACTGAGATCAGGCGTTTTTGAACTCAAGTTCAATACAAACGCCCTTGCCCGGGTGACCTCGGTTGAGGCTTCTATGGGGTCAGCTGAAACGGTGTATCTCCCCGCTTCATAGCGTGCGGCTTCGGCCGGCGCCGTTTTCAGCACGCGCCGCGTCGATCCCCTTTTTCGGCGCGGCGCACCCTTGCCGGGGCGCCGCGCCGGACCCGCTTACAGGATGAACTTGGACAGGTCCGAATTGCGCGCCAACCCGCCCACACGGTCGCTGACATAGTCTGCATCAATGGCGAGGCTTTCGCCGGACCGGTCAGACGCGGTGTAGCTGATCTCCTCGCACACCTTCTCCAGAATGGTCTGCAAGCGCCGCGCGCCGATATTCTCGACGCTGGCGTTCACCTCGGCGGCGAAGTCGGCGATGGCGTCGATCGCGCTGTCGTCAAAGCTGAGCTCGAAGCCTTCGGTCTTCATCAGCGCCACATACTGGGTGATCAGGCTCGCTTCCGGTTCGGTCAGGATGGCGCGGAAATCATCACGGTTCAGCGCCTGCAGCTCGACCCGGATCGGCAGACGGCCCTGAAGCTCGGGCAAGAGATCGCTCGGCTTGGACACATGAAAGGCGCCCGAGGCGATGAAGAGCACGTGGTCGGTCTTCATCGGACCGTATTTGGTGGAGACCGTCGCCCCCTCGATCAACGGCAAGAGATCGCGCTGCACGCCCTCGCGAGAGACATCCGCGCCGCGCGCATCGGCCCGGGCGGACACCTTGTCGATCTCGTCCAGAAAAACGATGCCTTCGTTTTCAGCGAGGCGAATGGCTTCGGACTGGATCTGGTTCTCATCCAGAAGCTTGTCCGCCTCCTCGTTGATGAGCGGCTCATAGGCTTCTTTCACCGTGGTGCGCAGGGTTTTGGGACGCCCGCCAAAGCCCTTGCCCAGCATGTCGCCGAGATTGATGACGCCCATCGAGCCCATGCCGGGCAGGTCCATGCCCTGAAAGGGGTTGGCGCTGTCATCGATGATCTCGATCTCGATTTCCTTGTCATCGAGCTCACCGGACAGCAGCTTCTTGCGGAAGCTTCGCGGGTTGAGCTGCCGGCGTCCTTGCCCACCAGGCGTCCAGCACGCGTTGCTCGGCGGCGCCATGGGCCTTGGCCTTCACCTCTTCGCGCTTCTTCTCGCGCACCAGAGAAATGGCGACCTCGACAAGGTCCCGGGCGATGGAATCCACATCCCGGCCCACATAGCCCACTTCGGTGAATTTCGTCGCCTCGACCTTGAGGAAGGGCGCGCCCGCGAGCTTGGCGAGACGGCGGGAGATCTCGGTCTTGCCCACGCCCGTCGGGCCGATCATCAGGATGTTCTTCGGCGTGACCTCTTCGCGCAGCCCCTCGGGCAGGTGCTTGCGACGCCAGCGGTTGCGCAGCGCAATGGCGACCGCTTTCTTGGCGTCGCCCTGGCCGATGATGTGGCGATCGAGCTCATGGACGATTTCGCGCGGAGAAAACTCAGTCATGACGCCCCATGTCTTTTTGTCGATTGGGTGGTAAGGATTGAAGACATGTAGGGGCTTGTCGTCCCGAACACAAAGCCCGCGACTGCAGGCCCTGATCGAGGAGTGTGTGATGACCCGTCCCCGTTTTCATCTGGCCTTTCCCGTTGATGATCTGGACGCCGCCCGCCGTTTCTATGGCGATGTGCTGGGCTGCCCGCAGGGGCGCGAGAGCGATCACTGGATCGACTTTGATTTCCTGGGCCATCAGATCGTCGCCCATCTGGCGCCGGAAGAGTGCCAGAAGGCCAGGACCGGCGCAGTGGACGGCAAGAATGTGCCCGTGCGCCATTTCGGCCTGATCCTTGAGTGGGACCAGTTTGATCCGCTGGCGGAACGCCTGCGCCGGGCGGGCACGCCCTTCATCATCGATCCCTATGTGCGCTTTGCCGGAAAGGCGGGGGAGCAGAAGACGATGTTCGTGCACGACCCGGCTGGCAATGCGCTGGAATTCAAGGCGTTCCGGGACGACGCCATGGTGTTCGCCACAGAGCTGGATACCTGAAGCCTCTTGCGGACTGGCGCGTCTTCCCTCATTCACTTAATGAGTGAACTAATCAGTCAGGGAGGAGACCCGAATGTCGAACGCAGACTTTGACGTCGTGATCTATGGCGCGACCGGTTTCACCGGGCGTCTGGTGGCGGAATATCTCGCCAGCGAATACGGCAAGGATATCGCGTGGGCGATGGCGGGCCGGTCCGAGGACAAGCTCAAGCGCGTGCGTGACGAGATCGGCGCGCCGTCCGACACTCCGCTGATCGTGGCGGACGCGTCTGATCCGGCGTCGCTCAAGACCATGGCCGAGCGCACGCGGGCTGTCATCACAACGGTCGGCCCCTACCAGCTCTATGGCGAAGCGCTGGTGAAAGCCTGCGTCGAGACCGGGACCGATTATGTGGACCTGTCGGGCGAGCCGGCCTGGATGCATGACATCATCGCGGAGTACTCAGACAAGGCGAAACAGTCCGGCGCCCGCATCGTGCATTCGTGCGGCTTTGACTCCGTCCCCTTTGATCTGGGGGTCTACTTCCTGCAGCAGCATGTGAAAGAGACAACCGGCAAGCCGCTCGCGCGCATCAAGGGCCGGGTCCGCGCCATGAAGGGCACGTTCTCCGGCGGCACCGCAGCGAGCTTCGCCGAGACCATGAAGCGGGCGGCCAAACAGCCTCAAATCATCGACTGGCTGAAAGACCCGTTCTCCCTGTGCCAGGATTTTGAAGGTCCCAAACAGCCCCATGGCGCCAAGGTGATCTTTGAAGAGGATCTCAACGCCTGGTCCGCGCCCTTCGTGATGGCGACGATCAACACCAAGAATGTCCATCGCTCCAACGCCCTGATGGGTCACGCCTATGGCGAGGACTTTGTCTACGACGAGATGTTCATGACCGGCCCCGGCGAGAAGGGCGAACAATTCGCCCACGCCATCGCCAATGACCGCTCCATGCAGGACAATCCGCCCAAGCCGGGCGAAGGCCCGTCAAAGGAAGAGCGCGAAACCGGCTTCTATGACGTCATGTTCACCGGCGAGACCTCGGATGGCCAGCGCTTCACCGCCTCTGTGAAAGGCGACAAGGATCCGGGCTATGGCTCGACCTCGAAGATGATCGCCGAATGCGCGCTGGCGCTGGTGAAGGATGTGAGCCGCGATGAGACGCCGGGCGGGGTCTACACCACCGCCCCCGCCATGGGCGACGCCCTGATCAAGCGCTTGTCAGACCATGCCGGCCTGACGTTTGTCATCGAGGGGTAGGGACTGAAACCCCGGCCAAGCGGAGCGCAGAGCCGGGGCCTCCCTCAGAACAGGGCGCTTAACGTGGATGGAGGTCCCGGGTCGTCGCTACGCTCGCCCGGGAATTCATTCTCAATTGTGGTAACTAAAAACCCCGGCGCTAGGCCGGGGTTTTTAGTTCTGCCCAAAGCGCCAGGCTCTAACCCAGCGTCTCGACGGTCAGATTGCCGTTGGAATAGACGCAGATCTCGCTGGCGATCTTCATGGCCTTGCGGGCGATCACTTCGGCGTCTTCCTCGTAATCGAGCAGGGCGCGGGCCGCGGACAGGGCGTAATTGCCGCCCGAGCCGATGGCGGCGACGCCGTCTTCGGGCTCCAGCACATCACCGGCGCGGTCAGGGTGAAGGTCTCGGACTTGTCCGCCACGATCAGCATGGCTTCCAGCCGCCGCATATAGCGATCGGTGCGCCAGTCCTTGGCCAGCTCCACACAGCGCGCGCCAGCTGGTCGGGATATTGCTCGAGCTTGGCTTCCAGGCGTTCGAACAGGGCGAAGGCGTCCGCCGTGGCGCCGGCGAAGCCGGTGATCACCTTGCCGCTGGCGATGGGGCGCACCTTGCGGGCGGTCGCCTTGACGACCGTATCGCCGATGGAGACCTGGCCGTCGCCCGCCAGAACCACCTTGCCGTTCTTGCGCACGCTCAGGATGGTCGTGCCGCGCCAGCCGGGAAACTTGCGTTCGGTATCCGCCATTATGAAATCAGTTCCGGGTCTTCGGAGAACTGGCCGCCCTTGCGATAGCGCGCCAGATAGGTCGGGGTGATCGCTTCGACCGTTTCAGGGTCGATGTCGAAATCGGCGGTCTCGCCCAGATCCTCATCGGTCTCGCCGACCACATTGTCCGATTTCAGCAAGGTCACCTGATCGCGGGTCAGGAAGGGCTGCACGAAGGGCAGCGCGCCCAGAATCTCGCCGACCATGCCCAGCGGATAGGCGGCGAAGAAGGGCACGGGAACCAGCAGGCGCTTGCGACGGATGGTGGTCAGGATGAATTCCATCAGCTCCTTGAAGCTGTAAGTGCTCGGCCCGCCCAGCTCATAGGTGCGGCCCGCAAATTTGGACGGCGCATCCACGGCTTTCAGCACGCATTCGGCCACATCGCCCGCGAAGATCGGCTGGAAGCGGGTCTGGCCGCCGCCGATCAGCGGCAGGGCCGGAACAAAGCGCGCCATCGAGCCGAACTTGTTGAAGAAGCCGTCTTCCATGCCGAAGACGATGGAGGGGCGCAGGATCACGGCGGAGGGGATGTGCTCACGCACCGCCTTCTCGCCAGCCGCCTTGGTGCGGGCGTATTCGGACTTGCTGTCCTCATCCGCGCCAATGGCCGAGATCTGCACGAAATTGGTGATGCCCGCCTCGGCCGCGCATTTGGCCACAAGGCCCGCGCCGTCCGCCTGCAGGGACTGGAAGTTCTGCTTGCCGCTCTCAGACAGGATGCCCACGAGATTGACCACCGCATGCGCGCCATCCACGGCGCGGCGCACGGAGTCCTCATTGCGCAGATTGGCCTGCATCAGCTGGACCTGGCCCACAACGCCCATGGGTTTGAGCTCATGGGCGAGATGCGGGCGGCGGGTCGCGGCGCGCACCCGGTAGCCGGCCTTGGCCAGTTCACGCACCACATACCGGCCGATGAAGCCCGAAGCGCCGAAAACGGTGATCATTTCATTGCGAAGAGTCATGGTCCGCCCCTGAAAGGCTCGCGCGCGAAGCTGCGTGCGACATGTAAGATAGGTTTGATAGGGCGATAGACCAAAACGGGGCCTCCTGTCCATGCGGCGCAGTGATCTCGCCCCCGCCGGAAGCGTCTGTAAAAGGCCGCCCTGCGATGGTGTGCGGCTGATGTGCAGATCAACGGCGCCATCCCCGTTGACAGCCGCCATCCATCGCCGTATCACCCCCGCTCCTCACCTGCCCAGGTGGCGGAATTGGTAGACGCGCTGGCTTCAGGTGCCAGTTCCCGCAAGGGAGTGGAAGTTCGAGTCTTCTCCTGGGCACCATCCTTCCAAGGATGATCGAGACCAAAAAAGCCGCTGCACAAGCAGCGGCTTTTTCGTTTCGGGCTTCGTCGCCCTAACCCCCGCGCACTGCGCCTTTTCAGGGCCTGCTCGCGCAGATGGTTCAGCGCCTCGATCCAGGGTTTGAGGTCCACATCTCCTTCGCTGGCCATGGCGTGCACGCAGGCGAGGGCGTCCGTGGCCTGCGCCTTGAGGGCGCGGCCTGATCGGTCAGGCGGATGCGCACCACGCGCTCGTCCCTGGGGTCGCGCGTGCGGGTGAGATGGCCCATGCCCTCAAGACGTTTCAGCAGCGGGGTCAGCGTGTTGGTGTCCAGATACAGCCGCTTGCCGAGCGCCCCCACCGTCACATCATCGGTTTCCCACAGCGCCAGCAGCGCAATGTATTGCGGATAGGTCAGCCCGAGCTTGCTCAAGTAAGGCCGGTACATGCGGTTGATCGCGGTGTTGGCCGAATAGATCGCAAAGCACAGCTGGTCATCCAGCGTGGCGAGGTCGGGCGTGTTGGGGGCGGAGGCGCTCATGCTCTGATCCGTGGTGAATAATCGCACACGACAATATCGCGGCGTCTTGACGGCGGCAAGACGGTGATTATATCGTGCTCAGTAATATCGCGTACGATATAAAGGAGCGACCCCATGTCCATTCTCTACACCGCCCGCGCCAGCGCGAACAAAGGCCGTCAGGGCCGCGCCGTTTCAGATGATGAACGGCTCGACGTTCAGCTCTCCACCCCGTCTGCGCTGGGCGGCGATGACGGGCCGGGCACCAATCCCGAGCAGCTGTTTGCGGCCGGTTACGCCGCCTGCTTCATGAGCGCGATGGGCCTGGTCGCCCAGCAGAACAAGCTCAAGCTGCCTGAGGGCGCCAAGGTCGAGGCCGAAGTGGGCATCGGTCCGCGCGCCGAAGGCGGTTTCGGCCTGGAAGTGACCCTGATCGCGCACCTGCCGGGCGTGGATGAGGCCCAGGGTCAGAACCTGCTGGAGAAGACCGAGCAGATCTGCCCCTATTCCAACGCCACACGCGGCAATGTGAAGACCACGCTGAAGCTGGGCTAGACCGCGAGTTCGGGCAGGGCGCGGTCCGGCGCCCTACCAGCCATAGCGAACGCCGGCCCGGGCGCCCACGCGCCCGGTCTGGTCGCCATAGCCCACGCCCATATTGGCGGACAGGCGCGTATTGATGCGGGCTGTGGCGGTCACCGCCAGGGCGTTCGAGCCGTCATACAGCCCCCAATTGGCGGTCAGCGCGAAATTTTCGTCCGACTGCAGCCAGCTTGAGCCCGCCAGCGCATTGGCGATGGCGATGCCGTCAGACTGGACGGTCATCTGGCTCGACAGCGAATTGAACTGGCTGGCGAGGTCTTTCACGTCCAGCTGAAGCGCGCTGACATCCGTGCGCAATCCGGCGATGGCCGAGGCGTTCAGGTTGATATCCGTCCGATTGCTCGCAATCTGACCGCGATTGAGCACGATGTCCGACCGGTTGGCGATGATGTCGCTCTGATTCAGGGCGATGTTCGCGGTATTGGCGTCAATGTCGGACCGGTTATCGGCAATGTTGGCTGTATTGACGTCGATATCCGTACGGTTGCTGGCGATGCTGGCGGTGTTGGCGTCAATATCGCTGCGATTGGTGGCGATGGCGCCGGTATTGGCGTCCACATCCGCCTGACTGGCGCCCCCCGTCGCGCCCAGCGCCGCCAGTTTGGCGTCCAGGGCCGCGATGGCGCTGGTATTGGCGGAGACGGAGGACTGGTTGGCGGAAATGCCTCCCGTATTGGTGGTGACGCGGGATTTGAGATCGGTGAGGTCCGATTGCAGGGCGCTCAGATCCGCATTCGTGGCGCTGCCCGACTGAAGGGCCGAGATGGCGGACGCATTCGACGCGATCTGGGTCAGGGCGTTCGGGTCATAGGCGATATTGCCCGAGGCGTCCGTTGTCAGCACGCCGGCGACCGGGCCCTGGGCGGCGCTGGAGGCGGCGCTTGTCACGCCGCTGACTGTCAGGGTCTGGGTGTTTGCGCCCAGAACGATCTGATCCGCACGCGTTGTCACGACGCCGCTGCCCAGCGCGATCGAATTGTCGTGCAGGGCCTGCGCCTCGGCGCCCAGGGCCAGGGCATGTTCTCCGCTGGCCTCGGACAGGAAGCCGATGCCGATGGCCTCTTCCGCACTGGCCATGGCGTCGCCGCCAATGGCGATGGCGTCGGTGTCGCTGGCCTGCGCGCCGGTCCCGTCCCCGTCATAATCCGCGCCGATGGCGATGGAGCCATCCCCCAGAGCGGTTGCGTCCGCGCCGAGGGCGACGGAGCCGATGCCGTTCGCCCAGGCGTCATTGCCGAAGGCGGAGGCGTAGTCTTCGTCCGCAGTGGCGCTTTCGCCAAAGGCGCTGGCGTTATAGCCCGACGCCTCGGACGCCTGGCCGACAGCGGTCGCGTTCTCGGCGATCGCCCAGGCGCCTTCGCCCACTGCGTCGCATCATCCTCGCTGCTCCGCATTCGTTCCGATGGCGACCGATTGCGTGCCCGTCGCCAGCGCCCCGGCGCCCATCGCCGTGGCGTCTTCCTCGCTGGCTTCGGCCAGAAAGCGACCGCCGTCGCACCGTCATTGATGGCCGTGGCGCCGGCGCCCAGGGCTGTAGCCCCCTCGCCATTGGCGAAGGACAGCGCGCCAACCGCCGTGGCGGCCTCGTCCGTCGCCTCGGCGAGCGCGCCGAAGGCGGTTGAGCCTTCCCCGCCGGCCAGCGCGTCCACGCCCACAGCCGTAGCGCCGTTCGTTGCAGCGTCTGCGCCCGTGCCGCACTGGGTGGAGTCCGCACCGGCGCCATTGGCGCAATCGGGGCCGGCATTGGCGGCGAAGGGCGCGGCTATTCCCAGCGCCTTGAACTGGATCGGACCGGTCTGCACGCTCTGGAGGCCTGAAGCGCCTGGCTCAGCCCTTCACGGGCGTCCGGCGCCAGCGTTTCGGAGCGGTCCAGCGCAATGACAAGCCCTTCCAGCGCTTCGACAAGGGCCGGGTCGGTCAGAGTGAGGGAAGCCTGCGTCTGGCCCGGACGGTAATCAATGCCCGACGGCGCCTTGCGGGCGCTCGCCCCGGAGGTTCCCAGAGGATCGGCATGGGCGATGTCATCCAGGGCAAGCGGGCCGGCCTTGCGCAGGGCCTTGTCCTGAACCGCGAGCAGGCTGGTGATGGACTGATCCGTCAGCATGCTGGCGCTGGCCTGCACGGACAGGCCCAGGGCCAGCCCGGCGCCAACGGAAATCAGATATTTGTTCGCCAGCATGTCGCTCCCCCGTCGCCGCTGAGCCAGAAGTAAACAGATTATTAAGCCAACACCGCGGGTCTGGCGAGGTTGAACGGACATGTTCGCGTCCAAGTGCAGAGCTGTGATGCACGGGGGAGACGGTCCGCATTGACGCTACCGGGCGAACGTCCGATACCCTGAGGCTTCAACACGACCGAAGCTGCGGAGCACAGGCATGACCATTCACTTCCATCGCGGGGATTTGCCGGACGGGCTCGATCTGGGCAAGCGGGTCGCGATCGACACCGAAACCCAGGGCCTGTCGCTGGTGCGTGATGGATTGTGCCTGGTCCAGCTGTCGGCGGGCGATGGCGAGGCGCATATCGTGCAGCCCGACCGCGCCAATTATGACTGCCCCAATCTCAAGGCTTTGCTGGCCGATACGGGCGTTGAGAAACTCCTGCACTTCGCCCGCTTCGACCTCGCCATCATCGAGCGTGACTTGGGCGTGACCATGACGCCGGTCTTTTGCACCAAGATCGCCTCCAAGCTGGTGCGCACCTATACCGACCGCCACGGCCTGAAGGATGTCTGCCGCGAGATCGCCGGCGTGGAGCTGTCCAAGCAGCAGCAAAGCTCGGACTGGGCGGCGCAGGATCTGAGCGAGGCGCAGCTCAATTACGCCGCGTCCGACGTGCTTTACCTGCACGCCATCGCCGATGGCCTGACAGCCATGCTCGAGCGCGAGGGCCGGATGGAGATGGCGCGGGCGTGCTTTGACTTCCTGCCGTCGCGGGCGCGCCTGGATCTGATGGGCTGGGACGAGACCGACATCTTCGCCCATTCGTAAGCCTGCTTGCGCAAGGCGGCGATGACCGCCACAAAGGTCAGTCGAGAGTTCTGCTTCGGAGTCCGCCTTCATGTCTGCGGCCCTGACATTTTCAGACGGCCAGATGATCGGCCAGCGCCGCGCCAGGTCGCTGGCGACGGCCCGGGCGCGTTCACGCTTCGTGGCGGGCCTGCGTCTGGTGCTGCTGGCGGCGGGCGCGGTCGTGGCGCTCAATGCGCTGGTGCAGATCGTACTGTCAGGCGGGCGCAGCGCCCCGTCGCCGGAAGTGGCGCTCAGCGCCACGGCGGGGGAGTCCGAGCGCATCATCAATCCGCGCTTCACCGGACGGGATGAAGGCGGCACGCCCTATGTCATCACCGCCGAGACCGCCGAGCGTCGCTCGGGCGCCGAGCAGGCGCTGATCGACCTTGAAGGCCCGACGCTGGACTATGCGCTGCTCGATGACGGTGCGGACGCCTCGCGCGTGCTGGCCCGGCATGGCGTCTTTGATGAGTCCAACCTGTCCTTGCACCTTGAGACCGATGTGCGCCTGACCACGCGTTCGGGCTATGTCTTTGACACCCAGTCCGCGACCCTGTTCCTGCGCGAAGGCGTTGTGACCGGTCCTCAGCCCGTGCATGGGCTGGCGCCCTGGGGCGCCGTGCGGGCGGACCGGTTCGAGGTGCGCGAGGACGGCCAGCATATCATTCTGCAAGGGGATGTGCGGACGCGGTTCAACGCGCCGGCCTCCTCCGACACGCAACAAGATCCCAATTCTGACGCCGGCGCGGGCCGGTCAGAGGAGAACGAGCCATGATACAGCGTTTCCTGATCGCCGCCTTCGCCGCGGCGCCGCTTCTTCTGTCGGCGCCCGCGCTCGGACAGGCGCTGGGCTCCGGAGAGGGTCCGGTCGATATCAGCGCGGATGACTTCCAGGCCTTCGACGCCCAGGGCATGGGCGTTTACACTGGCGATGTGAACGTGGTGCGGGGCGATGTGCGCCTGCGCGCGGACCGCTGGAAGCCTATTATGTCCGGCGCGGCGGCGGCAGCCCGGAACTGAACCGCATCGTGGCCGAAGGCGAGGTCTTCTACATCACGCCCAACGAGATCGCCCGGGGCGATCGTGGAACCTATGACCTGGTCAACGAGGTGATCGAGCTGACCGGATCGGTGGTGCTGACCCAGGGCTGCAATGTCTCCACGGGCGAGCATCTGCATGCCGAGCTGGCGACCGGCGTCGCCGTCTCGAGGGCGGCCAGAACAGTTCGGGCCGGGTGCGCTCGGTCTTCTTCACCGATGACGCGGCGGCGGCGGCGCAATCGTCCCGCGACTGCCCGGCGCCCACGATCCCGGGCGAGGGTCCGCGCCCCTATGAAGCGCCTGAAGGCTGAGCCTGCGCGCTGAAAGCGCCGGACTTCACAGTTTTTTAGGCCGTCGGAGTTAAGCATGACGACCATGGAATACGAGCGGATCGACGCGCCGTCCGAGGCGTTCGCCGGGGAGGGGATTCAGGTCGAGAACCTGGGCAAGTCCTATGGCAAGCGCACGGTCGTCAAGAATGTCTCCCTGTCGCTGAAACGCGGCGAAGTGGTGGGCCTTCTGGGACCGAACGGGGCCGGCAAGACGACCTGCTTTTACATGATCACTGGCCTGGTTTCGGCCGATCACGGACGCATCATGCTCGACGGCGAGGACATCACCGGCTTTCCCATGTACCAGCGCGCTCGGCTGGGCATCGGCTATCTGCCGCAGGAAGCCTCGATTTTCCGCGGCCTGTCGGTGGGCGAGAACATCGCCGCCGTCGCCGAGATCGTCGAGCCGGACAGCAAGCGCCGTGACACGCTGGTGGACGAGCTTCTGGACGAGCTGCATATCGGCCATCTGCGTCACAGTCCGGCCATGGCCCTTTCGGGCGGCGAGCGGCGTCGGGTGGAGATCGCCCGGGCGCTGGCGGCGCAGCCGAGCTTCATGCTGCTCGATGAGCCTTTCGCCGGGATCGACCCGCTGGCGATCGCCGACATTCGCGATCTTGTGGATTACCTCAAGCAGCGCGGCATCGGCATTCTGATCACCGATCACAATGTGCGCGAGACGCTGGAGATCACCGATCGCGCCACGATCATTCATGATGGCGAAGTGCTGTTTGAAGGCGCGCCCGAGGCCGTTCGCAACGACCAGGATGTGCGCCGCTATTATCTGGGCGAACGCTTCTAACCAGGGATTTTGATGGCCGGACTGGGACACAAGCTTGAGGCCCGACAGGGTCAGGGTCTGGTGATGACCCCTCAACTGCAGCAGGCCATCAAGCTGCTGCAGTTGAACAATATCGAGCTGGCCGAGTTCGTGGAAACCGAGCTGGAGCGCAATCCGCTTCTGGAGCGCGACGAGCGCTCCGACGCGCCCGCGCTCGACGAATCCGCCCCGGCCGAACCCTCTGTAAAGGCCAAGGACAGCGGCGACGAGCTGAGCTTTGACGCGCCGGGCAAGGCCGATGAGGCCTTTGATGCCGACACCGAGGCCATGTATTCGGATTCCAAGGCTGACATGGCCGGCGCAGACGCCACCGGCGGCGCGGTGGACTGGTCGCGCGCCGGCTCCGGCGGCTCCTTCAATCATTCCGAATTTGACGCCGCCGACCATGCCAGCCGGGAAAAGACCCTGCATGAGCATCTGCATGACCAGCTGGCTGATCTCGCCCTGCAGCCCGCCGATCGTCTGATTGCGGCGCATCTGATCGATCTCGCGGACGAGGACGGCTATCTGCGCGCCGATCTCGGGGAGACCGCCGAGCGTCTGGGCGTGACCCGGTCCGAGGTCGAGGCCGTGCTGGCGGCGCTGCAGAAATTCGAACCCACGGGCGTCATGGCGCGCTCGCTTCAGGAATGCCTGGCGCTGCAGCTGAAGGAACGCGACCGGCTGGACCCGGCCATGGCGGCGCTGGTCGATCACCTGCCGCTTCTGGCCAAGCATGACTATGCCGGGCTCAAGGCGCTGTGCGGGGTCGATGCCGAAGACCTCGAGGACATGATCGCCGAGCTCAAGCGGCTTACCCCCAAGCCGGGCCTGGGCTTTGGCGCGGATGGCGCACGCGCGGTGGAAGCCGATGTGATGGTGCGCGAGCGCCCCGATGGCGGCTGGGCGGTGGAGCTCAACACCGACACCCTGCCGCGCGTCCTGATGAACAATCGCTATGCCGCCCAGATCAGCAAGTCGGCGCGCTCGGATGACGAGAAGGTCTTCATCAGCCAGTGCGCCCAGAACGCCTCCTGGCTCGTGAAAAGCCTCGATCAGCGCGCCCGCACGATCCTGAAGGTCGCCAGCGAGATCGTGCGTCAGCAGGACGCCTTCTTCGCCAAGGGCGTGGCCTGGCTGCGGCCGCTGAACCTCAAGACGGTCGCCGACGCTGTGGGCATGCACGAATCCACCGTCAGCCGGGTGACGTCGAACAAGTACATGGCGACCCCGCGCGGCCTGTTCGAGCTGAAATACTTCTTCACCTCGGCCATCGCCTCCGCAGACGGGGGCGAAGCCTATTCCGCCGAAGCCGTGCGCTTCCGCATCAAGGCGATGATCGAGTCTGAAACCGTCGATGACGTGATGAGCGACGACAAGATCGTCGAGCGTCTTCTGGCGGATGGCGTCGATATTGCGCGCCGGACGGTGGCCAAGTACCGCGAGGCGATGAACATTCCCTCCTCTGTCAAGCGCCGTCGCAAGCTCAAGGGCATGAACTGAGCCCTCGCCGTGCTGCACTGCATGATGCGATTGGCCTACCCCGTGTTCACCGTGACGCACCGGTTCTGATTGACGGCCCGGCTTGGCTGCCTCTACCGTGAATGTCCGGTCTTTCTGACAGACCGGCCGCGCCCGGCGCGGGAGTGACCCTTGAGGGGTCCAACGCGCCGAAGGCGCGCTGTTGGACCCCCAGTTGAAGGGAGCTCTCATGTTTATCCAGTTCGTCTCCAAAGGCATCGATGTTTCCCCGGCTCTGCGCGAGCGCATGGAGACTCGCATCACGGACGCCGGGTCGAAATATTTCAATCGCCCGGCCGAAGCCTTTGTCGTCGCGAGCAAGGAGGGGTACGGCTTCAAGGTGGACATTTCGCTCCACCTGCCGTCCGGGGCTTTTCTTCAGGCGTCCGGCTCGGCCGAGGACGCCTATGGCGCGGCGGAGGACGCCGCCGGCCATCTTGAGAAACGATTGCGTCGCTACAAGCGCCGCCTGAAAGACCATCACGCGGATTCCAAGTCCGATCTGCCCGCAGCCGAGCCGACGCCGGTGCTGGTCCTGCGCGCCGATCGCCGTCAGGCCGAGCTTCCTGATGATGATCATGACGAGGATGATGGCGGCGCCGTGGGCGGCGACGAGCCGGTGATCATCGCCGAGCAGGCGGCGGAGCTGAAAACCCTCACCGTCTCCATGGCGGTGCTGGAGATGGACCTGGCCGATGCGCCCTTCGTGCTGTTCCGCAACGCCGCCAATGGCGCCATGAATTTCGTCTATCGTCGACCGGACGGACATGTGGGCTGGATTGATCCGTCCCGAGGCGCTAAAGACGCGGCCAGCGCGGCTGCGGAGTGACCGAAACTCCCAGCCGCTGGGGCAGCCAGCAGTTGAGCGTTTCATGGCTCTGAGCACTCTCATTCCGCCAGGCGGCGTTACCGCCGAACTGGCCGCGACCAGTCGCAAGCAGGCCCTGGTGGGGCTTGCCGAACTCGCAGAACGGGCTCTGGGCGTGGCCGCACGGCCGGTCCTGGACGCCGTGATCGAGCGCGAGAAACTCGGATCGACCGGGGTGGGGGATGGCGTCGCCATTCCCCATGCCCGCACCGATCTGGTGGACCGGGTGTGCGGCGTGTTTGCGCGTCTGAAGAATCCGGTGGATTTCGACGCCATCGACGGTCAGCCCGCCGATCTGATCTTTCTGCTTCTGGCGCCGGAAGACGCCGGGGCGGATCATCTCAAGGCGCTGGCCCAGGTGTCGCGCTTCTTCCGGCGTGAGGAATTGCGCCGGGCCGTGCGTGCGGCCCCGGATGCGGATGCGGTCGCGGCCCTGCTCAATAACGGCGTCGAGAGCGACGCGGCCTGATCGGTCAGGCCTGACAGACTGAATGCAATAAGCCCCGGCCTGATGGTCGGGGCTTTGTCTTGCGCTTCAGCTCATCCGCACATCGATGCGGCCGTCCGAATGGACGATGGCGCGTTTCATGCCCGGAGAATTGAACTGGGCGGTCACAGCGCCGGAGGCGTCCACCGCGATCAGCCCGCCTTCACCGCCCAGCCGCGCCACATCGCCCAGCGCCCCTTCAACGGCTTCGGCGAGCGGGCGTCCGGCGTATTTCACGCGTGCAGACACGTCGGCGGCGGCGTTGGCGCGCATGAAAAACTCGCCCTGGCCGGTGCAGCTCACGGCGACGCGCTCATCCGCCCAGGTGCCCGAGCCGATGATCGGCGTGTCGCCCACCCGGCCCCAGACCTTGTTCAGCGTGCCCCCCGTAGAAGTCGCCGCGGCGAGCCGGCCCTGAAGGTCCAGCGCCACCGCGCCCACCGTGCCGGTGGGGATCGGGCGCGGATCGGGGTCTGCGGCGGATTTGTAATAGCTGTCGGGATCCTCGACCTGCGCCAGCCCGGCCTTCTCGGCGAAGGCTTCCGCGCCCTTGCCCGCCAGCAGCACGTGCGGGGTTTTTCCATCACCGCGCGCGCGGCGCGGATGGGGGAGAGAAAGCCCGTCAGGGCGGAGACCGCGCCGGCGTTCCGGGTCGATCCGTCCATGACGGCGGCGTCGAGTTCGTATCGGCCGGCGGCGTTGGGCGCGCTGCCCTTGCCCGCCACATAAAGGCCCGACGCTTCCAGATCGACGACGGCTTCCACCACGCGTCCAGCGCGGACTGTCCCGCCAGAAGGGCCGCGCGCGTGCGTTCCGCCAGATCGGTCAGATGGGCGATCTCGCGCTCATAGCTGCGATCGGCCAGCACGCCTGCGCCGCCGTGAAGAACCAGAACCGGTGTGGTCATGCCGTCCTCGAAGCTCGATGAATGAACTCAATTTTGCGGATGGCCTTAACACCCTTGTCGCCGGGGTGAAAGCGCGGCGTCATGCGCGTGCGAGACGCATTCCAATTTGAAGGGCGAGACGCTATGTCAGGGGGGAGACAGACGGCAGGCCCGGCCTGTCGCCTCCACGCCTTAGAACACTCATACCCAGGGGAGAGACACATGGATTTCAAAGGCATTGCAGCGGTCGTCACCGGCGGCGCATCGGGTCTGGGCGAAGGCACCGCCCGCCGTCTGGCCGCCGAAGGCGCCAAGGTCACCCTGTTTGACCTCAATGAAGAGCGCGGCGAGGCCGTGGCCAAGGAGCTGGGCGGCGTGTTCGCCAAGGTGAATGTGGCCGATCCTGAAAGCGTGAAGGCCGGTTTCGAGAAAGCCCGCGCCGCTCATGGCCAGGAACGCGTTCTGGTCAACTGCGCCGGCATTGGCTGGGCCGAGAAGACCGCGCGTCGGTCCTCCTCGGGCGATATCGTCATGCACCAGCTCGACAAGTTCCAGCTGGTGATCAACGTCAACCTGGTGGGCAGCTTCAACTGCGCGGCTATCTCCGCCGCGGGCATGCTGACGCTCGATCCGACCGAGTCCGGTCGCGGCGTGATCATCAACACCGCGTCGGTCGCCGCTCAGGACGGTCAGATCGGCCAGGTCGCCTATTCCGCCTCCAAGGGCGGGATTTACGGCATGACCCTACCCATGGCGCGCGATCTCGCCCGCGAAGGCGTGCGGGTGAACACCATCCTGCCGGGCTTCTTCGAAACCCCGATCTACGAGCAGATGCCGCCGGAAGTGAAAACCAATCTCGCCGCCAATCTGCAATTCCCGCAGCGCTTCGGCACCCCGGCGGAATACGCCGATCTCGTCGCCTTCATGGTGTCGAATGATTATATTAACGCCGAATGCGTCCGTCTCGACGCCGGCGCGCGCATGCCCCCGAAATAAGGGCGGTTTCAGCGCTGATGAGCAAAACCCCGGAGCCTTGGCTCCGGGGTTTTTTGCGCAGGGCGTCTATTCCGCGTGAAAAAGAGGGAAGACAGCTCCTGCCCGATGTCGCAAAGACAGGCCGACTTTGATCGGGAAAAGGGAGTCATCCATGGGGTTCGCCGCCATTTTCTTCGCCGTCTTTCTGGCCGAGCTCGGCGACAAGACGCAGATCGCCTCCGCCGCATTCGCTGCGGGTGATCCGGGTCGCGCCTGGAAGGTCTTCGCGGCCTCCTCGCTGGCGCTCGTCTGCTCCACCGCCATCGCGGTGTTCCTGGGACAGCTCGCGGGCGAACATCTGGCGCGCCTGCCGCTGAAACTCATCTCCGGCGTCGTCTTCATCGCGCTCGGCGCTCTGGCCGTGCTCGACCATTTCCGCACCGCCGCGGGGGCTTAAGGCCGGGCTTATCCCCGAGGTGAGGGCGCGTTGTAGACTGGCGGCGCTCTTTCTCAGCCTGAAACCCGAACCGTCCCGGACCGGGCCGCGTGATAGTCGTAGTCGGAGTCCTGTGATGGGACTCGCACGACTCGCACGAAAAAGCCGGACCCGAGGGCCCGGCTCTTGCGACTCGTCCGTAGGAGCGCGTCAGTTCACGGCAGGACGTTGAACGCGCGGCCCCAGATTGGCGACCACCTCGCGGGCGTTGAAGGCGTCCGGCGCATCGGGAACCGCGCCGCGTCCCAGAACGATTTCCGCCATCGCCTCATAGCGGGTGACTTCGCGGATATTCACATCATTCCAGAACGGGTCATAGCGGCCATACCAGCCATAGGCGGGGTGGTAATAGCGATACTGCAGACCGAAGCGATCATAGGTCGACGATCCCACCAGCCTTGTGTCGCTTTCGGTGTCGCGCTGGGTCAGCCGGAAATAGTCATAGCCCTGATCGAGCGTCAGCTCGGCGGCGCGGTACAGCAGATAGGTCTCCACCGTGTCGCGATCGGTCAGGGAATTGCCGCTGAAGCTGATCCGGAAGCGGTCCGATTCCACCTGTTGCTCGGTCAGGCCGTACCGGGATTCGCCGGCCGGGGCGTAAGGCGTGGGGCCGCTGGCGCAGCTCGCCAGCACGGCGGCGAGGCTGATGACGGTAAGGGTTCTCAGCATGATCGGAGTCCTCTCATGACTTGCATCATGGTGAATATGGGGGGAAGTCCGAAGCATGGGAAGGTGGATGGCGCGAATTTAACCTTTCTCGCGCCGGACTGGCCTAGAACTGGATCAGTCGTCCCCGCAGCAGGACGAGATCCTTGTCCGCCTTCATCAGGCGCTGGCCCCTGGGCGAGAGCGCGCGCCCTCGACCGGCCCTCTGCGCCGCCCTGGAAGAGGCTTCCGCCAGGCCCAGAATGTTCATCGTTCGCCGCATGGGAGCCTCCTGTCTGGTGTCTTGACAGAAGCATGCACGCGGGGATTGCGCCTGAAAAGTCCCTATTGGAGGCGACGCGCCTCGACGATCCGACCGCGCAGAACCAGAATATCAATGTTTTCAGGATCAAGAGTGCGTGCGGCTTCGATATCCTCAAGCGCGGCGTCAATGTCGCCCCCAGAAGACGGGCCTCTGCGCGCAGCACATAGGCTTCCGCGAAAGCCTCCTGCGCCAGGGCGGCGCTGGCGGAGATGTCCGCCCCGGCATAGTCCTCCAGCGCCAGTTGCGTCCGGCCGAACCCGAGCAGAAGGCCCGGATCCCGGGGCGCAAACTCAAGCGCGTGTTCGAAACTGATCCGGGCCTGCTCGTATTCTTCAGCGGTCAGAAACGCCTCGCCGGATTGGCCCAGCATGATCGCCCGGCTCAGATCGCTCGCCATCTCCGCACCCAGCGCCGCTTCGCGCAGGCGCAGGCGCCCCGGCGCTTCCTGACCCAGCGCGATCAGCGCCAGCGACACGCAATGCTCGGCTGGCCAGCCGCCGCCCTGGTGTCGCCAGGCCAGCGCATCCTCATAGGCGGTCTCGGCGTCGACCGGGATGGCGTTGAGGCAGGCTTCGAGCCGGGCCTGATCACTGGCGGGCGGGGTCTGGGCCAGCGCCAGAAAGACCGTGAGCAGAAGAACAGGCGCCATGACGGGTTTCCCTGTGGCTGGAATGCCGTCTAAGCTATCGGGACAGTTCGGGAGACGTCCATGAGCGAGCGCAGCATCACCCTGTTCGGCTTCGGCTTCACCGCCCGCGCCATCGCCCGGCGCCTGAGTGAAGACGGCTGGCATGTGCGCGCGACGACGCGCTCGACCGGGCAGGTCGAAGCGATTGCGGCGCTGGGGTATGAGCCTGTCATCGCTGATCCCTCGAACGCCGCCGATCACCCAGCCTTGCAGGACGCGGCCAGAGCGTCTGACGCGCTGGTCTTCTGTGCGCCGCCGGGTCAGGACGGAGACCCCTTTGCGCCGGCGCTCTCAGCGCTCGATCTCAGCGCGCAATGGCTGGGATATCTCTCCACCACCGGGGTTTATGGCGACCGTCAGGGCGGCTGGGCGTTCGAGTATGAGGCGACGACACCCGGGCAGGAGCGCTCGATCCGGCGCGCCGAGGCGGAAGCGCACTGGCTGGAACGGGGCGCGCGCCTGTTCCGGCTGGCGGGGATTTATGGTCCGGGGCGCTCAGCCTTTGACCGGCTGGAGGCGGACAAGATCGTCTTTGACGTGCCCGGCCATGTGTTCAGTCGCATCCACGTGGACGATATCGCCCAGGCTGTGTCGCTCGCCATCGCCCGGCCTGAGGTCTCAGGCGCCTTCAATCTCGCCGATGACTGTCCGGACACCCAGCCCCATGTGATGACGGGCGCCGCGCAGATTGCAGGCCTGCCTGGCCCCCGCATCGAACCCTTCGATCCGGACAAGGCCAGTCCGATGCAGGCGAGCTTCTACGCCGAATGCCGTCGCGTCTCCACGCCCGCGCCAAGGCGGCGCTGGGCTGGCGGCCTGGGTTTCCGAGCTGGCGGGAAGGGCTTCAGGCGATCTGGGATCAGCGCTAGACGCTGACATCCTCAATCATCCGGAAGAGCGCGGCCAGATCCTCCGGCGCGCTCATGCCGTGATCGCCCGCCTTGGAGAGCTCATAGCGGACATCCTTTGACGTGAGCTGTTCGAGCACCCGCAGACCATGGCTCCAGGGCACGTCCCGGTCATGCCAGCCATGCAGGATGCGCACAGGGCCCTCAAACGGGATGGGCGCATCGAGCACGCTCCAGTTCCGGCCATCCTCGATCAGGGTTTTCGTGATCGGATAGGGGGCGCCATAGGGGTTGGGACGCAGCCACTGGCCTTCCTCCTCGATCTGCTGGCGGATATGGAAGGGCAGCTGCTCCCAGATCAGCGCCTCTGTGAAGTCCGCCGCCGGGGCGACCAGCACCAGCGCCTTCACCTTTTCGGGCCGCGCCAGGGCCAGCAGCAAGGCCATCCAGCCGCCCATGGACGAGCCGACGAGGATCTGCGGGCCATCGGTCTCCAGATCCAGCATGGCGAGCGCATCCTCGCGCCACTGGCTGATCGTGGCGTCTTCCCACGCCCCGTCCGAGGCGCCATGGGCGCTATAGTCAAACCGCAGATAGGCGCGCTCGGTCCGGTCCGCCCAGTCCTGAAGCGCGGTGGCCTTGGTCCCTGACATGTCCGACTTGAAGCCGCCCAGGAACATGACCCCCGGCCCTGCTCCTTCGCGGCGGTGATAGGCCAGGCCGGGCTGGTCGGGGCGGTTGAGGCGTCGGGGTTCGGTCATATGGCTCTCCCTGGCGGCGCCGTCATGGTTTACGGACCCGCCCGGTCGCGGTTATCTGAAGGGCTTGCGGGCCGTCAACCGGTTCGCCCGATCAGAAGGCGCACCCTTTGAATATCTTGCAGGTCATCCCCCAGATGCATGCGGGCGGCGCCGAGCGCACGGTGATCGAGGTGGCGCAAGCCATTGTCGAGGATGGCGGTCAGGCGATTGTCGTCTCGTGCGGCGGGCGTCTGGTCGCCGATCTCGAAGCGGTGGGCGCGCGTCATGTCACCCTTGATATGAAGACGAAGAACCCGCTGAAGATCTGGAACAACGCCGCCCGGCTGGACCAGCTTGTCAGGGCCGAGAAGATCGACATCATCCATGCCCGTTCCCGCGCCCCGGCCTGGAGCGCGAAATGGGCGGCGCGACGCACCCGCATCCCCTTCGTGACCACCTATCACGGCTTCTACAAGGCCAGGGGCAGGCTCAAGCGCTGGTACAATTCCATCATGGCGCAGGGCGATCTCGTCATCGCCAATTCCGAATTCACCGCCGCCCATGTGCGCGACGAGCACGAGATCGAGGACACGCGTCTGCGCGTCATCCCGCGCGGCGTGGATCTCGATCAGTTCGATCCGGCCAAGATCAGTCCGGACCGGATCAAGGCCCAACGCGCAAACTGGGGCGCGTCGCCGGAGCGGTTGGCGATCATGCTGCCGGGACGCCTGACCCGCTGGAAGGGGCAGGGTTTGATGATCGAGGCGCTGGCCCGGCTCAGGCTTGATCCTGCGCCCCTGCTGGTCTGTCTGGGAGAGGGCGGCGACAAGCTCGACTATCAGGCTGAACTCAAGGCCGCAGCAGAACAGGCGGGCATCGACCTCGCCCTGCCTGGCCATACCACCGACATCGCCGCAGCCTATCTGGCGGCGGATCTTGTGGTGTGTCCATCGCTGGAGCCTGAAGCCTTCGGGCGTACGGCGGCGGAGGCGCAGGCCATGGGGGCGCGGGTCATCGTGGCCGACCATGGCG